>Ga0209491_10000601_pt1 | contig 72368 bp, 61 predicted proteins | sample BON02_FD_187213 | JGI IMG/M metagenome (GOLD analysis project Ga0209491, IMG submission 187213) | Freshwater microbial communities from Lake Bonney liftoff mats and glacier meltwater in Antarctica - BON-02 (SPAdes) (version 2) | ecosystem: Environmental > Aquatic > Freshwater > Ice > Glacier... | reverse complement strand
CCAGAAATTCCTTGCGCGCGGCCTGGTATCGTGGATAATACCGTAAGTGCATGCAGTTCTCGACACGTCAGTTTTGGTCGCGGGGCTTCGATCCAGGAATGGAGCGAGTTTTCAAGTTCTTCGGGCGATACGACGCGGAGACATCCGAATTGCCGTATCCGTTGCCTTGGTTCTCGAGTATGAGGCAGTCACACTGCGGCCAGGACTCCTGCCTGGCTTCCGCCCCGAGGAGATCGGCAAGATTATTGACGGTCTGTGTCGGCTCGCGGATCACCAGCAAGTCTTCTTTGCCTGGAGGCCGTTTCTTTCAGACCCTGACGACGACTTTGTCCTCGAACTCGCGGTGGCAGCCTCCGCGCCATTCGTCATCACGCACAATGTTACCGATTTTCTCGGCTCGGACTCAATGGGGGTTCGTGCCGTCACCCCAGCCACAGCCCTCAATTTGATCAGACCATGACAACGCTTTCCATTCGTGTTCCAGACTCTCTCCATCGCGCCATCAAGGAGATCGCGACAAAGGACGGCTACTCCATGAACCAGTTCCTGATTACGGCCGCAGCGGAAAAGCTTTCTGCATTAGAGACCGTCGACTACCTCCGTCATCGTGCCGAGCGCGTGAATCTCAAGGATTTCGACCGCCTTTTCGCTATGGTTCCCGATTCCGAGCCGGACCCTGGCGACGAGCTTCCACCGAAAGCGAATCGGAGAACAAGACGTCCCTCCTAACGTCTGACCCGTCTCCCGTTCCAGCCTTTATGACCTCTACAACATCAACCCGCAGTCGAAGCCTCGTCCCCGGTCAGGCGTAGGAGGACCCAACGTTCGCTGAAGAAATAAAAGCCGCCAAGATCTTAAGACTCGCCGTCATAGCTGAGATTGCGCTGATACCGCTCGGCGTCGCCGTGAGTTTCTGGGCTGATAGCTTTCTTCCCAAGGAAGCTTTGACCCTCGAAGAGAATCAGTCTTATGCGTTTGCTGATATCCAGTCCTTCGATCTGAGCATGATCGCCTTTATGGTGGGTGCTCTGGTTATGCTTGGCACTTGGATCGCATCGATCGTCGGCCTACTCAAATTGAAGCTTTGGGGGGCTTGGCTTTACCTCATTACCACATTTTCTGCGCTGCCTATCTATTTCATGACTGGATTTGATGTCCGGCATCCCATCGATCAGATTTTCGATGACATCTACCGTTTCATTCCGGGTCTGATCATCGGGCTAGCATTCTTCTCGGACGCAATACCAAAAAGAGGCAGCGAATTCACAGGGACAGGTAAATAATCAAGAAACAACCCGTTTCCCGCATCCCGTTGAATCACGCCATCATGAGTCTTTGAATCAAAAGCCAACGGATTGTGCTTTTATCACTGCAATCTCCGCATCATTCGCCAGGCCGCTTGGTCTCCTACCCGCCAACGGCCGGGAGCTTGCGTTCACCCGCGGTGCAGCGGGGCAACTGAAGGGGAGGGTGTCGGGTGAGAGAAGGGGATCGTCCCTCCGGCGACGATTTCTCCGGCGAGCTTTGCTTGCAATCACGGAGGCGTAACACGCGAGACGGTGTCCTTTCGATGCTTTGTCAATTCGCTCGTCCAACGAGCCCGTAGCGAAACTCGTGGGGGGGGGGGGGGGGGAGAAATCACAGGGACAGGCAAATTGTCTCTCTGAAATCCCAGGGCTCCGAATTCCCGATGCTCCGAAAACCCATTCTTCGAAATCCGAAATCCGAAATCCGAAATCCGAAATCCGGCCTTCCGAATCCGACTCTCCGCACTCCGATTCTCCGCAACCCGAAGCGCCGCGCGAATCGATCCGACAGGCGCACGGACCCAATCGGCAGGCGATGCGACGACCGGAAACGGACGGCACGGGGGAGATCGGGGAGCCGAGAACAAGGCGGCACACTCAACCCGATACCCGCACTGAGTTGGTTGACTGCCGTGGCTCGATTCGTTACTCTGCGTTCGAGCGTGCGCCTCCGCCCGGTTGCCATGCCGTGACGTTCTGCTAAGAAGATCCTAATTCGCCACGTATAAAATCTAAGACCAAAACCCTCACCGAAATGAAAACTTGTTCTTTAACGGTACTGATCCCACTCGTTCTGCTCTCTGTAAGTTTTGCGACTGCTCAAAATTCGAAAGAAGCGGAACGGGCGATCTCGACAGAGCCTCAGATGCTACGGCTGGCGACATTCGTAAATTCTGAGAAGCTGGATTGGGGGCCTTTGAAAGAGGGTGTGAACATATATGCGAAGAGTGACCGATATCAGTGGAATGTGGTCCCGGAGCCTCTCGGTGGTGTCAGATTTCTCCTGTTGCCTCAGCACGCAGGAGTTCTGAATTTTGAAGTTCAATCGGGCGGTGTTGTTTACATTGCTACTAGTACGCGCTGGGATGGAGGTGGGAATAGCAGTGGTGGGTGGAAAGATGAAGTTCTGCTTGAAAAAAATCTCCGGAGAAAGGGTTGGAGGCGAATTCAGGCATTCAACGAGTTGAGCAGCACCGACACGGGTAAGATGGCGGTTTTTTATCGGAATTGCGAAGCTGGAGAGAAACATACGATCCGAACGGAAAAATACGCTGAGCCTATGTTGCTGACTAGGGGAGACTAACAGGGAATCGACCTGCAGAACAAAGCGAGGATGCGAAGGCTTCTCCTGCCATCTCTTTGACGTTGAATGTGAGCCGCAGAGCGACTGGCTCAAAGTTTTCCAAATCCAATCGGGGGCTATCGTGGCAATCGGACAGACGAAGGCCGGGCAATCATAGGACTTTAAAACAGGACGTGATACTGCTACCGCCACTGGGCGCTCTGTTAGCGACTTCACTGGTATCATTGACCTCCATCCCCGCCGGGAAACGACCCGGCTCGGCGGGGACGCCTCGCCCTACCCGGTTGCGGAAGCAATACGAGATGCCGCCTCATTTCTCTCTTGGCGGATCTCTTCCGGCTCGCCACAGTGCGGGATGAAGTTTCGCCTTTTCTTTCTCTTTCTCCTCGCTCTGACTTTGCCGCATTCTCCGATCACTGCCGGGGAGAGCCGCGTCTACTTCGGCACTTACACGAAAGCAGGCGAGTCGCAGGGCATCTACGAGGCCTCTTTCGATGACGCGACCGGCAAACTTGGCGAGGTCGTTCTCGCGGCGGAGTGGAAAAATCCGTCGTTCCTCGCGATCGCGCCTTCAGGGAAGACACTCTACGCCGTCTCGGAAGTCGCCGATGCGAACGGTGAGGGGCGGGTCGGAGCGTTCCGCATCCTCGAGACGGGAATGCTCGAGCTCATCAATCAAGTGCGTTCCGGCGGCGGCGGTCCCTGCCACGTCTCCCTCACCCCCGATGGAAAAACCCTCGCCGTGGCCAACTACGGCGGCGGCAGCGTCGCGAGCTACCGCCTTGCGGATGACGGCGCCCTCTCTGACCCCGTCAGTGTGATCCAGCACACCGGCAGCAGCATCGTTCCGAATCGGCAAAAGGCGCCCCACGCGCACTCGATCAATTTTTCCCCCGACGGTCGCTACGCCTACGCCGCCGATCTCGGGACAGACCGTGTCTACCACTACGCCGTCGATCCCGCGACCGGGGCGCTGAGCGCCTCGGGCGAGACGGTCATCACGGCGGGCTCGGGTCCGCGCCACTTTGCCTTCCGGCCCGACGGGGCCTTCGCTTATGTCATTAATGAAATGACGCTGATGATGACCGCCTTCGCCGTCGAGAAGACCTCGGGCGAACTCAGCGAGATTCAGTCGCTCAGCACGCTCCCTGCCGGGACGGAAAAGATCGGCTCGACCGCCGAGGTCGTGGTCCATCCCTCGGGACGTTTCCTCTACGGGTCCAATCGCGGACACGACTCCATCGTCGCCTATGCCATCGACGGGGCGAGCGGCCAGCTTGGCTATCTCGAGAATGAACCCATCCGGGGAAAGGTTCCGCGCGGTTTTGTGGTCTCGCCCTCGGGGAAATGGCTCCTCGCGGCCGGGCAGCAGTCGAGCACGGTGACGGTCTTCGCGATCGACGAGGCGAGCGGAGAACTCAGCTACGCGGACTCCGAGGCAAAAGTCTGGAGTCCCGTCTGCATCCGCTTCCTACCCGTCCCATGAGCAAGCGCCGCGTCGGGATTGTCGGACTCCTGCAGGAGTCGAACACCTTCATCAACGGGGTCACCACGCTCGCCCACTTCGAGGCGGACTTGCTCCTGCACGGCGAAGCGATCCGCGAGACGATGGCGGATGCGCCGCACGAGGTCGGCGGCTTTTTCGCCGGGCTGGAGGAGGCGGGGATCGAGGCCGTGCCGCTTTTCCTCGCCCGGGCGCTGCCCTACGGGGTGATCGTGAAAGAGGACTTCGAGACGCTCGTCGCCGCTCTCCTCGAAGCCGTCGCGAATGCCGGTCCGCTCGATGGATACCTCGCCGCACCCCACGGAGCCACCGTCGCCGAAGGCTACCCCGACGCCGATGGCGAATGGCTCGGCCGTCTCCGCGAGCAGATCGGGGAGGGGACTCCGTTCATCGCGACGCTCGACCCCCACGCCAATCTCACCCCCGCGATGGTCGGGGCGACCGATGCGATCGTCGCCTACGCGACCAATCCCCATCTCGACCAGCGCGAGACCGGGAAAAAGGCCGCCATGCTCATGGCCCGCACCCTCGCCGGAGAGATCGCCCCGGTCCAGGCGGCGGCCTACCCGCCGCTCGCGATCAATATCCAGTGCCAGAACACCTCGGTGGAGCCGCTCGAGTCGGTCTACACGGAGGCCGCCGCCGCTTTCTCCGCCCCGGGCCTGCTCGGCGGCTCGGTGATCCTCGGTTTTCCCTACGCCGACGTCGAGCTGATGGGCTCGTCCGTCCTCGTTCTGGGTGACGGCCCCGACTCCCTGACAATGGCACAAAATGTCGCCGATCGGCTCGCTGCGGTCCTGTGGGAAAGGCGCGACGATTTTGCACCCGCCTTTCTCGGCATAGATGAAGCGCTTTCCCTGGTCGCCGCAAGCGAGGCCGGCCCCGTCGTCCTCCTTGATATGGGGGACAATGTCGGGGGTGGTTCACCGGCTGACAGTACTGCGATCATTCAAGCCTGGCGGTCTCGTCATGAAACCGGGCGCCTCTTTGCCTGCCTCCACGATGCCGCCGCAGTCCGACTCGCGCAGCAGGCCGGTGTCGGCGCGATCATTGAGACCGCCATCGGCGACCCGGACGATCCGGTAAAAGGGCGATTCCTCGTGCGCTCGCTCCACGACGGGGTTTTCCACGAGACGCAGGCCCGGCATGGAGGATTCTCGGTCTTTGATCAGGGCGCCACCGCCGTACTCGAGGAAGAGGGCGGGGGACTTGTCCTGATGGTGACGACGCGTCGTATGGCGCCCTTCAGCCTTGCGCAGCTCACGAGCTGCGGGGTGGATCCGGACAGATTTGACTGTCTCATTGCCAAAGGGGTCATCGCTCCGATGGCCGCCTACGCTCCCGTCGCCCGGGGCGGATTCCTCCACGTCGATTCCCCCGGCGTGACCCGCGCGGACATGACACAGCTCAGCTATCGCCATCGCCGCGTCCCGCTTTTCCCTTTCGAAAAGTGATCAGAGGATCCCGTGCTTGCGGAAGACCTCGCCCACTGGCACCCCGGCGGCGAGCTCTTCACGGACGGTATTTTCCCCCACGACCTTTGCCCGCGCCGCCGCCACGACCTCGCTCGCGACGGCTTGGGGGATGATCACGACCCCGTCGAGATCACCGAGGACGTAGTCACCCTGTCTCGCGATGACTCCGTCGATGAGGATGGGCTCGCGGATCTCGGTGACATCGAGGCGGCCCTTGCTGTCAGCGGGGGAGGCGCCGATCCCGAAGACGGGAAACTCCAGCTGATTGAGCGCCCAGAGATCGCGGGTGCACCCGGTCATTACGACTCCATTGATACCTTTCGCGAGGCAGGCGGTGCTCAGCAGTTCGCCCCAGAAGGCGCAGCTCTGGTCGTGGTTCGCATCGACGAGGAGGACGTCGCCGCGCTCCGCCGTGTCGATCGCCGCCATTTCCAGCTCGTAGGGATTTTCGGGGACTTCGTCGACGACCTCCGCCTTCAGGGTGAAGACCCGGCCCGCCACCCGCGTCATCGGCGTGAGAGCCCGCACCGCCGGGGTGAGGACCTGGTTCGGGTAACCGTGGGCATCGAGGACGTCGGCGACGACGGCCGAATACAGTGATTTCAGATCTTCGATCAGGGAAAGGCTCATGATGGTAAGACTGCCATGGCCGCCGCCTTTGTCGAGAAACCCTTCTGACGAATCCGCGTCCCTCGCTCAGGTGAGCCAGCGATCAAGATGCGCCTCGATAAATGCGGCGTCGTGCCACTCGGGATAGGCGGAAAAGACCCGGTCGAGCTCCTCTGACTGACCGGGGGAGAGGACCTCGTGGGCGCCGAGGCATTTTCGAGAGGGGAGCAGCCCTTCGCGTCGCAGCACCTCGTTGATCCCGGCGATGCAGCCCGCGAAGCCGTTCGCCGGATCAAAGATCGCGCTGTTGAAGTCGGTCAGGCTCGCGTTCAACGCCGCCCATTCCGTGGCACTCCTTTTTCCCTCGCGGATCTCTTCGAGCAGGCTCACCGCGCGCCGCGTCCCTACGGCCCACTGCCCGAGCAGTCCGCCGACGATGCGCAGCGGAGGATCGCCCCAGGGGAAGGGTGTGAGCAGGTCGTGGACAATGTTGTCGTCGTTGCCGGTGTAGAGAGCGATGTCCCGCCGACCGCTCTCGGCGACGGCCCGCACCACCTCGAGTGTGGCGTAGCGGTTAAAAGGGGCGATCTTGATCGCGACCACATTCGGGATCTCCGCAAAAGCACGCCAGAAGCGGTAGTCGTAGGTCCGCCCGCCGATCGAGGCTTGCAGGTAAAAGCCGATCAGGGGAATGATCGCCGCTACGTCCCGGCAGTGGGTGAGCAGTGCCTCATCATCCGCCTCGCACATCGCACTGAGACTCAGCAGGCCCGCGTCGTAGCCGAGGGTGCGGGCAAGTTCAGCCTCGCTCGTCGCCTGCGCGGTCGGGCCACAGATACCCGAGATCAGGGCAAATGGACTGCGCTCGCTGCGGTAGCGCGCCACCTCGCCGGCGCAACACGCGAGCACTTTCTCAAAAAGACCGTCGGAGGCCTCGCGTATTTCGAACTGCGTCGTGTGTACCCCGACGGCAAGGCCGCCCGCCCCGGCATCCAAATAGTAACGCACCAAGGCCCGCTGATGACGTTCCGACCACGATCCGTCCCCGTTCAGGGCCAGCGGCATCGCCGGGATCACCTGACCGGCCGCCAGATGGGTACGGAGGAGAGCGGTATCGGAACTCATGAGAAAGCATACGGTCCAAAGAGCCCGAATCCCCAAGGATGGCCCCAGTTTCAAATACGATGTCGGGAGAGACGGGTCAAAGGGAAAAACCAAGCAGGAAAATTCAGAGCCATCTTCCGCGCCCCGCAGCGGAGCATTCTTCCGCTCCCTGCGCTTGCAAAAAAAACGGGATGAAACGACAGTGAAGTCCGCCCGCCACCGTCAGGAAAAACGCTCCCGCCCTCCTCTTCACCCTCGTCGCAATGGCCGGTTCGTGCGGCTCTCTCGAGGCCCAGCTTTTTAAGAAAAAAAGTAAGGCCGCCGCCCCTTTCGTCGAGCCGAGGCTGGCCCCGGGACAGTTCGAATGGTATCCCGATCGCGCTCCTGTCGGACCTATCCTCGTCGTCGTGAGCATCGATGATCAGGTCGCCTATGTCTATCGCAACGGAGTCCTCATCGGACAAAGCCCGATTGATCTTCAGCAACCCGAAAAGGGCATCCCCGCCGGTGTCTTTCTCATGCTGGAAGGCACCGAGCCCGGCGCCAACTCCGTCGTTCCCGGTAGGCCGGCCCGACCCTGGGCGACTCTCTCCCTCGAAAAAGAGATGTCTGCCAATCTCATCGAAGACTTCCGCCGGCGTCTCTACATCCCCGCCGATTTCGCCCGCCGTATCTACGAACTCGCCCAGCCCGGGACCATCCTCGTAACGACCTCGGCGGCAAGCAATGCCGGGACTTCGAGCGGGACAGACTTCACGATCATGCGTCCGCAGGGGCGGTGAGGGTCGGCCTGGGGAAATTCCCCGAAGTGGGGTAAAGGGAGTGGAAAGACTGGGATTCGAACCCAGGACCAATTGGTTAAAAGCCAACTGCTCTACCAACTGAGCTACCTTTCCGTTGAGAGAAGAGTCACCGGCTTGTGGCCGGGACGGGCGCGAAATGTAGTCAGGCTTCCCGACTACGCAAGCGAAAGTTCACGTAGTAATTCCGAAATTTTCTTCTGACCGGGGCCGACACGGAAATGCGGAAATCCGGCGGCCTCGGCTCCGGCCCAGTCGCAGCGGGGATCATCGCCGACGTGGAGGATCTCACCGGGAGGCAGTCCGAGAGCCGCCGCGACCGTAGCAAAGGCGCGGGGATCGGGCTTGGACAGGCGCATCTCGCAGGAGAGAAAGACTGCCTCGAATGGCGCGAGCAGGTCGAGATCAGCGAGGACGTGGCGGAGCCGGGCGTCGAAGTTCGAGAAGATGACGCAGCGATGGTGTCCGGCGATGTGCGCGACAGTTTCGTGCACCCCGGGCACGGCGAGCCAGGTGCCGGGGGCTTCGTAGTGCCGGTAAAGAGTCTCAAAGAAGTCGGCAAAGGTCTCCTCGTCGGCAAAGGCGGCACCGGCTTCAGTGAAGACCTCGCGGACGAACCTCCGCCACCAGGCCTTTTCGTCCGTGTCGTCCAGACCGGTAGTGCCCGAGAAGGCGGGCGGAGTGCGCTTCCAGACGGTGCCGAAGGCTTCGTTCAGCAGTGCGGGGGGGACTGACACCCGGAAAGAGTCCGCGACCCGCCCGTAGGTGCTGCCCACGTCCTCCGCGAGATGGATTAGGGTTCCTGCTGCGTCGAAACTCACTGCTTTGATTCTGGAATGGCTCATTGAATTGAATTTTAAGCGAATACGGGCTTGATTTGCGGGGAATTACGTGTTGCCTAGAGAAAGGGGCGCGGATATGTTCACGACCCTGCAATCTTGAGATTCCGGCGTATTGTGGCCGGGTTGATTAAGTGGGCTTGTCCCGCTTTTTTTTGTCTCATCATCGGAGGACCAGTTGGAAAAATGACAAACGAACTGCTAGCACTTTTCGAATATTACGAAAAAGAGAAAGGGATCAAGCGCGATACGATGATCGAAGCGCTCGAGACTGCCTTGCTCTCGGCGTCACGTAAGAGTATCGGACCGGCGCGTGAGATGCGCATTCGGATCGACCCGGAAAAGGGGGACATCCGCGCTTATGCTACGCTCTTCGTCCGTGATCGGGTGAACAATCCCTACGAGGAGATTGACATCTTCACGGCCCGCCGTCTCAAGCCGGGGATCGATGTGGATTCGGAGATCGAGGTGGACATCACGCCCTCGAATTTCGGCCGTATCGCCGCCCAGACCGCGAAACAGACGATGATGCAGCGGCTCCGCCAGGCGGAAAAAGAGTTGATTTACGAAGAGTTCAAAGACCGCGCCGGCGACATCGTGAGTGGCACGGTGCGTCGTTTCGAACGGGGCGACGTCTATGTCGATCTCGGCAAGTTCGAGGGTGTCATGCACCAGCGCGAGCGGGTTTCGACCGAGGAATACAATGTCGGCGACCGCATCCGTGCCTATGTCGTCGCGGTGGAAAACGGAGCGCGCGGCCCGGAGATCATTCTTTCCCGCAGCCACCCCAATTTCGTTCGTCGGCTCTTCGAGTCCGAGGTGAGTGAGATCGCTGATCGCACCGTGGAGATCCGCTCCCTCGCCCGGGAAGCGGGTTATCGCACCAAGGTCGCAGTTTACAGTGCCGATGAGAAAGTCGATCCGGTCGGTGCTTGTGTCGGGATGCGTGGTGCCCGCGTCAAGAACATCGTCCGCGAGCTCAACAACGAGAAAGTGGACATCATTCGCTGGAGCGACGACATGCGCGCTTTCGTGCAAGAGGCGCTGAAGCCGGCCGAGATCAAGTCCATCACGATCGATGAGGCGAAGCAGTCCATCCTCGTGAAAGTGGACGAAGAAGAGCTCTCCAAGGCCATTGGCCGTCGCGGGCAGAACGCCCGCCTTACTGCCCGTCTCATTGGTTGGGATGTGCAGGTGCAGAAGGACGAGTCCGCCCACGAGGCCTTCGAAGCGCAGGTCGCGGGAGCAGCCTCCACCCTTGCGAAGGGTACCGGTATCGAGATGGAAGTCGCCAGCGCCCTCGTGCGCGGCGGTCTGACGAGCATCGAGATGCTCGTCAACGACGTCGATGAGATCGACATCGCCGGGGTTCTCGGGATCCCCGTCGGGGAAGCTCGTGAGATTCGCAACCGCGCCATCGTCGCCACCGGCGGAACAGTGGATGAGGCGGCTCCGCTTGCAGTCGAAGCCGAGACCGAGACCGAAGCCGAGACCGAAGCCGAGACCGAAGCCGAGACCGAAGCCGAGACCGAAGCCGAGACCGAAGTCGCTACCGAAGCCGAGACCGAAGTCGCTATCGAAGCAGAGACCGAAGTCGCTCCCGAAGCCGAGACCGAAGCCGAGACCGAAGTCGAGACCGAAGCCGAGACCGAAGCCGCTGTCGAAGTCGAGACCGAAGTCGCTGTCGAAGCAGAGACCCCCGATGACTCCGCTGCGGAAGCTGAGCCAGCTCCCGAAGAGGAGTCTCTCGAGCAGAAAGTCGACTAGCCCGCAGCGAAGGCGCCGGGCCTTCGTCATTTAACAAAGCATTTCAGAACTACAAAGTAAGTTTCCCTTTTTTTGCGCATAGCCCCCGCACTGCTACTACCCCCTGCCTCCCTTATGCCCCGTAAGAACATCCCTGCCAAAGAGAAGGTGGATTCCCCGGAATCTGAGTCAAAATCCGTGGACGAGCAGAAAGCGGGAGCGCTCAACCTTTTCGAAAAAGGGGAAAAGAAGGTGGCTCGCAAAGGCAAGCTTACGGTTCCTGTTTCTGGCCAGGGGTCTGTCTACGGCCACCTCGGCAAGGAAAACCCGGTCGATACCCTCTCAGGGATGAAAGCCGCGAGCAACCGGGCCCAGACCGAGCGCAACGATATAGCGGCAGCAGCGGCAGCGGCAGCGAGACCCGCCCCGGTCGCGGTCGAGGTGGAAGCCGAGCCCGCGGTTGGCGAAGAAGAGGCTCTGGAAGACCAGGGGAACTCTGTCGAGATCATCGGGGACAAGAAGATCATCCACATCAAGCCGCCCATCATCGTCAGGGAGTTAGCCCTGATGATGGAGTTGAAGCCCTTCCTCCTCATCCAGGACCTCATGGAAATGGATGTCTTTGCGAATCTCACTCAGGCGATCGAGCCGGATGTGGCTTCGAAAATCTGTGAAAAGCACGGCTTCATCTTCGAAAAAGAAAGGCGTGAAAAAGGGGCTGGAGTTCATAAGATTGAGGAAGTTATAGAAGTTCCTGATGTGCAGAGCATCGAAGAGGTGGAGGAGGACAAGCTTTTCATCCGGCCTCCGGTGGTGACTTTCATGGGGCACGTCGATCACGGCAAGACCTCCCTCCTCGATGCCTATCGCGGATCGCGGGTCGTCGCCGGCGAGGCGGGCGGGATAACGCAGCACATCGGAGCTTACCAGGTCACGCGGAACGAGCGGAGCGTCACTTTTATCGACACTCCCGGCCATGCCGCCTTTTCCGAAATGCGGGCGCGCGGGGCGCACGTCACCGACATCGTCGTCCTCGTGGTGGCGGCGGATGACGGGCTGATGCCTACCACCTTCGAAGCGATCGACCACTGCAAAGCAGCCGGGGTCACGATCATCGTGGCGATCAATAAGGTCGATCTCGCTCGTGCCGACGTGATGCGGGTGAAGGGGCAGTTGCAGGAAAACGGGCTTTCTCCTGAAGACTGGGGCGGCTCCACGATCTGTGTCGAAGTCTCCGCCAAGGCCGGAACCGGGCTCGATGACCTCTTCGAGATGATTTACCTCCAGTCCGAAGTCCTCGAGCTGAAGGCCAACCCCGAGGGCCCTGCCCGCGGGACGGTGATCGAGGCGCGCACCGAGGCGGGCAAGGGCCCCACCGGTACTGTCCTGATCCAGTCGGGCACGCTCCGGGTGGGCGACGCTTTTATCTGCGGAGTGATGCACGGCAAGGTCAAGGCTCTGCTCAACGACGAGCGCAAGCGTGTCGAGTCGGCCGGTCCCTCGACGCCGATCGAGATCGTCGGTTACTCCGGGGTCCCTAATGTCGGCGATGAACTCGTCGAGATGGAGAACGAGCGCAAAGCGAAGAAGCTCAGCGAGGAACGCCTCGAGCAGAGGCGTCAGGCCAAGCTCTCGCCGATCCAGCGTTCCGCTCTCGAAACTCTTTTTGACAACATCGAACAGGGCAAGAAAGCGACGCTTCGCCTCATCATCAAGGCCGATGCCCAGGGGTCGCTCCAGGCTATCGAGAAATCGCTGACCGAGATCGAGTCCGACAAGATATCGGCCGAGATTCTGCGCCTCAGCGCCGGCCCCATAACCGAGGCTGATGTGCTCCTTGCAAGTGCCTCGGACGCTATTCTCATCGGTTTCAACACCAAGGTCGAGTCCAAGGCTCAGCCGCTTGTTAAGCGCGAGGGGGTGCAGGTCAAGCTCTTCTCCATCATCTACGAACTGATAGACCAGGTCAAAGAGGCGATGCTCGGACTCCTCGAGCCCGAGACCCGCGAGAAGGTCATCGGTCATGCGAAGGTCCTCGAGGTCTTCAGGCTCTCCTCCGGAAAGGTCGCGGGCTGTATGATCACCGATGGTCGGGTTGCGCGGCGCGCCCGGGCTCGCGTGCTGCGAGACGGGGTGCCGATCTACGACGGTGGTTTTACGACCCTGCGGCGGTTCAAAGAGGATGCCAAGGAGGTCAAGGTTGGCCTCGAATGCGGAATCAAGCTCGGCAAGTTCAACGACTACCAGAAGGACGACGTCATCGAATGCTACGAGTTGGAAAAGCTCGAGCGGACGCTCTGATCTTCCCCGCCCGTTTTTTCTCTTAGGCGTCGGACGTGGTGTCCGATTCCCGCCACTACTTTTTTCTCATGAGCCAGCGCATCGCCCGCATCAACGAATTGCTCAAGCGCGAGATCAGCGATTGTGTGAGGAAGCACTTCGAGTTCAGCGACATCCTCATCACGATCCACGATGTCGCTACCGCAGTGGATTTGCGGACCGCAGAGGTCTACGTGGGCACGATTGGCGATCCGGAGAAGGGACGCGAAGCGATCCGTAAGCTCAACGCAAAGCGCGGCCTCATTCAGGGTATCGTGATGAAGCGGGTCGTGCTGCGCTGTACCCCGATTCTCCACTTCCAGATCGATGAATCGATCGAGCGGGGCGTGCGGGTTCTCAATATCCTCGACGATATCGGCGAGATCGACTTGCCTGACGATGTCGACGAGTCTCCCGGTGCCGCCGACAAAGAGGCCTGACGACCCCTGCGGGAAAGTCGGGTGGGTGACGATTTTTCTTTTTCGGGTTTACCCCGGCACACGGGAACCTTACCCTGCTGGCTCGCCTGACCCTCTCGGGTGGTCCACTCAACCCTCTTTTGCCGTGCCAGCGACTCTCACCGAACTCAAAGATCAGATCGAAGCGGCGATGTCGATCCTCGTCGTCAGCCACGACAGGCCCGATGGCGACGCGATCGGCTCGGCGGTCGGCATGGCGCTGCTCTTGCGCGGGATCGGCAAAACGGTGCAGGTGGTGAACTACGACGCCGTTCCCGAGAGTCTCGCTTTTTTGCCGGGCAGCGGGATCGTCGAGCGTCCCGTTGGGCGATCATCTGCCGATCTGCTCATCGTGCTGGACTCGGCGGGCCGGGACCGCATCCACGACTCGGTCTGGGAGATGGCCGGTGACATCCCGGTGGTCATCAATCTCGATCACCACGTCAGCAATACCGGCTTTGGCGATCTCGTCTACGTCGATGCGGCGGCACCCGCGACGGGACAGCTCGTCTATGAACTGGCGCACCGCGCGGGCTGGCCCATGGATGCCGCCATCGGGGAGAATCTGCTCGCCGCGATCTCGACCGACACGGGCAGCTTCCGCTATCCGGCGACGACGCCGGCGACCTTCCACATCGCCGGTGAGATCGCCGCCCTCGGCGTGAATGTCGGGCGGGTCAACCGCATGCTCTACGAGAACTATCCCGAGCGGCGGGTCCTCGCGCTGAAGCGGTTGCTGCAGGATCTGCGCTTCGACTTTGCCGGTCGCTGCGCGAGCGTGGCGCTCCCGATCGAGGTCTCCCGTGAGCTGGGCCTGCAGCCCGGCGACACCGAGGGCGTCATCGATGTGATCCGGGCGATCGACACGGTCATGATCGCCGTTTTTTTTGAAGAGCTCCCCGATGGAAAAATTCGCGTCAGTTCGAGGTCAAAGGAGGAGGCCTACGGCGTCGGCGCGATCTGTGCGGCTTTCGGCGGAGGAGGGCACACTCTTGCGGCCGGTGCCCGCCTCAGTGGTCCGCTCGAGGTCGCTCGCGAGCGGTTTATCGACGCGGTCGGCGCGGCGCTCGGCTGATCCGTCTTGCCCGGGAGCGGCAGCATTGAGCGGGAGAACGTCGCAAATGCGTTGCGCGAAGAGTGATTCCCTTCGTATCTTACTTACATGAATTTGATTTCCCGTCTCCGGCTTTTCCTTCTCCTCGTTTCCGCACTCCCGATGACGGGTCAAGTGGTCGCCGAAGAGGCCCCGGGGGCCACCGCTGCGCCGGTGTCGCAGTGGGCGGGCAAGGTACTCGTCGTGCCGCTCTCGGGCGACGTCCTCGGCGACGGTCGGATCGGGCGCGATCTCGAGCGGCTCCTCGTCGAGGCAGACGCGGCGAAGGTCGCCGGTATCGTTTTCGAGATCAACCTGAGCGAGTCGGCCGATCTCGCCGCCCAGAATCGTCTCCTCGACCAGATTTCCCGCCTCAGCGTAGCGACAGTTGCCTACGTGAATACCAGCGCGACGGGATCGGGCGCGCTCATCGCTCTCGCCGCCGACGCCATTTACATGAACCCCGGCGGCATCATCGGTGGGGCCGGGCTCAGGAGGAACCCGGTGCAAGCGAGCGGTGCAGAAGACAAATCCCGGAGCGCCGCCGACGAGAATCTCGCGCGCGACGAATCGATCCTCAAAGCCCGGGCCCGCAGTCTCGCGGCGGCGAAGGGCCACCGCCCTGAAGTCGCCGAGGCCTTCATCGATGCGGGCATCGAGGTCAGGATAGGGGAGGTCGTTATTTCAGAGAAGGGTCAGGCCCTGACGCTGACGGCCGATGAGGCGGCCCGTGTCTTCGAGGGCAAGCCGCTCGTGGCAAAGGGCATCGTCGATTCGATCGAGGCGCTCCTGGCGGCCGAGGGGATCGGGCCGGAGTTCGAGCGCCTTTCGCCCCGCGCCTACGGTGAGACGTCGAGCCGCACCAAGCTGACGCGGAGCGAGGGAAAAGACGAGGCAGCGCAGATCGAGACCGGTGAGGAAAAAGCGGAGGCTGACCTCCCTCTCTTCGGTCGTCGCGACGATACGGACTACAAGGGCAAGGTCGTCGTGCTGAAAGTCGGGCAGGACACCCTCGCGACGGGCAAAGCGAGCTTCGATTTCATGGATCGGACGCTGAAAAAGGCCGAACTCGAGGGAGCGAAGGCGGTCATCTTTGACATGGATACCCCCGGCGGCTTCGCCTGGTACACCGAGGGGCTCGTGCTCACCAGTCTGCAGAATGTATCGATCCCGACCTACACTTTCGTCAATCCCCGCGCCGAGTCGGCCGGGGCGATCATCGCGATGGGGACCGACCACATCTACATGCGCCCCGCCGCGACGATAGGCTCGGCTCTAGTCGTGAGCGGCACCGGGCAGGATCTCAACGAGTCTATGGCTGACAAAGTGACCCAGATGATCATCGGCACGGTGCGCAATGTCGCCGAGCTCAAGGGCCACAATCCCGACATCGCAGAGGCCTTCGTGACCCGGAACAAAGAAGTCCGGATCGATGGAGTCCTCGTCCACGAGGCCGGCAATGTGCTCAACCTCAATACCGTCCGCGCTACCGAGGTCATCGGCGGGCGTCCCGTCCTCGCCAAGGGCGTCGCCCGTGACCTCGAGGACCTCGTCGCACAGGAGTCTCTCGCCGGGGAGATCGTCGAGGCGACTCCGCTCGGGATGGAGGCCTTCGCCCACTGGGTGCAGAAGCTCTCTTTTCTCCTCATCATCGTCGGCCTCGCGGGAGCCTACCTCGAGATCAACACGCCGGGGTTCGGCTTTCCGGGGATCGTCAGTGTCCTCGCCTTCAGTCTCTTTTTCTTCGGAAACAACCTCGCGGGGAATCTGGCCGGGTACGAGCTTTTTGTCCTGCTCGTCGTGGGGCTGATCCTCATCGCGGTGGAGATCTTTCTCTTCCCCGGGACGATCGTGGCCGGGCTGGCAGGCTCGGCCATGGTCCTCGCGGCACTCGGGCTGGCGATGGTCGATCGTGTCGATCTGGAGTGGAAATGGGACGGACTGCCGGGGGCGGTGGAGTGGTCCAGCCTATTTCAGAATTCCCTCATTTCCCTCGCGGCCGGCATGGTCGGGGCTCTCGCCCTCGTCCTTCTGGGGATGCGATTCCTCCCCGGAACACGCTTGGGCAACCGCCTCGTCCTGGCGGGAGCGGTCCCGGCAGGGGCTTCACTCCCTGCTCAGGACTCTCGCGGAGCCATCGAGGGGGCCAAAGCCCTGAGCTATCTGGGGCTGGAAGGGGAGGCGACGACCGACCTGCGTCCCTCGGGAAAAGGGAAGTTCGGCGCGAGGTTCCTCGATGTGATCTCCGAAGGCGAGTTCATCCCGCGCGGGGATCACCTCAAGGTGACTCGGCACGAGGGCAGCCGTATCGTCGTGGTCAAGAATGATAGCTGAGGTGGGTGCAGAGGGGAACTTGTGAGTTGCAAATCGGTGGCGCCGCAGGTAAAGGGATGGGCATGAAATTTCTGAGTAAGGTTCTCTTTTCGATGGGGTTGATCGGCTTCGCGCTGACGGGTTGTGAGCGTCACGAATTCGAGAAAACAAAAGCTCTCCATTTGGAGCATGGCAAAGGCCACGGCGAGGCCCATGGTGAAGGTCATGCGGTAGAGGCCGACCACGCCAAGGAAGGGGCAGCCCATGCCAAAGAGGCACCTGCCGCTCCTGCACCGGCCGCTCCCGCTCCCGCTCCTGCACCTGCCGCTCCTGCACCGGCCGCTCCCGCTCCCGCTCCCGCGGACCAGCCCCGGGCCACCGGACTCTGAGATCAGCCCTGATCGGACTGATCTGTAAAAGAGAAAAGACGAGCCCGAAAGCTCGTCTTTTTTGTTATCCGGTGATTTCGGCGGTGGATCTCACTGGTGGGCGCCGAGATCGAGTTCGCGCACCCAGATGTTGCGGAAGCGGGTCGGATTGCCGTGGTCCTGCAGCTTGATCGGGCCGCTCTCGTGGACGGTATTGTAGTTCGCCACGCTCTTGTGACCGGTCGCGCCGAGGTAGGGCTGGCGATTGTGGGTCACGACCCCGTTGAGGAAGACGGTGATGTAAGCCTTTTTCAGCAGATTGCCATCGGCGTCCCACTTGGGAGCTTCGAAGACAATGTCGTAGGTCTGCCACTCGCCCGGCTTGCGCACGGCGTTCACGAGCGGCGGCTTGTACCCGTAGAGCGCGGATGCCTGGCCGTCGGCATAGGACTTGTTCTCGAACGAATCAAGAATCTGAAGTTCGAACGACCCGAGGAAAAAGACGCCGCTGTTGCCGCGCCCCTGGGAGTTGCCCTCGACCTTCTCAGGAGTGGCGAACTCGATGTGGAGCTGGACGTCGCCGAACTCGCGCTTCGTCTTGATGTAGCCGCCGACGCCCTGGCCTTTCGGCGGCACTTCCATGAAGCCCTCTTTTACGATCCAGTCGGCCGGGGCATTGTCTTTGTCCATGGCCCACTCCTCGAGGCCCTTGCCGTCGAAAAGGACGATGGCATCCGAGGGCGCGTTGGATGCGGTGGCGCCGGGAGTAACCACGGTCGGGCGCGGGCGCGCGTCGTCGTGGACCCGCCATTTGCCGCCGGGGAGGAAAGGGGTGTCGGTGTAGCCGGTCGCAGCCGGCTTGGGAGTGGGCTTCTCTTCGGCCAGGGTGGTGCCGAGGGCCAGGCTCGCTGTCAGGGTGTACAATGCGATGGTTGATAGTCTCATAGGTGGGGAGCGTGCCATGATTCGCGCTTTCTGACAATGGCCGAATGACGGCGGAAGTCTTGATGTGCTTTCGGCAGGGCGGTCCCGTTCTCCCCTCATCTCCCGATCGCTCCGTCTCGCTGAAACGCCTTCCAATCAGCGGCGTAGGCGGCGTTGACAAGCCAGGCGGCGGTGGTTTTGTCCCCGGAGAAACTGGCAAAGGGCGCGACCGGGAGCTCCTGATAGCCGCCTTTCGCGGAATCCCAGTTTTGACCGAGATGACCGCTCGCCACCTCGGGCGTGTGCAGCGTCACGGGGCCTTTTCGCGGATCGGCTCCGGCGGGCACGCGGGCGGCGAAGGTATGGCGGAGGAAGGAATACACGAGTGGCCAGGTCTTTTCTCCCGGACCGTGGCCCGTCTTCGGCTCGACCGCGAAGTTCCAGAGCGCACCATGCTTTTTCCGCATCGCGGGCACAACGGCGAGATTCTCCTCGCGTGAGGGCCGGGCGAGAAAGGGGTCATCTTCCCCGAAGATCACGAGCCCGGGAACCTGCGCCGCGCCGGGCTGATAGACTTGAAAAATGGTGCCGGGCCGCATCGAGACCCAGCCCCAGACTCGATCCGGTTCATAGGAGGGAAACACCGCCGAGAAGCCCGTCCCGTTGGAGTGGCCGTAGAGAAAGAGCGGCGCATGCTCGAGTTCGGTATGGCCGCTTTTCGCGCCGAATGACAGCAAGCGCTCGAAGAGCAGGCTCCGCGGCCAGAATCCGCGCTGCATCGGATTGCCGTTGAACTTGAAGAGGGCGAGATCGAGCTCCGTCGCCAGCTCCCGCAGATCGGGGCGCTGAAAGAGACTCTCTCCGCTGCCGTGACCGGACATGACGACGATGCCTCTCACAACCGCCGCGCTGTCCGGCACCCAGAGATCAAAGCGAACTTCCTCCCTCCGACCTTCGCCTTTCTCCTTCACCGCCGCACGCCATTGCTCGTCGCTGATTCTCCAATCCCAGTTTCGGGCGACCGCCTGGTCCGGCGACGGGGTGCCCCATTTCGCCTCGTCGAGCACTCCGTCCCAGCTTTTTGTGTCCCGGGAAGACACCTTCGAGCTGACCCAGCCAAGGCTGTGGCATTCGGGCAGGGAAGCAAACTCACTCCATTCGGTGCCGCCGCTCGCCGACCTCGGCTCGGTCCATTGACGCTCGATCCAGGGAAGCAGTTTCTCCGCCCACTTTGCCCCGTGCTCGCGCAGGCCGGGACCGCTGAAGTGGACGCCCCGGCCCTTGCGCTCGCGCAGTTCGCCTTTCAGGGCGTCGCTGTCGGGGCCTTCGAGGGCGATGCGATCCGTCCATAGCGAAGCCTGTGCCGAGCGGATCTCCTCGCTGCCTTCGTCGCCGGGTATGTGGTAGCTGGCTTGCGCGACGAACCATGGCAGTTCCCATCCCGTCTCTCGCCTGGAATCGCCGATGATCCTCTCCAGATACTCGCGGTAGAGCGGTCCCGGCAGGGTGCGGGAGGCGTCTTTTTGATTCGCATCACTTTCCCCCTGATGCCAGAGCACGGCGCGGATCCCGCGCGGACCGGCGGAGTTGATTCGCGAGAGGAGCGTCGTATAGAGATTTCCCTTGCTCCGCCAGGTGCCGTCGGGGAGCTTTTCCACGCGACTCTCGATCGTCGGCGGGTTCGGAAAGGTCGCGTCTTTCGGCAGCCACTCGCGCACACTCGTAGCGCCCATGCCGCAGGCGATGAATCCCACCGGCACCCCGAGTTCCCGCACGAGTGCGTCGCCGAGTGGGGGAATGAAACTGCCGCCGCCGCCGCCCGCGCCGGGCTGGGGATCGTCGGCAAGCAGCCACTTCACGCCATCCGAGGAGGCGACGCGACCGGACTGCGGAGTCTGCTTTTCTTCGCCGTAGTTGGCCGAGTTCGACTGACCGGCCACGACGAAGACCTCGCCGACGCCGAGGTGCGCGACGCTGCTGCGGGCGAATTCGCGTTCGCCCTGCATGACTCGCACTTCCAGCCTCCACCATCCTCCAGCCGGTGCCTCGACCGTTCCGTTGAGTTTCGCGCCGGATACCGATCCGCCGACCCGTTGCCAGGGAGTATCGAGGTTCTCGCCCGAGAATTTTGCCTCGATGAGGGCGGGTGCGGGTCCCGCTTCCGAGAGTTCTCCGACGATACGAATGAGCCCTTTCCCCGGGGTGACGCGTTGCACGACCTCGTAATCGACGGGAGATATCAGGTGCAGCTCGGCGGCCCGGGTGAAAGCGGGGAGAGGGAAGAGAAGGACGAGGAGGATTCGGAAGAGAGGAGTCATCTCCCTCATCGTGTCACCATTCCGCCGTCGTGCATAGTCGGGACTGCGCTTCTTGAGCGTGAGCTGGCCCGCATTTCTCATACCCTTTCTACTGCGACTTGCTGCGGCCTGCTCCTGCTTCGTTCCGGATCGAATAGGGCATCCTCTGTCGCTTGGGTGCTGAAAATATTTAGGACTGCGAACGCCGGCCTCACAGAGGCCAGCGACAGATAGGCGCCGCGCATGGTAGTTCACTCTCTCAGCAAGTCCTCCGCCGTCCGGCGAAGATCTTCGTACTGGCGGCGTGCGCCCTGGAGGGCGGTGGTGAGTTGGGCGACGAAGGGTTCTTCGGCTTTGATTTTCGTCTCCAGTTCGCGGGCTTCGGCTTTGCGGTCGATGAGGGTGGATTCGCCTCCGATACGTTCGATTCGGATGCCACCGCTACCGGCCCCGGCCTGGCGCGATTTCGTGAGCTGGAGCTGGTTGCGCAGTTGCGTGAGACTCGCCGAGTGGCGGGCGAGATCGGACTCGAGGTTGCGTATCCCGATCAACTGGGCCTCGAGCATCTTTTGCAGGCGGGTGTATTCCCTGGCCCGCGCCACCGGATCGAGGGCGGGCCGGGGTGCCGGTGCGCTTTCCGGGTGGGGTGGCGGGGCCGACGGATTCGCGACGGGGGCGGACTCGCCGACGGGGCCCCCGGAAGCGGGATCTCGTGGGGAAAAAGGGTTGATCGGTTTTGTGGCGGGCGTGGATTCTACCGTTTCCTCCGCCGCGTCGGATCGCAGCTTCGGCTTCTCACAACCCACCCCGGCGACGATCATCCCGAGCAGGAAGATACGGGTGATGGTTCGATAAAGGGTCTCGGGGATCGCTCTCATTCCGCTTTGCTGCACTTCTTGTATCATACGGAGGGCGGACGGGGCAAGGATGGATTAGAATGCGGCACCACGCGAGGGTACCCCGCATCACGGGTCTTGTCGCGAGGCGGGAGATATCTCACAGTCAGCGGGTGATGATTGCTTTTTACCTGCGTTTTCTTTCGTTCCTTTGCCTGGTTGTGGTTCCTGTCTCCGGGCACACGGAAGATCCAGTGGTGATCGGATCAGACTTTCTCCATCTGCGCAATGGCGAAGCGCGCGAATGGTCCCGCTTCCCCGAAAAGGCGGACGGAGAGATGCTGCAGCTCACTTTCGACCTCACCAATCCTGAGTCACTTAAGCTCCTCACCCTGCGGCAGGTGGAGACGAAGCAGGCCTGGTCGCTGCAGCTCAACGGGCGGAAGCTCGGCGACCTGCCGCGTGATCATCATCATCTCGAGTACGGCATCGCGATTCCGGCGGGTCTACTCAAAACGACGGGAAACGTTCTTGAGATTTCTACGACCTCGATTGACGCGGACGACATCCGGCTCGGAGATCTCGCCCTCCACGATGGCATCCAGGTGCTCGTCGATGAGGCGCGGGCGGAGCTCCTTTTCCAGCAGCGTGGTTTCCGCCGCTCCCTCCCGGACATGACTGCGACGCTCACTCTCTCCGCAATCGATGCGGATTCCGGGAAGGCCTTGCCCTGCCGCTTCACGATCATGGATGCGGAGACCGGGGCGCTCGCCTTTGTCGGGGCTGAGTCGGATGACAAGGTCTCCATCCGCGAGGGCATCGTCTATACCCTCGATGGCCGGGCGACGATCCGGCTAGCGGGTAATTCGAAGAGGCTCCGGAGCTACGAGGTCTACTGCGGTCGGGGATTCGAGTACAGCCTGGGGAGGAAGGAGATCGTGATCGACGGGGAAGCGCCGAGTCGCGACCTCGCCTTCACTCTGACTCGCGAGGTCGATACGCCCGGACTCGTCGCGTGCGACCCGCATTTGCACACCTACGAGTTTGATCGTCACGGGGACTGCAATCTCACCGAGCGGCTCATCTCCATCGCGGGCGAGGGGATCGAGCTGCCGGTCTCGACGGCTCACGACAAGCACATCGACTACCGCGAGGAGGCGGCTCGGATCGGTGCGGCACGATGGTTCACGCCGGTGGCGGGCTGCGAGGTGACAACGAGCATCGGCCATTTCAATGCTTTTCCGGTGGAGCCCGGGAGCCGACCTGCCGAGCATAAGCTGCGTCCCTGGCCCCAGATCTTCGCCAACATCTATGGCACGCCCGGGGTGAAAATTTGTATCCTCAATCATGGACGTGACCTCCATCGCGGTTTCCGCCCTTTTGATGCGGCCAACTTCGACAGCGCCACGGGGACCTTTACAAACGGCTGGAAGCTCGAGGCGAATGCGATGGAACTGGTGAACTCGGGGGCGCAGCAGACCGATCCCCTCCAGCTCGTGCACGACTGGTTCGCTCTCCTCCGCAGTGGTCATCGCATCGCGGGCATAGGGTCGAGCGATAGTCACACGGTGAATTTTGCCATTCCGGGGCAGGGGCGCACCTACCTGGAGGCCCCCGACGGGGATCCGGGAGCAATTCCCGTCGATGCGGCGATAGCGTCCATCCTCGCGGGACGCACCTGGGTGAGCTTCGGCCTGCTGGCGCGTCTCGATGTCGAGCCCGGTGGCGATTCGGTGAGTGTCAGGGTCCTCGGTCCCGGCTGGACGAGCGCGGACCGGGTGCGACTCTTTCGGAACGGTGAAGAGGTCGGGGATCTCGTCGTGGACGAGTCGGCAGGGAAGGCCCCCGGGGTGAAGTGGGAGCGGCGCTTCACCTTCGAGGAACTCGGGGCAAAGAGCGGAGACTTCCTCTGCGCGGTCGCGACCGGTCCCGGTATCACGGAGAGTTGGTGGGCAATCATGCCGCCCTACCAGCCGACTTCGCCGGACTTCACTCCCTTTGTCATGGGTATCAGTCCGGCAGTGTGGGTGGAGTAGAGCCGGGAGAGGAATCACTCACTCGAGTTCGGCGAGACGGGCTTTGATGGCCTCGTTTTCCGGATCGAGCTTGAGCGCTTCGCGGAAATATTCAGCGGCGAATTCCTTTTCCTTGAGCTTGGCGAGGGTCTGGCCGAGATGGTCGAGAATGACGGCATCGGGTTCTTCGATGAGACGCTCCGCCCTCTTCAGTTCGACAAGGGCGCGGGGATATTCGCCTTTCTGGAAATGATACCATCCGACAGTGTCGGCGATGGCACCGCTATCGGGGCTCAGGTTTACCGCCTCCGTAGCCATCGCTCCGGCCTCGTCCAGATTCTCGCCCCGCTCGATCCACATGTAGGCGAGATAGTTCAGGACGGTGGCGGTGAACTCGGGATTCTCGCCGGTCGGGTCGTTCGCCTTGATGAGATCGAGGGTCTTGCGGAAGAGCGTTTCCGCCTCGGCGAATTTCCCGGTGCGTTCGAACGCGGCCGCGTAGCGGAAGTAAAAACCTTCGTTGAGGATATCGGGTTTTGTCTTCCCGGCAAGGATGATCGTCTTCTCGAACTGAGTGATCGCGTCGGCCCAGCGTTCGAGATTTCCGAGGGGGAAGGTGGCGAGAAAAGGAAAGTCCGCCGATTCGGGGAAACGCTTTGCCGCCTCTTCCAGGAAGGAGACCGCAGCTTCGAATTCCCTTACCTCGATCATCATCCGCCCCAGCGCGCCGTAATCAGCGGCACTTCCGTCCTTCAGTTCGAGCAGCTTGCGTAAACGCGGAACGGCTTCCGGAAATCGCTCGCTCCGCATCAGCATGCCGACAACTCTCTCCTGGAGTTCGACATTGTCAGGATCGGCGTCAGCGAGTTCGCCGAGGATCTGCACCGCCCCGTCCTCATCCCCCTGGGCTTCCAGCTCGTCGGCGAGGCGCATGCGTTTTTCGAGACGCTCCGTTTTGGCGGCGTCACCTTCGTCCTGCGCGGGGAGTACGGAGATGAAACTGAGGAGGAGAAGGACGGTGACGAGAGCTTTCATAGGGGCGGGGGGCGTTCGGGTAATGACCTGTATACGAGGATCGCCGTTCCCCGGGTCGATTCGGAGAGCGGCGATCATTTGATTCATTCGTCCGGAGCCGATCAGTATTCGCGATCTTTCTTGATGCCGGGCTCGGGAATGGCGTAGATGCCCTCGGCATCGGGCATGAGGGGCGAGTCGGACTCGAGGGTGAGCTCGGCCACGTTCGGTGCCATGACAAATTCGCTGTTGAGCATCTGGTCGTAGGTGATGACCTGCCCGGTGTGTGCGGCCATGCGGCCCATCGAGGTGACGTTGCTCGCGGCGACTCCGCGCTCCACCTCGTTGTGCGGCTTGTCTTCGCGGATCGCATCGATGATGACTTCCCACTCGATCTCGTAGGGGTTGCCCTCGAGGTTGGCACCGCGTTCACCGGTGGGGAAGGACCAGAGGAGATTCTCCGGATTCCCGCGCGGGTTGAGGGCGATGTTGTGATCTTTGTAGAGGCGAGACTTGGCCGGGGTGTGGCTGGCCGAGGAGATGACCGCAGATCCCTTCGTGCCGTGGGCGTAGGCGGCAAACTCCTGATGACAGCCGGTCATGTTGCGGCCTTCGTAGATGGCTTTGGTGCCGTCTTTGAAGGTGTACTCGACGCCGTAGCTGTCGAAGTTCTGATCGACCGCGACGTGGACCTTCCCATTCCGCTCCATCGTTTTGTAATGACGACCACCGACGGATTTGGCCTCGATCGGGAAGTCACCCTTGATCATGCACATCTCGTCGATACCGTGGATGAAGAAGTCGCTGAACGATCCGCCGCTGAGCCAGAGGAAGCTGTGGAAGTTCTTGATCTGATACATGAGTTCGCTCATGTCGGTGTCGTTCTTCGGCGTGAAGCAGGTCGCGACGGGACCCTGCATGCGGTAGGAGCGCATGAAAGTGATGTCACCGATGGCGCCGTCGTCGATGCGCTTTTTCAGTTCGTTGCGGGCCTTGCAGTGGCGGCACATCAGGCCGACGCCGACCTTGAGATTTTTCTCGACGGCTTTTTTATTGATCTCGAGCAGCTTGCGGGCGGTGAACCCGTCGGTCGTGACGGGCTTTTCCATGAAGACGTGGAGCCCCTTCTCGACCGCGTATTCAAACATCGGCCAGCGGAAGGCAACGGGGGTGGTGAGGATGACGATGTCGCCCTTGTTGAGCGAGTCCATCGCGTTGCGATAGCCGTCGAAGCCTACGAAGCGATGCTCGGCGGAGACATCGATCTTGTCACCGACCTGGGGGTCTTTGGAAAGGGTCTCGTGGCTGCGTTTGAGATTGTCTTCGAAGACATCGGCCATGGCGTGCAGCTTGAGCGGCCCGAGCGTGCCCGAGACACTTAGGGCGTTCTTGACCGCCCCGGTTCCGCGGCCGCCGCAGCCGACGAGGGCGAGCTTCAGCTCGGAGTTCTCCTGCGCGTGGACGTAGGGGATACTGATGCCGGCGAGGACGGAGGCTCCCGCGACGGTCTTGATGGCCGAGCGGCGAGTGGAGAGGGGTTTGTTTTCAGGATCTGTCATAAGAAGAATGTGACAGGCGGCGGGAAATTCGTCAATCCCTCGTCTACGTGAGATCGGGAGCAGGCGGGGGGAAAGGGCACTGGGCTTGCAGGACTTCGAGGCGTCTCTTTCGAGAGTGATCACTCCAGCTCGAACCGCTCTTCCCACGGCGGCGGGGGAGGCTCGTCGCCGAAATTTGTAAGCCAATATCGCGTTTGCGCGGCGGTCTCCCGCATACACTCCGCCCAGCTACAGGCCTGACCGGGACCTTCGAGGAGGGGACCGCCAGGATCCGGAAAGATCATTTCCAGATCACCGGACGAGATCGAAGAGATCTTTGTGGCCCGCTCAGACAGCTGAACCAGTGACTGAAGAACCGGATTTTCATCCTCGCTCATAAGATTGCACGTTCCGCTGAATTCACTGCCTTTACAACCCGTCACCTCACGGACCGTCGATTGCCAAGAGACGCCCCCGGCAGATTCCTTCGCGATCCCGTCGCGACGGGCGCTATCTCGGCGATACTTACCGCATCACCCCGGCTTCTCCCCCCGTTTACCGGATTCGCAGCCCCGGCAGGCTCTTTCCCTTCCGGAAAAATGCGATTGAAGGGCCTGCCATCGCGTGCGAAGGGAACTGTCCGGCTTTTCCGGTAAGGATGGCGCTTTCACTGAGATCTCTCAATCCCGACCTCTATCCTCCCGGGGCGTTTCAGATTCCCCGCGAGGCAGGGGTGTGTCGAGTCGGTCGGGACAGTAGCAATGACATGCAGGTCTTCCACGCCTCGGTCTCCTCCCGGCATGCGATCATCGAGGTGAACGGCGGCGACAGCGTCGAGGTCATCGACTGCGGATCGAGCAATGGCACCTTCGTGAACGGCATCCAGGTCGTCGATCGCCGCCCCATCTCTGCCGGGGATCTCCTGCGTTTTGCTTCTGCCGAGTTCCGTGTCTCGGCCGATCTCGACATCACCGGCGAGGCGGAGGCCCGGCTGGACGGTGCGACCGGCCCCATTGACCCGGGGGGCGCTGCCCTGGAAGGGGGAGACGATGATACCAGCCGCCTCCACACGGACTCCATTCGCGATCTTCTCGCGGCAGAGGTGGCCTCGCTCAAGGCCGAACACCATCAGGGGCTCTCCCGCACGGCGGCTGACGCGGCGCAGTTGGCAAAAAAAGAGGCCGAGATCGCCTTCCTGCGCGGGGAGAACGCGGCCCTTTCCGCTCGTCTCGCCGGGCAGGAGGATGTCAGTCGGCGTCTCAATCGCGAGATCGGGGACGGTGCGCAGCGCGAGCAGCGGCTCCAGCAGCAGCTCAGCGAGAGCCGGAATACGCTGATGGATCGCGAGGGCAGCATCACCGCGCTCAACTACGAGATCACCCGCCGCGACGGTAGCTTGCGGCAGCTCGGCGAGCAGCACGATCAGCTGCAGCAGACCTACGATCAATCCCTCGCCGCCTACGCTGCTCTCGAGGGCGAGATGGAAGCGCGGAATGCGGAACTCGCCGCCGCGATCGCTGCGGAGGACTTTGCCGAAGCGACCGCCGCCGGTCTCGTGGCGCGGCTTTTCGAGCTAAGCAGTCGTCTCCTCGGCGACTGGCAGGCGTGGTTCCGCGACGCCGGCTCTGGTGAGGAATCGAGTGACCCCGAGATCGCTTTTGCCCGGGTCGAAGAGGTCGCGACCCGCATCCGCAGCGAGCTGGAACTCATCGAGCCGATCTGGCATCAGTTCGGCGAAGGGGTGCAGGAGGAGCTGCGCCGCCGCTGTGATCGCCTCAGCGAAGAAGAGGCGGGGCTGCTCGTTGCCGCCGAGGCCAGTCGTGTCGAGTTGGCCGGCGTCATGGAAAATCTGGAGCAGTTCCGCGAAGTCATCGATACCGAGGTGCGCCGCGTCCAGGGACTGAGCCGGCGCGGCACCGAGATCGAGATCCCCGAGCGATTCGAGGCCATGGTCATCGCCCGCGATCGCGAGCAGGAGACCTATCGCGCTCTCATCGAGCGTATCGAGGTGCTGGATCGCCTCCTCGCGGGCTACCGAGGATCGCGCAAGCTCAAGGAGGTCGTGGCCGAGCTCGACGAGTTCCGCTCGCGCCTCGCCCTCATCCTCGAGTCGAGCGGGGTGCGCATCTTCGACTTGCCGCTGCGCACGATGCTGACCTTGAAACACCGCAAAGAAGTCCAGATCCTGAGTCGAAAAGGCTGGGGCACGAGGCACTATACCGAGTATCCTTTCCAACCGGGCGAGGTCACCAAGGTGATCCGGCCCGGCTACCGCGTCGGCGAGGGCGAGGTCTCCGTGATCCTGCGAAAGGTGGAGGTGCTCATCCGCGGGGTCGGCGAGTAGACGGTGCTGGCCCACCCCGGTCCGATGACGATGCGAATCTATCGAACAATGCGGTTTTTTCTCCTGAGCTGCCTGCTCTTCCCGCTTGTGATGTTGAGCCGGGCGCAAGAGCCTGCCGTCGTGCCGCCGGAAGATCCCGTCGCGGAAGATCCCGCCTCGAAGTGGGTCTCTGTCTACGGCTGGACTCAGACGGGGGACAGGCTCGCGGCGGCGGAGCAGTGGGCCCTCGCGATGGGCAGCTACATCGAGTCGTATCGCCAGATCGGGGAGCTCGCGGAGACCCATCCCGCCTACGAGTCCGAGCTGGTGGCCTACCGCACCGGGAAGCTCGAGCAGTTGATCGAGACCGCCGATGCCCGACTCAGCGAGGATGAGCACGAGACGATGATGAAGTATCTCGACTTCATCGAGTCACTCGAGCTCGGGCTGGAGCAGCGCTTCAGCAATCAATACGAGGCCGCTCTCGGCACGCTCGATATTGCCCGGTCGCTCCTCGACGATCTCATCGGGAAAAAGCCGCCCGAGTTCCGCGAGGCGATTGACTCGCAGTATCGCCGGCTCGAGGACAACATTTTCTGGCTGAGTTCGCAGATCAATTACAAAGAGGCGAGCCGACGGCGTCCCACGATCGCCTCTGACGACGGGCGCGACTGGGGCACGACCCGTTTTGTGAAAAAAGAGGATCTCCCCGATTCCACCGACGGGGTCTTTGCCTTGGGCCTGCTCTTCCCCTCGAGTCTCTCGGTGAACGAACTCACGGGCGTCTCCGTGACCGACCTCGTGCCGCTGCCGGAGAAAAAAGAGGAGGAAAAAGCCGAACCGGAATCCGGACCCGCGACGGGCAGCCCGATGCGATTTCGCATGAACAGTAGCCAGGCCCTCGACGCTGCCGGAGAGCCGACTGCGGACTCCTCACGGTAGCGGTTCGGTGATCGCGAGGATGCCGGCGAACCAGTTGGTTTCTTCGATCGGCGCGGTCACGTCGCGGATGTAGACGTAGGAGATGTCGCCGTCGAGATAGAGGGTGTTGGGGCAGCCGAGTTTGTCGCGGAAGAACTCGGCGAAGCGGTAGAGATTGCTCATGCCCTTGTCCCGCTCCAGCACGGAGCTAGCGAAAATGATGGTCCCGTCCTTCGTCACGCCGACGCCGTTCCGGTAGCGTTCGCTGGTCGAGTCGGGGGTGAGAATGGGATGTATCTTTCCCTCCGCCACCAGGAGCGGCCCTGACTGGGTCGCAAGGACCGGATTCTCCCCGAGCGTGGCGTAGCGATGAGATTCGACGACCGCTGCGCTGCCGTCGTTTCGAATGAAAAAGACGCCGTTCGGCTTCAGGAAGAAATTCGGGGTCAGCTCGCCTTCGCTCCGTTTGACAAAGTCGTCGAGATTGAGCGGGGTGATCGTTTTTCCCTCGGCGATGTGCAGACCCGAGGCGCGGAAGTTGCCTTCGAAGATGCCCGAGTTCATCGCGAATTTGAGGCGGCGTCCCTGCCCGCGGAGGCGGGTCTCGAGTTTTGGGACTGTGTTAGGAATTCCCTCTCTCTCACTGAGGAAGAGCTCGATCTTCTCCGCGCCCGGTTTGACGCGGTAGATCCAGTAGGTCGTCCCGGCGTGCTCCATCGTCTCGGCCCGCGCGGAGGAGGCGAGGCCGATGAGCAGGGCGAGGGCGAGAGCGAGGGTGAAAGCAAAGAGGGTTGGGCGCATGACGATACCCTGTGAAGTAGAGCGATGGCGGGCCCGATTGTCAAGCCTACTGCAATTCCCGCACGGCTTCTAGGTAGGTGGCGACAGCTTCGACGGGGTTGCGTTCGTAGGATTTCTCCAGTTCCTCGACGGCGGCGGAGTAGAGTCTCTCGCTGACGAGGAGGCGTCCGTGAGCGAGATGAGCGGCGGCGGCGTGGTCGGGAAGACGCTCGGCCTGCTCGAGGAGCATGATGGCTTCTTCGATCCGCCCTTTTTCCTCGCGGAAGCGGGCGAGGAGGATGAGGGACTGGCCGTCGAGCGGCTCCCGCGCGAGCCATTCCTCGACGAGCCCGGCACCGGCCTCGGCGTCACCGTTTTCGAGTTCGATGAGGGCGCGGCTGCGGGTAAGGCGCGAGGTGATCGCCTTGTCGGCATCGGGCGCGGCGAGAGAGGCCCGGTAGACGCCCGATGTCGCGATCAGCCCGGCGAGTTCGGCGGCCCGGGGCCAGTCTGCGGCATTGCTGAGCATCTCGAGGGCATCGACGGCGCGGGGCAGACTGACCGGCTCTTCGGCGACGATGGCGGCCCGGTAGCGATCGAGGGCAAGGTCGGGGAGGCTGCTCTGGAGGTAGAGGTGACCGAGTGAGAGTGTCGCTGCGGGATCGAGGGTGCCGATGCGGTGAACCATCTCGAGATTCGCGGCGGCCTTCAAGGTTTCGTCGAGAGCGATCCAGGCGTCGGTCTGGGCGAGCCAGATGGAGCTCTCGGCGGGCATTTCGGCGATGAGCGACTGGTAGATCGAGGCGGCCTCTTTCTCGTGACCGAGGAACTGGAGCGCCTGAGCTTCACCGAGACGCCACTGGCGCTCGCCCGGCTGAGTCAGCATGGCGAGGCGGTAGGCATCGAGGGCGGCCTGGTGGTGCTCGTCGCGGGCGTGGCAGTAGCCGAGGAGACCGGCGGTGAGACCATCGCGCGAGCCGAGTTCGAGGGCTCGCACGAGATGGATTTTGGCCTTTTCGAAATCTTCTAGCTGGACGTAGACGACTGCGAGATTGCGATGGGCGTCGCGGAAGTTGGGGAACTTATCAATGGCGCTGGTGAAGAGCACGACGGCTTCGTCGCGCTTTCCGTCCTCGACTTGGAGCGAGGCGAGATTGAAGATCATCGCGGCGCTGTCTTCGAGGAGGGAGGAATCGGTGAGGGCTTTGATGGCGCCGGGCCTATCGTTCGCGGCCATCGCGGCGGCCATTTTTTCCAGGTAAAAGGCCTCGTCTTCGGTGATGCGGGGCTCGATGCGGGAATCGATCCCGTAGCTCGCGGTGATAGACTTGCGGAAGGTCTCGCTTTTCCAGAGTGGATCGATGGGCAGGGGATCTGCTCCCGTGGCGGCAGCTGTGAGTGACAGTGCTAGAGTGAGGAGGATCGCACGCATCAGGGTTTGAGGATGAGGGGCCAGCGGAAACTGGCCTGGACGGAGCGGCCGTCCTTTTTCGGGGCGGTGAAACGGGCCCGGGTCGCGAAGGATCGGGCCATCACGGTGAAGTCGTCGTGCGGGCTCTCGAGGACGCGGTTCACGGTGACGATACCCCCGGCGCTGATGAGCACCTCGAGGACCACTTTGGCCTGCTTCACTCCTTTGGCCTTCTGACCGGCGGGGAAGGTGACGGCGGGCTGGTTCACGAGCCGGGGCTGGGAATCGAGATCGGCGGCGGAAAAGGTCATCTGCGCGAGCGGGGTATCCTGCGCGGGCGCGAAGTCCGAGGGGTTGAGCCTGAGCTCGATGTCGCGCACTTGCGTCGCCGCGATCGGGGGCGCGACGGAGTCGAGCTGGATGTCGAGACGCGGGAGGTCTGCCGGGGGCGGTGGCGGTGGCGGTGGAGTCTCGGCGGCCGGGGGCGGTGGCGGCGCGGGCAGGCTCACGGGGCTGATCGTGTTGAGAGTGCGCAGGGTGAGCATGGGTGACTGCGAGGTGCGCGTCAGGCGCATGCCTACGAGGAAGAGGAGAAGTCCCGCAGTGAGCCCCAGGGCGGTGGCGGCGCGGAGCAGATCTCCGCCGGCGATGGCTGGTTTGTTAGTCATTTACCGTGGAGACAAAAACGTTGGAAGCCCCGGCCATCCTGGCCTCGTCGAGGACGGAGACGGTGGCCTCGGTCGGGGTGTCGCGATCGGCCTGGATGATCACGGGCATGGGGTCCTGCTTGAGGAGGCGGGCGACGGTGGAGCGCACCCCGGCGACACCGATCTCGCTCCCGCCATAGAAGACTTCGCCATTGCGGGTCACGCCGATGAGGATGCTGTTGCGCTCGAGATCCTGCTGGGTCGCGGCGCGGGGTTTGTTGATCTCGATCCCGGTCTCTTCGACGAAGACGGTCGTGACGATGAAGAAGATGAGGAGGATGAAAACGACGTCGATGAGCGGCGAGATGTCGATCTCGCTCTTGGAGCCGGAGTCAATGTCGCTGAAACGCTGGAATCTTCTCGCCATCTTTCAGGGGTGTCGGGTAGCGCTCTGCTGGAGCAGTTGGGATTCGAGGCGGCGGAAGCGCAGGACGAGATCGTCGAAGCGGCTCTTCAGCAGGGTGCAGACGATGAGGGTGGGCACGCCGATGACGAGACCGGTCTCGGTCGTGATGAGCGCCTCGGAGATGCCTTCGGAGATGACGTCGATGGGAGAGTTAGTCGCCGAAGAGGCCATGCCGCCAAAGGTCGTGAACATGCCCGAGACGGTCCCAAGGAGCCCGAGAAGCGGGGCGGCCCCGATCATGACAAAGGCAAAGGGGAAGCGCCGGTCGGGGATGGCAAAGAGATGCTGCCCGATCTCCTGCAGGTATCGCCCGGGATCACGGGCGGACGAGAGACTGGTGGAGAGGCGCTCGAGGGTCTCGGTCGAGCTGCCGGGTCGGAGGAGCAACTGCCGCCACTCCTGCGAGTTCAGGACGGTGGCGTCGGGAAAGCGGAGAGAGTTCCACAAAGTGACGAGGGAATAGGCGATCCCGAAGGCGAGGGCGATGAGCGCCCAGAAGATCCATCCGCCACCCGAGCTGAGGTCGCGCAGTTCTGTCAGGATCTGTGCGACGAAGCTCATTTCGATTTGGTGCCGTTGAGGAAGGCGAGGCTTGTCATCTCCATGGTCGCTTTGATGCCCTGCACTTTGCGGGAGAGGAGGGCGTGGAGGATGAGGGCGGGAATCGCGACGATGAGTCCGAACTCGGTCGTGATGAGGGCTTCGGAGATCCCCGAGGCGAGGGACTTCGCGTCGCCGGTGCCGAAGACATTGATGAGGCGGAAGGTCTCGATCATGCCGGTGACGGTCCCGAGCAGGCCGAGGAGCGGCGCGGCGGCGGCGGCGATGGCGACGAAGGGCAGTCCGCGCTGGAGCCCCGGGGTGGCCTCGAGGTATTTTTCGTAGAGGGCTTCCTCGAGATCGTCGCGGGAGCCATCGGGGGCGCGCTCGACAAAGGTGATGCCCCGCTCGAGGATGGCGCGGGCGGGGTGGCGGATCACGGCGGCCTCGCGGCGTGCGGTCGCGAACTCACGTTGTTCGAGCGCCTCGAGGATGTGCTGCACCGGGGTTGAGCCGAATTGCCGAATCTTCGCGAGCTGCGCCCATTTGAAGAGGGTCGCAGCGAGGGCGATGGCGGCGAGGAGGAGGATGGGGTAGATCCAGAAACCTCCCTGACGGATGTGTTCGAGGAGAGTGCTCTCGGACTCGTTCAGGGCGATGGCGGAGCCGAGGGTGGGATCAAAGAAGATCGAGTCGGCCTCGCCTTTGACCAGTTTCTCAATCTCGCTGCGCGAAACGCCCTTGCTCACGAGGTGGGGACGGAGATCGTCGCCATCGGCAACAAGACCGGCGGCGCCGCCATCGGTCGCGAGGAACCAGCTCACCGGTCCGACTCTCACAAAGGTGCCGGGAGTGAGGACTCCATCCGCAGCGACGGCTTCGCCGGTCAGCGCGACAGGACCACCGGTGCGGGAAAGTTCGATGAGGACGTCTTCGACCGTGGCGAGCGGGGCGGCGGGGTCGGGAGCGTCGGTGGTGAGACCGGGGAGAGGACCGAGAGTCGCCTCGCGAGTCTTGCGGAAGTCGAGGATGAGGCTCTCGATGTAGGATCGCTCGTCGCGCCAGACCTTGAGATCGGTCTCAGTCTTTTCGAACTCCGCCTCGGCGGCGTCTTTGGAAGTGCGTGCAATCTCGGACTTACGGCGCTTTTCCCGGAGATCGGCGGCGATGCGACTCGCGTCGGCGGCGATGGCCGGTTTCTCAGTAGCGATGGCGGTGCGCAGGGCGGCGAGCTCGTCGAGGGCGCTGCGGAGATCCTGATCGATGGAGGCGGCGGCGTCGCGATAGGCTGCGGCGGGCTCGGCGACCGCGCCGCTCGGCGGGGAACCGGGACCTGGAGCGGCGGCGGGCTCCTGCGCGGTCGCGGACGTGAGGACGAGATTGCCGCAAAAGAGAGTGAGGAGAAAGAGGCGTTTCATTACCTGGTCCCCTGGGAAGTGTTGGCAGTTCCCCGGGTGAGGGGCAATTTCACAAAAGCCGGGGCGGCGCGGCGCGCCTGGATGTCGATCGCGGCGCGGACGCGCGATGCGATGGAGTTGTCCTCGGTCCAGATCCAGCCTTTGTTTGATGGAATGCCGTAGCCGCTGTGTTTCCCCTCGAGATCGACATACCAGGCCTGGGCCATGCCGAGATAGAGGATGCTGACTTCGCGGCGGGCACCGGCGATCTCGCGGATGTCGGAATCGACGGTGAGGGCATTCTGGAAATCGAGGTAGGCCTGCAACACGAGGAGGATGTCCCGGGCTCGGTTCTGGAGCGGATGGTCCGGATCGGGGGACTCCAGGCGGATGAGAGCCTCCTCCACTTTCCCGCGGAGGGGGAGGGGCACTCGCGGGAGGAGTGGTCGGATCTGCTGCTCGAGCGAGGCGACCTCTTTTTCCATGACGGCGCGCCAGGCTTTGAGATCGGCTTCTTCTTTCGCAAAGGCGGTCCTTTTCCCGTCAACTTCGGCGACTCGGGCTCCGGCTGCAGCAATGAAGTCGTCGAGCTGCTCCGACTCGCGCAGGCGGACTTCGCTGAGACCGGCGAGGGTGGCTTTTTCCTCCTCCCAGGCGGCGCGCTCTGCGCTGATGAGCTGGCGGGTTTTGACCCACTGCTCAAGCTTGCTCTGCATCTCGACGGCACCGGGGAGCGGAGGCTGAGGGGCGACCGGCTCCTGCGCCACGAGGGGCGTGATCACCACCTGCACGAGGAGTGCAGGGGCGAAAAAGCGGACGATGAGGCGGGCGGGGAGCATATTGTTAATGAGAAGCATTCTCAATTCGAAGTCAAGTCAAGAAAACAGAAACGTCTCTGCCGGAAGAGGGTATCTCCCGACGTAATAGGGGGCTCTTTTTGCCCTACAACCAAGGCCCGCAGAATCGGGGGTGAACCCGTTCTCGCGAGCCGCAGGGGGCGGTGTGTGACGTGATCTCTCAGCCGCGGGCGCGACGCGCGGCGATGAAGGAGCGCACGGCCATCACGGTGAAGAAGAGACAGATTACCGTCATCACGAGGATGAGTTTGGGAGCCGCATCGGCGAAATCGACCGTGCCCTTGATCATTCCGGGAATGAGCCGCCCGAGTCCGGCGAGGGTGCCGAGGAGAGAGAAGGTTACCGCGATGTGCATGCCGAGCATGTTCTTTTTCAAAGCGATGAGTCCACCGATGAGCATCGGAGCGCCAACGAAGGAAGGGATGAGTGAGGTTACGGATTGCTTGGTGGCTCCGATCGCCTCCCAGGCAAAAAAGCCGACGAGACCGGTGAGGATGAGTAGGGCGGAGCAAAGGAAGGTGAGGCTTTTCATGGTTGGTTGGGTAGGGATACGGGTAAGACAGAAGAATGGCTCGTCAATCGATTCCGGATGCCGTAGGTGCGTCCGGTGCGGGGAAGGCGGCGAGTTCCTCCCCGGTAAGCGCCCGCCATTGACCGGGCAAAAGGTCATCGGGCAGGGTGATCGGACCGATGCGCTCGCGATTAAGGGAGCGGAGACGGATGCCGTCGAGGCGGTGGAACATCCGTTTGATCTGGTGGTAGCGCCCTTCGTGCAGGGTGACGCGGGCGCGGTCGGGTGCGAGGATCTCGAGCCGGGCGGGCAGGGTCGTGATACCCTCGGTGGGGAAGTGAAATCCTGCCGCAAAGCGTTTTGTCGCTTCGGGGGGAATGGGACGGTCGGTCTCGACGAGGTAGCTTTTCTCCACCTTGCGACCGGGCAGGGTGAGGGACTCGGACCACTCGCCGTCATTGGTCAGCAGGATCAGCCCGGTGGAACTGCGGTCGAGGCGTCCGGCGAGATGAAGGGTGGCTTTGTCAGGGAGGTCGATGAGGTCGAGGACGGTGCGGTGGTCTTTGTCAGTCGTCGCGCTGAGGATGCCGGCTGGCTTGTTGAGAATCAGGTAAAGGCGGGGCAGCGATCGCTGGAGGATCTCCCCGGCGACCGTGACTTCGTCGAAGCGGGTCACCTCGCGGCGGTGATCGCAGGTGACCGCGCCGCAAAGCGTGACCTCTCCGGCGACGATACGGGCGCGGGCGGTGCGGCGTCCGATGGCGAGGTGTTTGGCGATGAAATCTTCGAGCTTCACCCGGTCGGATTGGTTAGGAAATGAGGAGCAGTCGTACCGGATCGCCGGGGAGGGTTTCCGGGGCGCGATGGAGGCAGGGCGGCACCGGGCTGCCGGGATAGTCCACCGCGATGCGCCAGAGCGTGCCGATACCGAAGGAAAAAGGGACTGCCCCCGCGAGAGGCGCGTAGTGCAGATCGTAGCAGCGGTCCCGAAGGTAGTCGGAGAAGTCAGCGTCGTCGTCGCCTCCGTATTCTACGAGCAGGGCCTCCCGCATCCCGGGGAGATCGATGCGTCGGCCGGCCTGATCGTTGCGCAGGCCTTCACTCGGGGCGCCGTGGTAGCTACAGAGCCAGGTCTCGGCCTCGACCGGGGCGCTGTCGGCGTGGAAAGAATAGACGTGGACCGGGATGACGCCGGGGTCTTCGTCGTAGGGGTAAGCGGTAATGGCATTGAGGACGGGATCGAGGTCGAGATCGCGGAGGCGCTGAAGGTCTTCAATGAGATTCGTGACCGCGGCCTTTCCTGATTCGCTGAGGGGTAGGGCTAGGAGCATTTCCTCGTCGAGGGTGAGGAGGTCCTCGTCGAGGGTAAGATGCCCGACCACTTCGCCGAAGTCTCCCGCCAGCGTGCGCGGCCAGCAGAGTGCATTGACGCCATCGCCGAAGGGAATGGAGACCAGTTCTTCAAAACTACCCACCAGCCTGATGCGCGGGTAGTCTGAGGGGAGTGGTAGAGTGGGCATGGGCGGTCGCAGAGTGTCGGGAGAGGGAGGGGTGAAGTCAACTGAATCCCCGGGGCCGGGGAACGTGAGTTCCCGGAGGGTGGGAAAGGAGCGCGCACATCCTTGTGCGCCGTTGCGTGCGCGGATGGGCTTTGCTTTTCAGGCGCGAATTGGAAGGAACGGGCCTGGAGCCCCGTTCTACTTCGGGTCGTTGCAGTCGTCGTGCTTTAGAGACTTCGTGTGATTCCCCTCCCCAAAACGAAAAAAGGCGGCCTCTCGCGAGACCGCCTTTCGGAAAGCAAACGTCACGGGGACGCCGACTTGTCACGCTTTCTTCTTCTTCTTCCTGTCCTCGAGAGCCGCCTGCGCAGCGGCGAGGCGGGCGATCGGGATGCGGAAGGGCGAGCAGGAGACGTAGTCGAGTCCGGTGCGGTGGAAGAACTTCACGGACTCGGGATCACCGCCGTGTTCGCCGCAGATACCGATCTTGAGTTTGGGTTTGGTGGCTCGACCGCGCGCAACTCCCATCTTCACCAATTCACCGACGCCTTCCTGATCGAGGCTGGAGAAGGGGTTGGTGTTCATGATCTCCGCGTCCTGATAGGTCGGGAGGAAAGAGGACGAGTCATCGCGGCTGAGACCGAGAGCGGTCTGGGTGAGGTCGTTCGTCCCGAAGGAGAAGAACTCGGCGTGCTCCGCCACTTTGTCAGCGGTGATCGCGGCGCGCGGGATCTCGATCATCGTGCCGACGGTGTACTTCAGCTCGGACTTCTTGAGGCCGTATTTCTGACGAACGCCTTCAGCGGCGGCATCGATGACCTGCTTCTGCAGCTCGAGCTCACGGGCGTAAGCCACGAGAGGAACCATGATCTCGGGGAGCACCTTGATGCCTTTGGCCTGCACTTCGGCCGCCGCTTCGAGGATAGCCTCTGCCTGCGCTGCGGTGACGGCGGGGTAGCTAATGCCGAGACGGCAACCGCGGTGACCGAGCATGGGGTTCTCTTCGTGAAGCGAGTGGATGCGCTTCTTGATGTCGGGTGCCGACATCCCGATCTTCGCCGAGAGATCTTTGATCTGGCTGGCGTCCATCGTGCCGATGAACTCGTGAAGCGGGGGATCGAGGAGACGGATCGTGGCAGGACGACCGTCGAGAGCTTTGAAGATACCGATGAAGTCCTTCTTCTGGAACGCTTTGATCTTCACCAGTGCCCTGGCACGACCGTCGTCGTCGTCGGCGAGGATCATCTCGCGGACTGCGTCGATGCGGTCGCCTTCGAAGAACATGTGCTCGGAGCGGGTCAGGCCGATACCTTCGCCACCGAAGAGGATCGCCTGTTTGACCTGAACGGGAGTATCGGAGTTGGTGCGGACACCGAGTTTGCGATACTCATCGGTCCACTCCATGAGTTCGACGAACTTTTTGTAAGTGTCGGACTTCTTGGCAGCGGCTTTGCCCTCGATGAGGCCCTGAATGACCTGGGAAGGCGAGGACTTGATCTCACCGGCATAGACGTTGCCGACGAAGCCGTTGAGGGAGAGGAAGTCACCCTGCTTGAGAGTGACGCCGTTTCCGGAAAGGGTCTTCTTGCCGTAGTCGATCGTCATGCCGTGGGCACCGCAGACGCAGATCTTACCCATCTGACGGGCGACGAGCGCCGCGTGGGAAGAGGCGCCACCCTCGGTCGTGAGGATGCCTTCGGCGGCGATCATGCCGCGAAGGTCTTCCGGAGAAGTCGCCATGCGGACAAGCATGACCTTCTCACCGCGAGCCTGCGCTGAGACGGCGTCTTCAGCCGAGAAATAGATTTTGCCCGAGGCGGCGCCGGGGCCGGCGGGGAGGCCCGAGCCCATCTTCTTTGCCTTCTTCTCATCGGCCGTATCAAAGATCGGGGCGAGGAGGTGGCTGAGGTCATCGGCGGGGATGCGGAGGAGTGCTTCTTCTTTCGTGATGAGCTTCTCTCTCACCATGTCGACGGCGATGTTCACGGCGGCGAAACCGGTGCGCTTGCCCGTGCGGGTCTGCAGCATCCAGAGCTTGCCGTCTTCGATCGTGAACTCGATGTCCTGGACGTCGCGGAAGTGTTTCTCGAGGATGGAGCGGACGTTGAGGAGCTCTTTGTGAGAGTTCGGGAGATCTTTCGCCATTTCGCGGACCTGCTTGGGCGTGCGCACGCCGGCGACGACATCTTCGCCCTGGGCGTCGATGAGGTATTCGCCGTAGAAGACGTTCTCGCCGGTGGCGGGGTCACGGGTGAAGGCGACGCCGGTGCCGGACTTCTTGCCGGTGTTGCCGAAGACCATGGCCTGGACGTTGACGGCGGTGCCCCACTCGGCGGGGATCCCGTACTTCTGGCGGTAGACCTTCGCGCGGTCATTCTGCCAGGAGTTGAAAACGGCGTTCACCGAACCGACGAGCTGCTCCATCGGATCTTCGGGGAAGTCTTTGCCGGTGCGCTCTTTGATGAGGGCTTTGAACCCGGCGACGACGAACTTGAGTTCTTCAAGGTTCATGTCCGAGTCATTCTTCACGCCGCGCTTGGCTTTGCCGGCGTCGAGGATGACTTCAAAGGGATCGTGGTGCTCGTGAGCATGCTGCTCGACACCCATGACGACTTCGCCGAACATCTGGAGGAAGCGGCGGTAGCTGTCCCAGGCGAAAGTGGGGTTGCCGGTCTTTTCGGCAAGGGACTCGGCGACGGCGTCGTTGATGCCGAGGTTGAGGATCGTGTCCATCATGCCGGGCATGGAATCACGGGCACCGGAGCGGACCGAGAGGAGGAGCGGGTTTTCGAGGTCACCGAACTTCTTGCCCATGACCGCTTCGATCTTGGCGATGTTTTCCTCGATCTGCTTTTGCAGGTCGGCGGGCCACTTGAGACCGTTCGCGTAGTAGTGGTTGCAGACCTCGGTCGTGATCGTCATACCGGCCGGCACGGGGAGACCGATGAGGGACATCTCGGCGAGGTTCGCGCCTTTGCCGCCCAGGAGCGGTTTCATCTTGCCATCTCCGTCGGCTTCTTTGCCGCCGAAGAAATAGACGAGTTTTTCCGCACCTGCAGGTGCCTTCTTGTTGCCTGATTTAGGGGCAGTTGTTTTCGCGGGTTTTGTTTTGGCCATGGCTCGTTGGGATAATCCGATGTTGGGGTGTAGAAAACGTAAGAGACGGAGAGGGGGCGGAAGCGGTCCGGCGAATAGCGGGACGGGCTGAAACTCTGCGGGGGGAAAACGGCAAGAAACAGCCTCGACGCTGAGGCGGCGCAACTGTAACCGCCGCAGCCGAAGTGTCAAATGGGATAGCGTCGGGGCGGGCTTGCGGCGATTTTTGACGGAGAAGCATCTTTCCCGGCCGACCGAGGGCGGTTGGAACCATTCCGCTCGTCTTAGTCGCTGCGTCCGCAATTGCTTTGAAGTGTGATATCTTTCTGACGACGGACGATGGTATCCTGAAAAGACGCGAATTGGTTCGCGGCATTAAGATTCTCAGCCCTATCGAGTATTATGCAGACTACCATGACTGATTCGGAACTTCGCTCGAGAGGCGCGGCGGCTCTGACGGAATCGCTTGGCACTGTGGAGGCGGAAAGGTTCATCACCCTGATCTTGCGAGAGCCTTTCGACTACACGAAATGGAGGCAAGCGCTCTACGAGGATATCGGCATTGAGGACATCAGTGCCGCCGCCGCACGTCTCAGGAATCAACGGGATGTTTCCGGGGATTCCTGATTGCCCTTCAGGCACTGCTTTTCACCGTTCCCGGACCCACTGCACCGCATCGATTCCCACGATGCCGTCGGCTCCCTCGTTCGAGATCGTAACGGTGGCCTTTGCCCCCGCTTCGAAGACAAAATCTCCGAGTGTCGCAAAATGAGAATCGCCGAGGGGAGCGGTTTTCTGATTCAAGGTCAGTCGGCTTTCCCCCGTGGCATGGGTGGCCACTACAGTGACATTGCCCGCCCGATTTGGCGCGGCGACGTAGGCGACCCGGACGCGGTAAGCGCCTGCTTCGGGGATCGTGACTTCGAATCGCGCCGACTTTTGACCCTGTCCCTCGCCGCCGTCGTGTTTGCTTGCTCCGTCGATGGGATTGCCGTAGCTGCTGTTGGCCCAGTCGCCCGTGTAGATCGCGGCCTGGTCATCGAGGACGAGGCCGGGTAGTTGTGACGAGAGGGTGATCTCTGGCAGATCGAGGTCGAGGACTGCCTTTTGCTCCAGGAGTTTTTTCTGCAAAGCCGGCACGTCGATGGCCTGGACGGCTGATCCTGATCGTGACGCCTCAAGCGCGGCGAGTCCGGCGGCGTGTCCCATAGCCATGTAGACCGGCTCCATCCGCATCGAACAATAGGCGATGTGCGAGGCGGAAAAGCAGACCGTGACGAGGAGGTTCTCGCACTCCTCCGCTTTCGGAGTGAGGCTGCGGTAGGGAATGTGATAGGGCCGCGCAGGGGTGTCGTGAAAGGAACCTTCATCCGTGACCAGACCGTCGGCGGTCACGACGCGCTGCACGATGTGGCAGTCAATGAGAAAGGAGCCCATGCCGACGCTGTCCGGTTTGGTGATGTCGGCGGTGAGGTCCTGCTGACGCACCACGTAATCGCCGATCATGCGGCGTCCCTCGCGGATGTAGAGGGCATGAGGCCAGTGGCCGTTGTCAGTGAATTCGTCTTTGCAGAGCCCCCAAGTCGCGGCCTCGTCGCGCAGGTCAGCCGGGACCCGCTCGTCGTGCGAGAGGAACCAGAGCATGCCCTGGAGATGGGTACGATGCTCGGCGATAATGGCCTCGCGCGTCGTCCAGTCGCCGTCGGGATAGTCGGTATTGAAGCCGGGATGATCGGTCGAAAAGAGTCCCTGCGCGTTGAGGTCATACTTGCCGTTGGCGATTTCGCCGAGATGAAATATCCGGCCGAAAGCGACCTTGGGGTAGGCTGCGATGAGACGCAGGAGCAGCTCGTAGCGGGCCGGGTCGTAGTGAGTGGGCCTGGGGAAGGGGACGAGGAGGTCGGGCCGTTGCGTGACGATGAGGCGATAGTTGTAAGCCTGAGTGAGACCGTCGGCGTCACCCGCCTTTTTTGTCGGGTCGGCTTTGAAAACGCCGAAGAGCAGGCTGCCGTCGGGCGCGAGCGCGGAGATGCGCGCCGGAGTCCCGTGGATGTAGGATGGCTTGCCCGCCCGCGACATGACCTCCGCCGAGCGCTCCCGAATCGGCATGACCGTGAAGCCGGCGAGCGGTTCGCCATACTCGTCGCGGCTCTCGCGCCCGATGATGTAATTCACCCCCGCCATCGCCATGAGATCGCCTTCGTAGCTCGCGTCGATGAACTGCGCGCCCTCGTAGCGGGTGCCGTCACTGGTCGTGAGGCTGCGGATACGCCGCTCGCGGATCTCGACCGCGGCGAGACGCTGGCCGCGGATGACCTCGACGCCGGCCTCGAGGATGAGGTCTTCGAAGGTCTCCCTGTTGAAATGCGGATCCGCATACCACATGAATTCGGCCGGGACGTTCTTCCCGGCACGGGTGAAAAACTCCAACGGAAAGCCGCCGATGGTGTCCTTGTTGCCCACATCGGAGCGGGCGAGACCGCCCGTGACCATTCCCCCGATCCAGGGAGTGGGCTCGATCACGAGAACCTTCGCACCCTCCCGCGCCGCCGTGATTCCCGCCGCCAGGCCCGAGGGCGTTCCGCCGTAAACGATGATTTCCCGGCCCGTGGCGGCGGAGGAAAAAGCGGAGAGGAAGAGGAGAGAAAGGAGAAGGCGACGCATTGGAAAAGTCCCGGAAGAGTGGGACTAGAGTAAGCATCGCCCGAGTGACGGGCAACCCGCTTTATTCCCGCGAACCTCTCAATTCCCTCAATGCGCCTCGATCCTTCGGCCTTTGGGCTGGCCGATTTCGATGAGCAGATTCGTGAACCAGCTCTCGTCGATGTCGAAGGGCTTACCGCCTTTGATGCGGGGAAAAGCGATCGTGCTCATGATATCGCCATTGTCCTCATCGAGTCCGGCGACGCCGCTGACGCCCGCAAGCGCGGACTTGGCCGCTTGGGCGCAACTGGCTTTGATGAGCTCAAGGTCGTCGTCATTCGGTGCGGCGCTGCGGGCAAAATATCCGCTCTTCTGGACGAGGAATTTCTCGGCACCGAGCTTCTCCTTGAGTTCATTGGCGAACCACTGGCCCACGTTGACCGAGTCGAGACGGTAGTGGCCGAAGGCGTCCTTGGCGGGCTCGTGTCCCTTCGACTTCATCTCGGCAATGATGTTGTCGAGACCGGCGCCTTCGCTGACGAAAATGTTGACGCTGTCGTGCTCATCCATCTTGGCATTGAGGCGCTCGATCTCTTCCTCCATGTTGATTTCCATCTCGGGGACCCAGACGGCATCGACATCCCAGCGCAGTTGATGAAGGAGCGCGTCGGGGAGCCAGTCATATTGGTGCAGGCTCTCATGGTAATCGTAGGCGGCGCGGGCGGTGAGCCAGCCGCAGTGGCGACCCATCACCTCGTGGATGATGAGCTGGCGGGCACTCGTGGTGTTCTCGTTCGCGACGTTGCGGAAAAAGCGGGCACTCTGGTGGGCGGCGGTCCAGGCGCCGAGGGTCTGCTTGATCGGGTAGACGTCGTTGTCGATCGTCTTGGGCAGACCGACGACGGTGAGATTGTAACCGTGTTCGTGAAGGTAGTTCGCGAGGTCTGCGGCGGTGGTGTTTGTGTCATCGCCGCCGATGGTGTGGAGGATGTCGACCTTGTCCGCCCGGAGCCGCTCCGCTGCGATCTGGAGGGGGATTTCACCCGGCTTCACGAGTCCGCGCTTCGTGCAGTCATCGATGTTGGTCAGCTTCACCCGGCTGTTCCCGATCGGGCTGCCGCCGAAGTTGTAAAAAATAGCTGCATTTTCGCGCACCTTTTTCGGAAAGTGATAGGAATTCCCGAGGAGGAGCCCCTGATACCCGTTGAGGTAGCCCATCAGATCCGCGTCGGGCGCGAGGGTATTGTACTGTTCGATCAGGCCTCCAATGGAAGCGGAAAGGCAGGGAGCAATCCCCCCGGCGGTCAAAAAGGCAATTCTCATCAGGTCAGCTAAGGAATTTAGTAAAATAGGAGTCTCCTTGTCGGCATCTTCCGATGGATCGAGGGGAAGTCAAGCCAGCCCGAAACAGTGCTGAAATTTACTAAGGATGTTTTAATTATTGATATCTATGAAATTTTTAGTAATCTTAGATAAATTCGTTTTACCTGATGATCCGCGTTCCGTTCTCTTCCGCATCCGAAGCCAGACTTGTCACTGTCTTGGCGCGTGCCCCTTTGCGCGCTGACGGCACCCCGGCGAGTGAGGACGAACGGGTCGCGATGATCGAGGCACGCCTAGCGACCCTCGAGCTGAAGCTGGTGAGTCACGCCGAAGAGTTGAAGCTCCAGATCTCTGAGCGCGTCGCGCGCATCCAGAGCCGGCTCGAGAGCGCGATGCGTCCCTTTGAGGGGGGAGTCGATGAGAATGCGGTGGAAGACGGGGCGATGAATGTGGTTCCCTTTGCAGCCGGGTCAAAAGACCAGCACCATCTCCACGCGAGCAACGCCCGCGAGGCGCTCAATGAGCTGAATCAAACGCTCCGTCTCACCAGAGAGCATCTCGAGGCTCTTTCCAGCAGTGTTGATCGCATGCGCCAATCGGTGACGAAGCGGTAGTCCATGTCCGGCTCTCCCTTGTAGCTGGCCTCTGCGAGCTCAGCTCTGCGAGCTCAGCTCTGCGAGCTCAGCTCTGCGAGGCCGGATTGGGCACTCTGTCTTTCAAACAGCGCCCAATCCGAGGTCACAGACCCCGGCTACAGTAGACAATTAGACAAGATCGGGCTATCACCCTCCGGCCTACTTCTTGCTCGTCTCAACCGCTTTCTGCAACTGATCGAGAGCGGCTTTTGTCTCAGCGGCCACGGCTGCGGCTTTCTCCGAGCTGGCCTTGAGGGCCTCGGCGCGCTTTGTGGCTTCGTCGACGGTCTTGATCGCCGCGTCAAAGTCAGTCTTGGCTTGGGCAGCACGCTTTGCCGCCTCGGCAGCAGCCGTCTGCACTTCTGCCACAGCTTTGGCAAACATGGGATCGCCCGCAGGTGCCGGAACTGGTGCAGGTACGGCTGGCTTCGCGGGAACAGGGGCCGGAGCGGGAGGAGTCGCGGGTTTCGGAGCCGGAGCCGGAGGCGTGGCCGGTTTTGCCGCAGGTGCGGGTGCGGGTGCGGGTACGGCTGGCTTCGCGGGAACAGGGGCCGGAGCGGGAGGAGTCGCGGGTTTCGGAGCCGGAGCCGGAGGCGTGGCCGGTTTTGCCGCGGGTGCGGGTGCGGGTGCGGGTGCAGGCGCGGCTGGTTTCGCAGGAGCCGGGGCGGCAGGGGCGGGAGCCGCCGGGACAGCCGCAGCTGCAGCCGCCATCACCGGTTTCGTGTTTGCTGCAAGGGCCACGGGCTCCACTTGGGGTGCCTTCCATCCGGTGTTGATGTCGATGCCGGGGATGGCGGCGGCGAGCTTCGCGGCTCCGGCGTCGGTGGCCTTGGTCTGCCAGATGAAGAGCTTTTTCAGGTTTTTCAGCCCGGCGAGCTTCTCGATCCCCGCGTCGGTGACCTGCGTGCCGTAGAGGTTCAGGTATTCGAGGTTGGCGAGACCCTTCAGGGAGTCGAGGCCGGCGTCAGTGATGGCGGTATTCTCAAGGTGCAGGCGGGTGAGGCTATTCATCCCGGCGAGGTGGGCGAGGCCTTTGTCGCTGACCTTGGTGCGGGCGAGGTCGATCCACTTGACGCGCGCTGAGATTGGCTTCAGCGCGGCGAGCTGGTCATCGGAAAATTCCTTGCTGACATTCAGCGCGCTGAAGCGCAGCTCGGGTGTGTCCTGCGCGATCGCCATGAGCGAGGCCCCGGTCTTTTCCACATTGCCGATGGTGTCAGTGACGAGCTTGTCCATCGCCGGATCGGCTTTGGGGGCGTCAGCTTTCGCTACTTTTTCAGGGACTTTGGGGAGGTTGCCGAGAACGTGGGCGAGGGCGGCCGTCGCTTTCTCGTCGGGCTTGAACTCAGCGACGGTTCCGGTGCCCTTGGCGCCGCTGCTGATCCAGAAGGCAAGCACGGCGGTCTCCTCAGCGGTGAGCTGATCTTTGTCCTCCGGCGGCATGTGCTCGTCGTCAGCGAGGGGCAGGTAGACCCGCTGGAGGAGGGGACTTTCGTCCAATTTGCCGGCTACGATTGCGGCGCCTTCGTTGCCGCCTTTGAGGAGAGCCTCGAGCGAATCGACGCGGAGCTTGCCCTTGGGCTTCTCTTCACCATGGCATCCGGCACACTTGGCTGCGAGGATGGGGGCGACGAGATCACCGTAGAGCTGGCTCTTCGTCGCGTCGGCGAACGCGGGCGAGGTGGCGAGGAGGCTCGAGGTGAGCAGAAAGAAAAGGACGCGGCGTTTCATAGGCGGGGAAGTTGAATACAAGAATCACCTACCTTATTCCTGTCCGTAAAGGGAAATCAAGTCTCAATAGGGTAGGTGATCATGGTAAAGTTGCGCGTGGGATCTTCCGAGTTGCCGCCGTTAGAGGGAGGGAGCATCTTTCGGTTTTTGAACCTAATGACACCCGAAGGAGCAAATCAAACCATGGAGGCAATCGTGATGCAGGCATTGGGGGAGGAGGGTTTTGGCCTCCTCGTCGCCGCCTTTTATCGTCGCGTCCGGACCGATGCGATCATCGGACCGATGTATCCCGATGACGATTGGGAGGGCTCGGAAAAGCGACTCCGCGACTTTCTCATTTTTCGTTTTGGCGGGTCTGATCGCTATCTCATCCAACGGGGGCATCCGCGGCTGCGGATGCGCCATGCACCCTTTCGCATCGGCGCGGCCGAGCGGAATCGCTGGCTCGAGCTGATGGGTGCGGCGATGGACGAGGTCGCTCTGGGAGGCGAGGCCCGCCCGCATCTCGCCGCTTTTTTTGCCCAGGTTGCCAATTCCATGCGCAATCAACCCGACGAATCTCCCGCCGAATAACCTGCATCCTCCCTCCAAATCCATGAAAATGCCCCTCCGATCCCTCCTCCTCAGTGCCACCCTGTTGCTCGGCACCGCCGCTCTTCACGCGGAGGAAAAGACCGTGGTCCAATCGGTCAATTACCCGCTCCACTATTTCGCGACCCGCCTCGCGACGGAGTCCTTCGATCTCCAATACCTCGTCGATCCCGAGGTCGATCCCGCCTTCTGGAAACCGAAGGATGCCGATCTCACGGCTTTTCAAAAGGCGGACCTGATCCTCCTCAACGGCGCCACCTACGAGAAATGGATGAAGACTGTCTCGCTGCCGTCCGCGAAGATGCTCGATACCTCGAAGGCCTTCGCCAAGACCTATCTAAAGACTGAAGGCAAGGAGCATCGTCACGGCGACGGCACGGTCCATTCCCACGCCGGAACCGCCTTCACGACCTGGATCGATTTTTCCCAGGCGAGTCAGCAGGCGGAAGCCATTGCGACCCGCTTCAAAGAGATGCAGCCCGGGTCCGCTGAAAAGATCGACGCGAATCTCGTGGCCCTGAAGTCCGATCTCGATGCCCTCGACGCATCGATGAAGGCCTTTGGTGAAAAGTGGGGCAACGAAGCGCTCGTCGCTTCGCATCCCATCTACCAGTATCTCGCCCGCGCCTACGAATTGAAGATCGAGGCGATCGAGTGGGAGCCGGCGATGGAAATTAAGGGCAAGGACCTCAGCGACCTCAAAAAGATCCTCGCTAAACACCCCGCCAAATGGATGATCTGGGAAGACGAACCGACTGCGGAGAATATCACCGCGGTCAACGCCCTCGGATTGAAAAGCGTCGTTTTTTCCCCGAGTGCCAACGTCCCCGGTGAGGGTGACTGGCTCTCGGTGATGAAGGCGAATATCGCTAATCTTGAGGCACTTCTGGAAGCGGGCGAGTGATTCAAACCCGCAGTGGTGACATCCACGTCGCCCCTTGCCAGCGGGCGACAGGAATGTCGCCCTTCCTTGGTCGCGGCCCTCACGCGATGGCGCGGGTGAACGTAGGTCGTATTTTCCGCTAAGCTGATTTCATGAACCAAGACCGCACCCTTTCCCGCCGCCGCTGGCTCGGCACCACCCTCGCTGCCGGAGCCGCGCTGCCGTTGCTCCCCGCCGCCTCTGCGGACGGCGCTCTCCGCATCGCGCCCTTCCGCTACGATGTCACGCCGCCGGTGGGACATCCTCTTTGCGGCGGTTGGATCACCCCGGTGAAGTCGGTCGACGACTCGCTCGAGGCGATCGGCTTTGTCATCCTCGGGGCGGGGGACCCGATCGTGATCTGCGCAGTGGACTGGACCGGACTGCTCAATGAGGCACACATTCAGTGGCGAACCGTCCTCGCCGAGGCCGCCGGGACCACACCCGATCGAGTCGCGGTGCAATGCGTCCACCAACACGACGCGCCCTTTGTCTGCCTCGCGAGCGAAGCGCTCATGGCGGAGGAAAAGACCGGGCTCACCGTCGTCGATACGGCTTTTTTCGCCGAATGCCTCAAGCGCGGCCGGGATGCCGTGAGGGAGGCTCTGGCGACCGCGAAACCGCTCACTCATATCGCCTCGGCCGAGGCCACGGTCGATCGCATCGCCGGGAATCGCCGCGTCGAGATCGGGCCCGACGGGAGGGTCGTTCGGATGCGCGGTAGTGCCTGCCGTATTCCGGAGCTGATTGCGCTACCGGAGGGACTCATTGATCCTCAATTGAAAACAGTGGCTTTTTACAGTGGTGAAGAAAAGATTGCGGCCTGTCATTATTACGCCTGTCATCCCATGAGCCACTACGGTCAGGGCGCGGTCAGCAGTGATTATGTCGGTCTCGCCCGCAAGCGGATCCAGGCCGCCGAGCCGGGGTGCACGCACCTCTATTTCACCGGATGCGGCGGGAACATCGGCGCGGGCAAATACAACGACGGCAGTCCCGAGGCCCGCATTGAGCTGACCGATCGCCTCCATGCGGCGATGGTGAATGCGGGGAAATCGCTGCGTCCGGCTCCTCTGAAAAAAGTCTCGTGGGCGACCCACGATCTCTTGCCCGAAGTGAACCCCGTTTTTACCGAGGCGGGCGAACTCGCCCAGGTTCGTAATGCCGCCAATGCCGCGTCCAATCGCATCCGCCCCGCGATGCGAGTTAGCTGGATCCGCCGGCTTGAGACGAAGATACCCATCATCCTCAGCGCCCTCCACCTCGACGAGGTCACTTTGCTGCATCTTCCAGCGGAGAGTTTTGTCGAGTATCAACTTCGCGCCCAGTCCCTCGCTCCGGATCGATTTGTCGCCACCGCCGCCTACGGAGACGGAGGGACCTGGTACATCCCGACAAAGGAAGCCTTTCCGCAGGGCGGCTACGAAGTGAGCGTGGCGAATAGCGCTCCCGAGACAGACGACGCGATGAGCGAGGGGATTCGGGAGCTGCTTGGGCGGGGATGAGGGGGGAATTCACCACAGTGGTCACAGAGGATCACGGAACCAGGATGCACCATCCACCATTTGAGTTGTCTCTGTGCTCTCTGTGCTAGCCCAAGTTTCTTATTCAGCCCGTGTATCGCCCGTAAACCCTCGATCTTCGCGCAAAAGGCACTACAAAATCGATCACGGTTTGATTTCCGTCTTTGTCGCCGGGCAGAGCGCCTTCCAATCAACGCCGAGGATGCGGAGGATCTGCGCCTGTTCCGCGTCCGGCACGCTCGGTTTGCGCACGATGATGACTCGCCCGTCCGCCAACGGCAGGCGCGTCGAGACCAGTGAGTGGGTCCTCAGGATGCGACGGATCGTCTTCCATTCTCTCCGATCTCCATTCTCCTCAAGGCGACGACGCACCCAGCTCAAGAGGTGATAAGCGAGCACGCTGATAAAAACGTGACCATCCACCCGGTCTTCCTTCTGTTGAAAAACACGGGTGCCGCGGGAGCGTCCCGCAAGCTGCACGATGCGGGCGACCCACCCCGAAGCCACTGCGTAGAGTTCGGGTTCAAACCAATTCGAGTCGCCTTTGAGACGTCGCTCCACGGCACTGGCGATGAGGGGTTTTTCGACTTCGGGAATGTCGGCATCCCCGAGGGAAGCGACGACCCGCTGACGCGGCGGCCCCTCCGCGTCGCGGTAGGATTCGACGAGTTGCACGAGGGCGTGCCTTTGATGATTTTGGTCCGAAAATACACAAGGGCGACGATAGCGAAGCGGGAAGGCTCGCCAAGTCCGACAAGTTAGAATTAGGCTCTACAAATGACTTTTTGAAAATCGTAACTTGATTATCAATGAGTTATAATTCTTAAACGGCGAAAAAAGTCAAATTTCGGCCTTTTTGGGGTCAATGATAAGAAACTTGGGTTAACGATTCCCTTTCGGGGACGTTCCACGATATCTTCTCGGCAAGTGATTTCTCTATGAGCGCGTTCCCCGACCCATATTCCGTATTCACTCCGCGATTCTTCCTCATCCAGGCGCTGATCCTCCTGGTCTGGATTGTGCTGGCGGTTCTCGCGATACGAAAGGCAGTTCGGCATACCTCCGGGGCAGCCACTCCGCTCTGGATTCTACTGGTATTTCTGGTTCCGTATCTCGGTGCCATCACCACTCTAGCCTGTGTGAAAAGAGAGGATCGTTGACCTCTCACCCCACCCGCGTTCTCATCCACAGTCTTCTCCCGAGCAGCAGCGCGGTCAGGGTCAGGCCTATGGTGATGCCCCACCACATGCCCGAGGCACCCCAGTCGAGACGGAAGGCGAACCACCAGCCGACGGGAATGGAGACGACCCAGTAGGCAAAGACGGCGATCCAGGCGGGACCGTGGACGTCGTCGAGTCCGCGGAGTGCTCCCATCGAGATGATCTGCATCGCGTCGGAAAACTGGAAGGCCGCCGAGACGACGAGGAGCGTCGCGGCGAGGGCACGGGCTTCGGGTTCGGTGACAAACCATCCGGCAATGACATTGGGAAAAAGTAGCACGGTCAGGGCGCTGCAAGCGGTGAAGCACGCCCCCATGATCCAGCCACTCACGACGAGAGGGCGGAGCCGTTCGCGGGCCCCGGCTCCCCAGGCTTCGCCGATGCGCACGGTCATGGCCATGGATAACCCTAGCGGGACCATAAAAACGGTCGCGGCGCAGGTGATCGCGACCTGGTGTGAGGCGAGGGCGACTTTGCCTATCGTGCCGATGATCAACGTGGCCATGACGAAGGCACTGACTTCGGCGAGGAGCTGCACCGAGGCCGGCAGCCCCACTTTCACGAGGGAGCGGATCGAGGGACCGTGCGGACGTTTGAACCAGTGGCGGGGCACCCAATCGTGCATGGTGCGGGAGCGGCGGCACCAGTGGATGAGAAACACCAGCGTCGCGATGCGGGCGAGGAGTGTGGCGACCCCGGCCCCTTCGAGCCCGAGGGCGGGCGCGCCGAATTTTCCCCAGATCAGAATCCAGTTGAGCAGCACATTGAGCGCGACCCCGCCGAGCGTGATCCAGAAGGCCGGCCAGGGATGATTCATCGCATCGGCGTGATTTTTCACCGTCATGCAGCCGATCGCGGGGATCATCGAGACGGCGACGATGAGAAAGTAGTGACCGGCCGCATCCGCGACATCGGGTTCCTGGCCGAAGTAGCCGAAGAAGGGGATCAGTGCAAAGGCGGCCGCGACGGTGAAAAGCCCGACGACGATAGCGATGAGGAGCCCGTTGCGCAGAGCCTCGCGCGCCATCTGCATGTCACCGGCGCCCCGTGCCTGCGAGACGCGGATCGACACGGCCATGCTCATGCCGATGCCGAGCATGAGGGGAAGATAGAGAATCGTGTTCGCAAAGGTCGAGGCCGCGAGCGGGACCATGCCAAGACGCCCGATCATGAGCGTGTCGGAGAGCCCCACGAGCATCTGGCTGACCTGCCCGAAGATCAGCGGGAAGGCGAGGATGAGCGTTCCGCGCCCTTCGGTGAGGAGCGGGTGTGGTCTGAGGGGCGGCATGAGGCGGGAGGTTGGGAGGGAAAGGAACGCGAAAACGACGCGGCAGGAAACAAAAAACCCGCGGGACGGTGTCCGGCGGGTCTGCGACGAATTGGGGGCTGGGAGTAAGCATAGGCAGATAAAGCCATTGCGATGGCCTGTCAAGAAACGAGGGTTCTTCGCAATCGCGACCCCGGGTATCGTCCTCATTACGATCCCGGGCGTAAGCAGGAAAATTCCCATGGCCCGCTACAAGACTGTCATTCACTGGTTCCGACGCGATCTGCGTCTCTCGGACAATATCGCCCTCTCGCAGGCGGTGGCGGACTCGGAGGAGGTCGCGCCGGTCTACATCCAGAGCACGTGGAAAGGGCCGCATCACTGGACGGGGGCAGGACGGCAGGCCTTTCTCTGCGGGTGCCTCGAGTCGCTCGCGGGCAATATTGATCACGCCGGTGGTCGGCTCCTCTTTCGCCGCGGCAGTGCGAGGGCCGAGCTGGAAAAGCTGATCCGCGAGTCCGGAGCGGAGGCCATATACCTGAATCGCGATCCTGATCCCTACGGTCGGGAGATGGAAAAGACGATACGCGAACTCTGCGACGAGACCGGCATCCAATTCCACGATTTTCAGGATGCGGTGCTGCACGAGCCTCACGAGGTGCTGACCGGTTCGGGCAACCCCTATAAGGTATACACGCCCTACTCGCGGAACTGGTTTTCTCTCGGGAAAAACGCTCCCGTTCCAGCGGTGCGGACGATGCGGACTCCGGCGGCGCTGGCGGCGGGGAAGAAGCCGGCCCTGAGCGATTGGGGCCTCACGCTCGAGCAACCACTTTGCCTCGAGTCCGGGGAAAAAGCGGCGCGGACGAGGCTGAAGTCGGCCATTGCCGAGTCGATCGGTGCCTATGCCGAGACGCGCAATGATCCGGCTGCCGACGCGACCTCGCACCTCGGGGCTGACCTCCGCTACGGCACGATCTCGGTGCGCGAGGTCTTTCATCGTTCGCTGGAGGCTCTCGCGAATGCCCCCTCCGCCGCGCAGCGGACCTCGATCCATGCTTTTCAAAAACAGCTCGCCTGGCGGGAGTTTTTCATGGCGATTCTGCATCATTTCCCCGAGGTCCTGGAGACCGATTTTAATCCTGACTGGCGCGGTCTCGAGTGGGATGATCCGGAAAAGAGCGACAAGTTCGAGCGCTGGAAGACCGGCCGCACCGGCTTCCCCATCGTCGACGCGGGGATGCGCCAGCTCCTCGAGACCGGCTACATGCACAACCGCGTGCGCATGATCACGGCGATGTTTCTGACGAAGGATCTCCACATTCACTGGCGTCACGGCGAGTCGCACTTCATGCAGCACCTCCTCGACGGGGAAATCGCGAACAACAACGGCGGTTGGCAGTGGTCGGCGGGGACGGGAGCGGACGCGGCCCCCTACTTCCGTATCCAGAATCCCTGGACCCAGACAGCAACCTACGACGCCGACGGTGAATACATCAAACGCTGGCTCCCCGAACTCGCGAAGGTCGATCCGAAGCGTTTCCAAAAAGCGCCCGAGGGCGGGGCCAGGCTCTGCGCCGACTACTTCGTCCCCCTCCTCGATCACAAGACCGAGCGCGAGGAGACCCTGGCCCGCTTCAAGCGGCATCGCGGAGCCCTGTAGCCGAGCTCCGCGAGGCCGGATTGTGGATCCAGGATACCTTGCGAACCCAACCCCGGCCCTGTAGCTGGCCTCTGCGAGGCCGGAATGTGGATCCAAGGTACCTTGCGCACCCAACCCCGGCCCTGTAGCTGGCCTCTACGAGGCCGGAATGTGCATCCAGGATACCTTGCATACCCAACCCCGCCCCTGTAGCTGGCCTCTGTGAGGCCGGATTGAGCATCCATTACACCTTGCATATCCAAAACCCCGGACTCACAGAGCTGAGCTCGAAGAGCCCATCTACAAAATTCCGATCCCGAGCCGCCTCAAAGATCCTCGTCGGAGATAATGACTCCTTTGAGCCGGCCCGAGCGCGACACGCAGAGCTCATACAGAATCGAGCGACTGCGGTAGAGCACTACGATTTCGGGGTCGCTTTGCGAACCGGCCTCGGGTTCTCCGAAATATTCTACGAGGTCGTGAGGTGACGTCTCCGGCGTCAGTTCAACCCCGCCGGGCTCGGTGAAGGGGCGTGCGCATCGCATCCCCGCCGGGGCGTCATCAGGCTTATCATTTTCGAGGAAAAATTCGATGTAGCTCAGCCCGTTGAATCCCATCGAGACTTCGAGCCCGAGGGACAGGTAAGTGAAGACCGAAAAGTGCTCGTTGACCGCCTTGAATTCGTCGCAGGGACCGAGAGGCTCGAGATCCTCGAGTGGCGCGCCGAGAGGGATCCCATTGAGACGGTGGGTGTGCGAGTCCCGGGTGAGACAGAAAGAGAGGGGGCGCGGGGGGGGATTTCAGGGTGGGGTTGGCCGCTTGCTGACCGAAGAGGCGTTGAAACATTCCTATGGTGCGCAGAAGCAAGCTTCAAAGATCCCGCTGCCGATCGCAAAACCTTTTTTGCCACCGCGAAATTTCTGCGATTCTTCGTTTTCCTTCTCGGATTCTTCTCTAAAGTGTCCCCGTGAGCGCCACCTACCAGGTCTTTGCCAGAAAATACCGTCCCCGCACCTTCAACGACGTGCTGGGGCAGGACCACGTCGTGCAGACGCTACGCAATGCCATCACTCAGGATCGCATCGCGCAGGCCTATCTCTTCGTCGGTCCGAGGGGCACGGGCAAGACCTCGACCGCCCGTATCCTCGCCAAGGCGCTCAACAGTCCCGGCGGTCCGAGTGCCGACTTCGATCCCGATGATCCGATCTGCAAAGAGATCGGCGAGGGGAACAGCCTCGACGTCCTGGAGATCGACGGAGCCTCGAACAACGGCGTCGATCATGTCCGCGATCTGCGCGAGACGGTGCAGTTCGCCCCGAGTTCGGGCAAATACCGCATCTATTACATCGATGAGGTCCACATGCTCTCGACGCCGGCCTTCAACGCCCTCCTCAAGACTCTGGAAGAGCCTCCCCCGCACGTGAAGTTCATCTTCGCGACGACCGAACCGCAGAAGATCCTGCCGACGATCATCAGTCGGTGCCAGCGGTTCGACCTGCGCCGCATTCCCACCGAGATCATCGCCTCGCACCTCCTCCACATTGCGAAAGAAGAGGGTCTGGAGCTCAGCGAGGCGGCCGCCTATTCCATCGCCAAAGGCTCCGAGGGGGGCATGCGCGACGCCCAGTCCATGCTCGATCAACTCGTCGCCTTTTGCGGGGGTAAAATCGAGGAGTCTGACGTCCTCAACATTTTCGGGTTCAACTCTGACGAAGCGATCGCCGAGCTCGGGGGCATGATCCTGCGTCGGGACAACTCCGCCGCGCTCGAGTGCATCCACGGTCACTCCGAATCGGGCAAAGATCTCTCGCGACTCTTCGCCGATCTCATCGGGCACTTCCGCAATGTCCTCGTGATGAAAGTCGATCCCAAGGCGAGCGCCGGGGATGTGCCCGCCGAGGTGCGTGAGAGCATCCGGGAACAGGTGACGCTCATCGACACGCAGCGTATCCTCAAGCTCATCGACCTGCTCGCCGAGACTGACGCGCGCATGAAGTGGGCGGCGAACAAGAAGCTCCATTTTGAGATCGGCGTCATCAAAGCGATCCAGGCCGTATCCGAGCCGAATCTCGACGACGTCATCGCCCTCGTCTCCTCGGCGGCGACCGCAGCAGAGCAACTTCCCGCAGGCGATGTCGTGGTGAGCCGCGCTTCCGCTGCGCCGGTCGCGTCGACTCCGCCTGTCTTGTCAGCGCCCGCACCAGCTCCCGTGTCAGTTCCCGCAGCACCGGTGCAGCGACGCGCCGAAGTCAGGATTGAGGCCGAAGAGACCGAGTCTGGCGATGGTGGCGAGGAAGTTCTCGTCGGAGGGTCGCTCATGGACTCGTTTAAGAACTTCGAGGCGAGTCGCCAGGCAGCGCCGGCAGAGGTCGCTCCCGAGCCCGTCGTGGCGGTCGAGGCTGAGACCGCTCCGTCGAAAGCGGGGTCTGCCCCGGCACCCCGTCCTGCGGGGAATCTCGAGGGCGCGGCGCTCTGGGAAGCCGCCCGCGCCGCCCTGATTGACACCCGACCGCTCTTCGAGACCTGGCTTTCAGCAGCAAGTTTTGTGAGCCACAGTGAGGGGCGTTTTGTGATCGGCTTCTCGCCTGAGCAGCGCTTTTTCCGCGAATCGCTGAGCCGTTACGAAAAGGACATCGAGGAGCAGCTCTCCGCTTTTGCCCCGTCCCCGATCCGGCTCACGATCGAGGTCAGTGCCGACATCGAACCCGTCGCCATGTTGGAGATCGAGGACGACGAGCCCGGGTCGCCCGTGGAGGAAATCACGGCCCCGCCCGTCGCCGAGATTCCCGAACCCGAAGCCCCGGTCGCCCCCGGCGAAGACTTTAAAAACGATCCGCTCATCAAGGAGGCCCTCGTGACCTTCGAAGCGCGGGTCATCAAATCCTGAACCCCGCGAACCATTAAACGACACCGAGAAGACTTATGAACATCGCCAAAATGATGAAGCAGGCCCAGCAGATGCAAAAGAAGATGGGCGAAATGCAGGAAGATCTAGCGTCCAAGGAAGTGCAGGCCAGCGTCGCGGGCGGGAAAGTGACCGTCGTAGCCAATGGAGCCGGTGACGTGCTCTCCATCAAGATCGATCCCGCCGTGGTCGATCCTGAAGATGTCGAGCTACTCGAGGATCTTGTTCTCAGCGCCGTGAAGCAGGCCATCGAGCAGGGCAAAGCAATGAGCCAGGCAGAAATGGGCAAACTCACCGCCGGCATGGGACTGCCCCCCGGTCTGGGCTTTTGAGGTGAGCACTTAGGCAAAAGCAAAGGCAAAGGCAAAGGCAAAGGCAATGTAGAACGGGTCTCCAGGCCCGTCCCGTCTTCGTTGCCGGACCGATGCGGAACGGGCCTGGAGACCCGTTCTACTTCGGGAACAATCGTCCTCAGCCGTTTACGGGCCGTTTCCCGGTCGCCCTACCCGCGCGGCTTGAACGTGCTCTTTTCCGCCAGGTCCTTCCACAGTTCTTTCTCGTCCTCACCTACCGATTCGGGAAATTCGACCGTGAGGGTCACGTAGAGATCGCCGAATTCCTCTTTGCCCTTGGGGAGACCTTTCCCGCGAAGACGCATTTTCGTGCCGGGTTGGGTGCCCGCCTTGACAGTCATCTTCACGTCTCCGTGCGGGGTGGGAATGGTGACGCTGGCGCCGAGAACGAATTCCCACGGCGCGAGGATGAGATCACTGTCGAGGTCGCGTCCGTCGGGTTTGTAAAGGGGGTGCCGCTCCAGTCGGACCCGCATGTAGAGGTCGCCGTCGGGTCCGCCGTTGGCTCCATGATAGCCGAGACCGGCGCAGCGGATCTTCTGCCCTTCGCCGATACCTTTGGGAATCTTGACGCGAATCGTCGTCTCTTTTCCGGGACGACGATCCGCCGAGGGACGGGAGAGCCGGACCTCGCGGGTCGAGCCGTGCATGATCTCCTCGATGCGGACGAGCAGATCGGCCTCGATGTCTTCGCCCTCCATCGGGCGGGTCGAGCGTCCGCGCGCAGCTCCTCCATACCCTCCGAACGGGTCGGCCCCGCCGCCGCCGGCACGCCCGCCGAAGAAGCTTTCAAAGAAATCACTGAAGCCGGTGCTGCCGCCGAAGTTGTAATCGTACTGCCCGCCGCCGGGATAGCCCGAGTAGCTTCCGCCCGACGGTGCCCCGGCTCCCTGCTGCCAGTTCGCCCCGAGGGTGTCGTATTTTTTCCTTTTCTCCGGGTCCCCGAGGACCTCGTAGGCCTCGTTCATCGCCTTGAAGCGCTCCTCGGCGTCGGGGAGATCCTTCGCGACGTCGGGATGATACTTCCGGGCCAGCTTTTTGAAGGCCTTTTTGATCTCGTCCTGCGAAGCCGTCTTACCGACTCCGAGGGTTTCATAATAGTCACGATACTGCACCGCCATGGGAAAATTTTTCTCTCTTCAGAAGGCGTGGAATAAGCCAGTGGAAGCGGGCTTGTGCAATGGGGAATGATGGGCGTTGATTGTGCTGAGGCGGTCCGGCTATCGGCCTGCCGGTCGGTTGCGACGATCCCCCGTTTATGAGATTTGCCTTTCTCCCCGCCTTCCTCCTTCTCCTCCCGGCCCTCGCCACAGCCGACACCTGGACGGTCTCGCAGGGTGGTAGCGGCGAGTTTTCCGGAGCGGATGACGGGCCCCTGCGTGCTGCCATCGCCCGAGCCGCAGGCGGGGGAGACGAGATCGTGATCGAGCCCGGGGTGTATCACATCGGCCAAAGCATCCGACTCGATGGCGTCAAACATCTCACGATCCGAGGGCAGGGCGAAGTCACCCTGCAACTCGCCCCTGCTCTCGTGACCGAGTTGACCGCTCCCGCTGCCGTCGGGGCCACGTCGCTGAGGCTGCGGTCCCCAGACGGTCTGCATGTCGGCCTGCGGCTCCGCGTCATGGCCCCGGGCGAGATCGTCGCGGTCAGCGGCAGGCCCAAACCGAGCTTTGAGACTGATGTCATCGCAGTGGATGGCGCCACGGTGCAGTTGAAAGAGCCGCTCCTCTATCCCGCGCCGGAGGGCGCATTCGTCGTCAACGAACGCGACCTGAATCTTTTCACCATCGAAGGCGACTCCGAGGATATCACTCTCGAAAACCTGAACCTCGACGGGGCCCTGTTACCCGACGGACTTCGCGTGGCGACCCACCACACCCGCTGCGGGGTATGGATTCAGGGACGATACGACTACACGACAGGGCCGAGTGGACCGAAACCGCGCCGCATCACCTTGCGCAACTGCCGCATCCGAAACTTCCACGGCCGTGGTATCGCCATCTACTCTGCCGACGACTGCGTGGTGGAGAATTGTGTCATCGAAAACGTTCTCGACGAGGGCATCAACATCGATCACTTCGCGGAGCGCTGCCGAGTCGCCGGGAATGTCATCCGCCGAGCCAAAGTCGGGATTGAACTGAACGACGTCAATGACTCGGTCGTCGAGCGCAACGTGATTGCCAACTGTCACCTCGGCATCCGCGTCTGGCGTTACTGCAAGCTCGAGGAGTTGAACCTGAGGAACGAGATCCTCGTGAACCGGTTCAGTGACATCCAGGGCACCGCGCTTGAGTTTCAGAGCGGCACCTCCGCCAACATCGCCCGCCGCAATGTTCTTGTTGTGGAAGATGGCTCCGGCGCCACCCTGGAAACCCAGTTTCGCGATGCCGGCAGCGGAAATGTGATGGAGGAGAATCGGCTGGAGATAAAGGGGGCGGTGAAGGAGAGGGGGCGGTGAGAGAACCAAGGAAAGGCAAGGAAGGGGGCTCGCCAAGCCCTCCGCAGAGCCGGAGAGGCGGGGATTAGGCAAGCCCCGTTCCTTGGGCATCTCCCCCTCACCCCGCCAACTCCTCCAGCAATGCCCGGTTCAGCCGAATCCCGCCTTCAAAATTCGAGAACGTGAAGCTCTCCCGGCCTGAAACTTCATACGGTCCCGGCAAAATGACGGGCGGCTTGCTTGCCTCGGCTGGGAAACGGTCATGGTTGGCCGATCAGGTCCGCCATAGAATCTCCGCGTAGATTCTCTCAGATTGCCGGAGACGGTTCAAGGCTTGCGCGGCGACTGGGGGGAAATCAATTGGTCGCTCCTGTGGGAAGAAGCGGAGAGGAAGAAGCGGAGAGGAAGAAGCGGAGAGGATGATGAGGAGAGGATGATGAGGAGATCCGCCGCAGGGGAATGTCGTCTTCCCTTCGCCTCGCAACTAGGATAAGCGGATCGTCCCTGGAATCCGGCATCGTAATCCGATTGTGATATCAGATCGATGAGGGTGGCGTGCGGATCGGATGGCCCCAGGGCGGCGGGATGAGCTCGCCGGCGGCTTTTTTGGCGGTGCAGGTTTAAGTAAGGGCGGGGAGGGGGGGAGGTGAGTGCCTTGGCGGAGCGATTTGCGCCTTGCCTTCGCGGGCCGGGGCGGGCAGAATGCGATTCGCCCACAATATTTTGTGGCTAAACAATGTTGTGCTAAGAAATGAGACACCTGATTATGCTCTTCACGATGCTGTTGCCAGCTCCGACCGTATTCCCCCAAGACTCAGAGGGTGAAACCTTCTCGAAGATGGCCCGTTGAGGCACTTCAGAGCTGGTTACGACTGAAATGATCAAAACTTTTTTGGAGGGCTACGTGGTCAAAAGGAAAGCAGCCCATCCCATTTGATCCGGTTTCAGATTCATTTGGGGCTGATCGCCGTCCCGCCTATGTATTGGAGCCCGGGCAAGTTACTGACGGACATTTGCCGGAGGTGGCGAGGGAGTCGTCCCTGCCATTGCCGACACTCGACAAGAACATTCCCGGGGCGTATTTTATTTCCTGAATCGTCTGACTCAGAGAGGCCGGGTTGGACGCGCAATCCACCGCAACTCGGGCATTTTGTGCGTTGCAGAGGCGGATCCGCGAGATTGGCCGAAAAAGAGCTGTATTGTTTGGTAAAGAAATAGGTTCGAGCTCAAACCAGATAACCTCACTCCAGCAGCCCCGTCGCCTTCATCCACTTCTCCGCCAGCGCGGGCCATTGCTGAATCTCTTCTTTCGTATTCTTAAAACCGAATCCGTGGCCGCCTTTGGCGAAGATGTGCAGCTCGCTGGGGCGTTCCTTGCGTTTCATTTCGATGTAAAAGCGGGCGCTGCCTTCGACGAACTTTGAGTCATCGTGGGCGACGACGAGAAAAGCGGGGCCGGTCTTTTCGGTGACGACGAGCTCGGGGGAGAGCTTGTCGGGGTTGGCGTCGTCAGTGAGGTAGGCGGGGTAGACGAGCACGGCGAAATTGGGGACGCAATCTACCGCGTCGAATTTCGGATCGGCCTCGTAGGTGCGCTTCCCGTCCGAGGTCAGGGCCATCGCGGCGAGGTGGCCTCCGGCCGAAAAGCCGAGGATGCCGATGCGATCGGGTGCGATCTTCCACTCGGCGGCGCGGGTGCGCATCATGCCGATGGCGCGGTGGACATCCTGGAGCGGGGCGACGTGTTTCTCGAGATTTTCGCGGCGGGGGACGCGATATTTCAATAGCCCGGCAGTGATCCCGAGCGAGTTGAGCCATTCACAGACCTCGGTGCCCTCGTGCGAGTAGGCGAGGATGTTGTAGCCTCCGCCCGGACAGACGAGCACGGCGGCTCCGTTCGGATTCTCTGCCGGGAACATCGTCAGCACGGGCTGGCTCACGTTCGACATGATCTCGATCTGGTAGTCTCCCTTCAGCTCGATGGCCTCGGCGGGGAGTGTCAGATCCGCCTCCCCGGGAACTCCCGCCGGCCAGAGGGGGATGGGCTCGAGCGGAGCGGCGGAGGAAAGGGATTGCATCGAGAGTAGGGCGAGGGCAAGCAGGGGGCTTTTCATGGTGGGGGGATTCTAGCGGCTTTCCCACAGATCGGCGAGCGCGCTTTTCAGGGCAATGACGTCATCGGGGCGGTGCGCGGCCGAGAGCGTCACGCGCAGTCGGGCCGAGCCTTTCGGCACGGTCGGGTAACGGATCGCCGGCACGAGAAAACCCTTTTTGAGCAAGTGCGCCGAGGCGGCGAGGGCGGCCTCGTTCTCGCCGATGATGACGGGGACGATCGCACTCGTCGTGTCCGGCGCAAAGCTCGCCCGGCGGGCGAGCAGATCCGCCCGCAGGGTCTCGCCCCGCTCGCCGCAGACGAGGTCGAGAGCATCGCTCACCGTCGCGGCGAGCGCGGGGGAGGGGGACGTCGAGTAGATAAAACTCCGCGCCCGATTGATGAGCAAATCGACCATCGCCCGGCTGCTGCAGAGGTAGCCGCCCGAGAGCCCGACCGCTTTGCTGAAGGTGCCCATCTGGAGATCGACGCGCGACTCCACCCCGAGGGCAGCGGCGAGACCGCGCCCCTGCGGCCCGAGCACTCCGAAAGCATGCGCCTCGTCGACGAGCAGGAGCGCCCCGTAGCGATCCTTCAGCTCCACGATCTCCGCGAGCGGGGCGAGGTCGCCGTCCATGCTGAAGACCGACTCCGTCACGACGACGACCCGACCGTCCGCCGCGACCTGCCGCGCCGCCCATTGCAGATGGCTCTCGAGTCGGTCGAGGTCATTGTGTGGAAAAACCCGCATCGTCGCTCCGCTCAGGCGGGCGGCGTCGATGAGCGAGGCGTGGCAGAGCTTGTCGAGAATGAGGATGTCGTGTTTTCCGCAGAGCGCGGGAAGAGTCCCCGTCGCCGCCGCGAATCCCGAGCTGAAAGTCAGCGCCGCCCCGGCTCGTTTTAAATCGGCGATCTTTTCCTCGAGCTCAAGGTGCGCCGCCATCGTTCCGCAGACGAGACGCGAGGCCCCCGACCCGACACCGAGGCGTCCGATGTGTTTTTGATAGGCTCCCTTCAGGCCTTCGTCGATCGTGAGACCGAGGTAGTCATTGGAGGAAAAATTGAGGCAGCCGCTATGATCGGCGAGGTCAACATGCGTGCCCTGGGGGGACTCGATCCGGCGCAGGCGACGGCGCAAACCGCCCGCCTCGAGTTCGCGCAACTCTTCCTCCGGATCGCGCATCACCGCTTCTCTTTGCGGTCGGGCTCGAGAAAATTTGTCGTCTCGAGCAGATCGACGGCCTGTTGCAGGGTGCGATCCTGCAAGGGCGGTCTGTCCCAGGGAGTCGGCTTTTGCTGGCTCAGCAGCAGGTAATAATCGATCTCGGGATCCGTCCCCGCGACGAGGGCGGCCTCGTTCATGCGGGGGCGTTGTTTCTGGTAGAGGAACGAAGTCAGGGGCTTGCCCTTTGCGATGGCGTTGTAGATGTCGTATTTCGTCTTCGGCACCGTCACGCTGATGATGTCGGGAGCTACGCCTTTCTGGAAAATGGAGGAGTCGTCCTCGAGCACCACCTCGGCGATGGCGTAGCGCAGGATACGGTCCTCGCCCACCGGCACGTCGCGATACTCGACTGCGAGGCCGGGAGTCTGTTCGCCGATGATGAGACAGCCCGTGTCCCTCTTCAGCACCGCCGCGATGATCTCCCCGACATTGCCGGTCTCGCTATCGACGAGCAGGACGATGTCCTTGCGCCAGCCCTCAGGCACCGGACTCGAGACAAAGAGGCTCGGTCTGTCATTGCCGGGACGACGGATTTTGAAAAGCAGCTCGTTGGGTCCGCTGAATCGGCTCAGGATCTGGGCCGCGATCGTGAACTCGGCCTGCGGCTGGGGGGAACGCAGATCGAGGATGAGATGGCCGAGCCCTTTCGCTGCGTTGAACTCCGAGATTGCCACGTCGAATTTCGCCAGCTCGGTTTCCTCGAAGCGGCCGAAGCGGATGTAGCCGATCTCGTCGTTGACCTTCGCGTGGTGGAACTCAAAGGGCGAGTTCCGCTCGGCCCGCGACTTTTCCGTGAGCAGCATCGCCCCGAAGTCGAGGCGGTTGAGCATGCCCTGGAGAGCGGATCGGTTCACCTCGAGATCGTCCAATTTGTCGTGGTGAATGTAGTCTTTCGTGAGCAGGCGGAAGGCTTCCTGCATGCTCGACTGGTCCAGCGTGTCGATGAGTTCGCGGAGTCGTTTCGGATGATCCGCCTCGGGACCATCGTCGAAGGGCGTGGGGGAGGGAGCCGGGGCGTTAGCCGGACTGGTAACTGGAACGGTAACTGGAACGGTAACTGGTCCGGCCTTGTCCTGAGCGTGGACAGAACCGAAAAGTAAAAGCGCTGAGAGGACACCTCTGATCATGATCAGCGCCATTCTACGCCATCCGGGAAATGGTTCAACGCCTCGATCGTGCGGTTTCCGACTGTCCAGCGGTGGTGTTGTGCGAGCGCGGCGGCGAGGTAGGTCGTCGCCCGGGTGATCGCATCGGGCAGGTCGTGACCGTGGGCCAACTGGGCCGAGATCGCCGCCGAGAGGGTGCAGCCGGTCCCGTGGACATCGGGCACGGCGAGGCGGGGACGGGAAAAAATGACCGCTTTCCCCGCGATCCAGGCGTAGTCCGTGACTTCGTCTCCGCCGCTGAAGTGACCGCCTTTCACCAGAAAATCGCAGCCGTAGCGCTCATGGAGCTGGCGCGGAGCGAGGGCGAGCGCCGCCGCGTCGCGGATCTGACCGCCGAGGAGCGTCTCCGCTTCGGGCAGATTGGGCGTGACGAGGCGGGCGAGGGGAAAGAGACGCTCTTTCATCAGCTCGAGCCCTTCCGCGTCAAGCAGCGTCGAGCCCGCGCCCGCCCGGATGACCGGATCGATCACCAGCGGGATCCCCCGATTGGCCTCGAAAAAGTCTGCCACGACCCCGACGAGATCGCCATTCGCCAGCATTCCCGTTTTTGCCGCCCCGAGGGAAAAAGCCGACCTAACCCGTTTAAGCTGATCGACTAACAGGGTTGTGTTGACTGCGGAAATTGCCGCCACCTCGCCCGGGACCTCCGCGACGATCGCGGTGACCGCATTGACCCCGTAGACGCCGAGGGCGGCGAAGGTTTTGAGATCGGCCTGGATCCCGGCGCCGGCCGAGGAGTCAGAGCCGGCGATGGTCAGGACGACGGGAGGCGATGGGGAATCGGTTTTGATAAGGAGACGCGGTTGAGTCGGATACGACCTTGCCAGAGGGCGGGGTCGAGTGCAAATAAGAGAGTGAAAACGGATGCCCCCTATCTGAAATCGATCTTCGCTCGGAATCTCACGGAACATTCCGGCATCACCGAACTGATGGACGATCTCGGGGAGGCGCTCGCCCTCGGGAGTGGACGGATCCGCATGATGGGCGGCGGCAGCCCCTCCCATATCCCGACGATGCAGGCGATCTGGCGCGAGCGGATGCGTGAGCTGCTCTACGACACGCCGGATGAATACGACCGCGTCATGGCCGACTACGACCAGCCGGCCGGCAGCCCCGCTTTTCGCGAAGCTCTCGCTGCCTTCCTGAAACGCGAATACGGATGGGATCTCACCGATGCGAACATCGCGATCACGAACGGCGGGCAGACCGCCTTCTTTTTCCTGCTGAACCGCTTCGCCGGGAACATGGTCGACGGGACGAAGCGGCGCATCCTCCTCCCGCTCGTGCCGGAGTACATCGGCTACGGCGACCTCGGGGTCTCCGAGCACGCCATGTTCGACAGTCGTCGCCCGAAGATCGAGTTGATCGGGGAACGGTATTTCAAATATCACATCGACTTCGACGCCCTCGACCTCAACGAAACACACGGGGCCATCGCCGTCTCACGACCGACGAACCCGAGCAGCAATGTCCTCACCGACGCGGAGATCGAGCAACTGCGCCGCGTCGCGGTGGAACACGGGGTGCCGCTCATCATTGACAATGCCTACGGGCTGCCTTTTCCCGGAGTCGTCTTCCGCGAGGCCACCCCGGTGTGGGACGAAAACATCATTCTCACCCTCAGTCTCAGCAAGCTCGGCCTGCCCGGGACGCGCACCGGGATCGTCGTGGCGCGCGAGGAGATCATCCGCGAGATCCGCTCGATGACGGCGATCGTCGGGCTTTCCAATAACAATGTCGGTCAGGCGATGGCGCGGCCGCTGATCGAGTCGGGCGAGGTTCTCCTGCTCGCGCAGGAGGTCGTGAAGCCCTACTACGAGGAGCGCTCCCGCCGCGCCCTCGAGCTTGCCCATCAGCATCTCCCCGCCGAAGTGCCGTGGCGGGTCCATGTCAGCGAGGGCGCGTTTTTCCTGTGGTTCTGGTTCGACGGGCTGCCCATCAGTTGCCGTGAACTCTACCGCCGTCTCAAAGAGGCCGAACTCATCGTCGTGCCGGGCGAATACTTCTTCTTCGGGCTCGACACGACCGGCTGGGACCACGCCGGACAATGCATCCGGGTCAGCTTTACCCAGCCCGAAGAAGTCGTCGCGGACGGATTCCGCATCCTCGGCGAAGTGATCCGCAAGGTCTATGCCTGATCGGTTTTCCGCCGGGATCAGCCTTCCACCTTCACGGCGGTCGGTTTGCCGGCGGCGTCGGTGGCGAAGGACATCTTCAGCTTCCAGTGGTTCGCGATGCGCTTGAGGAGCTCGCGGCGCGAGATGTTCTTCTGGGCGAAATTAAAGGCCGGCGCGGCGGTCGGCAGATTCGAGGTCTCGTAGAAGATATCGTTGAGGGGCACCTGATCGAAGATCAGCTTGGGCGTCATGTGCTTGTAGTCGACCTCGAATCGCTCGTCGTCGAGCCACTTCACGAGAGGCTTGTAGTCGGTCTGGAGAAAACCGGCCGTGCTCGTGGCATCGGCATCACCGACGACGGCGCCAGAGGCATCGGCCGTCGCGTCCTTGCCAGTGCCGCCGGCACAGGACGAAAGGAACACCGTCAGGGTGAAAACGGAAGAAAGAAGCAAACCTTTGCGAAAAGTCATGACTGGGATAGTAGCGAAATACCGTGAATTGTCTTTGAATAATTTCGGATTTTGCGCTCAAACTCACGCACGGTAATGAGATTTTGGTCCCGATAGAGGTGAGTGACTATGAAGACAGCAATATATCCCGGTAGTTTTGATCCCGTCCACAACGGCCACATCGACGTGATCGAGCGGGCCGCGAAGCTGTGCGACCGCATTATCGTTGCGGTCGCGGTGAACCACGCCAAGACCGAACTCTTCTCGATGGAGGAAAGGGTCGACCTCATCCGGCAGGCGGGTTCGCACATCCCGGGACTGGAGGTGCGTTCGTTTGAGGGGCTCCTCGTGAACTTCGTAAGGGAAGAGGGCGCCCAGGCTGTCATTCGCGGACTACGGGCAGTCTCGGACTTCGAATACGAGTTCCAGATGGCTCTGATGAACCGCAGCCTCGACGAGAATCTCGAGACCATCTTCCTCGTCCCGAGTCAGGAGAACATCTACCTCAGCTCCCGCATCGTCAAAGAAGTCGCCAGACTCGGGGGCAATATCGAGCGTTTCGTCCCGCCCGTCGTCGCCGCCGCCCTCGCCGGGAAGATGCAGTGAGTTTTCTGCAGTTCCTCACCCCAGGATCCCGCGGACGATCTTTCCGTGCACGTCAGTGAGCCGGAAGTCGCGCCCCTGATAGCGGTAGGTGAGGCGTTCGTGGTCGATCCCGAGCAGGTGCAGGAGCGTCGCATTGAGGTCGTGAATGTGAACGGGATCCTGAACGATGTTGTAGGAAAAATCGTCGGTCAGGCCGTGGCTATGTCCGCCTTTGACCCCGGCTCCGGCGAGCCAGAGAGTGAAGCAGCGAGGGTGATGATCGCGACCATAGTTGTCGGCAGTGAGCTGCCCCTGACTGTAGACGGTGCGGCCGAATTCACCGCCCCAGATCACGAGAGTGTCGTCGAGGAGACCGCGTTGTTTGAGATCTTTGACCAGAGCCGCCGAGGGCTGATCGGTGTCGCGACACTGGCCGCGGATTTGCTTGGGGAGGGCGTTGTGCTGGTCCCAGCCCATGTGGAATAGCTGCACAAAGCGCACGTCGCGCTCGATGAGGCGGCGGGCGAGCAGGCAATTGTAGGCGTAGCTGCCGCGGACGCGGGCGTCGGGTCCGTAGAGGTCAAAGGTCGATTGCGGTTCGCCGGAAAGGTCGGTCGCGTCGGGGACGGAGGCCTGCATGCGCGAGGCCATTTCATATTGGGCGATGCGGGTGAGCGTCTCGGGATCGCCGAAGGCTTCGTGATTGGATCGGTTCAGGTCCGCGATCGCCTCGAGGTTCCGCCGTCGACCGGACTCGGTAACGCCCGGGGGATTTTTGAGAAAAAGAACCGGGTCGCCCGAGGAGAGAAATTTCACCCCCTGATGTCGCGAGGGGAGAAACCCGCTCCCCCAGAGTCTGTCATAGAGCGGCTGGCAGTTGGGTCGCCCGCTCCCGCGGGAAAGCAGGACGACAAAGGCGGGCAGGTTTTCATTCTCCGTGCCGAGTCCGTAGCTCATCCACGACCCGAAACTCGGACGCCCCGCCTGCTCGGCACCGGTCTGCAAAAAAGTGATCGCGGGATCGTGATTGATCGCCTCGGTGTGCATCGACTTGATGTAGCAGATGTCATCCGAGACGGCGGCGAGGTGGGGCATTAGATCGCTCACTGTCGCCCCGCATTGGCCGTGACGGGCGAATTTGAAGATCGATGGCGCGATGGGGAAACGATCCTGCCCCGAGGTCATCGTCGTGAGTCGCTGCCCTTGTCTGATCGAGGCGGGCAGGTCTTCATTAAATCGCTTTTCCAACTCCGGTTTGTGATCAAAAAGATCGATCTGGGAGGGCGCCCCGGACTGGCAGAGGTAGATGACGCGTTTTGCTTTTGCCTTTCGTTCCGCCAGGGCATTGCCCCGAAGCAGCGACTCCAGCGCGATGGAGCCGAGCGCAAGCCGGGAGCCTCGACCGAGAAACTGGCGGCGGGTGGGATCTAACATGTCACGAAAGGGGGGTGGGTCATCGGGGTGACAGGGTAACGTCGAGGTTCAGGAGAATCTCGGCGATCTCTGTCCAGGCAGCCAGTTCGATCGGGGCTTCGGGGGCGGGCAATGCGAGGCTGCGGGAGAGAGGAGAGGTTCTTTCTGCTGCGAGTTCGGGCTCATTCTGGTAACGAATGCGGTGGTCATGGAGGGCACTGAGGAGAATCTCCGACTCGTGCGGAGACGGGTCGCTCACAAGTAGGGTCCGCCACATCGAGGAGAGGCGAGTCGCGTCGTCGATGGAGCCGATTTCCAGGGCAGTGCGAGCGAAGGTGAGCGCAGGGAGAGAAAAATTCGGATCGTTCAGCGTCACGAGCGCCTGGAGCGGGGTGTTGGTGCTGCCCCGGCCGACCGAGCAGATCTCGCGTCCGGCCGTGTCGAAGAGGAGCATGTTAGGCGGCGGCACACTGCGTTTCCAGAGCGTGTAGAGACTGCGGCGGAATCGTCCCTCGCCGGTGTCCGCGACATAGCGGGTCGTGTTGCTGTTGACTCCGGCGACGGCTTCCCAGAGACCGCCGGGTTGCTCGGGGCGGACGGGAGGACCGCCGATTTTCTCGGCGAGGAGACCGCCTGCATGGAGGGCCTGATCCCGGAGCGCCGGGGCGGGGAGTCGCTTCCGCGGACCGCGGGCGAGGAGCCGATTCTCCGGATCGCGTTCGTTCATTTCGTAGGGAATCGCGGAGCTGCGGCGGTAGCCGTCGGAGAGGACGAGGCGGCGGATCATGGCCTTGGTATCCCACCCGCTCTCGATGAACTCGACAGCGAGATAGTCGAGCAGCTCGGGGTGACTGGGCTGGTCGCCCTGACGCCCGAAGTCCTCGGGCGTTGCGACGAGGCCGGTTCCGAAAAGCTGCTGCCAGAGACGGTTCACGGTGACCCTTGCCGTCAGCGGATGCCGGGGATCGACGAGCCAGCGGGCGAGGGCGAGGCGATTCGGCGGCTCCGACGCCGGGAGCGGGAGGGAGAGAAAGGCGGGCACATTCGGAGTGACCTCCTCCCCGGGCTGATCGTAAAGCCCCCGCCCGAGCACATGGGTGGGACGTGGGTCGCCGGTGCGCTCACGCATCACCATGACCCGGGTTTTGGAAGCGGCGCGGGCGGTCTCGAGCGATCGCCGGGCGAGGTCCCGTTTGTTTCGCAGTGCCGCCAGCGCGGGGGTGCTTTCGCGAAATTCCCGGGCGAGAAGGTCGGGCGATCCGGAGAGCAGGGCTGCGCTCAGACTTTGGGTGAGTTCATTCTCCGGAAGGTCTCCGACTAATAGGCTGACGCGGAAACGGCCGATGAAATACTGCTCTTCCCGCGAGAGGTAGGCGAGGCTGATCTCGATCTTGTCGGCCGGATCGAGAGTTAACGTTTCAGTTAGGGTAAAGACGGCGCTGACGGAATCGCTTTTTCCTCCGCCCACCGACCAGCCGCTGAGCGGGTCACCGTCGATCGCGGAGGCAGCGGGACGATCCACTGTTTCGAGCGTCGCTTTTGCCGAATGGAAGGCGACGGGATTTCCATTTCGGATCAGCTGAATCTCCGAGAGGAGAAAGTCGCCGTTAAAACTGGGGGAAAGTGACCCTCGGGTAAGGTCGGGATGCGGCAGCGCTTCGAGCCGGATAGACTTGACGGACAACGGATGAGCCGTCTTGACGGTGAGGCGATGGGTGTCGTTGAGGGGGATGCCGCCGCCAAAGAGGATGGACCGGTCGGGCAGGGGGGTGAAGGTCGAGTCGGCGGAGTCCCCTTTCACTTCGGCGGGTTCCGTGACGAGCCAGTAGTTTTCCGAATCGAGGATGGTTCGCTCACGGTCGAGCCATTGCCCGTACTCGGCGCTCAGGTCTTTTGCTTTCTTCAGAAGCTCATTTTCGGTAATTGCCAGGGTCCCGGCATGTTCCTCGATCTCCCGCTCGAAACCGGGCACATCGATCTCGAGATCGGGCGCCGCCGTCATCGCGACTCCGTCGGCTCCCTTTTCGTCTATGTTGTTGAAGAAGGCGGCGAGCTCAAAAAACTCGCGCTGGGTGAGGGGATCGAATTTGTGATCGTGACACCGCGAGCATCCGGCGGTGAGCCCCATCCAGACCGTGGCGGTGGTGTCGACCCGGTCGATGACATACTCGGTACGGTATTCTTCATCAATGGCCCCGGCCTCGGCGTTGATGCGATGATTGCGATTGAAGCCGGTCGCGACAAGTTGGGCCGTCGTGGGGGAGGGGAGCAGGTCGCCGGCGAGTTGCTCGATCGTGAACTGGTCGAAGGGCTGATTGTCATTGAACGCTTTGACGACCCAGTCGCGCCAGGCCCACATCGAGCGGAGATTGTCTTTCTGATAGCCGTGGGTATCGGCGTAGCGGGCCGCTTCGAGCCAGTCCCAGGCCATGCGTTCGCCGTAGCGTGGACTCGCGAGGAGAGCATCGACCGCCGCTCCGTAGTCGAGGTCGGTGAGGAATCGGGTCGTTATGGCAGGTTCGGGTGGCAGCCCGGTGAGATCGAGCGCGGCACGCCGCAGCCAGGTCGCCGGATCGGCGGGACCGCCGGGAGTGACGCCTTCCTTTGCAAGATGCTGAAGAAGGAAGGCGTCGATAGGTGAGGTGCCCTCGTTCGCGGCGGGAATGGGGGGACGTTTCGCCGAAGCGAAGGCCCAGTGACCCTCCCACGCCGCACCGCTTTTCACCCAGGCGGCGAGTGTTTCTTTTTCCGCCGAAGTGAGTTGTTTGGCGTCGCCCGGCGGGGGCATCACCTCGTCCTCGTCGTTTGTCGTGATCCGATAGATGAGTTCGCTCTTTTCCGGATCTCCCGGCACGATGAGGGCGAGTCCGCTTTCCGCTTCGCGGGTCAGGAAGGACTCCTCGTCGAGCCTCAGGTCCGCCTTCCTCGAACCTCCATCGGGACCGTGGCAATGAAAACATTTGTTAGAGAGAATGGGCAGCACGTCGCGATTGAATCGAATCGACTCGTCTGCCGCCGCCGTTCCGCTTCCGCCTCCGCAGAGGGCGAGTGATAGGGAAGCAAGGACGCGAAAGCGCGATGGCCGGGGGCTGGTCATTCTAGAATCTGCTCATCTATCAGGCAGGATAGAAAGCTTCTTCGATTCCGTGGGAAACGTCACGTGATTTTCAGTAAGAGAGGTGGTCCGATTCGTGGGTCGGCGGCGGGTCTGCGTCACGGCGTGAGTAGCTGCCAGCGGTGCAGCGTCACGGGTAGGCGGAACCAGGGGTTTTCATCGGTGCGACCGTCGAGAGTCGCTACTGCCCCGAGTCCGGGATCGGCCTGGATCCACTTCCCGTCCCCGGCGTAGACGAGCGCATGGATGCCGTCTCTCGTGAGAGCGAGGTCGCCTGGCTCGACGGAGGCGTAGTCCATTTTTCTGATGGTCCCGCTGGTTCCAGTGGGGTGTGTATAGCCGCGGTATCCCTCGCTCAGGGCCTTCGCACTGGCGTCGAACCACCAGTGCTCCAGCCACGTGCGAAAGGCGAGGCCATTGGCGTGACGGAACCCGTAGTTCAGGAGGGCGTCGCGGAGAGCGCGGCGCGGCAGGCCCGAGCAGTCGATCCCCCGCGGACTTTCTCCGCCCCAGAAGTAGCGGGTTGCTTCGTAGCTCGCGAGGCTCGTCATGTAGTCCGCCCGCAGGTCTTTGCTGTCGAAAGGGCGACCCGGGAGGAGGAAAGGGATCGTGAGTAGGGATGGGGCCAGCATGACGAGGAAACGCAGGGCCTTGCGGTTCCATACGAAATAGGTGAGCCCCGCCCAAGCTCCGAGGAGGCT
>Ga0209491_10000600_pt1 | contig 72394 bp, 75 predicted proteins | sample BON02_FD_187213 | JGI IMG/M metagenome (GOLD analysis project Ga0209491, IMG submission 187213) | Freshwater microbial communities from Lake Bonney liftoff mats and glacier meltwater in Antarctica - BON-02 (SPAdes) (version 2) | ecosystem: Environmental > Aquatic > Freshwater > Ice > Glacier... | reverse complement strand
ACACGAAGTGAACAAGCTCTGTCCCCAACACTTTGTAGGAAGTCGGATGTCCACCTTGTGGGACAGACCGCAGTTACACGAAGTGAACAAGCTCTGTCCCCAACATTTCGTCGGCTGTCGGCTGTCGGCTGTCGACTGTCGGCTGTCGGCTGTCGGCTGTCGGCTGTTCAACATGTCCGCCAGATTGGCGCAATCCGATTGACAAGGCGCGGAAACGATGGGTGTGAAGCAACAAGCCACTTGCATGAATGTAGCCCACAAGCTACATTTAGCCTATGCGTGTCCGGCTCGAAGAAGCGCCTGATGACGCGGCCGGAATCGCCCGAGCTCTTGGTGATATCGCTCGCGCCAAAGGCATGTCGCAGGTTGCCAAAGAAGCGGGCTTGAGTCGCGAGAGCTTGTACCGAGCATTGAGTGCCGACGGAAACCCGAGCTTCGCCACTGTGCTGAAGGTTGCACGTGCACTTGGGGTCAAGCTGCATGCAGTAGCAGTCTGAGCCGCCGACAATGAGGCCGAACCCAGAAAGTCCAGGGTCAGGTCTCCCATTTCGCATTTCCACGGTCCTAGCCCCTCGGTCAACCGGACCCGGGCCGGCTACCCCGCACTTTAAAGTCGGCTTGAAGCAGTGCTACTATTTCATCCATGAAAGCAGAAACGATTCGTCGAGAAGCCCTTTCTCTTACTACCCGGGAAAGGGCAGAACTCGCCGAGCAGCTACTTGCCAGCCTCGATGCCCTGTCAGAGGACGAGGTCGCGCAGCTGTGGTTGCATGAAGCTGCGCGGCGTGCAGATGAGATGGATCGGGGCCTGACCAACCGCATTCCTGCTGGCGACGTACGCCGTGAGGCGCAAGCTTTGCTCAGGTGAGCGACTTCTTCAGCGCTGCGGCACGCGTCGAACATCTTGAGCACGTTGCCTACTATGAGGAACAACGATCCGGGTTGGGCGCGAGGTACCTTGCAGCGTTCGACGCCGCGATGGTCAAGATATGCGAGCATCCCGATCGGTTTCGAATTGAACTTGCCCCGGCCATTCGCCGGTATCGAGTACCGGGATTTCCCTTCAACATCCTGTACCGCGAATTGGATTCGGACGTCGAGGTGCTCGTGGTGGCACCGCATCGCCGTCGTCCGGGTTATTGGCTGGGCCGGCTTTGAATCGTTGATCCATTGGACCGCCAACGCTTGGCATCGCAAACGTCTCGGCAATGTCGGCCGCCCAGGCAACCATTCGCTCCAATCCCGAAGTCAGACTGAACTTTGATCTACTCAGCCGCCATTGTTGGAATTATTGCCCTGGTCGCACTGCTTGTCTTCTTCTGGAGACGAAGTGGGATCGGTTCTGGTCGCGCGTTCGGAAATCGCATCGCCGCGCACATCGGCATTCCAAAGAACGTATTTCACATGCTGCTAACCCATGGCGTTTCAGGTTCGCCCCGCGAACTCCTGGCGTCTCTCGAGAAATCGAAGCCTGGGTTGGATCAAGCGAGTGTGGAACTGGGTCCCACACTGGCCAAAGGCATCGAACGGATGGAGGCGCGCTTTGGCAGACAGGAGATGGTCGACAAGGCAAAGCCCCTTGTGGCAAGGCTTGTCTCAGAGTTCGAACGGACCCGATAGGCATTGACAAATCGATGCTCAGCACTGGTGGCCTTTCCCTTACTCAAGCCCCCGTTCCCGGAGAACTCCCAGACCTTCTGGCTGGTTTCCTGCGGCATCTGTCTTGTCATCGGCTTGGTTCACGTCTACGGGGCTGTCTCTGTATGGCATGCGCTGTGATCCCCAGCGCGAACGTCAGAGCTGAAACGCCACCCAGCGCACCAGCCCCTCCACCAGCGCGCGTGCCAGCCCCGGTCGCTGCCCGCGGTACAACTCGGCACTGGCGCGGTGGCGCTCGATCCATTGCGTGAAGCGCGCAACCTCGGCGGGGTCGAAGAACGCCACCATCAGTTCATAGTTCAGGAACAGGCTGCGCTCGTCCAGATTGGCGGAGCCGGCCAAGGCCAGGTTGCTGTCGATGACAACCGCCTTCGCATGCACCATGCCCGGCACCAGCCAGACACGTCCGCCCGCCGCGGTGAGTTCGCGCATCGCGGCGTGGCGGGCCAGATCGGCCAGCCGGTGATTGGAGTGGCGCGGCAGCACCAGGTCGACCTGCACCTGGCGCCGCGCGGCCAGCGTCAACGCCATCAACAGCACCGCATCGGGCACGAAATACGGCGAGATTGCCAGGATGCGCGTGCGGGCTGCGAAACAGCTCGACACCAGCAAGGCGTACAAGGTGTCGTCCTGCTGATCGGGGCCGCTGGCAATCAGCTGGGTCCGGCTGCCGCCGGCCACATCGGCCCCGAAGTCGGCGGGCGGTGTGTCGGCTCTGGGCTCGCCTGTCGCAAACGCCCAGTCCAGGTCAAAGCGCTGCTGCGTCTGGCGCGCCAAGGCGCCCGAGAAATCAAAACTCAGGTCCACCCACGGTTTCTTGCGCCACAGCGGCGAAGGATCACCGACAAAATATTCCGCCGCCAGGTTGCGCCCACCGGTCCAGGTGCGGCAACCGTCGGCAATCACCAGCTTGCGGTGGTTGCGCAGGTTGGTGCGCCCGGGCAGCATCGAGCTCAAGGGCGAGATGAATAAACTCACCTGCACGCCGGCGGCTTTCAGGCGGCGGCGGTCGATGCGCCCGCCCAGGTAGATGCCCACGCCGTCGACGAGCAGGCGCACGCGCACACCTTCGCTGGCCCGGTGTACCAGCGTGTCCTGCAGTTCCCGGCCCAGCACATCGTGGCCGACCAGGAAGGTGCAGACATCCAGCGTGTGGCGCGCCTCTGACAGGACACGGCGAAACGCCTGCAGCGCCTGTTCACCGTCTTCGTGAATGACCAGACCATGGCAGGTGGTGACGGCCGGCAACTCCATGGCCGAGGCCAGTTGCTGGAACGGGGTCAGCTTGCGCGCCTCGTCCGGTTGTGCCTGGGCGATCACGGCCGGCCAATATTGCAGCGTGCGATGGACCTTGCGATTGCCGAACAGCAAATACAGCGGCAATGCCACATACGGCATCAGGCCCAGTGACACCACCCATGCAATCGCCGCCGACGGATGGCGCCGTTGGTGCCGCGTGCGCGAGCCGATCACGTAGATAGCAAGCCCGATGAACACCAGCACGCCATGCAGCGTGATCAAGCGGTTATCGATCAGGTGGTCCCACATTCTCAAACGCCCGTCGCGGCCGTGGCGATGCACGGCAACAGGTGTCGGACAGAGGACGAACAGGCGGGCGCGCGAGACAGGGTCATTGAGCCGGATTATGGGTGCCATCAGGTCTCCACGCGACCCGTAGAATCGACGACTCGCAGCAGACACGCCTGCACGCTGCGCTCAACCGGAACCCGTCTTGCCGCGCTTCTTGCATACCGCCGATTGGCAGATCGGCCGCCAATACAGCCAATTCCCGAGCGAGGACGCCGTCCCGCTGGCATAGGAGCGGTTGCGCGCCTGCAGGTCGACCTCAACTGTGGTGGCTCCTGCTAGCGAAGGTCTGGTTTATATTGCCCCAAGCCGGTCGAATGCCGGATTGGAACGCTTGCGGCGAAAGGAACTGGTCCTGGATTCACAAGCAGATCTTGACCAAGGCGGGAGAAACGTAAGCATGCACGAGATCATCTGCCCGCACTGCGGGAAAGCGTTCAAGATCGACGAGACCGGCTACGCGGAGATCCTCAAGCAGGTCCGCGACAGCGAGTTTGACCAGCAGTTGCACGAGCGGCTTGAATTGGCCGAGCAAGACAAGCGCTCTGCCGTTGAGTTGGCCACGACCAAGTTGGCCAGCGACTTGCAGAAGGCCGCGGTGGCCAAGGACACCGAGATCCAGGAGCTAAAGGCCAAGATCGAAACGGGCGAGGTCGCCCGCAAACTCGCCGTGGCCGAAGCCCTGAGCGCAGTGGAAAAGGAGCGCGATGCGCTCGCAAACCAGCTTGAGCAGGCCAGGCGTGAAAGGGAGTCCACGTCCAAGCTGGCCGAGGCCAACCTGTTGAACGAAATGCAGAAGGCTGCCGCATCCAAGGACATTGCGGTCCAGGAACTAAAAACCAAGCTCGGTGCCTTGGAGGTGGCGCAGAAGCATGCCATCACCGAGGCGGTCAGTGCGGTCGAAAAGGAACGAGACGGATTGAAAAACGGCATCGAGCGGGCGGAGCTTGAAAAGCAACTCGCCGAGAAGTCGCTCAAAGACAAGTACGAGACCCAGATCAAGGATCGCGATGACGCGATCGAGCGCCTCCGGGACATGAAGGCTCGCCTGTCGACCAAGATGGTTGGCGAGACCCTCGAGCAGCACTGCGAGACCGAGTTCAACCGCATTCGAGCGACGGCGTTTGCTAGGGCTTATTTCGAGAAGGACAACGACGCGCGCACTGGCAGCAAGGGCGACTACATATTCCGAGACTCGGATGAGGCGGGGACGGAGATCGTCTCGATCATGTTTGAAATGAAGAACGAGAGCGATCGCACCGCGACGAAGAACAAGAACGAGGACTTCTTGAAGGAACTCGACAAGGATCGCACCGAGAAGGGGTGTGAGTATGCGGTGCTGGTATCCCTGCTCGAGCCCGATAGTGAGCTCTACAACACCGGGATAGTCGACGTCTTCCACCGCTACCCGAAAATGTACGTCGTCCGACCGCAGTTCTTTCTTCCCATCATCACGCTGCTACGTAACGCGGCGATGAACTCGCTCAAGTACAAGTCGGAGCTTGCGCTCGTTAGGGCACAGAACATCGACATCACGAAGTTTGAAACTGAGCTTGACTCCTTCAAGTCCGCATTCGCGAGGAACTACGACCTCGCCTCCGGGCACTTCCAAAAGGCGATCGCAGAGATCGACAAGTCGATCGACCACCTGCAGAAAACAAGAGACGCCCTGCTCGGCACCGATCGGAACCTTCGACTTGCGAACGACAAGGCGCAGGACGTGACGATCAAAAAGTTGACTCGGGGCAACCCGACGATGGCGACCAAGTTCGCCGAACTCAAGAATCAATATCCTTCCGATGCCGAATAAGTGAGGTAGTCGATTACGCGCAGAGACAGGGCAATCTGACGGTTCTTGCTTGGGATGGGGCTGTGGTCGGAACGCGCGTCGGCGGCTACCGAACCGGCACTACGGGCGGCAACGAACATGCGCCTTGGCGATTTTCACTACTTCGGTCACTTCCTTGAACAACTTTACGGTGAAGGTGGTCATGACACGCAACCAGCCGCCCATGCTGGCGCAGCCACGGCGCCAAGAGCGACACCTCTGATGCCTACCTGCTGGCCGACTTGCCTGCAACGATGGCCATCGTTGCAGGCAGCTCTCGCCGCAATGGGCTGATCAGCCGTCTGCCTTATGCCGACCTGCTCAAGGAGGCCGGCCGCCCGACGTTGATCATTCTGGACGATGCCCTGGTGCGCAGCGTCTGGCGCAAATGAAACGTGTGCTGTTCGACGCCTCCCAGCGTCACCAAGTGCTGCTGTTCACCTGCCACCCGGAACTCTGGCGCGACCTGGGAACGGCGCCCCGCCACATCGCGGCGCAGGCAAGCGCGTCGAACTGACGCGGCCGGGCACCCGCGTCAGTCGGATTCGTCGCCGCCCGGCTGCGCTTCACCGGTCTGGACATCCTCGCGCCGGGTCGCCTTGGCCGCCTGCTGCGCAGCACGGCGCAGCGCGCTGAAATGGCGCAGCCCCTCTTCCATTGCGGCCAGCGGCATCTGGCCGTCGGCACCGGCGGCCAGCAAGGCCGACTTGAGCACCTGGTAACTGCGTTCCATCACATCGAGTGCCACCGCGACCAGCCCGGCGCCCGGGCGTCCCTGTAGCGGATCGCACAAGGCGAACAGGCTGTCGGCCTGTTGCGCGAATGCCGACTGGGCCGCCGCCATACCGGAACCAGCCGCCATCGGCAGGCGGCTCAACCGGGCGGCTATAAAAGCCTGCTCGGCCGTGGTCTCGTGATAACGCATTGCCCGCAATGCCCAGGCCAGACGCCCGCTGGTGGCCTGTGACATGGCGGTGCGCCGCATGCGTTCGACGAAATTCTCGACGGCCCGATCGAGACCGGCCACGATGCTTTTTTCCGCCTCCAGGTGGGCCGCGTCCGCACCTGCCAAGGCGGCACGCGCCATGCGGCCGGCGTATCGGCCAACCCGTGCGATCTCGCGCTCCAGTGCATCGAGCGCCAGTGCCGGCACCTGCAACACGTTGTCGTCCAGAAAACGTGGCTGGGCCTCGTCTTCCTCGCGCGCGCGGAAGCGGCGCAGCAACCAGCGCGTGAGACCTGTGGCCAGTGGCCACATCAGCAACACACCGAGCAGGTTGAAGGTGGTGTGGAACAGAGCCAGCGCGATGGCTGGCTCCTGCGCCAGCCCCAAGGTGTTCTGCGCGCGCGTTGTCGCGGCAATCAGCCAGGGCAACAGCAGCAGCGCCACCGCGCCAGTGATGAGGTTGAAGATCACATGGGCCGACGCCGCCCGCCGCGCATTGGGCGTGGCGCCGATGGCCGCCAGCAGCGCCGTCACCGTGGTGCCGACGTTGGCGCCGATGACGACCGCCGCCGCACCCTGGGCCCCGATCAAGCCGCCTTGTGCGGCGGTCAAGGCGATGGCGATCGACGCGCTCGACGACTGCATCAACACCGTGAGCAGCAGCCCGATCACCAGTTGCGCCAACACCGCCAGCGGGCCAGCGCCCTGGGGCAGGGTGATCTGCGCGGCCACACCGGTGAACGCTGCCTGCAACCAACCCAGACCGAGGAACAACAGGCCGAAACCAGCCGCTGCGGTACCAATCGCGCCGACGCGCCGACCCTGGCCGGTAAGGCGCAGCAAGACACCGAGCCCGATCAACGGCAAGGCCAGCACCTCGATCTTGAACTTGAGCCCGACCAGCGCCACCAGCCAGCTGGTCATGGTGGAGCCGACATTGGCGCCGAACAGGACTCACAGGGCCGGTGCCAGCGTCAGCAGACCGGCATTGATGAAGCCGATGGTGGCCACGGTGACCGCGCTGGACGATTGCACCAAGGCCGTGACCAGCACGCCGGAGCCCAGCGCATGCCAGCGCGTGCGCGTCGCTGCGCCCAGGATGCGCTGCAACGCCGGCCCGGCGGCCAGCCGCAGCCCGTCGGACATCATGCCCATGCCGAGCAGGAACAGGCCCAGGCCTCCGGCCAGTGGTCCGATCAGGTCAACCAAGGTTGTGGTGGGCATGGCAGGAATCCTAACCGGCGTGCGACGCGGCCGCCGCCAGTCAGACAGGTCAACCGACCAATGCTCAGGCCGACGTCACCTTGCGCGGCATCTGCTTGAGCGGCTGCCAGCCCACGAACTCCGGGAAATGGCGCTGCACCGCCGGGCCGTCGAAATCCCAACCCAGGCATTTGCCCAGATAGAACGGCGGCTGGTCCGTGCTGCGCTCGGGCAGGCCGGCCTCGCGGCGCAGTTGCGCGCGGTAACCCGGAATGGTCTGGTAGGCGGCGGTGGCCATATTGAACAGCAACTCGCGCAAATGGGTGCATCCCTTGACACCACCCAGATTCTTTTCGATCGTCATGCGCCAACCCGGGCCGATGGTGTGGCCCACCATGATCTGCATCGGGTCGTTGGACTGGGTACATTCGCCGTGCGGTGTACTTGGCATGGCAGTGGCGATGGCCTGAATCGTCAGGTGGTCGTCCAGCGTCAGGCGAATCACCATGTCATGAAACGGTGTGCCGGGCGGCAACGCGCCCTTGTCGGCCGAGCGCCAGACGTAGGCCTTGGTATCGGTGAGCGTGGCTTCGATATCCCACAAGCCGTCCTCCCGGTGGTAACCGTCGAACCGGACCTGGCGTGTATGCAAATGCTTGCGGGGGGAAGATGGGGGAAGAGACACCGGACAACCTTTCAAGCAGACAGAGACCTCGCCCCGCTCACCCATGGTGAACGGCAGGACGGGCCCGCTCAATTGTCTTTGAAACCGGCGCCACCCGCCTCGGCCGGCCCGAGCTACCTGCTGCGCCGCGCCAGCCTCAGCCCGCGACTTCGACCACCGCCGTCAGATGGATCGTTGCGGTCATCGAGTTGGTGATCAGGCAACTGGCTTCGGCCTTGGCCAGCAAGGTACGCGCCTTGTCCGTGTCCCCACCCGCGGGCATCTGCAGCGTGGCGCGAACGGCAAACTCTGTGAACTTCGTCTTGCCGTCGGCGCGGGCGAGCGTGCCTTCAACGTCGCATTGCAGCGCGGTCCAGGGCAGGCGCGAGGCCCGCGCTATGGCGCGAAAGCTCAGCACAAAGCAGTCGGCCACCGCAGCCACCAGCAAGGACTCGGGCGACCAGCGACCGCCAGGACCGCCAAACTCGACCGGCGCAGCCGAGGCCAGCGCCGGCACACCGGCCGTGTCCAGGCCGACATCGCCTTCAGGCCCTGATTGGGCGCTGACCTGGTAGTGGTGGGGAAGATCTTGCATCAACGGGTGCCATTCAAATTGGCCGTGGCGCATCGGCCACGGCAAGTCATGTAGCAGCTATTGTTCGGCCGCGCATGTGGCGCACGCGCCATGCGGGCGCCCATTACCATTGCGATGCATCAATCAAGCGGCAAACCGATGCAGCGTTATGGCAAGACCGACGAGATCGCAGCGGTGATTGCCTTCCTGGCCTCCGACGGCGCGGTCTACATCACCGGACAGAATCTGCGCGTGGACGGCGGCATCACACGGTTGGTGTAAGGCCCTTGCGCTGCGCTCATCCCTTGATCTCCTGCATCAGCCAGGTCTTGAACGCCTTGGCAGCCGGATTGATCAGGCTGCCTTCGGGTGCAATCAGGTAGTAGGCCTCCTTCATCGGTAGCGAATAGTCGAACAGGCGCACCAAACGACCTTGCGCGAGCAGGTCGTTTGACACGGTGTCATGCGCCAGCGTCACTCCCAGGCCCTGCAGCGCCCAGTGCATGCTCAGCACCCAGGTGCTGGCGCGGTGGATACGCGGCGCCGGGTACTTGCGGCTGCCGATATACCCGCTGAGCCAGTTGTCCCAGGTCTGCAAGGTTCCGGGTAGATCGAACAGGTGCTCCTTGAGCAGATCCGACACGTCATGGATGCGCGCGGCCACCTCGGGTGTACACACCGGAAAAATCGAGTCGCGCGTGAGCCGCTGCCCGGCCCGGCCCTCCCACTTGCCCAGGCCCAGCACGATCTCGACCGCCGCCAGGTTGCGCGGCTTCTCAGTCGGCCAGATCGAGGTGGCGACATCGAGATGCACCCAGGGATACTGCTGCAGGAAGTCGTGCAGCCGCGGAGTCAGCCAGAAGATCGCGAACGAGATGTTCGAATGCAGCTCCAGCACGTCCGGTTCGTTGCGCCCGGTCAGGATGGCCGTGCCCTCTTCCAAGGTGTTGAACGCCGCCTGCACCGTGGGCAGGTAGCCACGCCCGATGTCGGTCAGCTCCAGCCCGCGCGCACGGCGGTGGAACAGCTGCCGGCCCAGGGCGCTCTCCAGGCTCTTGATCTGCTGGCTCACTGCCGACTGCGTCATGTGAAGTTCCTGCGCCGCGTCGGTGAAGCTCAGCGCGCGCGCCGACGCCTCGAACGCACGCAGCCAGTTCAACGGGGGGAGTCGCGCCATGCCAGCCTCATTAGTTGCTCATAAGTAGCGCTAATCTTATACCGGGCGTTTGCTTGTTTGCCCGTTCGCCGGGGTTGCGGCACACTGCGCACAGGTCGCGCGGACGGTGCACACCAAGGCCGCACGCACCGCTGCGGGCACTTTCCGCCCTCTTCTTCCACCCTCACTTCGTATGGGCAACTTCATGGACAAGCAATCCGCATTCAAGATCGGTTTCATCGGCCTGGGCAACCTGGGCGAGCCCTTGTGCAACAGCCTGGTCAGCAAGGGTTTCAACGTCACCGTGACCGACCTGCGCCGTGACAACGCACAGCGTCTGCTCGATGCCGGCGCGCAATGGTCCGACAACGTCGCCGGTGTCTGCCGCGATGCCAACGTCGTCATCACCGCCCTGCCGTCGGTGGCGGCGTCGCGCAAGGTGGTCGAAGGCCCGGGCGGCGTGTTCGAGCACCTGGCCTCCGGCGGCGTCTGGATCGAGATGAGCACCACCGACCTGAACGATCTGCAGCGGCAGCAGGACGTGGCCAAGGCCAAGGGTATCGACGTGCTGGAATGCCCCGTGACCGGCGGCGTGCATCTGGCGCATTCCGGCCAGATCACGGTGCTGGTCGGCGGCGAACAGGGCACATACGACCGCGTCGTGCCGATCCTGCAGGCCATGGGTGGCGAGATCATCTACATGGGCAAACTCGGCAATGCGTCGGTGGTCAAGGTCGTCACCAATATGCTGGCCTTCATCCATCTGGTGGCGGCCGGCGAGGCCATGATGCTGCCGGCCAAGTACGGCGTCGACCCGGACGCCACCTGGCGCGCCATCCGCGCCAGCTCGGGCAACAGCTTTGTGCACGAGACCGAATCCAAGCTGGTGCTCTCGGGCAGCTACAACGTCAAGTTCACGATGGACCTGGCCTGCAAGGATCTGGGACTGGTCAACGCCATTGCCGAAAAACTCGGCGTGCCGCTGGAACTGGGCAGCCACACCCAGCAGATCTTTCGCCGCGCACGCGGCCTGTTCGGCGCCGAGGCCCAGTCTCCCGAGGTGGTGCGCATGATCGAGCAGGCCTGCGGGCTGGAGCTGCGCGCACCCGGCTACCCAAGCGAGCTGGTGGCTGAATAAGCGATGGCAGATACCCCCCTGACCCACGCCGACTGGCAAGGCCGCGCCGCATCGCTGATGGCAGACGGACGCCATGTCATCGGCGGTCGACGACAGGCCGCGCGCAGCGGCGCGACTTTTGAGAGCATCAACCCGGCCAATGGCGCGGTGCTGGCCCAGGTAGCGAAGGGCGACCAGGCCGACATCGACCTGGCCGTGTCCAGCGCGCTGGTCGCCTGGACGGATCGTCGCTGGCGCGGTCTGGCGCCGCGCACGCGCATGGACATCCTGCTGCGCTTTGCCGACCAGGTCGAGCGACACGCCGACGAACTCGCGCTGCTCGAGACACTCGACATGGGCAAGCCGATCAGCGATGTACTGACCATCGACCTGCCCGAGGTGCTGCGCACCATCCGCTACTTTGCCGAGTGCATCGACAAGGTGCAGGGGGCGGTCACACATACCGCGCCGGGCTCGCTGCACCTGATCGTGCACGAGCCGCTGGGTGTGGTGGGTGCGATCTCGCCGTGGAACTACCCGATGCTAATGGCGATCTGGAAGGTCGCGCCGGCCTTGGCCGCGGGCAATTGTGTGGTGCTCAAGCCATCGGAACTGGCGCCGCTGTCGTGTTTGCGCCTGGCCGATTTATTCCTGCAGGCCGGTGGCCCCGCGGGGGTGTTCAACGTCGTCAGTGGCCTGGGTGTCGAAGCCGGCAAGGCGCTGGCGCTGCACCCGGACGTGGCCAAGCTGACATTCACCGGCTCCACCGCAGTCGGCAAACTGCTGCTGGGGTATGCCGGGCAATCGAACATGAAACGTGTGGCGCTGGAGACCGGCGGCAAGAGCCCGCAGATCTTCTTCGCCGACCTGTACGACCTGGACTCGGCGGTGGATCGGGCCATCGGCGGCATCTTTGACAACGCCGGCCAGGTCTGCAATGCCGGTTCACGCCTGCTGGTGCAACGCGATATTCACGATGCGTTCGTGGCACGTTTTGTCGAACGCAGTGCCGTGCTGTACCAGCCTGGCGACCCACTGGACCCGGCCACCACGCTCGGACCGGTGGTCAGCAGCGAGCAAAGGCGCAAGGTGCTGGCGCATGTGACGCGCGCCCTCGATGAAGGTGCAGGGCTTTCGCTGGGTGGCCCGGTGGGCGCGGTGCCGGACGGCGGTGCGTTTGTCGCGCCCACCTTGTTCACAGGCACCAGCGGCGCCATGGCGATCAACCGCGAAGAGGTGTTCGGCCCGGTGGCTTCGGTGACGGTGTTCGACACCGAGGAAGAAGCGCTCGCACTGGCCAACGACTCGGTCTACGGACTGGCAGCTGCCGTATGGACCGCAGACCTGAACAAGGCGCACCGCATGGTCGGCGCACTCGAGGCCGGCGTGGTCTGGGTCAACTGCTTCGGCGACGGCGACATGACGCAACCGTTCGGCGGCTACAAGCAGTCCGGCAACTCGCGCGACAAACACATTGACAGCATGCTGTCGTACATGCAGGGCAAGTCGGCCTGGTTCGCGCTGGGCTGAGGCGCCAAGGCATGCGCCAAAGCGGAAAGTGATGCGTGATGTGATAGCATCACGCATCACTTTTGGGCAGATGTGCGATGCGAACTACGCTGGATATTGCAGACGACGTGCTGTTTGCGGCCAAAGAACTGGCGCAACGCGAAAAAAAGTCCGTGGGCACTGTCCTCAGTGAACTCGCGCGCCAGGCCTTTGCCCATGCACCCGCAAACACAGGCACCAACGCCAGCCGCAACAAGACGCCCCATGCCGCAGAGCCACTGGCCGCGTACGGCATTCAGCCGCTGCCCGCACGTGGCGGCATCGTCAGCAATGAACTGATCGACCGATTGCGCGATGCCGAAGGGCTGTGATGCGCGCCCTGCTGGACATCAATATCCTCATAGCCCTGCATGACCGCGATCATGTACACCACCGACGCGCCAGCGACTGGCTTGCCGCCAACATGCGCCACGGCTGGGCCAGTTGTCCACTGACGCAAAACGGCTGCCTGCGCATCATGAGTCAGCCCGCCTATCCGAACGCGCAGTCGCTTCAGGTATTGGTGCCAATGCTGCAAAGTGCGACCGGGCATCCGCAACACCGGTTCTGGCACGACGACATCAGTGTGCTGGACGAGCGCTGTTTTCACCATCCCCATATTCACGGTGCCCGCCAACTGACCGACCTGTATCTGCTGGCCCTGGCCGTGCGCAATGAGGGCAGGCTCATCAGCTTCGACCGGCGGATCCCACTCAGTGCCGTGCCCGGTGCTGCACCCCGGCATCTGGTGGTGCTGTAGCACCTCAAGAAACCGCTGACCCACGCCAAAGCCAACGACCATGACCTACCCACCGCGCCGTTCACGACCATTGCCAGACCCCCAGCGACTTGCGCGCAGCGGAGCACCCCTGGCATCTGCAATTGCAACAACTGATCAACGATCCTGAAACACCATGAAAGAAGTCATCGACTGCGGCCTGCCCGCGCTAGCACAACCGTTCTCCTGGGCCGTCAAGGGCGGCGGCCTGTTGTTCACCGCCCATGGCCCCGTGCGCCAGGACGGCAGCATCGACACAGGTCCGATCGCCGACCAGGCAAGGCTGACCTTTACCAACCTGCAAAGCGCGGTCACGGCTGCCGGCGGCACCCTGGCCGATGTGACGCAGGTGCTGATCTACATGGTAGACATCCAGGACATGGCGGCGATCGACGCGGTGTACCGAGAGTTCTTCAGCGCGCCGTATCCAAATCGATCAAGTGCCGCCGTGGCCGCACTGGTGGCACCGGGCATGAAGATGGAAATCGTTGCGTATGCGGCGATCGGCGCCAAGGCCGACTGAGCTGCGCTGCGGGCCGACCGCCGACAGGCGGGTCCGGCCGTACGGTGGCTGCGGGCGCGCAGCGGCGGCCCGACCTCAGGCCTGTTTTTCGGACGCCGCCTGCCCAATCAGGTGAATGTCGCGCTGCGGGAACGGAATGCTGATGCCGCCACCTTCAAGGGCCTCCTTACAGCGCTGCACCAGGTCGAGCTTGGTGTCCCACCAGTCGGACCGCGCGGTCCACACCCGGAACAGGATGTTGACCGAACTGTCGCCGAGCGAATCGACCTTGATCAGCGGTGCAGGATCGTCCAGGATGCGCGCTTCGTCGGCGGCGATCTGCCGCAGGATGGCGATGGCCTTGTTGATGTCGTCGCCGTAACCAATGCCGTAGTGCTCGTCGATGCGCCGGATGTCCTGGTCGGTCACCGACAGGTTGAGAATGGTCTCGCCCCAGATCTTGGAGTTGGGCAAAAAAGCGATGGGGCCGTCCGGCAGATGCGCATTGCAGATGAAGAACCCCAGAGAATCGATGATGTAGATGTCACCGCCGAGGTTGACGACGTCGCCGATTTTGAATGGCCGGAACACCAGGATCATCACCCCAGCCGCGACATTGCTCAGCGTGCCCTGCAGCGCCAGGCCGATGGCCAGACCGGCCGCGCCGAGCAGTGCGATCAGGCTCGTAGTCTCCACGCCGAAGCGGTTGAGCACCGCAATGATCGTGAACACCATCACCACGATGCGCACGATCTTGCCCGGCAGGGGCCGGAACACCGCGTCGATCTTGTCGGCCTTGCGCATCGCGCGTGTGGTCATGCGCGAGAGCCAGCTCGCTGCCGCGAAGCCGACGATCAGCGTGATGATGGCGCCGAGCACATTCATGCCGTAGCTCGCCACCAGGGTTGTCATTTGCGCTGTGATGTGGGTGATGGTTTCATTCATGTGCGTTCCATGATAACCAACGGGTCCGCACCAGGAGGACCGGCGCGACCATACCGAAGCTCCAAAGCAGGTTTTCTTGCGGGTTCCGGCGACACCCTGTTAGCATCCGCCAAACTTGTATGACAAGCAGTCAAGATGACACATAATCTCGCCCCGGAAGCCACCACCGACACCGCGGCCGTTCGGCCCATGCAACGTGACTACCTGTCCGCCCAGGTGGCACAGGCACTGGAGGCGCGCATCAGCCAGGGCCAGTACACGCCGGGCACCAAGCTGCCGTCCGAAGCCCGGCTGTGTACCGAGTTCGGCGTCAGCCGAACCGTGATGCGCGAGGCGGTCTCGGGCCTGAAGTCGCGCAGCATGCTCCATTCGTCGCAAGGCCGCGGGGTCTATGTCAACGAAGGTGCGCATCTCGCCCCGCTGGCGCTGAACCCGAAAGCCGCCGTGTCGGCCGAGGCCGTGCTCAAGCTGCTGGAATTGCGCGCCGGCTTCGAAGTGCAGGCCTGCGTGCTGGCGGCGCGCCGGCACACCGCCATGCAACTGCAGCGCATTCGCGAACAATTAAGCACGGTGGCCGACGCGGTGCGCACAGGCAACGACGGCATTGCGCAGGACCATGCCTTTCACTGCGCCATCTGCGAGGCCACCGACAACGAACACTATCTGGCGATCGAGCAGTTCCTGTTCCAGTATTCGCGTGTCGGCTCGCGTATCTCGCGTGCGGACACCCGCCGCGGCCTGCGCTACGCGACCCAGACCGATACCGAACATGCACGCATCTACCGGGCCATTGCCAAGCGCGACGAGGCCGCAGCGGCCGCAGCAGCGCAGGCACACATGCGCGCTGTTGCCGAACGCGTGCGCGGCGCCGACCAGCACTTCTGGGAAGAGGAAGCCCAGACCTTTGCCCGCCAGATCGTGCGCCAGCAAGGCTTGCTGGTGCAACCCTGACTTCCCCCAACCACCACCTGACGGAGACATCCCCATGACCAGTCTGTTCAGCCCCGACCAACGCGCCCAATATGAACGCGACGGTTACGTGATCGTGCGTTCTCTGTTCGACACCGAGGAAATCGGCCTGATGCGCGAGGCCATGGAGCAGGACCCCGCGCTGCGCGCGAGCCTGTACGACCGCAAGGATGCCGAAGGCAAATCCACTCGCATGGCGACCTGGAACCATCCGGGCGACAGCGCCTATGGCCTGGCCGCGCGCTCGCGTCGCGTTGTCGACACGATGGAGGACATGCTCGGCGGCGAGGTCTACCACTACCACTCCAAGCTCACGGCCAAGGAGCCGTACGACGGTGGCGCCTGGGAGTGGCACCAGGACTACGGCTACTGGTACCACAACGGTTGCATGTATCCCTACATGGGCAGCGTGATGGTGGCACTCGACCGCGCCAACCGCGAAAACGGCTGCCTGCAGGTGCTGCGCGGCTCGCATCTGGCGGGCCGGGTCGACCATGGCGTGTTGCCGGGCGAGCAGGTCGGCGCCGACCTGCGCCGGGTCGAGCAGATGAAGCGGCAACTGGAACGGGTGTATGTCGAACTCGAGCCGGGCGACGGACTGTTCTTTCACGCCAACCTGATGCACCGTTCGGACCAGAACCGCTCACCGAACCGGCGCTGGACGGTGCTGTTCTGTTTCAATGCCGCGCGCAACAACCCCTACCTGCAACACCACCATCCGCAATACACACCGCTGGACAAGGTCGACGACGACGCCGTGCGCAAGGCCGGCGCACGGCTGTCGACGGAAGGTGCAGACCACTTCCGCAAGACTTTTGCCAACCCGCCCGAGCTGACGCGCCGCTTCTAGATTTGGGTCACGCGCAGCCGCGCGACCAGCGCGCCAATATCGGCACGCGCCGCCAACGCCGGGTCGGCTTCGGCAACACGTTCGCGCAGGATGCGCTCGAGCAGCGCAAGCTGCGGCGTCAGGCTGCCGAAAAATCGGGGTTCGGCGCCGCATGCAATCAGCAGGGTCGGGAAGCTCTCGACCTCGACCGGGTCGACCAGATCCGCGGCGTCCTCGATGTCGACCCAGACAAACCGCATCTGCGGAAATCGCTGCGCGACCTGGTTGAAGACAAGCGCGTAGTCACGGCATATGTCGCACCATTGGGCACACAGGCACGCCACCAAAACTTCCGGATCCGACATGGGAGACGCGCGGCGATGAGCCGCAGGAAAATGCTAAAGGGCAATACTAGCGGTCGCTGCGTGGCCACCAGACCGCTGACACCGCGGCCTGGCTATTTCCGACGGAGAGTGATGCGCTGCTGCGATTGCTGGTGCAACACAGTGCGCGGCCTGAATTCACTGTGCGCTGGAAATGGAAGGTCGGCGACTACCTGCCCCACCGGCGCGTGATGCACCGCGCGGCGATCCAGGGCGACCGGCCGTACCACTGATACGGGTTGAAGCCCTTGGCGTGGTCAGGCGACCTGGCTGACCCGTGGCTGGTTGGCCGCGTCGCTCTCCAGCGCCTTGATCGCCAGCGCTGCCGCGGCCATCGCATCCGTGCGCCCAGCCGCTCCCTTGGCCAGGCCTTCGGCGCGCACAAAGCGCACGTCGGTGATGCCCAGGAAACCGAACACCGTCTGCAGATAGGACTCCTGGTGCTCCATGGCCCGCCCGCCTTCGCTGGTGGAGTACACGCCGCCACGGGTCGAGGCAACGATCACGGTCTTGCCGCCGGCCAGACCCTTGGGGCCCTTGTCGGTATAGGTGAACGTGCGGCCGGCCTGGGCAATGCGGTCAATCCAGGACTTGAGCTGGCTCGGGATCGTGAAGTTGTACAGGGGCGCGCCGATGACCAGCACGTCGGCCGCGAGAAACTGACTGACCAGCGACTCGGACACCGCGCTTTCACGCTTCTGCGCGTCGCTCAAGGCCTCGGACGTCGGCGGCAGGCGGAACCCGAGCGAATCGGCGGACAGGTGGCTGGGACCGTCGACGGCCAGGTCCAGGTAGTCCACCACGGTTGCGGAATGGTGCGCGCGCCATTGCGTGGTGATGGCCAGCGTCAATTCGCGCGAAGCGGACTGGCCGCCCAGGATGCTGGAGTCGATGTGAAGCAGTTTCATGGTCTGGTTTCCTTTTGGAGGGATGCCGGCACTGTCGGCATCGTGAACGGGTGGGATCCGGGTTTTCCCGCGATCTCAGATGCAAATTGATTATGCAAACGACACCAGTGTTTGACTAAGTAGGCAAAATTTCGACTCATCGTTCCATCAGCAGGACAGTGGAGGCAATCGCATGCAGGACTACAACGACATGGCCTACTTCGCGGAAGTGGTCGATAAAGGCGGATTCGCCGCCGCCGGACGCAGTCTGGTCATTCCCAAATCGCGCCTGGGCGCACGGCTGTTGCAGCGCACCACGCGCAAGTTGTCGCTGACGGACGTCGGCGAGCGGGTCTACCGGCACTGCGTAGCCATGCGCGAGCAGGCCCAGGCGGTCGACGAGGTGGTCGCGCTGGCGCACACCGAACCGCGCGGCACGATCCGCATCGCCTGCCCGATCACGCTGGCCCAGACGACGATCAGCCCGGTGGTTTCGCTGTTCCTGGCCCGCCATCCGCAGGTGAATATCGACATGCGCGTGAGCAACCGGGCGATTGACCTGGTCGAAGACGGATTCGACGTGGCGCTGCGCGTGCGCCAATCGCTGGACGACAGCGGCTCGATGGTGATCAAGAACCTCGGGCCCACCTCGACACTGCTGGTGACCAGTCCGGCACAGATTGCGCGCCAGGGTGCGGCGCGATCACCGCAGGATCTGGCCGGCCTGGATACCGTCGCCATGGCGGCCACTGACGGACGCGCCGACTGGCGGTTGCAGGGTCCGGCGGGCGAGGACTTCACGCTGAAGCACCAGCCCCGGCTGATCGCCGACGACTTGCTGGTGTTGTTGCAAGCCGCGCGCGACGGCGTCGGAGTCGCGGTGATTCCCGACTACATGTGCCATGACGGCCTGGAAAATGGCCAACTGGTGCAGGTCCTGCCCGGCTGGGCACCGCCACCGGCCATCATGCATGCGTTGTTTCCATCGCGCCGCGGCCTGGTGCCGGCGGTTCGGCAGTTCCTCGATTTCCTGGGCGAGCACCTGCGCAGTCACGGCGCCGGCACAACACCGGCGCCCATCCGACCGGTCATTACGCCTGCAGCGGCATCGGCTCCTTGAGCACCTGCGGATCGAACGGCGCACGGCTGAACACTTGGCGCAACATCGGCTCGAAATACGAAAGGGGCTTGGTCTGATAGGCCGGGTCGAACGCGTTCTGATCGAAACGCTCGCAAAACCGCATGCAGGCGTGGTACCAGGGATGGTTGCGGTAGATCCGATGGCCATTCGGATCACGCCCGTAGTGCTGGGCGTAGTACTGCATCTGAAACAGGCCGTGCATCTCAACGATCCAGGTCACCTCGGCGCGCACATACGGGCGAATGACCGCCGCAGCCAGCTGCGAATGGTTCTCCGGCGCCAGCTCGTCGCCGATGTCGTGCACCAAGGCGGCAACGATCACCTCGATATCCTCGCCGTCGGCCTCGGCCCGCGTCGCACTTTGCAGCGAATGCGCCAGCCGGCTGACCTTGTAGCCCTCAATCGAGCCATCAAGCCGCTGCAGCGCGGTCAGCAGCCGGTCGGGCAAGGCACGGATGTACTGGTCCTCCAGCTTGTGAAGGAATTCGTACTCCTCCTTCGTGCCATGTTTCATCTCGATGAAGTCGACGGTTTCCATACTTTCGTGCTCCCGGTATTCAGTGGTGGGTCAAACGGCCTGCGGGCCAAGCCGGCGGCTCAGCACCCGGTACAGGCTGCGCGGACTGTCACGGTCAATGTAGCAGCCCTGCAGCTGGCGGTGGCCCTCCGATGGATCGAACGACGTGCGTCCGTGCAGCACCCGGTTGTTGTCGAACATCATCAGCTGGCCCGGTTCGAGCCGAAAGCGCAACTCGAACTGCGCGTCGGACAACAGCGTGCCGAAGCGTTTGCGCGCACGGTGGTAGGCCCGGGTGTCGTGCTCGGACATGAGCGGAATGTCATCGAGCCGGGGGCTGTAGAACACGCCGACCATCACACCCATGCCATCGAGTTCAATCATCGGCTGCACTGACACCAGACAGGTGTCCGCGTCGCGGTATTCGAAGCGCACCGGCACCGTGGCGAGCAGGCGAAAACCTTCCGGATCTTCCTGCTGCAATTGCTGCGCCACGGCCAGGCTGTCGACCAGCGTGGACAGACCACCGGAGGTCTCGTTCTGCAGGCAATGCAGCAGCTGGATACCCGGTACCGGGTTGCGATACGGGTTGTCGGTATGCGGGCCCAGGGCCACCGGGCGATAGGCCAGATCGGTCGAGTCCGGCCGCGAGTAGACCTCGAAATAGGCGCCGAAATTGGTCTCGCGCACAAAGCCGAAGCGGCGCGCGATCGACAGGATCGAGTCGGGCTTGGTCGGCGTGCCATGAACCAGCAGGAAACCGCGCTCGACATACTCCTTCACTGCCCGGTGCAGCACGGCGTCATCCTGCAGCGCATCCCATTGGTAGACCGGCTGCGGTGCCAGGTCGGCGCGCCAGGGCAGAGGCGCCGGACAGGCTTCGTCGAGTACCGCGCCGTCGAGCAATTCCTGCGGATCGAAGTGGCCAGCAAAACCGTCGCTGAACGCCAGAAACAGTCCGGAGCCTTGCAAGCGCGCCTCCAGCAGCGTCAGATCGTCGGGCAGCAGATGCGGATTCATCAGGCGCTGGCCGGTGATCGCGTCGCGCTGCGTCGGGTCGCAACTGCGCGCACGCAGCCACAAGGCGGGCAGCACGGTGTCAGCCGCGCCATCACGCAGCACGACCTGGGGCGCCACGGCGCCGGCCAGCACGTGGATGGCGCGTCCGGTCATCGGCACGGCCAGCGCATGGTTCATATCGGCCGCTGGCAGACCGAAACCCTCGGCTGCGACGGCGCCGGGCGCCGGCACATCGGACTGCGGTTCGATCCAGGCTGGCATGGGTACAAGGGCGGCGCTTTCGGTCGACACGACGGCTAGTGACAAAGTAAATTCTCCAGACGATGCGAGGTGGACCCCACTGCGATGTGGCGGGTGGAGGCAGTGCTGCGCGAGTGTGCGCGAATCATCGGCCTTGTTCAAACGAGCAATCTTCAGTCACAGAATTAGAAACACTAATGGCTGACTGATGGCGCAGCCACGCATCGACAGGATCGCCACGGACCACGACCCATCGCCCGTGGTCCGGCCACGATCCATCTTTGCGCGACGGGCCGGGCGCGTGGCCCGCCGACCGCCGACAATCGGATCCGATCGAATATGGCCCACGCTCCTGCATGACTACCCCCAGCCAACCGGATCCGGCCAGCAAGCCCAAATACCAGACCATCGCCGACGACCTGGCGCAGGCCATCGTGAACGGGCAATTCGGTCCTGGCGAGAAGTTGCCACCGCATCGGGTGATGGCCAAGCGGCTGGGCGTCACGCCGAGAACGGTCAGCCGGGCCTATGCCAGCCTCGAGCGCCAGGCACTGGCGCTGGCCCGTGTTGGCGACGGCACCTATGTGCGCAATCTGCAGACCCGTCACTCGGAGCCCGAGCGCGAAGGCGCTTCGGCACTGATCGACCTGGCGCACAACGTCGCGATCCGCACCGACGAGCAGCAGGCCTTGCGAGACACCCTGACGCATCTGGGCCGGTCCGACTTGCGCACGGCGCCGCTGCTCGACTACCAGCCCGAGGCCGGCATGCGGCACCACCGCCTGGCCGGCGCCAACTGGCTCAAGCGATTCGGAACCCGCGGCGACTGGCAACGGGTGATGGTGACCCACGGCGCCCAACATGCGCTGGCAGCGGTGTTGCGCACCGTCGCGCGACCCGGCGACACCATCCTGACCGAGTCGCTGAGTTATTCGGGTCTGATGGCGTTGTCGCGCTCGATGCGGCTGCAGGTGATCGGCCTGCCGATGGACGACGAAGGCCTGTTGCCCGATGCCCTGGCCCATGCCGTGCGCACCTATGGCAGCAAGATGCTGTACTGCACGCCCAGCCTGCACAGCCCCACTACCGGCACGATGTCGATAACCCGGCGTGAGGCGATTGCGGCCGTGGTGCGAAGCGAAGGCCTGCTGCTGATGGAAGACGTGGTGCATGCCGCTGCCCAGGCGCAGCCGCTGCCGGCGTTGGCCAGCCTGGTGCCGGAGCAGGCGTTTGTGATCGCGAGTTTCAGCAAGGTCATGGCGCCGGGTCTGCGCGTGGGTTACCTGGAAGCATCACCACAATGGCTGGACAAGGTGGCCGCCAGCATCCGCGCCGACTGCTGGATGGTGGCGCCGCTGATGCCCGAAATCCTCACCCACTGGATCGACTCCGGCGTGGCCGAGCACCTGATCGGCCTGCAGCGCCAGCGCATCGCCGAGCGGCTGGCACTGGCGCGGCGCTGCCTGCAGGGTTGCAGCTTGCGCTGGGCGCACGACCTGCCCCACCTGTATCTGCCGCTGCCCGAACCCTGGCAGGCAGACAGCTTTGCGAAGACCTTGAGCCAGGCTGGCGTGCAGGTGCGCACGATGGAGCATTTTGCGGCGGGGCGCACACCGGCGCCGCCTGCGGTACGCATCAGTTTGAACGCGGCAAGTTCACGGGAACAGTTGCGCGACGGCCTGCGTGCGGTGGCACGGGTGCTGCACGGCGCGGATACCGATCAGCCCGCCGACCCTGGCATGGACACGATGGCCGACTAGCGCCAACTATCAAGACTTCCCTGGGTGCTGCGCACCGCTGCGCTCTCCTTCGGCGTGGCCCCGCGGCCAGCATGACGGTGACGACAGGCAGCTTCGCGCTGGCCAGGGCCGAGGCCTGCGCAGACCTGTCAGTGCGAATGACTATGGCAATGGCTTCAAACCCAGTTCATTCAGAAAAGCGTTGTGCTTGCCCTTCGCCGTCGCAATCGCCTTTTCAATCTCCACCAGCGCCTGGTGCGTGTCATCCAGAACAATCTCCGTCTCGTTCACCGCCGTACTGATATAGCGCGAGATGTTCAGGTTGAAATCGTTCTTTTCGATCTCGCTCATCTCCACCCTGCGTGAATAGCGCGCCTCTTCATCGCGGAACTGGTAGGTCTTGATGATCTTGGCGATGTGGTCGCCGGTCAGCTGGTTCTGGCGCTTGCCTTTGACGAAGTGTTCCGCAGCGTTGATGAACAACACGTCGTCCGGCTTCTTGCACTTCTTCAGCACCAGGATACACACGGGTATGCCGGTGGAATAGAACAGGTTGGCGGGCAAGCCGATCACCGTGTCGATGTGCCCGTCCTTCAGCAGCTTGGTGCGGATGCGTTCTTCCGCCCCGCCCCGAAACAGCACCCCGTGCGGCAGGATGATCGCCATCACCCCTTCGTCCTTCAGGAAATGAAAGCCGTGCAGCAGGAAGGCGAAGTCGGCAGCGGACTTGGGCGCGAGGCCGTGGCTCTTGAAGCGCACGTCGTCGGCCAGCGCGTCCGTCGGTTCCCAGCGATAGCTGAAGGGCGGGTTGGCCACAATGGCATCGAAGCTCGGCCTCCTGGCCGGGTTCTGCTCCCGCATCATGTCCCACTCGTTGAGCAAGGTGTCGCCGTGGAAGATCTCGAACTCCGTGTCCTTCACCCCGTGCAGCAGCATGTTCATGCGCGCGAGGTTGTAGGTGGTGATGTTTTTTTCCTGGCCGAAGATTTTGCCGATGGTGCCGCCGGCCTTGGCCACCTTCTTGCGCACATTGAGCAGCAGCGAGCCAGAGCCGCAGGCAAAGTCCAGCACGCTTTCCAGCCGCTTCTTGGTGCCGGTTTTTGGCTCCTGGCTGTCCAGCGTGACGATGGCGGAGAGGATGTCGGAAATCTGCTGCGGGGTGTAGAACTCGCCCGCCTTCTTGCCGGAGCCGGCGGCAAACTGGCCGATCAGGTATTCATAGGCATCGCCCAGCGCGTCGATGTTCGTTGAGAACTCCGCCAGCCCTTCGGCGATCTTCTGGATGATGGTGCAGAGCTTGGCGTTTCGGTCTTCATACTTCTTGCCCAGCTTGGGCGAACTCAGGTCGATCTCGGAGAACAGGCCCTGGAAGGTGCTCTCGAAGGATTCCGTCTCGATGTACTTGAAGCCCGCTTGCAGCGTGTTCAGCAGCTCCGCATTCTGGGTGCGGGCCAGGTTGGCGATGCTGTTCCACAGGTGCGCGGGCTGGATCACGTAATGCACCTTGCGGCGCATCTGCTTCTCGAACGCCGGAATGTCGTCCACGTTGTTGGTGTACCAGAGCGCCAGCGGCACCTTGCGGGTGTCCCCGCCCACATCCGGGTAGTCCTTGCCCAGTTCCTTTTTCGCCGCCGTCTCGTAGTTGTCGGAGAGGTAGCGCAGGAAAAGAAAGGACAACATGTAGTCGCGGAAGTCGTCCGCATCCATCGCCCCGCGCAGTTGGTCGGCGATGCTCCACAGGGTGTTGCCCAGTTGTTTTTGGTTTTGTTCGGTCATGGTGTGTGGCTTCATCTCAATTTTCTACACAGCGTGTAGAAAATCTCCGGATCAGGGTGGGTCAAGTAGAACTAGCGGAAATTGCGCGAGCTCGCCTATGACTTTGGCCGCCTTTTCAGGATGTTCTCAAGCGCCTTCAGATCGGTCTCCTCCTGCTGGTCAGCTTGAAGGGCATCCTCCCTTTTGCGGTCTTGGTCGAACTGAAGGTAAAGCTCCCCCGTGCGCGTTTCCATCTGCTCATGGCTGACGGTGCCGGCATGGGTGAGCAGAGGAAAGCCGTTGGACGTGATGATCTGATCCACGTTCTGCTTCCAGAAGGCCATGCGCGTCTCTTGCTTGCCTTTCGCCCGAAGTTCGGCGGTTTCCAGGAAGATCACCACCAGCCGGTTCAGGGTGTCGATCTCGTCTTCGGTCAGGTAGTTCTTGGCCACCACGATGTCGGTCTTGCGCACCTTGTCGCCCTTCCACGCGCGCAGGCCAAAGCGGGTGTCGGCCGGGTTCGCCCGGGCGGTGATCAGTTCAGCGGCGGTCTTTTGCGTCACGGCAAAGATCAACAGGTTCTGCACGGTGGCAAAGAAAATCTGCGTCGCCTTGTCCGTCTTGTCGTAGTCGCTGGAAAGGGCGAAGAGATCGCGCACCTTTTGATAGAAGCGCTTTTCCGAGGCACGGATGTCCCGGATGCGCGCGAGCATCTCGTCGAAGTAATCCGGGCGACCATCCGGGTTCTTCAGCCGCTCGTCGTCCATCACGAAGCCCTTGGTCAGGTATTCCCTCAGGACGGTGGATGCCCAACGGCGGAACTGCACCCCGCGCGGTGAACGCACGCGGTAGCCCACGGCCAGAATCGCATCGAGGTTGTAGAGCGTGACGGGGCGCTGCACCTCCCGCCCCCCTTCGGTTTGAACTACCGAGGATTCCTCGGTAGTTGCCTCCCGGCTCAGTTCCCCGTCCTCGAAGACGTTCCTAAGGTGCAGCCCGACGTTGTCCGTGCTCACGTCAAAGAGCTGAGCCATTTCACGCTGCGTCAGCCAGACGGTTTGGTCTTTCGCCCGCAGCTTGACCTCGCTGCGCCCGTCTTCGCTCGTGTAGAGAATCAGGTCGTTCATGTCGCCACCTCTTCCGGGGACGGGAAAAGCTGCTGCATCAGGCCCTTCTTGTGGGTCCTAAAAGTTACTAGCTTTTGCGCCTCGGCGGTGATCAGGGCGTCGAGGTTACTCAGGCACGAGGCCATGCGTTGTTGTTCGGGAACGCTGGTGTGCGGGATGGGAATGCGATCCAGCATCGCCTTGTTGAGTTTTGGTTGGGCCATCCCCGTGATGAAGTCATCGAGTTTGATCGAGTTGAGATATACCTCCACGAATTTCTGCGTGCAGGCGTTCTCGAATCTCAAAACGTGGGCGTGATTGTTGACCCAGGTCTTTCCCGAGATTGGAAACGCAATCGGATAGGTTCGCGCAACAAGGTTTGCCCCGTCCTCCGAAATGCAGAGAAGGTCTTCATCGAAGATGAAACCGTCAACGTAATCGACGATTCCGGATGCGCCGTAATAAGGCACATCACCCGCATTGCGGTCGCTTGAGGTGATGGGCACGCGCTGATTGTCGAAATTCTCTGCAACTTTTCCAAGCGGCTTCACCTTCCACGCAGGGGCGTTTTGGAATTCGGGGAAGCGGAGGCGGGGTTGGGTTTCGCCTTCGCGGGGTAAAAGCTGCTGCATCAGCCCCTTTTTGTGGGTCTTGAGCGCGTCCACTTTCCGCGCTTGCGCGGCGATCAGTTCATCCACCGAACTCAGACACTCGGCGAGTTTTTGTTGTTCGGCAGGGGTCGGGGTAGGGATCTCAACCCCAAAAAAGGTTTCCTTGCTGATGTTTAACAGGCCGTTGCTTCGGGCGCCGCTGGTAATGTGCCGCTTTAGTTGCCTGCCATGTTGGTTTTGCTCGAAGCAGTTCTGGAAAAAGCCGTTCGAGTAACCATCTTTGAGTCGGAAACAGATGAAGACATTTGGCGCAGCGACCTGTCCCCATCCTTCCAATAAATAAATGCAGCCTTGCGGAAATTTGAGCGAGTTGCCTTTGTTGAAAACAAAGTCGCCGTCTCTGACCAAGGTGTAGAGCTGGTACTGATTGCCTGAGATGTCCCGCCCAAACTTCTCGGCCTGTGGGACAAAGCCAACCCCAGCGGAGATGCTGACTGGTGTCAGCTTTCTTTTTCCGACACGCTCCGCCACCAGTGTGGATGCTTCTTGTAGGGTGATGGGCTTCCACGCCCCCGCGCCACGAAACTCCGGAAACCGCAACTTCGGAACGAGCGCGCGCTTTGCCGCCTTGGTCAAAGCGGTGGTGGACTTTTGGGGGCTCACGGCGCCACCCCTTCCGTGCCGTTCTGGTCCTCGCCATCCCACATCTCACGGTATGTGTTGACGTAGCTTGCGGTGGCTTGCCGGTCCAGTGGCCAGTAGTGGCGGCAGAGGGCCTTGAAGAGGGCGAGGCCCTCTGGAATGCAAGCATGGTTCAGCAGTTGATCGAGCGTGCGCTCGATCCACCGGGCATCCCGGCTGCCGCTGCGCAAGATGGCTTTGACGGTGGGCGCCAGCGCTTCGATGGCCTGCTGGTGCAGCGCCTGCAGTTGGGCGTTGGTCGCTGAAAGCGTCGCCAGCAAGTCCTGGTACTTGTCGGCGCCCGGCGCTATGGTGTTCTTTGTGGGCAGGTTCATTTCAACAAGCCCTTTCCCTGGTCGGTCAGGCGGTATTGCTGCAGTCGGCTGTTGGGTTTGTCGGGCAGGGTGGGTGCAATCAGGCCAGCCTGCAGCAGCTTGGCCATGGCCGCTTTGTAATTGCCCGTGGGCTGGTTGTAGCCCAACGCAGCCAACAGGGCGCTGCGGCCCAATGGCTCAGTCGTCAGGGCTGACAAGATTTTTTTGTCGGTCTCGGTCAAAGCCACTGGGGCCTCGACTGGGGCCTCGACTGGGGCCTCGACTGGGGCCTCGACAGAGGCCTCCACTTGCGGGGCGACTGGGTCGGTTGCCCCGTCCCACTGCACTTGGGGCCGCTGCACCCGGGCGGTGAACTGGTTGCCGCTCACCTCGTCGATCAGCTCGATCTGCGGCCATTCATCCAGCGCGCGGGGGATGCCGCTGCCCAGGCCCCGGTAGGGCAGCAGCCGGAAGGCGTGTTCGCTCAGCGTGGGGTTGCGGCGGTTGGTTTTACCGTGGCGGATGTCGTCCACGCTCAGGCTGTCGGGCAGGTGGCCGGGGCTGATGATGTCGATGCGGTCGGTGAAGACTAGGATGCGGATGGAGGCGCTGGTGAAGTAGTCGCGGTGCACCAGGGCGTTGACCAGCAGCTCTTGCAAGGCAATCTCGGGGATTTCCAAAATGCCGGGTGAGTTGAAGCCTTGATCGCCCTGCACGCGATGCAGGTTGCGTTTGATGAAGGCCAGCGCTTCGGTGTATTGCTGCGGCAGGGTGCCGCTGATGTCTTGGCTGTCGAGGTAGCGGGTGTCGGTGATGCGGGTGCCCGGAAACGCGACCGCCTTGATGGCAAACGCAGGCCGCCAGCGCAAGGGGTTGCGGCCAAAGAGCATGAGGCCCGTCAGGTTCAGCTCCAGCCCATCGCCCAGGCCCAGATTTTGAAGCAACGCGTCTAGAGGCAGCCCGGCAGGGTTGACGTCGGCGCTGTAGTGTTGGGCCAAGTAGCGGCGAAAGGCGGGCTCGTCGATGTCCGCACTGGTGGTGCCCGCGATGGGCACCACATCCGCATAGACCAAGCCGCCGCGCTGGAACATGCGTTGCAGTTCTTCGCGGGCGGTTACGTGACGCTTGTCGGCGCCTTGTTTGACCCAGATACGCGCTTGGTGATCCAGATAGGGCTTGGCCAGGCCATTGGGCACGGTCACCACCATCACCAACCCAGCGTGGGTCTTGACGTTCTCGGTGAGAGGGTGAATGGGCGGGCGCACATGCTGGCTACTGGCATTGCTGAGCATTTGATTGAGGTGGCGGATCTCGTCTGTGCTCAGCCCAGCGATGCTGCCGTCGTCGTCCACGCCGATGAGCAGCGTGCCGCCCCCGCTGTTGGCAAAGGCGGCCAACTCGGCGGCCAGGGCGTCGGGGCTGTTGAAGTTGCGCTTGAACTGCTGGCGGGTGTGTTCGCCCAAGGCGATGCGCTCCAGCAGCGCAGCTTCGGTGAGTGGTGGCTCATGCATAGGCGCTGAGCCCCGATATGTCGCGGCCTTGGGCGCGTTGGGTGAGGAGCGGATGGAGGTCCGCCATCAGCGCGAGTTCCGCTTGACTGCGTGCTTTCCAGCCAAGGTCCAGCGGGGCCATAAGGTCGCTGAGTTGTTCGCCATCGAAGATCATGCGATCGAGGATGCCGTCCACAAAGGCTTGCAGGGCGGCGGTGGCAAGACCGTGCCTGGCGGCGAAGTCGGCGAGTTCCTTGGCGTTCTTCTCGGCCTTGAAGCGGGTGTAGCCGTCGCGGATGGCGGCTTCACTGAGGCCTTCGCCGGCCTTGAGCGTGCCGATGTATTCGGCAATATCGTCGCGCTCGTTCATGAACTTGGCATCGGCGCTGATGAGGCCGATGAGTTCCTCGCGGGTCATCTTCGACTTGCCCCGGCCCTTCCCCACCTCTCCTGCCGAGAACTTGGCGATGAGGCCCATGATGTAGTCGTAGTCGATGACGGCGGAGGCAAAGAGTATGAATTCGAAGTCGAGCTGGTCCACGGGATCATCGGCGCCGGGCGTATCACCGTCCTTGCCGCCCTTGCCCTGCAGTGCTTTGAGCCGCTTGGCGGTTTCCAGGTACTGGCCTTTGAAGCCGCGCAGGTTTTGATCGGGCAGCACCTGCTCGATGGCGGCTTTGTTCTCGCCCGTGAGGTCGGTGTATTGGTCCAGCTGGGTCTTGAGTCGCTGCACTTCCTTGAAGTGGGTGATGAAGGCGGTGCGGGCGGCGTCGCCCTTCAAGTTGGCCACGGCAGATGGCGTGCAGGCCAGGCCCTGGGACTGCATGAAGTCGCCCAGGTTCTGCACGGCGGTCTCCAGCTTCTGGATGACCACCGGGGCCTTGTCCACCAGCCAGATCTCCCGGGCCTGCTCGCCGGTTTTCTCGCCGCTGAAAAGCGCGATTGCGGCATCGACTGCGTCTTGCTGCTGGCGAAAGTCGAGGATGTTGCCGTAGGGCTTGGTGCCGTTGAGCACACGATTGGTACGGGAAAAGGCCTGGATCAAGCCATGGTGCTTGAGGTTCTTGTCCACGTAGAGCGTGTTCAGGAACTTGGAGTCGAAGCCGGTGAGCAGCATGTCCACCACGATGGTGATGTCGATCTTCTGCGCGGCCGGGTAATCCGCATTCGGCCACTGCTGGTCTTTGATGCGCTTTTGCACATCCTGGTAATAGAGATCGAACTCGCTCAGGCGGTGGTTGCTGCCGTAGCGGATGTTGTAGTCGGCGAGGATGGCCTTGAGCGCGGCTTTCTTGCTCTCGGGGTCTTCTTCGTTGTCGGCCTGCTCCTGCGGCAGGTCTTCCTGGATCTGCTTCACATCCGGGTCGCCATCCGCAGGCGGGGAGAAGACGCAGGCGATGCTCAAAGGCTTGAAGTCGGGGTCGGCGGCCTTTTTGTCCCCTTGCATCGTCTTGAACAGCGCGTGGTACTCGATGGCGTCGTTGATGGAGGCGGTGGCGAAAATGGCGTTGAACCGGCGTCCACCCGTGGCGGCATCGTGCTTAGCGAGGATGGCCTCGATGACGGCCTTCTTGGATATGGCCTCGCCGGGCTTGGGCGGCTTCTTGCCCTTCTCCTCCTTGGGCTTGAAGTAATCGACGTGGAAGCGCAGGACGTTGCCGTCCTCGATGGCATGGGTGATGGTGTAGGCGTGAAGCTGCTTCTGGAACAGGTCCGCCGTGGTGCGCATGGAGGCCTGGGTGTCCTCGATCTTCTGCAAGCTGGCATTGGCCTCGAAGATGGGCGTGCCGGTAAAGCCAAACAACTGCGCCTTGGGGAAGAAGGCCTTGATGGCCTTGTGGTTATCGCCAAACTGCGAGCGGTGGCATTCGTCGAAGATGAAGACGATGCGTTTGTCCGTCAGCACTTCGAGCTGCGCCTTGTAGGTGGCCTGGCCGTTCTTGCTGCGCTGCTTGTTGCGTTTGCTGTCTTCATCCAGCGCGAGGCCCAGCTTCTGGATGGTGGTGACGATGACCTTGTCGGCGTAGTCCTCCGACAGCAGGCGGCGCACGAGAGCGGCAGTGTTGGTGTTTTCTTCGACGCAGCCTTCCTGGAACTTGTTGAATTCCTCCCGCGTCTGCCGGTCGAGGTCTTTGCGGTCCACGACGAACACACATTTGTGGATATGGTCGTTTTCCTTCAGCAGCGTGGAGGCTTTGAAGGAGGTGAGCGTCTTGCCGCTGCCGGTGGTGTGCCAGATGTAGCCGTTGCCATTGTCTTCAGCTATGCACTTCACGATGTGCTGTACCGCATAGACCTGGTAGGGGCGCATGACCATGAGCTTTTGCTCGCCCGCCAGCAGCACCATGTAGCGGCTGATGGTGCGGCCAAGGTCGCACTTTTTCAGGAAGTGCTCGGCAAAATCGTCGAGTTGGGTGATCTTGCGGTTGTCTTCGCTTGCAAACTCATAGATGGGCAAAAAGCGCTCGTCGGCATTGAAAGCGAAGTGGCGGGCGTTGTTGTTGGCGAAGTAGTAGCTGCGGTCGCGGTTGCTGACGATAAAGAGCTGCATGAAGCACAGCAGCGTCTTGGTATAGCCGTTGCCGGGGTCGTGCTTGTATTCGACGATCTGCTCCATGGCCCGGCGCGGATTCACGCCCAGGGTTTTAAGCTCGATCTGCACACAGGGCACGCCGTTGATGAGGATGAGAACGTCGTAGCGGTGGTGGCTGTTGTCGGTGTTGATGCGCAGCTGGTGGACGACCTCGAAATGGTTTTTGCACCAGTCCTTGATGTTCACCAGCGTGTAGTTCAGCGGCGTGCCGTCGTCGCGGGTGAAGGCATTGATGCTGCGCAGTGTCTTGGCAGCGGTGTAGACATCCGGGGTGACGATTTCATCCAGCAGCCTGGCAAACTCGGCTTCGGTCAGCCTGACCCGGTTGAGGGCTTCGAATTTCTCGCGGAAGTTCTTTTCCAGTCCGGCGCGATCTCGAACGTCGGCGCGATATTCGTACTTCAGGTTCTGAAGCTTGCCAATGAAACCGTATTCGATGTGCTCTTCCTTGACGACGGGGCCCGGTGCTCCGGACGGCAAATCGTAGGTGAACTTGGATGAAGGCATGGGGCAGGAACGTGCGTCGGCTATGGACCGGAAGGCAATGCGGGTAGTGAGTTGCCATGGATTGTGACCGATGGCTTATGAAGTACCGCGTCCGGAATGCATCGATTGCGGCGCGAGTGGGCTCGGCACTGGCTAACTAGTTCATTGAATCAATGAGACTACTGGTAACTCGCCGTTTCGGGTTGCCGTATTTCCAGCGAACGGGTTTGGGATTTTTGTTGTGCTCACGGATGTAACGCACGATCTTTTTGTCCAGGTCCTTGGTACTGGGGAAGATGCCACGCGCGATCACATCGAGCTGGATCTTGGCAAGCCAGATATCAACGTGGTTGAGTCAGGAAGTCATCTTCCGACCCTGCCGAGTGAGGGCCGATAACGATGATGGGTGTTTGGTTTTTCTAACTGCGGTGCCGGAAGTTGGGTTCTCTAAGCAATACCGCCTGCGGCTCATGAAATAGCCTCCGCGCCTCGCACCGCGGCGTTCGCCTTGGGGCGGCCCGGCGGCTCACAGCGCCGCGTTCGGCCGACCAACCGCCTCGGCGGTCACCACCGCCTCGAGCAGTCCGGCATCGCTGCTGGCATTGGGCAGCAGCTGTTTTCGGATCACGATACGCACCTCCGGATTGCTCGCGCCCATGGCCACCACCGCATCATTGGCGCTCTGGCGCGCCAGCTCGGTGGCTGCGGCCAGCGCCTGTTGCGGGTCAACGAAGCGCCGCGTGCCCACGGTGGAGTGCATCATGAACACACCACTGCCATCGCCATCGACGCGCACCGTGACGGTTTGCGCCACCACGCCGGTGGCCGCGCCGATCGCATTGGCCACCTCGCGGTATTCGGGGAACACGATCTGGCAGCCCAGGCGCCGACCGACCTCGCCGTAATAGACACCCACCGGCCCACCCACTGCCACCACCGGAATTGTCGGCGTCACGCTGATGCGCGCCAGCCCCAGGCTGCCGTCGCCCGCACACACGGCATGCACCAGCTTGTCTTCACGCACATGTTCGCCGAATGCGGTGTCCAGGATGGCACGCGCACTCATGCGCACGGTCTCGCTCCAGACCTCGCGCGCAAAGATCTCGGTGCGTTCGGGCGTGGGAAACTTCATGTCACGCAAACGGCAGGCAAGCTGGGTCGCCAACTGCGCGGCCTCGGTTGACCAGTTGTGTTGCAGCCCCAGCACATGGGAGGCGTCCGACGGCGTCATGGCGGCGATCTGCACCAGCCCCTTGCGCCGCAGCTGGGCCAGTGCGCGCTGCGCAACCGGCGATGGCGCCAGCATGCGCAGTGGCTGCGGCTGTTCGGTGACGCGCGCCAGCAGTTCCTGTTCGCGCGCAGCGAGTTCGGCAATCCGCCGCCCGGCCTTGGCACCAAACGGCAACAGCACGAAGCGCCCATGCAGCGACGAACCACGTTCGACATCGTCCAGGTCGGCCTGCAACAAACGCAAGGTGTCGGGAAACCGCGCACCCAGCAAGGCCACCGGCACCACGCGCTGCGGACCGACGGTGATGCGGCCCTCGCTGCCGATGTGGACCTCGCTGTCGCCACCCAGGCCGATGGTGCGCACGTCGATGGCGCGCACCATGGTGCGCCAGCCGCCCACCTCGGCACCTTGTTCGGTGATGCGCGGCCGACCGTCCTGCAACACACCCAGATCGGTCGTGGTGCCGCCCATGTCGGACAGGATGAAGCTGTGCTGCCCCGACAACCACTGCGCACCGACCAGGCTGGCCGCAGGACCGGACAACACGGTCTCGATCGGCCTGCGCGCCACGGATTCGGCCAGCGCCAGCGTGCCGTCACCCTTGACGATCATCAGCGGGCAATCGATCTGCAACGCCGCCATGGCCCGCTGCACGGCGTCGATCAGTGTCGACACGCGCGCGATCAGCCGGGCGTTGAGCGCAGCGGTCAAAGCGCGGCGCGGCGCGTCGAGTGCCGACGACAACTCGGTGGACACCGTCACCGGTTTGCCGGTGCGCGCAACAATCCACTGCTGCACCGTCTGTTCGTGGTCGGCATTGCGCACCGCGAACGTGGAGGCCACCGCGAACGCCTCGACCTGGTCGACCACCGCATCGACGGCCTGTTCGAGTGCCGCCAGATCCAATTCCTGCGCTGCCATGCCATTGTGGTCATGGCCACCGGCGATCCGGATCACTGGTACACCGGGAAACGCCGCGGCAATGCCGGTCCGCTCCATCATGCGTTCGTCGAATCCGACCAGCACCACGGCCACCGAACTGCCATGGCCCTCGACCACGGCATTGGTGGCCAGTGTGGTCGATACCGACACCAGGCCGATGTCCTGCGGCGCCAGGCCGCGCGGCAACTGGGCGACCGCCTGATTGATCGCCTCGCCGACGCCGATGGCCAGATCACCCTTGGTGGTGATCGCCTTGGCCCGGGCCACGACCCGATGGCCTCGCGCTTCAATGATGGCGCAATCGGTATACGTGCCGCCGGTGTCGACGCCGATCAGGTAGCTGGAGTGGGACATGCGGTGATTGCCTCGGTGTGGGCCGCAAGGATACTGCACCCATCGCGGCCCGAAGCCCGCCACGCTTGCGACGCCTCCCGCACAATAGCCGCATGTGCCCGCCCACCCCCGCCACGATGGCCAGCACCCCATGCTGATTCTGACCGGACTTGCCTGGCTGCTGCTGTGCCAATCCGCTGGCGAAGTGCTGGTGCGCCTGTGGGATTGGCCCTTGCCGGGCCCCGTGGTCGGCATGCTGATACTGCTTTTTGCGCTGCGCCTGCAGATCGTACGCGCGCCGGTGGGCGCGGTGGCCGACGCCTTGCTGGCCCACTTGTCGCTGCTGTTCGTGCCGGTAGGCGTGGGCGTGATGACCCACCTCGGGCTGTTGTCAACGTACGGCCTGCGCATGCTGGTCGCGATCGTGTTGTCGACATGGATCGGTCTCATCGTCACCGCGCTGGTGCTGCGCTGGTTGTTGCGGCGCGAATCCGCTCCAGGCCCGCAAAGCTGATATGGGGGCGCAGCCGATGCAGGATGTCGTCCAGCTCTGGGTCTATCTTTCCACCACGCCGCTATTCGGCCTGACGGCAACCATCGTCACCTATGTGCTGGCGCAGGCGCTATACCTGCGGCTGGGCCAGGCGCCCTGGGCGAACCCCGTTTTGTGGACGGTACTGGTGTTGGCGGTGTTACTCACGCTCAGTGACACGCCGTATCCACGGTATTTCTCCGGCGCCCAGTTCATCCATTTCCTGCTCGGCCCGGCCGTGGTGGCGCTGGCCTGGCCACTGTGGCAGCGGCGCAGCGAACTGCGCCGGCGCGCAGTGGCCATCGTGCTGGCCGGACTGGTCGGTGGGGCCGCGGCCAGCGCCAGCGCCGTCGCCATCGGCTGGGCCTTGGGCCTGCCGGGTGAACTGCTGCGTTCGCTGGCCCCGAAGTCCGTCACAGCGCCGGTGGCCATGGGTATCGCTGAGCAGATCGGCGGCATTCCAGCGCTCGCCGCCGTGTTCGCGGTGCTGACCGGGCTGGTCGGCGCGATCAGCGGCAAATACCTGTTCGATGCGATCGGCGGGCTGTCGATGCAGGCACGCGGATTTGCGCTGGGCACCGCATCGCACGGTATCGGCGCCGCGCGCGCCTTGCAGGTCAATGCCGATGCGGGAGCCTATGCCGGTCTGGCGCTGGGCGTGCAGGTGGTGCTGGCCGCGCTGCTGATGCCGCTGGTGGCGCGCTGGTTCTGAACCGAGGGCCGCGCAGCCCAACCGGGTGCTGGCTGTTAGACTGCACCGTCTCTTGACAAGCGATACAGGCACCGCATGAAAACCATCAAGTCCTTCCCGCGCAAGGTCCGCGAGACCCCCAACCTCTTCATCATGCTGCGTGACGGCACACGGCTGGCGGCCCGCATCTGGATGCCGGTCGATGCCGACAAGAAGCCGGTGCCGGCCATCCTCGAATACCTGCCCTACCGCAAACGCGACGGCACGCATACACGCGATGCGCTGACCCACCCCTATTTGGCAGGCCATGGTTACGCCTGCATCCGCGTGGACATGCGCGGCAGCGGCGACTCCGACGGGCTGATGGAAGACGAATACACGCAGCAGGAGCTGGACGACGCGGTCGAAGTCATCGCCTGGCTGGCTGCGCAGCCCTGGTGCAGTGGCACGGTCGGCATGATGGGCATTTCATGGGGCGGCTTCAACGGATTGCAGGTGGCGGCATTGAAGCCGCCAGCGCTCAAGGCCATCGTGACCCTGTGTTCGACCGATGACCGCTACAGCGACGACATCCACTACAAGGGCGGCTGCCTGCTCAACGAAAACCTGGGCTGGTCGGCCACGATGTTTGCGTACTCCTCCCGACCGCCGGATCCGGCGCTGGTGGGCGAGCGCTGGCGCGCAATGTGGCTGGAGCGGCTGGAGCACGAACCGCTGCTGGCCATTCCCTGGCTCGAGCATCCGCACCGCGACGCCTACTGGAAACATGGCTCGGTCTGCGAGGACATCGGAGCGATCGACGCGGCGGTGCTGGCGGTGGGAGGCTGGAACGACGCCTACACCAATGCCGTACCGCGCCTGGTGGCGTCGGTCAAGGCGCCGGTCAAGGGCATCATCGGCCCGTGGGCCCATAAGTACCCGCATTTCGCCGTGCCCGAGCCACGCATCGGATTCCTGCAGGAGATGCTGCGCTGGTGGGACCAGTGGCTCAAGGGCGTCGACACCGGTGTCGACAAGGACCCGGCGCATCGCACCTACATCATGGAACCGGGCCGCCCCGGAGCGTCAGTGCAGCAGATCGCCGGGCGCTGGGTCAGCGACAACCACTGGCCGTCGGATATCCATGCCTTGCAGCGCCTGCACCTGAACGCCAACGGCTTGCTGGGCAACGTTAAAGGCTCTGCCGGCAAATGCATCGTCGCATCGCCGCAGACCACCGGCGCCGACGGCGGCGAATATTGCATCATCTGGCTGGGCCCGGAGTTTCCCGGCGACCAGCGCCGCGACGATGCCGGCTCGGTCAGCTTCGACAGCGCACCGCTGGCCAGGGACATCGACATCGTCGGCGCCACGGCGGTACAACTCAAACTGAGCTCGGACAAGCCGCTGGCCAACGTCGCGGTGCGGCTCAACGCGGTGTGGCCCGATGGCGCGGTATCACGCCTGAGCTACGGTGTGCTCAACCTGTGCCACCGCGACAGCCACGAGAATCCCGAGCCGCTGGAGCCGGGCAAGACCTACACGGTGCGGCTGCAGCTCGACGACGTGGCGGTGAAGGTGCGCCGCGGCCAGCGCCTGCGAATCTCGGTCTCCACCAGCTACTGGCCGCTGATCTGGCCGGCACCGGAAGCGCCGACCTTGATGCTGAACCTGGGCACGAGTTTTGTCGACCTGCCGGTGCGCAAGATCCGGCCGAACGAGATCGCGCCGACCTTCGCCGCACCTGAGGCCGCGGCGCCGGTCAAGCTGACCGAGGTGCGCCCGGCGTCAAACCGGCGCGAGCTGTCGACGGACCAGAAAACCGGCGCACAGACGCTGCGCATCGTGGACGACTTCGGCGCCAGCACGATCGACGAACATGGCCTGACCTATGGCGCGATCGGACGGGAAACCTATCGCATCCATCCCGACGACCCCTTGTCTGCATCGCAGGAATGCCACTGGACCGAAGAGCGATCACGTGGCGACTGGCGCGTGCGCACCGAGACCCACTCTGCCATGCGCGCCAGCAAGACCCACTGGCATGTGACGGGACGGCTCGAGGCCTATGAAGGCGACACGCTGATCTTCAGCCGCGACTGGGACAAGAAGGTCAAACGCAAGCTGGTCTGATCAGGCGGCAGAATCCACGGGCGAGCCTTCGATGCGCAGGCAGGCGAAGGTCTTGTCCTTGACCGCCAGATCCTGATGGGCGCGTCAGTCAATCACCAGCACGCCGCTGGCGAGATGTTCGTCATAGTCGCCACGCGGGATGGCCGTGGCGCCATGCACGCCATCCTCGACCCAGGTGATGGTGACGTCGATATCGTCGAGCTCGATCTCGCAGGGGCCAGGCGGAATCTTCAGCATCATGCCGTCGCCTTCACGGTAGTTGACCTCGCTCACGACCCGTCCTTGCAAATGTGTCATGTCGCGTCCCTCCAGGTAATGACAGAACCAGAGAGTTCCACCTTACCACCCACAGCCATTCGCGCAAGTCGACGCGCCAGGCCTGCGCGGCTGACCGGGCCCGGATGGGGCTGCGGCGTCAAGGCCTCAGAGCGTGAGAGGCAATCGATTGGGCCCACGACGGGGTGCCCAAGGGAGGCGGGCAAGGCGCGACGCGCAGCCCATGTCGGGACATGGACAAGCGGCGCAACGCCGCACGGCGCCCTTGGGCGCCCTGGCCCGCAGGGCAAGAACCCGCCACTGGCCGTGGCCCGAAGCGCCTGGAACTGGTTGCGGGGTCTTGCGTGGGCTCAAGCGATTGCCTCTCACGCTCTCAGAGGTTCTTGTGCAGGTAGTCACGCAGCGCGGCCACGTGTGCGCCTACTTTCGCCACAGCCTCTACCAGTTGGGCCTCGGTGCAACGCAACTCCCGGGCCCAGTATTGGCGCTCCAGTTGATCGAGCATGTCGACCCGTCCGGGGTCCAATGGCTTGAAAGGGGTTTGATCGTCTTGCATATTGCCTCCTGCATCAGGGTTGTGCCGGCGGTGGGTGTCGCATCGCACGGCAATGCGGCACCACACACTCCGGACGGAAACGCGGAGATGGGCGCAGCGCCGGTGGTTCTCGTCATGACGGGCCTGCACGTTGCCGCCCTGTGCACGGCGACGGACAAGCTTCGCCTGTTCCGCACCCCATCCGTCCATCCTACGACGCAACCGGCACAGGACATTGACTTGGCGCAATGGCGAAGCCAGGCTCCAAATGAACACTGTTTCCCTTTGTCGGGTCGCTATCAGAAAAATTTGCATGCTGCAATCCCCTGTTCGATCGATGAGAGCGATGAAAGTTTGCGCGCCACACTCAAGCCATGCACGCCCACCTTTTACCCACTCCATGACGGCTTATCTGGCCCCCAAATTCATCCGCAACGGCGACATTCATATTGCTTACCAAGTAATGGGTGCGGGGCCGATCGATCTGGTGGTGGTACCGGGATTCATGTCCCACCTGGAACTGCAATGGGAACTGGATCCGCAATACCGCGCCTGGGTTCGCCGGCTTGCATCGTTTGCCCGGCTGATCCTGTTCGACAACCGCGGCTCCGGACTGTCCGACCGCGATGTCGGCGACTCGGACGTCGATGAGCGGGTCGACGACCTGCGTCTGGTGCTCGATGGCGTGGGATCGATGCGCTGTGCGGTGCTGGGCATGGCCACCGGAAGTGCGCTGGCGATCCGATTTGCGCAGCGCCATCCCGAACGCGCGTCCTCGCTGATTCTTTGCAGCGGTTTTGCCGCAGCGCAGGCCAGCGAACCCGTGGGCGCGTCGCTGCCGCTCGACAAGATGCAGGCGCTGACCGATTCCGCCTGGGGTCTGGGCAAGTTGCTGGGCATGCTGGCTCCCTCGCAACAGAACAATCCGCAGGCGCTGGCGCGTGCAGGGCGGCTTGAGCGCGCGTCCCTGAGTCCACGCGCGGCGCGCGCGGTGTTTGCGCAGGCCCGGCATACCGACGTGGCAGCTTCGGCCCGCACCCTGCAGTTGCCCACCCTGGTGCTACACCGCAGCAACGACGCCGTTGTGCCCGTCGAGTTCGGGCGCTGGCTGGGCCAGCATATCGACAACGCCGTATATGTCGAACGACTCGCCGACGACCACCTGCCCTGGGAAGGCTCCAGCGCGGAAGAAGACCTCGACGAGATCCAGCAATTCCTGACCGGCGCCAAACCCGACCAGGACTCCGACCGTTTTCTGGCGACAGTGTTCTTCACCGACATCGTCGACTCCACCGGGCATCTGGCGCGCGTTGGCGACCGTCAATGGGGCGAGACGCTGGCCCGCTATTACGAATTGATGCGCGAGACCATCAAGCGCTTCGGTGGGCGCGAGATCGATACCAGCGGCGACGGCTTTTTCGTCACGTTCTCACTGCCCGCACGCGCCGTGCGATGCGCAGTCGCTGCCTGCCAGGCGGTGCATGCGTTGGCGATCGACATCCGCGTCGGCATCCATACCGGGGAATGCCAGCGCCAGGGTGGCTCGGTGGTGGGCATCGCCGTGCATACCGCCGCAAGGATCATGGCCGTGGCCCAGCCCGGCGACGTGGTGGTGTCACGCACGCTGACCGATCTTGTGGCCGGCTCCGGCCTGGCTTTCGAGGACTCCGGCATCCATGTACTGCGCAACGTACCGGGTGAATGGCGGCTATTTCGGGTTGAGCAAACAGCGCCCCGCGCACCCGACCGGCAAACCACCGCGCTCGAGGTCGGCGCCGCCTGACAACTGCGGCTTGCCCGCAGTCAGCACCTGTCAGCGCTTCTTGCGCGCCGCCATCAGGCTCGGCCAGGAGGTCAACCAGATCGCCAGCATGATGACCGCGCCGCCCCAGAACACCGAGGTCGCCGGCACTTCGCGGTGCACGACCCAGACCCACAGCGGGTTGAGTACCACGTCGGCCATCGTGATCAGCACCATCTGCACCGCCGCCACATGGCGGGCGCCGCGCATGTACAACACCATCGGTATCGCCAGCTGCACTACGCCCATGAACAGCAAGGCCAGCAGGGGCACCAGGTCCAGTGGCTGCAAGCCGATGGTGAACCGGATCACGAAGTAGGTGCCCAGACCGCCGAGAATCATCGCCGGTTCCATGCGCAGTGCGCTGTAGCGCCGCAGCGCCACGCTTTGCCCGGCGAAACACATGGCGTAGGCCACGGCCACCGCGGTCCCGCCCAGGCTGCCGACGGTGCGCGCGTCGGCCTCGCCGAACGCGATCAGCACCACGCCGATGATGGCTATGGCCACCGCGACATAGAACACCAGCGGCGTGCGCTCGCCAAGCCAGTAGCGCGCCATGATGGCGGCGAAGATGCCCGAGGTCGCACCGATGCAGGATGCCGCCGCCACACTGGAGAGCTGCAAGGCCAGGATGTACAAGGTGGAGCCGGCGGCAAAGAAGCCGCCCGAGATCAGCAAGGCCAGCGGATCGGAGCGGGTGAGCAGGCGGATCGCGTCCAGGCGGTAGGCATACGCCATCCAGATCAGCAGCGACACCCCCATGCCCAGGCCGCGCGTGGCATTGAAGGTCCAGGCGTCGACCTGCGGCAGCCAACGCGCAAACACGCCGCTCAGACTCCAGAAGAACGTCGCGCCCGCCACGAGCAACAGGCCGCGCGAGGAATCGTCACGCATTGCAGAACGGGCGGGCAGCCGGTGGTTTTCTGGATGGTGTTGGCTTATTCGGCGCCAGTGCCGGCGCTGCGACGGCCGCTACCACGGCGCAGGTTCGCGCCCGCCGCCGCGCCGGCCAACCGGTCCTGCGCACCGCCCCACTGCGCCCGCGCGCCGTTGGAGACGTTGCCCAGGGCGTCGACGATCTGTTCGAGTTCCGGCACCTGACCGCGGGTGTGCGCGTCGAGTGCGTCACGCATCGCGCGCAGGTGCGCCGGCGATGTGCCGCAGCAGCCTCCGATGATGCGTGCGCCGGCGTCGAGCGCCATGCGCGCATAGACCGCCATCAGCGCGGGCGTGCCGTTGTAGCAGATCGCGCCGTCGACATATTGCGGGATGCCGCAGTTGCCCTTGGCCACCAGCACCACGTCGGGCCCGGCCGCGTGGGCCAGGTTGCGGATGCAGGCCACGACCTCGGAGGCACCGACGCCGCAGTTGGTGCCACACGCGGCCAGGCGCGGATGCAGCGACTTTTCGAGCGTGGCAAAGTCGCTTGGCGACATGCCCATCATGGTGCGGCCATTGGTGTCGAAGCTCAGCGTGCAGACGATGGGCAGGCCGGCCTGCGCGGCACCGGCCACCGCAGCCTGCACCTCTTCGGGCGAAGACATGGTCTCGATCCACAACACATCGGCGCCGCCTTCGGCCAGCGCCATGGCCTGCTCGGCAAACGCATCACGTGCTTGCTCGAAGCTCAACGGTCCGATCGGCTCCATGATCTCGCCGGTCGGACCCATGCTGCCGCCCACCACCACCTCCCGACCGCTGGCATCGGCAACCTTGCGCGCCAGCATGGCCGCCGTGCGGTTGACCTCGACCACGCGGTGCTCCCACTGGTGCAGCTTGAGCCGGTAGCGCGTGCCGCCGAAGCTGTTGGTCAGGATGATGTCGGCGCCGGCATCGACAAAGCTGCGGTGCAGGTTGCCGATACGGTCGGGGTGTTCGAAATTCCACAACTCGGGCGCGTCGCCGGAAACCAGGCCGACATCGAACAGATTGCTGCCGGTTGCGCCGTCGGCCAGCAGCCAGGGGCGGCTGGCCAGCAGGCGGGTGAAGCGATTGGTGACGGGCGCGGAAGTGGTGGTCATGGGAGTCGGAGCGTAAGGTGGGGCCGCTTGCGGGCAAGGCGGGAATCGTAACGGGTCGGGAAAGGCCCCCTGCCTCAGCGGATTTGTTCGGGCGTGACGATGACCCAGTTGCGGTCGGCCGTGACCGGATGGCCGTGGGCATGCTGGTCGGCCGCGTGGTCGGACTGCAACTGGGCGATATGGTTCCGGTAGCTGTCCTTGCGCGCGATGAACAGGCGCAGACCGCCGCGGTCAGGGTCGGGCCCGCGCAGGAACATCGGGCCGTCGCTGAGCGGCGTGTCACCGGCCACGAGAACCGGCTTCTTCCACGGATGGATATAGGTGTGGATCGCTGCCTGTTTGCCTTCGTACCAGGTCAGCGGCGCCCATAGGGCCGTGGTCAGCTCATGGTCGAGCAACAGCTGTGGGTCGTAGCGATTCTCGGCAATCAGCTTGCGCGCGGTGGTCACCGTGCCAGCCTGGCGGTCGCGCAGCAAAACCGACACGCCGATGACATTTTGCGGCTTGACGTGATAGCCATACTGCGGATCGGACACCACCATACGCACGATCTCCTCGCTCGCCGCGCTGACCATGTAGACCTCGATGCCGTTGTCCATCAGGGACCGGAACAGTTCTTGCTGCCCACGTTGCATGCGCGGCACGTCGATAGCCAGTTCCTGTACTTGGTCGCCAACATATTGCCAGGCGGCAATGGGTTCGCCCCTAGCCAGCATGTCGTCCAGATGGTGTTTTACCTCGCGCAAGGTGAAGCCGGCAAAAATCTGGGTCGCCCAGGGGTATCCCACCTGGTCGTCGATCTCGCCCAGGCGCTGGTAGTAGCTGGTCAGGCTTTCACGCCGCGCCGACGTGTCGCGAAACGGAATCAACGCCAGCGCGCTCTGCATGGTGTCGCGCGTGAGCACACCGCGCATTTCCATGAACGCCAATAGCGCACCGAGCAGGTCGTGGTGGTAGGTGGTGTTGTCGGCATCGAACACCGCATAGGCACCGCTGTGCGCGTGTCTTGCGATCAGTCGGGTGAGTTGCTCAGCAGCCGCTGCCGGCCAGTGCGGCAGCAGGGGCTGCTGGGCGGCAGCATCGGGCGCGGGGGATGGAAGGTTCATAGGTCGACGCACGGCTGAGTGGCGTCCGGTTGATCGGGTTGATGCACGCCGGCGCGTTGGCAGCCGGCAAGGGTTGGGCAGGTCGTCGTTGACATCGCGTCAGCGCTGGAGTGCCGCCGTCACGGCGGCCAGTCCATCCTTGCCGTCAACGGTCGTGACGCCGCTGAGCCAGGGCTCGAGCACAGTCAGGTTCTTCTTCAGGAAACTGCGCGCCGCAGCCTGGGGGCGAACCTTGTTCAGGATCGGCTCCATGACCCGGCTTTCCATCTCGGCCGTGAACTGCAGGTTGTGCAAAAACTTGGCCACATTCGGACACTTCTCCAGGTAGCCGGACGACACGGCGGTATGGACCTTGGTCGCGCCGGGCGCGCCGAACAGCGCGTCACCCCCGGTGAGGTAACGCATCTTCAGCTGCACGTTCATAGGATGAGGCTCCCAGCCCAGGAACACGATCGCCTTCCTGCTGCGAACAGCGGCCTGCGCCTGTGCCAGCATGCCGGCCTCGGACGACTCGATCAGCTCGAAGTCCTTGAGGCCGAACCGGTCGTCCCGGATCATGGCCTGGATCAAAACATTGCCGTCATTGCCGGGTTCGATGCCATGGATTCTGGCGCCCAGCTCCTTGCGAAATCGGGCAATGTCGGCAAAGTCCTTAAGCCCCTTGTCATGCAGATATGCCGGCACTGCGAGGGTGTATTTCGCGCCCACCAGATTCGGCGTGTCGAGCGACTGGATCTGCCCGGCCCGGAGATACGGATCGAGCACCGGCGTCATCGACGGACTCCAGTAGCCCAGAAATACGTCGACCTGCTTGTTCTTCATGGCATCCAACGCGATCGGAATCGACGCCACCACCGTCGAAGGCTTGTAGCCCAGGCCGTCGAGCACAACCGAGGCCAGGCCGGTGGTGGCCGCAATGTCGCTCCACCCGACATCGGCAAAGCGCACAGCCTTGCACGCGACGTCGTCTGCCGCTGTCACCGGCAAGCATGCAGATGCCAGCGCCGCGCTCAGCACCAGAGTCTTGATCGGGGATGGCAAGAAGGCTCCTTCATGTCGTGAGGGGAGTCGTCCGGTCGTCTACGCATGTGACCCGTTCCCGGCGGTAAGGCCCACGCACCATGCAGGTGATGCGTGGGCCCGCGCAATTCTACGAGGCCGCCTGCGGGCGCGGCTCGCGTCGGGCACCCCGGCGCCCTCGTCCCGAAGAATCGCTGCCGATCGCAACCCGCTCGGGCAGGTTGACCGATTCGCGCAGCTTCTCAAAGGGTGCATTCAGATGCGGAATCGCCATCGCCTCGACAAAGAACTCCTGGAACCGCGGCTCCACCGCGGTCTCGATCTTCTCGACCCGGCGCACCAGCGCCTCGATCTCCGGCCGTGCCGTTTGGTCCAGCAAGGCAATGCGGGCGCCAGTGCCAGCGGCATTGCCGGCCGAGCTGACCTGCGCCAGTGTGCAGTCGGGAATCATGCCCAGCACCATCGCATACTTGACGTCGATGTGGCTGCCGAACGCGCCGGCAAGCCGGATCTTGTCGACCTTGTCCACCCCCATGCGCTCCATCAACAGCCGCACGCCGGCATACAGCGCCGCCTTGCCAAGCTGGATCGCCCGCACGTCGTTCTGGGTCACCTTGATCGCCGATGCGCTGTCGGTGGCGGCACAGATTTCGTACGAAAAAGTCCGCGCATCACTCTGGATGCGCGGGCTGCGCGCGGCCAGATCGCCGTTGATGACGCCGTCGTGGCGGATCACGCTGGCCAGATAGAGCTCGGCCAGGATCTCGATGATGCCCGAGCCGCAAATGCCGGTGACACCGGTCGACGCCACAGCTCCCTCGAACGCCGGATCGTCCGACCACAAATCACTGCCGATGACCTTGAAACGCGGCTCCAGCGTGACCGGATCGATGCGCACCCGCTCGATCGCACCCGGTGCGGCACGTTGCCCGCAGCTGATCTGCGCGCCCTCGAAGGCCGGACCGGTCGGGCTGGAACAGGCCAGCAGGCGTTTGCGGTTGCCCAGCACGATTTCGGCATTGGTGCCGACGTCGACCAGCAGCGTTATCTCGTCCGACAGATCGGGCCGCTCGGCCAGGATCACGCCCGCGGTGTCGGCTCCGACGTGGCCGGCAATGCACGGCAGCACATAGATGCGCGCATTGCGGTGAATCGCAAAATCGATCTCCACCGCCCAGATCGTGATCGCGCGGTCGGTCGCCAGCGCAAACGGCGCGCCACCGAGCTCGATCGGCGATATGCCCAGCAGCAAGTGATGCATGATGGGATTGCCGACGAAAGTGGCCTCCAGAATGTCGGTGGCCGCTATGCCGACCTGGAACGCCACATCGGCAGCGAGCTGGTTGATGGCCACGCGCACCGCGCTGGTCATCTCCTTCTCGCCACCAGGATTCATCATCAGGTAGGAGACCCGGCTCATCAGGTCTTCGCCAAAACGGATCTGCGGATTCATGATGCCCGAGGCCGCCACCACCTCGCCGGTGGCCAGGTTGCATAGATGGGCCGCGATGGTGGTCGAACCGACGTCGATTGCGATGCCGTAGGTGTGCTCGCGAAAACCCGGCCACACGGCAATGATCTGGTTGCCATCGTGCACCGCGACGGTGACCTTCCACTCACCCTCGCGCAAGGCTTGCTGCAAGCTGTGCAGCACCAGCACGTCGCATTTCAGGTCGGTCAACCGCCATTCGAATTCCAGCGCATCCTCGAGTCGGCGCAGGTCACCCGAGGGGTCATGCATGTCGGGCTGTTGCACCTCGACGTAATGCAGTCGCACCACCGGGTTGATCTGGATGTCATGCGCCTCGGCCGCCTTGCGCACCACTTGCCGGTGCAACTGGCTCTCGGAGGGCACGTCGATGACGACATCGCCCAGCACCTGGGTCGAGCACGACAGACGGCGCCCGTCAACCAGTGTCTGCGTCGTGCAGTACTCCTGCTCGACCGGACCGAACTCGGACAGGTTCTCGGCACGCGACTGAACACCATGCTTGGCGAAATCGCCGATCGCCAGCGTCACCTGGCAGCGCCCACACATGCCGCGGCCGCCGCACACCGAGTCGATGTCCACCCCCAATGACCGCGCCGCCTGCAACACCATGGTGCCGACCGGAAACCGGCCGCGCCGGCCGGAAGGCATGAATACAACCAGCGGGTCCTTATTGCTCAAGACGTCCCCCTCGTAAAAGAATCAGGCGCGCCGGCGGTTGCTGGTTTCGCGCCGCCCGCGACCCATCTCGCCATCGGCACCCATGGTCGGCGCTTGACGGAACTTGCGGATCCAGCGCATGCAGTCCGGGTCGTGCCCCATCATCACGTCGGCTGCCATCACGGCCTTGATGACCTCCGCATGCAGCGGGTTGGTGATAGCCGAGGTCATGCCGGAGGCCATGGCCATGGTCAGGAAGGCGCCATTGATGCCGTTGCGCTCCGGCAGTCCGAAGCTGACATTGGACGCGCCACAGGTGGTGTTGACCTTGAGTTCGGTACGCAGCCGATGCACCAGACGCATCACCTGCACACCGGCGTGGTTGATCGCACCAATCGGCATCACCAGCGGATCGACGACGATGTCGCTGGCTGGAATGCCATAGTCGGAGGCGCGCTCCACGATCTTCTTGGCCACCGCGAAACGCACATCCGGGTCCTGCGAAATACCGGTCTCGTCGTTGGAGATGGCGACCACCGCCGCGCCGTATTTGGCCACCAGTGGCAACACCGTTTCGAGCCGGTCTTCTTCGCCAGTGACCGAGTTGACCAGGGCCTTGCCCTTGTAGACCGCCAGGCCCGCCTCGAGTGCGGCCACGATGGACGAGTCGATCGACAGCGGCACATCGGTCACCGACTGCACCAATTCGATGGCCTTGGCCAGCAAGGCCGGCTCATCGGCCAGCGGAATGCCGGCATTGACGTCCAGCATGTGCGCGCCGGCCTCGACCTGGGCCAGCGCATCCGCGATCACGCGGCTGTAGTCGCCCGCCAGCATCTCGGCGGCCAGGATTTTGCGCCCGGTCGGGTTGATGCGCTCGCCGATGATGACGAACGGCCGGTTAAAGCCGATCACGACCTCGCGGGTGGCGGAACTGATAACGGTATCGGTCACTGTGCTTCTTTCTCAAATTGAACGGACGATGTGCCGCGTTTCGGATGCCAGGGCTCGCGGCCGGCCAGCACGCCGGATTTCTGGATGATTTCGGCCACGGTCTCCTCCTGCCGATAGGCCATGACATGGATGCCCGCGACGCCCTTGATCTCGCGGATCTCGTTGATGATGTCAATGCAGACCTGCCGACCCTCGAGTGCCGGCTTCTCGGCGCCCGCCATGCGCTTGATGATGGCATCGGGTATGTGGATACCCGGCACGTTGCTGCGCATCCATTCAGCCGCCTTGGCGCTGCGCAGCGGGCCGACACCGACCAGCACAAACACCTTGCCCAGCAGGTCCAGGTCCTCGACGCGCTGCATGTACGTACGCAGGCGCGGCACGTCATAACAGTATTGCGTCTGCACGAACTGGGCGCCGGCGGCAACCTTCTTGGCCAGACGGTCGGCGCGCCACTCGAACGGCAGGCAGAACGGGTTTGCCGCCGCACCCAGGAACACGCGCGGCGCGTAGGTGATCTTGCGCCCGCTCTGGAAACGGTGGTTCTCCCGCATGTCGCGCGCCATCTCCAGCAGCGACATGCAATCGAGGTCGAAAACCGGCTTGGCCTGCGGGTGGTCGCCCACTTGCACGCCGTCGCCGGTCAGGCACAACATGTTGCACACACCCATGGCAGCACCGCCGAGGATGTCGCCCTGGATCGCAATCCGGTTCTTGTCGCGGCAGGAGATCTGCATCACGATCGCATAACCCATGCGCGCGAGCAGCGAGCACACTGCCAAGCTCGACATGTGACAGTTCGCGCCGCTGCCGTCGGTGGCGTTGATCGCATCCACATAGCCGTCGAAGATGCGGGCACGCCGGAACACGTCTTCCGGGTCGGCCGAATCCGGCGGATCGAGCTCGGTCGTCACGGCGAAGGTGCCGCGGCGCAGGATGCGTTCGAGCCGGCCCGGCGAGCTATGCCCGGGCATGATGGGCAGCGGATACCCGGGGACCGGTTCGTCTTCGAATTTCACAGCTTCTCCAGTGCAGCTTCGACGGCCGCACCTTTTTCGCGTGCCACCTTGAGCCAGGACGACTTGCCCTCGAGCCGTCGGTCGACCGCGATCTGCACCACGCGAATCGCCTTGTCGCCACCCACCATGCGTTCACTGCCCTCGAAGGCCTCGACCCAGACACAGCGCATCTCGGGCTTGACCTCGCAGTTGCCGTTTGCCCGCACGCCGCCACATGGGCCATTGCGCAGGTTCTTGGGGCAGTTCATCGAGCACGACATGCCAGTGGAGCTGAGCGCACACTGGCCGCACATCTGGCAATCGAACAGAAAACCCTTGCTCAGTTTTTCGATCACCGCAACCGGTTTTTCCAGTCGCGCGTAACCGATGCGCTTCCATAGGGGATGCAACGTGACCAGCACCCATTCGAATGCGTTGTAGAAGGTCTGCAGGCCACGGGCGTGGCGTACCGACCAGCGTCGTACCGCGTACATCAGCTCGCTCCGCCGGTTTCGGCCGCGGGCACATCGCCTGCCACAGGCGCTGCGGGCAGGGTGTCGTCAACACCATGGGCGCGGATGATGCGCAGCAGGTCGGCATCGCTATAACGGGCCTCGATCCGATCCGCCTCCATCTGCGCCTCGGCCTGCAGGTTGTCGCCGCAACGACGCGGCTCGCTGCGCTTCCAGTCGGCAAGATAGGCGTCCGAGCCGGCCTTGCCGGCGCGCATCGCCGCGCGGTCGACCGCTTCCTGGAAGCGGTGCGACAGCTGCACCTTGGCGGTTTCCCGCCCGGCCTTGACCAGCACCTGTGCCGGTACGTCGCGCCAGGAAATCACAATCAGTTTTGCCAAAATACCACTCCTTCGCCAGCCTTTTGCAAGCTGTGCTGCAAACCACCATAACCGGTGAACCGGTGTTCAAATGCCAGCCCCAGCCGGTCGGCGGCCCGTTGCCCCGCCTCCAGCATGCCGGGCTGCTCCAGTTGGGCCAGATAGATCAGCCGCTTGTAGTTGCCGAAATACAGCGGCAGCAGTTCCGGATGCTTGTCGATGCCCAGTCCGCGCATGATCAGGCGGTCGAAATGGCGCAACAGGAAATCCGTCAGGTAAAAGGTGCCCGGCTCGGCTTCGGCCATCGCCGCGAATTCCGTACTGCCGGCAAAGAACTCATAACAATGGTCACCGGGAATGCGTTCGACGCCTTCCTCGCGCAACACCTGATCGAGTTGCCCGCCGGTGCCGCAATCGGCATAGGCGACAAAGATCGACGCATATTTCGCCCGATTCGCGTGAATCTTGGCGCGCACCGCATCCGGAATCTTTTGCGGATGGTTGTGCAGGTCGGCCGGAAGGCACTGCACCACCAGATGCGGCCAGTCATTGATGCGCCGCAACGCCACGATTTCGTGCGCCAGTGCTCCACATGCAATGACCAGCGTGGCGCAACGCTCGTCCATGGCCGGTCCCTTGGTGGGTTCGTGGGTCAGTGGGCCGCTGCGCGCCGGGCGGCGATCAGCGACTTGGCGGTTTCCACCGCAATGCCGGCGTCGCGGCAATAGGCGTCGGCGCCCACAGCCTTGCCGAACTCCTCGTTCAGCGGCGCGCCACCGACGAGCACGATGTAGTCATCGCGCAAGCCTTTTTCCTTGAGCGTGTCGATCACCACCTTCATGTAAGGCATGGTCGTGGTCAGCAGCGCCGACAGACCCAGAATGTCGGGCTTGTGTTCTTCCAGCGCCGCCAGGTATTTGTCGACCGGGTTGTTGATGCCCAGGTCGATCACCTCGAAGCCGGCACCTTCCATCATCATGCCGACCAGGTTCTTGCCGATGTCGTGGATATCACCCTTGACCGTGCCAATGACCATCTTGCCGATAGGCGCGACACCGGTCTCGGCCAGCAGCGGGCGCAGGATCTCCATGCCGCCCTTCATCGCATTGGCCGCCAGCAGCACTTCGGGCACAAACAGGATGCCGTCACGGAAGTCGACGCCGACGATGCGCATGCCTTCGACCAGTGCTTCGTTGAGCACCCGGTCAGGCGACCAGCTGCGTCCGAGCAGGATGTTCGTGGCCTGGATGACCTCATCGCGCAAGCCGTTGTACAGGTCATCGTGCACCTGTTCGGTCAAATCCTCGTCGTTGAGCGTGTTCAGATCGAGGTCGTCATCGAAGTCTTCAGCCATGGTCAGATCCTATTTTTTCGGGATACGGGATATCGGGCTACCGGGACCAGATGGTAGGGGGCACCATGGGGGCCCGCTGATTGAATCGCGACCAGGGGTTGTCGTCACACGACATGACTTCGGGCGGCTCGCACTGGCGCCCGAAGCACGGTCAGGCACGGCCCGGGCTCATTCCCAGGGCTCGTCGACAGGCGACTCGCTCGCCGCCTTGGGGTTTGCCGTCTGGCCCTACCCCAGTGCCCCGGCGCGGCTGGCACTGCGCTCGGCACTCGGGGTGTAGCCGAACAACATGCGGTAGCACTTGGAGAAATGCGGCGGCGACTGGAAGCCGCAGGCCACCGCCACCTGCATAATGGACATCGCGGTCTGCAACAGCAGCTCGCGGGCCCGGCGCAGCCGCATGTCCAGGTAATACTTGGTGGGCACCTGCCCGACATAACGCTTGAACAGGCGCTCGATCTGACGCCGCGAAACGCCTACTAGCGCGGCAATCTCATCGAGCGACAGCGGCTCCTCGACGTTCGCCTCCATCAGCGCGGCCGCCTCGATCAGGTTTTCGTGGAACAGTCCGACCCGTGCCTGCAGCGGAATATGCTGGCGGTCCTGGTCATTGCGGATGCGGTCGAGGATGAATTGCTCGGAGATCAGCGGCGCGATGTCGCGCCCCTGGTGCTGCTTGATGATGTGCAGCATCAGGTCCAGCGGCGCAACGCCGCCGGTACAGGTGTAGCGGTCTCGGTCGATGGCGAACAGCTGGTCCGAGAACACCACGCGCGGAAACTCCTCGCGCAGCGCGGTCATGTTTTCCCAGTGGATCACCGCCCGGTACTTGTCGAGCAGTCCCGCCTTGGCCAGCGCATAACCGCCGGTGCACAAGGAGCCCAGCGACACATGGCGCTGGGCCAGCCTGCGCAATACGCCGAGCACCGCGGGCGTGGTGGCCTTCTCCACCTGCACCCCGCCCGCCACAAACACGATATTCGCCGGGCCGATATTGTCGATCGCCACCGTGGGAAACATGGACAGGCCGTTGCTGGCCGGCACCGGTTCGCCGTCGATGCTCGCAATCGACCACTCGTACAACTCGCGCTTGCTGACCCGGTTGGCCATGCGCAAGGCATCGATCGCACTGGCCAGCGAGATCATGGTGTAGTGGGGCAGCGTCAGGAAGACGAAGCGGTGCTTCGGCAACTGCACGACCGGGATCTTGCTGTGATCGCTCATGGTGCTCCGCCAACAGGTGGCGCCAACAAATTGACATCAATGGGGGAAACAGCAGCAAGACCGAGGTCGGTTCTAGCGTGTTATGCATCGGATTTTGACAGCTTTGGCGGCCAATTTTCGCGCCTTGCCGTGCCACACGTCAAATTCTGTTGTGAATGCGACCATTGGCCGACGCTTCAGTCGGCGCCCCGGCCCGCAGGGCAAGACCCCGCTACTGGCCGTGGCCCGAACCGCCTGGAACTGGTTGCGGGGTCTTGCGTGGGCTCAAGCGACTGCCTCGCACGCTCTCAGTCTTCGCGCTGCGCAAACACCGTCAACACGCCGGTGTAGCCATACAAATGGTGGCGCGCAATCTCCCCGCCGGCGAAAAAGCCCACCAGCGGCACATCACCGAGTGCGCGGCGCACGATCTGCAACTCGGCACTCGGCCCGCCGAAATGGGGGCCACCGCGCCCCGAACAACTGACATACACCGCACCGGCAATGCCGCGCGCCGGATGGGCCGAGGCCTCAGCCTCGGACGCGGCCAGCGCCGTCGCGGTCTCCATGCTCAGCTCCAGCGGTTCGAGTTCCTCGCGCACCTCGGCGCAGATGCGCACCAGATCCGATCGCGCCGCCTGCACATTGCGTTGACAGAAAGCCAGCTGCATACCGTCGGACACCGGTTGCGCGATGGCGATGCCGCGGCGCGCCGGGTCGAGCCCGATGATGTGACGCACGATGACGTCGTTGCCAAAGCTCCCTGCCCGCCCCATCGCCTGGCCACCATCGGCGTCGCCTGTGTCAACCAGGCCTACCAGGGTCTGGCGGATCGCGGTCAATGCCTCCTGCGGCCGCTCGAGCGACACATCGAGTTCGCGCAGCAATACATCGAGCGCAGGCTCACCGCCGATGCGAATGACCAGGTTTTGCTCGGATTCGCTCACGGTGCGAAACGCCGACACCGGTCGGCAGCCCTGGGTCACGCGCGACACCAGATGGACCCCGGGACCGAACGCCACACCGCTGAGGCCACCACTGAAAACGCCGCGCGCGCCGCCCTGGCCGCGCATATTGCCATCGCCACTGGCGGCAAACTGCACGGTTCGCGTGCGGCTCGCCGACAGGCCGCCGAACAGATAACCCGATGACGTGCGTGCCGCCATCTCCTGCACCAACTCCCCCAGATCCGGGGTGGCGGGGTCGGCATGCACCAGCGCGGAGTAGGCCTCAAAACCCTGGCTCATCGGCGCGACACCGGAGAACACCCGGTACTGGTCGCCCGGCAAGTCGCACAGCATGACGGCCATCGCCGGTTCGTCGAAATATTCCACGTTGTTGGCCGCAACACCGACACCGACCGTGCCGGACCAGTCGGTCACACCCGGCAGTTCAGCGCTGAGGTGATCGAGGATGTCCTGCGCCGCGCCGGCGTAGTGATCGGTGATGTACAGCAGTGCCAGCGAAGGGGCCGGCGCGTAACCGGGCAATGCCATCTGCGCGCGCAACTGCGCCAGCACCAGAGCCGCCGCCATGTTCCAGTCCGGGTGGGTCGCATGCCCATGCGCAAAAAGCGGCATCAGGTCACGCCCGGCCCGACAGGGCCACCGCGAGTTGCGCTCATGCGCGTCACGGCGACGCCTTGCGGCTGCGGCTCGCCGTCTTTTTGGAGGCTGCCTTGCGTGCGCGCGAAGCCGCGGCCTTCTTGCCCGCCTTGACGGCTTCCTTGGCAAGGCCGACGGACATGTTGCGGGTCGCGTCCACCGCCGTCTTGCGGGTCGCTTCCTGCATGGCGCCGGCTGCGATCTGCTGGAACTGCTGCGTCAGCGAGCCCCACAACTGCATGGGATCGATCAGCGACGCCGGACCGGCTGCCGATTTGGCCTTGGCGCCCGCCGCCTTGCGCGCCGCACCACCCACAGCCGACGCCGCATCCGTGAACGTCTTGGCGGTCGAGCCAGCACGTTCGGTGGCCATCTGCACACCACTGGCCACCGAATCGGCCGCCTTGAGCTTGAACGCATTGGCCACGTCGCCGATGTTGAAGTTCATGCCCTTGAGCGTGGCCAGCGTCATTTTTTGCACTTCCAGCGCCTGGATGGTGGCGCCCAGGGCGCGCGAGTTCTGTTCCAGCCAGAAATGCACGGCGCGCAATTCCTCGATGCGCTTTTCCAGTTCCTCCACGTTCAACGAAGGCGAGACCCAGTTCGCCAGATTGGGGATCTGCGGTATCGACTGGCTGGCGCCCTTGGCCAGGTTCTGCAAAAAATCGAAGCCCGGCACGAACTTGCCGAAACCCATGCCATCTGTATCGCTCATGCTTAGCTCCCAGGTGCCGAGCCATGATCGGCTCGCCAACAGCTTAACCGAAGCGCCGCGCGATGGCGACCCGTGCGACCCGCATAACGCGGGGCGCACGGGTCGGCGCAATCGCTCAGTGCTTGTGCGCCGCGGCCGACACCGCCACCGGCAGCTTGAGCTCGAGCCGGCTCTCGACACCCTTGGTATCCCTGAACACCAGAGTCAACGGCACGGTGCTGGCCCTGGGCAGCGCGGCCTTGAGATCCATCAGCATCACGTGGTAGCCGCCGGACTTGAGCTCCACCGTCTTGCCGGCCGGAATCTCCAGACCGCCTTCGACCGCGCGCATCTTCATGACGCCGCCGTCCATCTTCATCTCGTGCACCTCGGCCACACCGGCCATCGGGCTGGCCAGGCCGACCAGCCGGGTGGTTTCCGTGGCGCTGATCGACATGAAGGCGCCGGTCGCGCTCTGGCCCGGCACTGATGCACGGACCCAGGCGTCCTTGATCGTGACGGTCTGTGCCGACGCGGATGTGGCGATGCCCAGCGCGACGGCGGTAATGGCGATCCATTTCAAAGTTTTCATGATGTCTGTTTCCTATTTTTCAATGGGTAAGAGGTCTGGCCGGGCGCAGAGCGTGCATGATGGCCATTATCCTTAACGCCAGCGCAGAGATCGGCCGTATGGTCCGCGCGCCAGCACCCCTGAATTGACCGGCATCAAGACAACAACACCCGAAGCGGCGCATGATGGTCTTGATCCACTAACCTGCGAGACACCCATGAACAAACAACAAACCGAGACACTCAAGCAACAATTGCAAGCTGAACGCCAGTCACTGGTCGAGCTGCTCAAGCGCCTGCGTGGCGGCGACGTCGACCGCACCGAGGCATCACAGGTACATTTCGGCCTCGTCGAGGATTCGCGCGAACAGGCCGCGACCGACCGCGAGTTGGAGTTCGCCATGGACGAACACGAGACGGCGGCGATCCGCGCCATCGACGTCGCGCTGACCCGCATCGAAAACGGCATATACGGTGAATGCGCAGATTGCGGCGTCGACATTCCGGTCGAGCGACTGCAGGCCTCTCCACAGGCCCTGTGCTGCATCAAGTGCCAGGAGAAGCGCGAGCTGGCCGAACCGGCGACCTGAAGCCCCCGGGCTGCGCTTGGCCGGGCCGGCGCGCGCTGCCTGCCTGCCTTAGCGCGACTCCACCATCTTCTGGTCAATCGCCCCGAAGATGCTCTGACCGTCCAGGCCCTTCATCTCGATGCGGATCGTGTCGCCATATTGCATGTACGCGGTCGAGGGCTTGCCATTCTGGATGGTTTCGATCGCGCGCTTCTCGGCAATGCAGCTGTAGCCCTTGGGCCAATCCATCCGGCCCTTGGTCTCGACACCCTTGTTGCTGACCGTGCCGCTGCCGACAATGGAACCGGCGCGCACGTTGCGCGTCTTGCACAGATGCGCGATCAACTGGCCGAAATGAAAGCTCATCTCCGGGCCAGCCTCACACATGCCGACACGCCGTCCGTTCCAGCTCGACTGCAGCGTCAGGTTGACGCGACCCTTGTCCCAGGCGCTGCCCAGTTCGTCGGGCGTCACCGCCACCGGGCTGAACGCGGTCGCGGGTTTGCTTTGCAAAAAACCAAATCCCTTGGCCAGTTCGCCCGGCACCAGGTTGCGCAAGCTGACATCGTTCACCAGCATGAGTAGCCGCACACCGTCGAGCGCACGCTCGGGCGAAGCGCCCATCGGAACATCGCCGGTGACAACTGCCAACTCGGCCTCGAAGTCGATGCCAAAGTCCTCGGACAGGCAAACCACGTCGTCGCAGGCGCCGATGAAGTCGTCGCTGCCGCCCTGGTACATCAGCGGGTCGGCGTAAAAACTCTCCGGCACCTTGGCGTCGCGCGATGCGCGTACCAACTCCACATGGTTGAGATAGGCCGACCCATCGGCCCACTGGTAGGCGCGCGGCAGAGGTGCCATGCATTGGCGCGGATCGAAGGAAAACGCATGGCGCGCCTTGCCCTGGTTCAAGGTGTCATAGATGTCCTGCATTTGCGGCGACATGAAGTTCCAGTCGTCCAGCACCTGCTGCAGGCGATCTGCGACGCCCGTCGCATAATGTGCGCTGGACAGATCCCGCGAAACCACGACGAGCTGGCCGTCGCGTGAGCCATCCTTGTAAGTAGCCAATTTCATCAAACGTCCTGTCTGCCTGGAAAAATCCTCCGGGTGTGCGGAGACACCCGTCCCATCATGCACGAAACCCGCGCAGGCATTCAGTCGGTCGAAGTCGGCTTCACCTTGCTCGACGCGCTTGCGCGCGCCGCAGGGCCGCTGATGCTGCGCGACCTGGCCGCTGCGGCCAGCATGAGCGCGGCCAAGGCGCATCGTTACCTGGTCAGCTTCCAGCGCCTGGGACTCGTCGTGCAGGATGCGCGCACGACCCGCTACGACCTGGGCCCGGCCGCCCTCCACCTGGGGCTGGCCTCGCTGTCCCGCATCGATGCCGTCAAGCTGGCGCGCGAACGCATTGGCGGCTGGATGCTGGACATCGGTCACACCCTGGCGCTGGCGGTCTGGGGCAACCGTGGCCCGACCATCGTTCACTGGGCAGAGGCCCCGAGTGTGATTACGGTCAATCTGCGTCTGGGCGACGTGATGCCGCTGTTGACGTCGGCCACCGGGCGCTGTTTCGCAGCCCATGCGCCGGTCGATGCGATCACCCCCATGCTGACCGCTGAGCTCGCTGTGCTAGGCAAACGGCCGCTGCCCAACACACCCACCACCCTTGATGGGGCGCAGCAGATGCTGGCCGAAGTTCGCGCGCAAGGCCTGGCCCGGGCCGAGGACAGTCTGCTTCCCGCAGTTGCCGGTTTTTGCGCACCGGTGTTCGACTTCAACGGGCATATGGTGCTGGGCATCATCACGCTGGGCGCCATGGCGCAGTTCGATAGCCACTGGAATAGCCCGGTCGCCCAGGCGCTGCGCGCCGCCGCGCGCCGCCTGTCCGCCGACCTGGGTCACCAGGCCTGACAACCATGGCGCGGCAAGGCTTGCGCAGCCGGCATTGGCCGATTCCGACCCGGGTGCTGCTGGCGCTGGCGTCAAGCGTGCTGCTCGCACACCTGCTAGCCTTGCACAACGTAGCGCTGCGCCTGGGCGCACCGGAGACGATCAGCACGCGGGTCTTCAGCACACGCAGCATCACGATCGCACCGCCGCCACCACCGGCTCCGACGCCGCCGGCTCGGCCAGTCGCGGCGAAACCTCCTCCTCCACCCCCTGCGCCGAAACCCGCGCGCCCGAAAACCGAGGGCGTCATGGCGGCAACCGCGCCGGTGGTCGAGGCTGCGGCCTCGGAGCCAGCGGCCGCGGTGGAGCCGCCCACCGAAACCGTGGCGCAAATACCGCTACCCGTGCCGCCGGAACCCGCCCCGCCCGAAGAGCCACGGCCAGCGCAGTCGCCAGAGCCAGCCAGCCTGGAAAATCTCTTGGGCACGCCGTCGGCATCCGGGCGTTTTTCCGGAGCGGCCGCGCCCCTGACCAGCGATACCGCGTCGGCCGGCCGCCCTTTTGTCGTGCCCGGCTCGATCCGCCTGAACTTCGACGCGACCGGCAAACGCGGGCGCTTCGACTACAAGGCCATGGGCACGCTGACCTGGTTGCAGGACGGCAGCGGCTACGACATGAAACTGGAGATGGGCGACTGGATCCTCGGCAAGCGAGTGTTGTCCAGCACCGGCAAGCTGGGCGCCGAAGGCCTGGCGCCGACACGCTTTTCCGACAAGTTCCGTTCGGAGCGAGCGGCCCATTTCGACCGCAAGCAGCATCGCATCACCTTCAGCGCCAACACGCCGCAAGCCACTCTGGCACCGGGGGCGCAGGACCAGCTGAGCATCTTCGCGCAACTCGCATCGATGGTGGCGGGCGATCCCCTGGGTTTCCCAATCGGAACCCAGGTGGACGTGCAGACCGCAGGGCCGCGCGATGCCGATCTATGGGTGTTTGTCGTCGAGCGCGAGGAGATGCTGTATCTGCCGGGCGGCCAGGTACCGGCGCTCAAGCTGGTACGCAAACCGGGCAAGCAATATGACCAGACGGTCGAGTTGTGGCTGGCGCCGGAACTGGCCTACCTGCCGGCCAGGATCCGCATCACCTTTGCCAATGGCGACTACCTCGATCAGCAGTGGCGCTCGTCATCCGCTCCCTGACGGCTCGGCCTGGTACGCCGGCCCCGGGCAGCGCGCCGACCCTTGAAATCCGCCACAAAGGTGCCAACTGCAAGGTAATTCCTGTTCCCGCACAATGACACCATGCATACCTTGTACGACTCCGACACTTTCTCCGTGACCCACATGCTGGCCAACGCCACCGAGTTGGCCGAGCGCGAGAGCCGGATCGAGTCCGCCAAGTCGGCCGGCGAACCGCGCGTGCTCCCCGCCATGGCCCGCCACGGATTCGAAATCGTCGACAAACGCGCCGGCAAGGAGCTTTATCTCGACGGCTCCTGGGCCGAGTTGTTCCAGCAGCAGATCCAAGCCTGGCAGGTCAGCACGCCGACCCAGGAAGAGGTGGAAGACACGCTCGAGGGCTACGCCACGCTGGCGCAGAACCCGGTGGTAATGCACTGACACCGCCCTGGCGCTTGCATTGGCCCGAGTGACGCGTCCACCCCGATGGCGCGACCTTTAAAACAGATTTTCTCGATCAGCCTGCTGGCCCTGCTGCTGGCCGGCTGTGCCAGTCCGCGCCAGCGGGTGGCGCAAGGTCTGGAGGCCTTGCTGCCTGCCGACCTGATCCTGCTGGGTGAACAACACGACGCCGACGCCCACCGTCGGGTGCAGCGCGCCTTTGTCGAGACGCTGGCCGATCGCGCGCAGCTGGCAGCCTTGGCGCTGGAGATGGCGGACCGTGGCCGCTCCACCGCCGGTCTGGCGCGCGACGCCGATGCGCAGCAGGTGCGCGATGCGCTGCACTGGAACGACAGCGGCTGGCCCTGGAAGCGCTACGCGCCGGTTGTCATGGCTGCCGTCGGGCGCGGCATTCCGGTGCTGGGCGCCAACCTGCCCAGCGCAGCGATGCGCCCAAGCATGAGCGACACCCGCTTCGACCAACACCTGAGCGGGCCGGCACTGGCACGCCAGCGCGACGCGATCCGGATCGGCCATTGCAACCTGTTGCCCGAAGAGCGCCTGACGCCAATGCTGAGGGTGCAACTGGCGCGCGATGCCAGCATGGCCGGTGCCGTCATGGACGCCATGGTTCGGGGCAAAACGGTGTTGCTGATTGCGGGCGGCGGCCATGTGCTGCGTGATGTCGGCGTTCCCACCCACTTACCCGCAACGCTGCAGGTTCGCACCGTGCTGGCGGTCGCGGGAGCGGCGCACGAAGGCGCAACAGGCCAGGCCGATTGGGTCTGGGAAACCGCCCCTCTGGCGCCGCGCGACCATTGCGCCGAACTGCGCCGTCAGTTCAAACCTTGATTGCGGCGCCCAGTGCTGCGCGTCAAGCCGCGGCGCCCCGTGAGCGGCGTCGCCACAAGGCCACCAAGGCCGGCGATATCCAGACCAGGATGGTGACTGTGGCCAAGGTCGCGGCAATCGGGCGCGAGAAAAACGCCATCAAGTTGCCGTCCGACTTGATCATCGAGGTGATGAAGTTTTCCTCCAGCATGGTGCCGAGCACCACACCCAGAATCGCAGGCGCAATCGGAAACTTGTTCGCCTCCAGCACATAGGCCACCACGCCAGCAGCGAGCATCACGCCGACCGAGAAGACGCTGTTGTTGATTGCAAACGTGCCGACGATGCAGAACATCAGGATGATGGGCATCAGGATGTTGCGCGGCACCTTCAGGATGCGCCGCGCCGCCTTGATGCACAAGATGCCCAGCGGGATCATGATCAGGTTGGCCAGGATGAAGATCAGGAAAACCGCATAGATGTTCTGCGGATTGGTCGTGAACAGCGACGGACCCGGATTCATGTTCTTCATGTAGAGCACGCCGATGATGATGGCCGTGATCGAATCGCCGGGAATGCCGAACACCAGTGCTGGAATCCAGGCACCGGCCAGCGCGCTGTTGTTGGCGGCGCCCGACTCGACAATGCCCTCGACGTGACCGGTGCCGAACTTCTCGGGCTCCTTCGACATCTTCTTGCTCAACGCGTACGACATCCACGATGCGATGTCGGCGCCTGCACCTGGCAAGGCGCCCACGGCGGTCCCGAGCACACTGCCGCGCAGGATTTGCACCGGGTACTTCTTGGCCAGCTTCCATTGACCCTTGAGCACATTGCCGACCTTCTCCACCACGACTTCGCCAGGTGGGCTGGTGTCGACCACGTAACGCATGATCTCGGAGAGCGCGAACATGCCGATCATCATCGGGATCATGCCGATGCCGCCCAGCGTTTCGATGTTGCCGAACGTGAAGCGCGGAAAGCCGGCCGGATTGCCCAGACCGACACAGGACACCAGCAGTCCCAGGGAAAGCGTGATCAGACCCTTGATCGGCGCCGACGAGGTGATGAATACCGCGCATGTCAGGCCCAGCAGCACCAGCCAGAAATACTCGTACGAGCTGAACTGCGACGCGAACTCGGCCAGCGCCGGAGCTGCCAGCACCAGCACGAGGGTGCCGAACAAGCCCCCGACCGCCGAGAACACCAGGCCGGCGCCCAGCGCCACCTCGGCCTGGCCTTTGCGGGTCATGGCATAGGACTCATCGGTATACGCCGCCGACGCGGGCGTGCCCGGTATGCGCAACAGACAACCGGGAATGTCGCCCGAAAAAATGGCCATCGCAGTAGCCGTCACGATCGCAGCAATCGCGGGAATCGGCGCCATGAAGAACGTCACCGGCACCAGCAAGGCAGTGGCCATGGTGGCGGTCAGGCCGGGAACGGCACCGACAAAGAGTCCGTATCCGGCCGCCAGCACCATCACCATCAACGTGTAGGGCTCGAACACCATCCCGAAAGCCTGTTCAACAGCTATCCACATAACGTGCGCTTTCCTAGGGTCTATTCGCGGTTACACAGACGGGCACGCGAAAGCGCCAACCGTCTCAGTCACCAGGCGTAGTTGGTCAGAATGCCCCACGGAAGCGGGACCCGCAGCAACTTGTAGAAGGCGAAATGAATCACCAGCGTGGCGATCACGGCGATCAGTACCGATCGCCCCAACGGCAACTCCAGTGAATAGAACAGGCAGGTCAGGATCAGCAGCGAGGTGAGCAGGAAACCCAGACTCTGCGCTGCCACCATGTAGAACAGCACCGAGCCGAGCAACACGACCAGCGCGCGCACATGGCGCGGCGAGCGCACCCAGTCTTCCCACTCCAGCCAGGGCACTTTGCCGCGGGCGCGCCAGCCGCTGACCGTCAGCATCAGCCCGCCAAACCACAGGCCAGCCGCGATCAAGCCAGGAAAGAGCGCCGGTCCGACGTTCTGCCCCGGTATCCGTGGATAACTTTGCACCACCACCAGCACCGCCGTGCCCAACAACATGAGAAATATGCCAATGACGGCGTCGTTGAGCTTCATGGCGAGGCGGCTTTCCGGTGATGGTGGTGTTGCAGATCGTGCTTACTTGACCAGACCCACGGCCTTCATCGTGGCGCCGAGCTCGGAGTCGGACTTGGCCATGAACTTGGCGAAGTCATCCGGTGACTTGTAGATCACGCCGTAACCCTGCTTGGACATGAATTCGTTGAAATCCTTGCCGGCAGCAATCTTCTTGACGGCCGCTGCCAGTTTGTCGCGTACGTCGGCCGGAATGCCCTTGGGCGCAACAATGCCGCGCCAGGCCGCCATCGTCCAGTCGCTGCCGATCGCCTTCTTCAGCGTGGGCACGTTGGGGTAAAGCGTGGAAGACTCTTCCGACATGATGGCCAGGCTGCGCACCTTGCCGGCGTCGATGAGCGAGCGCGACTCCGGCAGCGACACTGGCGCCAGGTCGATGCCGCCGGCAATCATGTCCTGCAGGCCGGGCGCTGCGCCATTGCTGGGAACCCAGGGTACGGTGGCCGGATCGATCTTCTGGTCGCGCAGCAGGCCGGCGATTGCCAAGTGCCAGATGCCGCCCTGGCCAGTGCCCGAAGCCTTGAGCTTGCCAGGGTTGGCCTTGACCGCGGCCAGCAGATCGTTGATCGTCTTGTACGGCGAATCGCTGCGCACCTGAATACCAGCCGGGTCGGCATTGACCAGTCCGATCGGCGTGTAGGACGTGCCCGTCAGCTCGGTCAGGCCTTGCCAGTGCATCATGCCGATCTCGACCGTGGCCACACCAATGGTGTAACCGTCCGGTGCGGCCGCCGCGATGGCCGAATGGCCGACCACGCCGCTGCCACCGGTGCGGTTCACCACGGTGACGGGCTGGCCGAGTTCTTTTTCAAGCAGGCTGGCAATGATGCGTCCGGTTGCATCGGTACCACCACCTGCGCCCCAGGGGACAACCATCGTGATCGGACGCGTCGGGTAGTTCTGCGCGCTGGCTGGCAGGGCGGCAGCCACCAGAGCCAGACCGGCGACGGCGCCGGCAACAAACGAACGGCGGGATTTCTGCAACATGATCGTCTCCTTGAAAATTTGTGAATCCACAGGTGGAACCAGCAAATTTAGCGTGGTTTCAAGCACTGCGCATTAGGGTGTACCATAGTATCGTATGATGATTAAGGGGGCCAACGACCCGCTGGTTTTGCCGCGCCATCCCTTTGCGGCTATCGCCTGCCAGCGCACGATCGAAGGGCGCTGACGCCACTGCAACATCGCCACCGCACCAGCCAGCCGATGACCGATACCCCCGCCCACTTCGAAGTCCTGCCCCGCGACCTGTCGCCCTACCGGGAGGGAAATACCGGCATCGACTATGTGCATCGCTTCGAGTCCGGCGTGACGGGCCCGCATGTGATGGTCAATGCGCTGACCCACGGCAACGAGTTCTGCGGCATGGTGGCGGCCTGCCATCTGCTCGACCACAACGTGCGCCCGAAGATCGGCACGCTGACCGTGAGTTTCGCCAATGTCGAGGCCTACCAGAGTTTCGACCCCGCCGACCCGTTCGCCAGCCGGCAGATCACGCACAACCTGAACCGTATCTGGACCGACGCATGGCTGGGTGGCAACGAGGACAGCGTGGAATTGCGCCGCGCCCGCGTCATGCGCCCGGCGGTGGCCGCAGCCGAGCATATCCTGGACATCCATTCGACCAGCCAGGACGTGGTGCCGTTCTGGGTGTATCCGCAATTCACGCGCAACACGCGTGTCGCCAATGTGCTTCCACGGCCGGGAGTCCATCTGGTCATGCCCAGCGGCCTGGGCTCGGGAACCCCGCTGATCCAGCACGGTCGCCATGGCCAGGCGGACGGACCGGGCGCGGCGATGGTGGTCGAATGTGGCCAACACTTCAAGCAGGCCAGCGCTGACATGGCAATCGACGTGGCATATGACTTCCTGGCCCATTTTGGCCTGGTCGAAGCAGCGACCACCACTACGCCACAGCCACCGCGCCGTTTCGAATTGCTGCGCACCCATGTGATCGCCACAACCGACTTCGCCTTCACGCGACCGCTGGTCGGCTTCGAGACCTTTGCCAAGGACGAACTCATCGCCACCGACGGTGAACTCGAAATCCGCGCGCCGTGTGACGACTGCACAATCTTCATGCCCGCGCGCGTTGTGATCGTGGGACGCGAAGGGGTCTACCTGACCCGGCCGCTGCACTGAAAGGGGTTTTCACCATGTCCAGCCGTGTGCTCAAGGTTACCGACAAGCTCTACCAGTACGTGCTCGACCACTCGCTGCGTGAGCATCCGGCGCAGACGGCCTTGCGCGAGGTCACGCGGGACCATCCGCATGCCGGCATGCAGATCGCGCCCGAGCAGGGCCAGTTCATGGCGATGCTGGTCCAGTTGCTGGGCGCGCGCAACACCATCGAGATCGGTGTCTTCACCGGCTACAGCGCCCTGTGCGTCGCTTTGGCCCTGCCCGATGACGGCAAGGTGCTGGCCTGCGACATCAGTGATGCCTACACCCGGGTCGGCAAACCGTTCTGGGAACAGGCCGCGGTCACGCACAAGATCGATCTGCAACTGGCGCCGGCGCTGGAAACGCTCGATGCCCGCCTGGCCGCCGGCGAAAGTGGCAAGTACGACTTTGCGTTCATCGACGCCGACAAGTCCGGCTACGACGCGTATTACGAACGCTGCCTGGAACTCGTGCGCAGTGGTGGCCTGATCGCGATCGACAACACCTTGTGGAGCGGGGCCGTCGCACACGCTGCGGCCCCCGACGATGTCGACACGCTGGCTCTGCAGTCGCTCAACAACAAGCTGCATGCCGACCAGCGCATCGACCTGTCACTGCTGCCATTCAGCGACGGGTTGACGCTGGCGAGAAAACGCTGACCAAGGCCGCCTCCAGCGCAGCCAAGTCGTCATCGCTGGTGTAGGGCTGCACCGACACGCGCACGAAGGTGCGCGCAGCGTCGCGGGTCGCCTTCGGCCGAGCGCAACAGCATCGTCTCGCCTTCCACGTAACCCAGCCGCTGCCAAACCGGCCTCAGGATCGCTACGTTCGGTGAGTTCACTATGTTCGCCAGCGCTTGGATGTAAGCGGTCTTGCCTGGCGCGCGGGGCACCTGGGCGTGCAAAAGAGACGGCACGCCGACCAGCCCCAAACCGCCCGAGAGAATCTGCCTGCGTTTCATTCGATCGCCTCGTCGGCCCGCGCCAGCAGCGACTGCGTGATCGCCAGACCCATCACCGTCGCAAGCCTCGCGCCAGTCGGTGCTAATATCATTACCTCGTAATACCTGAAGGACAAAACCATGGAAGGCTCCACCGTTACCAGTAAAGGACAGGTCACCATCCCGATGGAGATCCGGCGTGCGCTTGGCATTCGCCAGGGCAGCAAGTTGGCTTTTGCGCAGAAGAACGGCAAGGTCGAGTTGCGTGTCGTGCACCGCGCGCCCGAGCTTGTGGTTTCGGGGTTCGGCATGCTGGGTGCACGGGGCAAGCGCCTGCCGGCCGATTTCGATGCTGCCAGCCTGCTCGCGGCGCAGACCCGGCCGGCGCAGGGCAAGCGCTGATGCTGGGCCTGGACATCAATGTGCTCGCGCGCTACTACGTGCGCGAAGGAGGTCCGGCGCGCGTGCAGGAAGAAGCCGCACGCGCCGTGATCGAGCGAGGCGAGCCGCTGTTCGTGCCCAAGACCGTGGTGCTCGAACTTGAATGGGTGCTGCGCGGCGTGTATGGCCACCCGGCCGCGGATGTCTGCCGCGTCTTCGAGCATCTGCTGGCGCTCGAGCATGTCGAGGTCGAAGACCGCGCGACGGTGGAAACCGCAGTGGGCAACCTGAAGCGGGGCCTGGACTTCGCCGACGCGCTGCACCATGCGGGCAGCCGCGCCTGCGCGGCCTTCGTCACCTTCGACGCCAAGGGTTTTGCCGGCAAGGCCAAACGGCTCGCGTTGACCCCGCCGGTGCGACTGCTGGTTTGAACGGAAAACCGGGCGCTTCATTCATTCAATCACCTCATCAGCCCGCAGCAGCAGCGTGATGGCGTACGGACCCAAAAGATCGGTTGGCGCACTGCCCAGGTCCAGGATGCCCAGGCGGTATACGCGGCCGGCGCTTTGGGCGCCTGCAATCCGCGGTAGTTCGCCCGCAAGGCCAGTCGTAGCCGTGATGAACGCACGCCGGCGCATCACGGCCTGGGCGCGCTCCAGTGCTGCGGGATGCTCTTTGAGCAGCCAGATGCACCAGGCCAGCGTGTTGGCCGTGGTGTCCTCGCCAGCCAGCAGCATGGTCAGCACATTGCCGGCCACCTGGGCGTCGTCGATGCCGCTGCCCGGTTCGTCGGCTGCCACCACCATGGCTTCGAGCAGGTTCTGCGGCGCGGCCCGCTGCCAGCGACCGCGCAGGCGCTCGGCCCGGACACCACAAGCCGGGGACCTGTCCACCGCGTGCGCAAACCTGCCCCGGCGAAAAACCGTGTTGAACACGTTCTCGCCGGCATGGATGTCCGCCGCCACCATCAGATTCTCGATCACCGTCAGGCGAGTGAACTCATGCGCCAGCTGGAAAGTTCGCGCGATACCCGGCGCCGCGCGTTGGTGCGGCGCCAGCGCGGTGATCGGGCGGCCGTCGAACAAGACCTGGCCGCTGTCAGGGCGCAGGCTGCCGGCCATGATATTGAATGCGGTGGTCTTGCCCGCGCCATTGGGGCCGATCAGACCCGTGATCGCGCCGGAGCGGATATCGAGGCTGAGGTCGTCGACAGCCAACACACCTCCGAAGGCGATGGAGATGTTCTTCAGGCTCAGCACGGCTGCCACATCGCCGGCTGACGCCGCCTGGACTGCGGCGCTGCGGCCAAGACAGGCACTAAACTACCGCGACGCGCCCTTGTCTACCGACTCGGCCCGCAACACAATTACTGGAGATCGTGTGTTGATGACGAAAGACCTGCGCGGCACGAATGCGGGTGCACCCGGAACCGGGTCGGCACAACAGCAGGCCATTGTTTCCGCCTGGTTCGCCGACCTGCGATTTTGCTGGGATGCCGCGACCGCGGGTGCCCGAGTGCTGCGTTTCGCCAAGGACGCAACCCTTTTCCTGGAAGGGCAAGCGGCCGATACGGTCTATGTGATCGAGACCGGACGCGTCCGCCTGGCAGCGTTTTCGCCTGATGGCCAGGAGCGCCACTTGATGATCATGGGCCCCAATGGCCTGGTCGGCGACTGCGCCTTGCGCGCCAGCGCGAATTACGTGGTATCGGCCGTCGCAGCGGCGGACTCCACCGTGCGAGCGCTGCCAGCCGACGCCATGATGGGCGCGATCGAGCGCAGTCCTGCGTTGCTGCGCCAGTACCAGACCTTGTCGGGTATGCGATTTCGCATCATGCTGCAGCATCTGGCGCTGCTCGGTTCGAATTCGGCGCGCCGCCGCGTCTGCCACCATCTGCTGGGACTGATGAACAGTTATGGGGCGATCCACCGCAATGGCACCTTGGTGACCATCTCGTTCACGCAGCAGGAAATGGGCCACATCTGCGGTTTGTCCCGGGTCAGCGTGTCGCAGATTTTCTCGATGCTGGAACGTGAGGACATCATTTGCCACGATGGACGCGCCGTGGTGATCCGGGACCGGCAAGCCCTGATACGCATGTTGACCTGTTGACCTGTTGACCGCGGCTCGGCCCCCGCAAAGATTCTCTCGACGGCTGTTAAGCAATTGACATCGGGCGCCGCCGTCGCCCGTTATGCTCATCGAACCGAAAGACGCGCCTGCAATCCCACGCCAAACCCGCCGCCATCCGATATTCACCCACACCGTGCAATCTCTCCCCGTCCTTGTCGACACATCGATGCTCCGGTCGGCCCAGGTTCAGATCGGTTGCGACGCCATCGAACCGAGCCTGAGCTTCTTTGTCAAGACCCTGGGCTTTCGCGTCGACGCCATATTCCCGGCCGACGACCCGGACACCGTGATGTTGTCCGGCTACGGCATGCAGATCCGGCTGCAACGCGGCGCCGCGCGTGGCGTCGAGGCGCTGTACCTGCTGTGCGACGATGCGCAGGCGGCCGCGGGCGGCCAGACCCTGCTGAACGCGCCCAATGGCGTGTCTATCCACCTGACAGCCGCCGATCCGCCGATGAAGGTTCCACCGGCCCGCCAGGCGCTGGTGCTGAGCCGAGGCGGCGACGGGCAATGGAGTGTCGGGCGCGCCGGCATGTGGTACCGCGACCTGCTGCCGGATCGCCACGGAGGCGCCTTCATCGCCTCGCATATCCGCATCCTGGACGGCGGACCGGTGCCCGACTATGTGCATTTCCACAAGATCCGGTTCCAGACCATCTTCTGCCGCAAGGGCTGGGTACGCGTGGTCTATGAAGGGCAAGGCGAACCATTCGTGATGCATGCCGGCGACTGCGTGTTGCAAGCGCCGCAGATTCGCCACCGGGTGCTGGAGAGCTCGGCTGGCGCCGAGGTGGTCGAGATCGGTGCGCCGGCGCAGCACATCACGATGGCCGACCATGCGATGGTCTTGCCGACACCCGAGCGTTATCCCGATCGTGACTTTGGTGGCCAGCGCTTCGTTCGCCATATTGCAGCCCAGGCGACATGGGAACCCTGGCGCAAGGACGGCTTCGAGATGCGCGACACCGGTATCGCGGCTGCCACCAGCGGCCTGGCCGGCGTGCGGGTACTGCGGCCAGCCGAGGGGCGCAACAGCACCGCCGCGCAGCAACACGCGACCGAGTTCTGCCTCTATTTCGTGCTGAGCGGCCAGGTCACGATGCAAACGGACGGCGAATCGATCGCGCTGGCGCCAGACGACAGCATCACCGTCACCGACACGACGCGTTATCGGTTCGTCGATGCAAGCGCGGACCTGAACCTGTTGGAAGTGAGCTTGCCCGCTGCGTTCGATGCCTGATCACAGCCACCCGGCGCGCAACCGATTCAGTCGGAGTAGGAATGCCAGTCACCCAACACCCCGCCCACAGATCCGTACGAGCACACCCGCCAGCGCTGGCTGGGCGATACGCAACAGTGCCCGGCACCTGACAGCGGCGCTCAAATTTCGCACTGGAAATGACCAGCACATCCACGCCAACGCCCATAGGCCCGATAGCCCGGTGCAGCTTCAGGTATTCGGCAGCCTTGTCTGGCACGTTGTGCTCAATCACCAACAGGTCCAGATCAGAGTTCTCATTGGCATCGCCTCGGGCATAGGAGCCAAAAAGCATGACACGCGCCGGACAGCTGGCCGCCATGGCCGCGCGCTGGGCTGCTTCAAGAATGGTCTGCTGGGTGAGCATGCGAACCTTTTAGCAATGGCAGTGCATCCATTTTTGAAGCATTGCCGACCAGGCTCCGTCAGTCCTCACCGTAAAATTACTTCCCCTTCGAATACACGAATCGCACCATGACCAACGACATCGTTCGCGCACTTGTGAACATGTCCAGTCCCGCATCTCCAGCACATCAACTTGCCAGCTTTTACGCCTGTGGCAAGGTCGCCGCGCCAATGCTTGGCGTGACAGTGGACGGACTAGGCGAACTGTCGCTGCCCATACGACAAAAAGATGCCCAATCCTTGCTCACACTGGCAAAGCCGGCGAAGTTTGGTTTGCGTGAGAAAACTTTGCTGAACAAGCAAGTGCGCGATACGCATGAGATCAGCGCCGACCAGTTGACGGTCACTTGGGACGCGCAGGCGCTCGATACCCTGGTCAGCACGATGCGCAATGCACTGGGCTTGCCACACAACGCGCGACTGGTGCCGCACTTGCACAACCTGTTGGTGTATGAGCCCGGCCAGTTTTTCAAACCCCATCAGGACACAGAAAAACACGATGGCATGGTGGCAAGCCTGATCGTGCTGTTGCCGTCACCCCATATCGGGGGTTCCTTGCATATTCACCACGGGCAAGAGCAGTATGCGTTTGTGTCCGAAAATTTGCAGGAGCCCGATATCCAGTGCATTGCGTTCTATTCGGACTGCAAGCACGAGGTGCATGAGGTCAAACAGGGCTATCGTGTCGCGCTGACCTACAACCTGGTACTGGAGCCCAGTGCCGCAGAACACGACACCAGCGACAGCACAATTCCCAACCCCCATTGGAGGCGGCGCTGCGTGCGTATTTTTCTGCGCCAGCAGTGGCGCACAGCCCCACACAGCCAGCCAAGCCTGCACACCTCGTCTATCTGCTGGATCACAGCTACACCGAGCACAGCTTGCGTTGGCAATACCTCAAGGGCAACGACCATGTGAGTGCAGGCGCATTCCGCCATGCGGCGCAAAAACTCGGGCTGGTTACCCATCTTGCCTTGGCGCAGTTACACCAAAGCTGGACTGCGACTGGCGGCGATGACGGTGGAGGTGGCTACGGCCATAGACGTGGCGCCCCTTCTGAGCCCGAGCCAGACGAATTGATTGACAGCGACTTGACTTTATCTGCGTGGATGAACGCGCAAAGCCAGAGCGTTGCGTACAAAACCTTGCACACCCGGGATGACCAAACCTGTATGTCCACTGAGCTGGGCGAGTTGGACTTGGTGGATTCCGAGTATGAGGGCTTCATGGGCAACTATGGCGAAACGCTGGACTACTGGTACCAGCGCGGCGCCATCGTGGTGTGGCGTGTTCAAGATCAAATCATGTTTGACTTTGACCTCAACCGCAACCAATCGATGCAAGCGTTCACCGCCTTGATCCAGCAGCCAGGAAATGAGGGGCGTGTGGCCGAAATCGTCCAACAAGCAGGCGCGTTCTTGTTCAGCGATTACCGCCATCCGAACGCTGCTGACTGGGCATCCATTGCGGGTATCGGCGCATACATCAGCCATCCAGAGCTGGCATTTTCTCTGCTTGAACGCTGTTCCATCCGAGCGATGACGCTCGCCTATGTGGCACCGCTCAAGCGATTGCAGGATGTTTATGGTGTGGATTGGTGTGAGCGCCTGCTGCAAAAATGGGCCACCAACGCAAAAGATGCGCGCACCCAATTACCTGCATTGGAACTAGCCGACTTCTTGCAACGTGCTGACGAAAATGCGCTGGACCGGCGTCTGTGCCGTGTGGTGATCGACGACGGCATCAACGCCTATATCCACGATGACACGATGACGGCAAGTACCAGTGCGACCAGTGCTGCCCGTCGCAATGCCGCCCTACCAACGCGGCTCAAAACATGCAGCCACATTGCGCGAGCCTGCGCATGGCTAAATGACTCTGCGCTGACCGACGCCTGGGTGGCGCATGTAAAAACACACCCCCTGCTTTATCCTGCCCTGGAACTGGCCCAACTGCTCATGCAACTGCAGACCCAGGGCGTAGATCGCAACAAAAGCGGGAGCGCAGTCTTGCTCCAATATGTTGAGCCCCACTTGCGCGACGAATGCAATCGGGGCTTGCGGGAACCGGGTGATTGGTCGATTTCAGCCAGCGCAGCCTGCCGCTGCCAGTACTGCACCACAGCAATGCAGTTTGTGCATTCCCCAACCGAAGCCGAACGTATCTGGCCCCTTGCCGCCGTGCACCGCAGCCATGTCATGAGCCAGCTGCGTGATTTGGACTTGCCACTGCACTTTGAGGAGAGAAAACAGGGCTCGCCGCACAAGCTGGTCATGACCAAAGACCAGCAGCTGTACCCGCAAGCCACGCGGCGGTATGAACAGGTGAAGGTTTGTTACGCGGCGCTGCGGGCCATGTCGTAGTCCGTAACCCCCATTGCGCAGTACGTTCCTGCGCTGGACTTTCCACGTTCGATGGTGAGCCCGATGGCTGCGAATAGCTGGACCTGCACAAAGGCCGTGCCACGCTCACGCGCCAGGCCCAGCATCAGCTCAGCCGGGCCGCTTGACAATGTACGGCGAAAAGACGTACATTGTTCGTATCAAGCAAGGATCCCCATGACCACCCAAGAATCCACCCGCACTGCCCGCGTTGAAGCGCGCATCGCCCCCGACGCGCTGGCGGTCGTTCGGCGTGCCGCCGAACTGCAGGGCCGCAGCATCAGCGACTTTTTGGTGGCCGCCGCCCTGAAGGACGCGCACCAGACCATTGAGGACGCGCAAATCATCCGGCTGTCGGTCGATCACCAACAGCGCTTTGCTGAGCTGCTGCTGAACCCGCCGCCCTTGGCGCCGGCAATGCAGCGTGCCCTCACGGCCCGCCAACGGTTGATCGCTGACGCCAAGTGACGGCGGCCTTTCGGCTTGAGGTGCTGAGCCCAAGCCATGCACGAGATGATTTCAGCTGCGGGGTTGAGGCGCTCAACCACTACTTGGCTCGCCAAGCCACGCAAGACGTGCGCCGCCGCGCCAGCGCCTGCTTCGTCGCGGTAGATGCGAGCAGCGGCAAGGTGGCCGGCTACTACACGCTGGCGGCCGCTGGCGTGCCGCTCACCGACCTGCCCGAGTCACTGACCAAGCGCCTGCCGCGCTACCCCTCGGTGCCCGTCGCCAGGGTCGGCCGCCTAGCCGTTGATCTCGCCTTCCACGGGCAGAAGCTGGGTGGTGCGCTGCTGGCGGATGCGGCCGTGCGCGCATTGCGCTCCGATGTCGCCGTGTTTGCGTTGGTGGTCGATGCCAAGGACGATGCCGCTGAAGCGTTCTATCGGCACCATGGATTTCAAAGCTTCGGCACTCAGGCCAGGCAGCTGATCTTGTCGTTGCAGAGCTTTGCGCGCGAAGCGAGATAGCGATCCGCAGAGAGCACTACTCAAGTTGCACATCGAAGTATTGAGTAGAAACACGAGGGACGCCTCTTTGTCGGCTTTCGGTATCCTTCCGGTAAGCGAGCTTGAATTGCTGTGAGTTTGCTTGCAACGCAAATACTGGGGGACGTTGGCCAGCTGCGCCGATTTGACCACCATCTCGCTGGTCAGGCGGCCTGTTCCGTCACTGGCTGCATGGAAGTGGAATCAGCCTGTCACCGCTCCGGTTCCATAACCGGCAGACGCTTGCACCACGCCGCCAGCGGATACCGCCACCGCACAGTACTTGAACTCCGGGATCTTGCCCACCGGATCGAGCGCCACGTTGGTCATCAGATTGGCCGCCGCCTCGTAGTACGCCTAAGCCGAATGGCACTTACTTTGTCTCCCACGCGTGACCGTGGCGCTCTATCTTTCGCCGAGCCTTGGCGCGCGGGATCTTCAACCACTGGTAGGGTTTGGGTCGTCGCTTTCGCATTCGTGGCTCG
>Ga0209491_10000599_pt1 | contig 72401 bp, 59 predicted proteins | sample BON02_FD_187213 | JGI IMG/M metagenome (GOLD analysis project Ga0209491, IMG submission 187213) | Freshwater microbial communities from Lake Bonney liftoff mats and glacier meltwater in Antarctica - BON-02 (SPAdes) (version 2) | ecosystem: Environmental > Aquatic > Freshwater > Ice > Glacier... | reverse complement strand
AAGGGGGCGTTAGTAAGCTCTCGACTTTTTCTAGTCAGTCCATGGAGGAATTGCCAGGATTCTCTCCTTATGGCACATTGAGTGGCGTTGGACTGATCTATGGAGCTTATGAGATGAATAAGAATTGGTTTACCAAAATTGGAGTTGGGGGAGTCCATTTAGGAATGGGCTCGAAACTCAATGGTATAAATGGGAATGTCCAATCATTGGGAAACCAAACGATCAACCTACAATTGGTAGGGTCTTTAGGCAAGAATTTTTTCATTGGAAATAAAGGCTGGGGTAGCTATTTAGGTGCCGGTATTTCTATGACCCAGTTAGACTTAAGCGGAGATAGAGTTTACACCCAAGTAAATGCCGATGGAATAAGGTTTCAAGGTGTAGTTGTGACTAACAGACAGGGAGACATGGGAGAAGTTCTAGCAAATAATCTGAGAATCTATAATACAAGTAAAAATGTGCTTTGGCATATTAGACCAGAATTGGGAGTATTCAAACAATTCGGAAAGCAGAAAATTTCCTTGGCCTTTATTTATGGTTATAAGTTAAGGGAGGAGTTGTTTGTAGTCAACTACAATTCCCTTTTATTCTTTGAGAAAAATTATTCTGAAATGCACGGTACCACTGGATCTTTTGTTTCGCTCCAATTGGGATATGAAATTAAATTTTAGCAAAATTAATTTTATTTGTCATCATTTCTTCATCAATACCTCCGTTTCCATTTGGACTCGTACTTACTCACAAAATCCCTGAACAGCGGTTTCTGAGTTCGCAGGATGCATCATCGCTGGGGAGAAATAGACGCGAACTGTTCCTGAACTGAGTAGGATCGAGCCACGCTTCATGATCCGATCGGCTCCGATGACTGCCATTGGTATGATAGGAATCCTGGTTTCGATAGAGAGGCGAAAAGGGCCGCGTTGAAAGGCGAAAATAGCGTTTCGTGTTCCTTCTGGCGCTACTACAATCGAGATTCCTTTCTTCAGATAAACAATCAGGCGATCCACACTAATTCGTCGAGACGCTGTATCTCCTCGATCTACCCAGACTGAAATCACTCCTAGAATTGTCCCAAAAACAGGGATTTTTGAAAGCTATTTCACCGATTATATTGATTTATGAAGGAATTTAACTGGATCATTTTAGTATCCATAAATGAGTGATGACTGAAGATGTGGATGTACGAAGAGGCAGGATCAATATGCTTGTTTCTCTGTACGTCAAATTGAATTCCAGGTAGCACTGCCCAGAGCTCTGACTAAAGCTTGATAACTATATAAAAAGATTTTTATGCCCTCGCTCATGCATGATAATCGAACTGATAATACAAGCGTAAAAACCAGTATTACCAGTGTGAAAAGCAATGCAGAATAAAGGGAATAAATCCCTTCAAAAAATTTGATTATCAGGAATTTTGATTAAATTTGAATTCGTAAATATATCTTTCACTCTTTGCTTGCAGGGCCCTGAATTCGTTTAGGGCTTTTTTTTATTTCGATTTTAATCTGATTCTTTGAGAAAGTCACTTAAAAGCCTACACTTTTTAAAATAGGCTAGGATTTAGCCATTTAATTTCTCAACTATTATAAAAATCTTACCTTTGCATTCTATTCGAGTGAATAGCATGAGTTGAAGTGTGTTAATTCATTGATTTACAACTAAAAACCAGCAGTCAGATGACCCTTAGACTGTTGATTAACCCGGGTTAAAAATATTATGTCTAACAAAGCAGAATTTAATTGGGAAGATTTCGAAACCAAAGGTTTTGGTGAGGGGTATTCCAAAGTGCAGCGGGAGCAAATGGCGGAAATGTATGAAAATACATTGAACGAGATCACAGAGAAAGAAGTGATTAAAGGTACCGTTGTAGGAGTAAACGACAAAGATGTGATCATCAATATCGGTTTCAAATCCGATGGATTGGTTCCATTGTCAGAATTCAGAGATTTAGAGTCTATCCAGGTAGGTGACACTGTAGAGGTATTCATCGAAGAGCAGGAAAACCACCTAGGGCAGTTGATCCTTTCTCGCAAGAAAGCGAAGATTGTTCGCGCTTGGAAAGACATCGAAGATGCACTTGAATTTGACAACGTGATCGAAGGTCTAGTTAAGCGAAGAACTAAAGGTGGTCTTATTGTGGACATCTATGGTGTTGAGGCATTCTTGCCAGGTTCCCAGATTGACGTGAAACCTATTCGTGATTTTGACATCTATGTAGGTAAGAAGATGGAAGTGAAAGTGGTGAAAATCAACCACGCAAATGATAACGTTGTAGTATCTCATAAGGTGTTGATCGAGAAAGATCTTGAGAAGCAGAAAGCTGAGATTCTAAACAATTTGGAGAAAGGCCAAATACTAGAAGGAGTTATAAAAAACATGACCAATTTCGGTGTATTTATCGATCTTGGAGGTGTAGACGGACTTCTTCACATTACGGATATCTCTTGGGGACGTATCAATCATCCAGAAGAAGTATTGCAGCTTGACCAGAAGGTTCAGATTGTAGTTCTTGACTTTGATGATGAGAAGAAGCGAATTTCATTGGGTATGAAGCAACTGACTGCTCATCCTTGGGATTCACTTGCTGCCAGCCTTGAAGTTGGAAGCAGAGTCAAAGGTAAGATTGTAAATGTAGCTGATTATGGCGCATTCCTTGAGCTTGCCGCCGGTGTTGAAGGCTTGATTCACGTATCAGAAATGAGTTGGTCACAGCATTTGAGAAACCCTGCAGACTTTGTCAAAGTGAGTGACGAAGTAGAAGCAGTAGTATTGACTTTAGATAAGGATGATCGAAAAATGTCACTTGGAATCAAACAATTGACTGAAGATCCTTGGACTAAAGCTGATATGAACACTAAATATGCGGTAGCTTCTAAGCATAAAGGTGTAGTGAGAAACTTAACAAACTTTGGTCTTTTCCTTGAGTTAGAGGAAGGTATTGATGGCTTGGTACACGTATCTGACTTATCTTGGACTAAGAAAATCAAGCACCCTTCTGAGTTTGTGAAAGTAGGAGATGAGCTAGAAGTAGCTGTCCTTGAGCTTGACGTAGACAACAGAAGACTGGCACTTGGACATAAGCAATTGGAAGAAAACCCTTGGGATACGTTTGAATCTGTATTCCCAGTAGGATCTGTTCATAAGTGTACTGTTAATTCTAAGAATGATAAAGGTGCTGTTCTTGAGCTTCCTTACGGACTGGAAGGATTTGCTACAATCAAAAATCTTGAGAAAGAAGATGGTTCCCAAGTTGAGGTTGGTGAGTCTCTGGAATTCAAAGTTTCTGAGTTTTCCAAAGATGACAAACGAATTGTTCTTTCGCATACAGCAATGTTCAAAGAAGATGCTAAGCCAGCAAAGAAGGCTGTAACCAAAAAGAAAGAAGATTCTTCTGATTCAGGTTCTTCCACTTCCTCCGCACCATCTGAGAAGTCTACCTTAGGTGACTTAGATGCTCTTGCTGGATTGAAAGAGAAAATGGAAGGAAAGAAGTAATTTCCTATTCAAAAATCCGATAATAATAAGTACAAGTGTCTGCCGAAAGGTGGACACTTTTTTTGGTTTAGGGCATTGATAGCGCCTTTTCTCTTTTCTATCAAATTATGCTTTTAATTATTGTTTTAGGGCCTTGGGGTAAAAAAAAAGCATTCACCACGGTGAATGCTTTTATATGAGGTCGAGAGCGGATTCGAACCGCTGTACGAGGTTTTGCAGACCTCTGCCTAGCCACTCGGCCACTCGACCAATCTAAATCGGAATGCAAATGTAGGTAATATCTCTATTCCTCCAAAAAAGGAATTACTTATTTTTAGATTGATGAAAATATATTGATCTGTCAAATGCAGATTCAGGCTTGGGAAAAAGTATTTAATGTTGATTCTCAGAAGTATACGATTTAAAAGTAAAAAATACCTTATTTATAATAATTATAAATAGCAGAAGCTGTATTTTTAAATGCTTAACCTACTGAAAATCAGTTTTATACTTATCCATTTATTATCCTTTAGAAGCAGTGTTGAGGTTTGAATCCATGTTTGAAAAACAGCCTCCGCGTAGTACCTTTGGGCTGCTGATAAAAAGCCATTTACACTATTTAATTACCTAGAATATGTTATCCAAACGCTTGTTAGTAGGAGTTCGATTGAATCTCCAAATGCTGGTAGTACTATTCATGTTGGTCGGAACACAAGCTTTTGCGGTTGATCCTGAAGTAGATGAAAGTCCAGAGGCGGTGTCAGCAGGCAAAGCAATTTTCAAAGCCAACTGTAGCACTTGTCACAAACTGGACGAGAAGTATATAGGTCCCTCATTGAGGGGAGTTACTGAAAGAAGGGATCCTGTTTTGGTTAAATCCTGGATCAAAAATTCCCAGGCTATGATAGCTTCAGGTGATGCCTATGCAGTCGCATTATATAAAGAATACAACAATTCTATTATGCCCGCTTATGCTTTTTTAAGCGACGTTGATTTAGAAAATATACTGTCTTACATTGAGTATGGAGATAAAGTAGACCCAGCTGCCGCAGCGGCTGTTGCTGTAGGTGCTGATGGAGATGCTTCTGCAACAAGTGGTGGAATCCCATCTGAATACCTGACTGGGATCTTAGTAGTTCTTATTTTCGTTCTGATTTTAATTTTAGTAGTACTTGGTTTGATCATCTCAGTGCTTTCTAAGTATTTAACCAAACAAAATCTTGATGAGACTGATAAAGAATTTGTAACTCAAAAATTTCAATTTGGGAAAATTTTAAAAAGTGATGCATTTATTATCATAGTAACTGCCTTGGTAGTAGCAGTGGTAGCAAAGACGGCAATTGATGGGTTATATTCCGTTGGTGTCCAACAAGGATATGCTCCGGAACAGCCAATTGCGTATTCTCATGCACTTCATGCAGGCACGCTAGAAATAGCCTGTCAGTATTGCCACACTGGAGTTGAGATTGGGAAATCCGCAAATATTCCTTCTGCTAACATTTGTATGAATTGTCATACTCACATTCAAAATATGGAAGGTGAAGAAGGGGTTTCTCCAGAAATTCAAAAAATCTATGACGCCGTAGATAATAATAAGCCCATTGAGTGGGTGAGAGTACACAATCTACCTGATCTGGCATATTTCAACCATTCACAGCACGTGAAAGTGGGTGGTGTTGAATGTCAGACTTGTCATGGTCCCATCCAAGAGATGGAAGTGGTAGGTCAGCACAGTTCGCTGACCATGGGTTGGTGTATTGACTGTCACAGACAGACAGAGATTACAACCGATGGCAATGCATATTATGATAAGTTGGTTCAGCTGCATTCGGACTCTAAAGATGCTTTAAAAGTTAAAGACATCGGAGGTTTAGAGTGTGCTAAGTGTCACTATTAATTCATGATTTTCTTTGAAAATTCATTCTAGACTATAAAATGAAGGAAACTAAAAAAACATACTGGAAAGGACTCGAGCAGCTTAATAACGATCCAGCGTTTGTAAAGAATGCCGATAAAGAATTTGTCGAGCTTCCGTCAAGCTCAAGCGAGGATGAAGGTTCTACCAGAAGAGACTTCCTTAAATTAATGGGTTTCAGTTTGGCAGCAGCCTCATTGGCGGCTTGTGAAGCTCCAGTAAGAAAAGCTATCCCTTATGTAAATAAGCCGGTAGATATCAACCCTTCCATTCCCAATTATTATGCTTCTACTTTTGCTACCGGTGGCGACTACGCCGCTATCGTGGTAAAAACAAGAGAAGGCAGACCAATAAAAATTGATGGAAACTCACTTTCGCCTATAAATAAGGGTAAAGTAAATGCAATAGTAGAAGGATCCATTCTTTCTCTTTATGATAAAGAGCGGCTGTCCGGCCCCTACATTAATGGTGAGAGGTCAGATTGGGCTACTCTAGACGCTCAAGTAAAAATGAGTTTTGCCTCAGCTGGAAATGTGAAGATTATTTCTAATACAATTCTTTCTCCTTCAACTCTGAGAGCTATTGAAATCTTTTCTGATTCAGTTGGTGGAGCGGAATTGATTCAGTATGATCCTATTTCAAATTATGGTATCAAAAAGGCAGCTCAGGTTTTTTACGGCACAGCAGTTATTCCTTCTTATTCCTTTAACAAGGCAAAAACTATTGTTTCCTTCGGAGCAGATTTTTTGGGTACTTGGATTTCGCCAATTGAATTTGCCGGTCAATATGCAAAGACACGAAAAATAAGCAACGAACGTCGAGAAATGTCAAGGCACTATCAGTTCGAATCGAATTTATCGATGACTGGTGCAAATGCTGATTATAGAACACCAATAAGAGCTTCTCAAAGCGGGTTGGCCGTTTTAGCGCTTTATAATGCTATTGCAAAGAAGGCTGGAGCTACTCGAGTTTCTACTGAGAAGGTTACAATAACTCACTTGGATAAAGCTGCAAATGATCTATGGGCTACCAAAGGTGCTTCACTTGTAGTGTCTGGATCTAATGATCCTAATGTACAGGTAATAATAAATGCAATCAATGAAATGCTTGGTGCAAATGGGACAACAGTTGATTTTGCAAATCCAGTTCATTTTAGAGAAGGTGATGACCTCAGAATGAGTCAATTTGTGACTGAATTGAAGGCTGGACAAGTTGGAGGAGTTATTTTTTATAACTGTAATCCAGTATACGATTTTGCAAAAGGAGCTGAAGTTGCCGAAGGGATAGCTAAAGTAAAAGTGAGTTTGGCAACAAACGGTACAATGGATGAAACTTCATCATTGGTTCAAATGGTTGCTCCAGATCACCATTACTTGGAGTCTTGGAATGATTTTGAGCCGAAGCGAGGACATTTTTCGCTTTCTCAACCAACCATTTCTCCATTGTTTGATTCTAGACAAGCACAGGAATCATTCCTTGCATGGGGTGGATCAACTTCTAATTATTTTGACTTTCTTCAGTCAGTTTGGCAAAATGAGGTGTATACTTTAGTGGATACTGAAGGTAATTTTCAGGAATTCTGGGATACTACCTTATATAATGGTGTTTTAGCATTTGATTCAACAGCTGTAGCACCTACACCAGTCGGAGATATTTCTGCTGCAGCTCTGGCTGTTACTAAATCATCAAATGCTGGTAATACAAGCCCCGAATTAGTCATCTATCCTAAAGTAGGGATTGGAAATGGTATCTATGCCAATATTCCTTGGCTACAAGAAATGCCAGATCCAGTAACTAAGGCGACATGGGACAATTACCTAACTGTCTCTCAGAAATGGGCCACAGAGAACGGCGTCACCATGTATGAAGAGCATACTGGGAAGGCATCGATAACTGTAAATGGTAAATCACTGATGGTTCCGATTATGATTCAGCCAGGTCAGGCAGATGGTACTTTTGGTTTAGCTCTTGGGTATGGTAGAACTAAAGCTGGGAGAGTGGCGAATGGAGTAGGTGTAAATGCTTACGAACTACTTGATGCTACAAAAGGCTTCGTCAATTTCGATATTACCACAGGAGTAAAAGTCACTGTCAGTGAAGATAAATATAAGATTGCAAGAACGCAGACTCACCAGACATTCATGGGGCGTGAAAATGTCATCCAAGAATCTACTTTAGGTGAATACAAGCTTGACGCAGGAGCTGGAAGATACCATCCTGAAATTTATAAAGATGGTGAATTTATAAAGCCATCAAAGATTTCACTTTGGAAAGGTCACCAATATAGTCAGCATCATTGGGGTCTGGCTATCGATATGAATTCCTGTATTGGATGCAGTGCATGTTCAGTTGCTTGTCAAGTTGAGAATAACGTGGCAGTAGTTGGAAAGCAGGAAGTATTGAATCGAAGAGAAATGGCTTGGATCAGAATTGATCGTTACTATTCCTCAGACGCGCCGGTAGATGATTTGAAAGCGATGGAAATTGCAGCAGATAATCCTGAGGTGACATTCCAACCGATGATGTGTCAGCAGTGTAACAATGCGCCATGTGAGACGGTATGTCCAGTGGCGGCAACGACACACTCATCTGAAGGGCTAAACCAAATGACATATAACAGATGTATTGGTACTAGATATTGTGCAAATAACTGTCCGTATAAGGTCCGTCGATTCAACTGGTTTAAGTACCATGACAACAAAGATTTCGCTGGAGTCAATGTTGCTCAGAATGACGACCTAGGTAAAATGGTATTGAATCCAGACGTCACTGTACGGGCGCGAGGTGTGATGGAGAAATGTTCCATGTGTGTGCAGCGTATCCAAGCTGGTAAATTGACTGCCAAGCGGGAAAAACGTAAAGTAGAAGATGGGGAAATCAATGTCGCTTGTGCTATTGCTTGTCCTACAGATGCTTTAGTATTTGGTGATATGAACGATGGCAATAGTAAAGTTTCGAAACTTCTTAAGATTGAGGAAAATAATACTTCAGCGTTGAAAGAAGTTGGGGAAGAAAGAGCTTACCATGTATTGGAAGAGATCAACGTCAGTCCCAATGTGTGGTACTTCACCAAAATTAGAAATAAAGACAAAAACGAAGCGTAATCTTAATCTTATAAACTATGCAGGTTACTTCATCCGTACGGGATCCATTAGTTACCGGAGGTAAAACTTATCATGATGTGACACAGGATGTGTGCCGTCAAGTAGAAGGAAAACCATCATTGGGTTGGTTCCTTGCTTTTCTCACAGCTGCTGGGGTGCTAGCTCTAGGGTCAATTGCACTAGTTGTTACACTCTGGGAAGGGATTGGCATGTGGGGCTTAAATAAAACTGTCGGCTGGGCATGGGACATCACCAACTTTGTATGGTGGGTTGGCATCGGTCACGCGGGTACCCTTATATCCGCTGTATTGTTGCTTTTCAGACAGAAATGGCGCACATCTATTAATAGAGCTGCCGAAGCAATGACTATTTTCGCAGTGATATGTGCTGCAATGTTTCCAGTGATTCACATGGGACGTCCATGGTTGGGAGCTTATTGGGCACTTCCACTTCCTAATACTTTTGGTTCTCTGTGGGTGAATTTTAATTCACCGCTCTTGTGGGATGTATTTGCGATATCAACTTATTTTGCTGTCTCATTGGTGTTTTGGTACATAGGATTGATTCCTGATTTTGCGACAATCAGAGATCGGGCTACGGGGTTGAGAAAAACGATTTATGGAGCACTTTCATTTGGCTGGGATGGTGCTGCTAGGACTTGGATGCGTTACGAGTCAGTATCGCTAATCTTGGCGGGATTGGCCACTCCTCTTGTGCTTTCAGTACACACAATCGTATCTTTTGATTTTGCTACTTCTGTAATACCAGGATGGCACACCACAATTTTTCCTCCTTATTTTGTGGCTGGTGCGATTTTTTCAGGTTTCGCTATGGTATTGACTCTGATGATTGTTACGCGTAAAGTCTTTAAACTAGAGGATTATATTACAATTAGTCATATTGAATTGATGAATATTGTAATAATTGTTACAGGCTCAATCGTAGGTGTAGCATACATCACAGAGTTTTTTATAGCATGGTATTCTGGTGTCGAGCCAGAGTTTTATGCCTTTTATAACAGAGCTACTGGACCATATTTTTGGGCTTATTGGACTATGATGACTTGTAATGTTATTTCTCCTCAGCTATTTTGGATTAAAAAAATAAGAACTTCGATAGCGGCTACTTTTGCCTTATCTATTGTGGTAAATATTGGAATGTGGTTTGAGCGGTTTGTAATTATTGTCACTTCACTTCACAGAGATTATTTACCCTCTTCATGGGCTATGTTCTATCCTACTTGGGTGGATGTTGGAGTTTATCTGTTCACATTTGGGTTGTTCTTTACCTTATTCCTTTTGTTCACTAAGTTTTTCCCAGTAATAAATATGGCTGAGGTAAAAGCTGTATTGAAATCTTCATCTGAAAAAGTGTCTAAATAATTATGGAAAGAGATACACATTTTGTTCTGGGGGTATTTGACGATGAGGATATCCTACTTCAGGCAGTAGGAGAAGTGAGAGCTAGTGGAGTGAAGATCGATGAGGTTTACTCCCCTTATCCAGTCCATGGGTTGGATGAAGTTCTTGGCTACAGGAGGAGCCGTTTACCAATAGCAGCATTCTTGTTTGGTATAGTGGGTACTACGCTTGCTTTGACTATGCAGTATTACATGATGTTATTTGATTGGCAAATGATCATTGGTGGTAAGGATTATGCTTCTTTTCCAGTCTTTATTCCAGTCACATTTGAAATGACTGTGCTGCTGGCCGCTTTTGGGATGGTTGGTGTTTTTATGATCAGTTCTAACCTAAAACCCTGGGCCATACCTAGGATTTTTGACGTAAGAAGCACTGATGATAAACACATAATGGCTATTGATATAGTTAATAATTCAGCTATGGATATTGCAAAAATTGAAGAGATTTTGAAGTCTTCTGGGGCTTCAGAGGTAAATAAAAAAAGTTTTGAATAGTAAATCTGAAACTATGAAGATTACTAATAGATATAATGGTTTGAGCTTAATTCTTTCGGGAATTATCCTAATTGGTTGCAAAGCTGGAGGAAACGATCAGGGTCTTGAGTACGCACCTCAGATGTATCACTCGGTTGCCTATGAGCCCTTGACACAAATCACAGATGAATCTCAAGGTTCTTGGCTTTCTACTCGGGAAGATGAGAAGGGTGAATTTTACAACAGTAATATTCACAATCCTCATAACATGAATATGAGAGAACCTGTGGCAAATACTGTTCCGCGTAATAAAAATGCATATTTGCCTTACCGATTAAAGACTTTCGAATTGGAATTAGCTGGAGAAACAGTTAGGAATCCATTAGACCCAACTGATCAGGTATTGGCAGAAGGCGAGAAATTATTCCTTAACTATTGTTCTACCTGTCATGGAAAAGGTGGTGAAGGGGACGGGAAAGCAGGACTGAAGATTGGTGGTGTTGCAAATTTAACCGGTGGTGCTTACTTAGGATTGCCCGAAGGACATATTTTTCATGTGATCACCAAAGGTAAAGGAAGAATGGGAGCTCATGGTTCTCAGATTCTTCCTGAAGATCGTTGGAAGATCGTTTCATATGTAAAACAAAAAATTCAAGGCGCACAGACTGCCGCGATTGCTGAGGCAAAAGTATCAACTGAAGAAACCTTAGGAAATTAAATATGGGCCACGACACACAACATTACAATCTGGATCAAAAGTTTGTTTTTACAAATGCAACTAAAAAGTCAATAATTACAGTTTTGATCGTTGGATCAGCACTTTTAACAATTGGCATTTTAATGGGTATTTTTGGGAGTAATCACCAAGAGGGTGTAGGAGCTGGATCTCATACTTTTCATTGGTATGAAAGGCTATATGCAAACCTTTGGATCAACAATGTATATTTCACCGGTATCGCAATAATTGGAGTCTTCTTTTTTGCAATACAGTATGCTGCCCAAGCGGGTTGGTCTGCGCCACTAGTCAGAATTATGCTTTCTCTGGGTAATTGGTTGCCATACGCAGGAGTACTGATGATTGCTAGCTTCTTTTTAGTTAATCACGAATTGTTCCACTGGACACATAGTTATTTATTTGATAAAGCTTCTCCGCAATACGATAAGATCATTGATGGTAAAGGAGCGTTCTTCTATTGGCCAATGGCTAAGGGTACTTTTCCTGTATTCTATATTTTCCGAATGGTTTTATTTTTCGGCTTTTGGGTGTTCTTTTTCAATAAGTTGAAGAATTTATCTTATGCTGAAGATTCACTTGGCGGAAGTACGTCATGGTACAAGATCAGAGCAATGTCAGCGCTCTTTATTATTTTCTTTGCAGTGTCCTCATCAATTGCTGCTTGGGATTGGATCATGTCAATTGATACACATTGGTTCTCAACCTTGTTTGGATGGTATGTATTTTCCTCTTGGTTTGTGGCAGGACTATCTGCTATGACTTTAATTACTATTTTCTTGAAGGGTCAAGGATACTTAGAGATGGTAAATGAAAATCATATACATGATTTGGGAAAGTTCGTCTTTGGATTTACTGTATTTTGGACATACTTATGGTTTTCTCAATTTCTTTTGATCTATTATGCCAACATACCTGAAGAGTCAGTTTATTTCATAGAGAGACTGAGTTCTGACGTGTATGGACCGTTCATTTTTGTAAACATAGGCTTGAACTTTGTACTTCCATTCCTAGTTTTGATGACAAGAGATTCCAAAAGACATGGGGTATTCTTAAAGTTAGTTTGTTCCTTAATTATAGTAGGGCATTGGGTTGACTTTTTTCTAATGGTTCAGCCAGGTACACTTGGGAGTGACGGAGGTGTTGGATTTATGGAAGTTGGAATGTTCTTAGTCTATGGTTCAGGAATGGCGTTTGTTGTGCTGGGTGGGTTAGCTAAAGGAAATTTAATTCCTAAAAACCATCCAATGCTTGAGGAGAGTTTTCATCATCATATTTAATAACAGCCAAAAAAAATTAAGGTATGTACGGTTTTCTAATTGGAGTAGGCGTTCTATTACTATTGTCCATCATCTGGATGGTTTATAGAATCCAGACTTTAGTAACAGTTGTAAAAGGTTCGGATAAAAAAATAGCTTCTGGAAGTAATAAGGTAAATGCTATTTTGTTTATTGTATTCATGCTTGGAGCCGGAGCATTGATGTTTTGGTACTCAATCAAAGAGTATGATAATTATCAATTACCAATTGGTTCTGAACACGGACTTGTAACCGATCGTTTGTTTTGGGTTACCATGGCTGTGACAGGTTCAGTTTTCCTAATAACACATGTACTGCTGTTTATTTTTCCGTATAAGTATCGATACAGCGAAAAGAGAAAAGCTTCATTCTATCCTGATGATAACAAACTTGAGATTATTTGGACTATAGTACCAGGAATTGCATTAGCTGGTTTAGTTTTTTCAGGTTGGATGGCATGGTCAGATATTACTGCCCCGGCTCCAGAAAATGCCCATGTCGTGGAAATAATGGGATATCAGTTTGCATGGGAGATTCGATATCCTGGTACAGATAAAGTGTTAGGTGATTATGATTATCGTCTTATAACTGCATCAAACTCACATGGTATAGATTTTACAGACAAAAATTCAATTGATGATTTCCCCTCACCGGTAGTCGTTATCCCGAAAGGTGAACCTGTTCTGTTTAAAATTAGAGCAAGAGACGTGCTTCACTCAGTTTTTGCACCACACATGAGATTAAAAATGGATGCAGTTCCCGGTATGCCTACTAGGTTCTGGTTCGTCCCCATTAAGACTACTGCAGAAATGAGAGTTGAACTAAATAATCCTGAATTTAATTACGAGATCGCGTGCACAGAAGTTTGTGGAAAAGGCCATTTTGGAATGAGAAAAATAATCGAAGTCATAGAACCGGCTGCTTATCAGAAATGGATATCAGAGCAAAGGTCATTTATACAGATGGATCCTGCATTAGCAGAAGGTCTTCCCAGTGAGACTAAAGAACTTGCAGAAATTCAATTAACAGAAAATTAATACACAAAATCATAGATTATGGCCACAGCAACTGTCACAAATCACGAGTCAGCCTCACAGGATCATGAGCATCGTGATAATTTTGTAACGAAATATCTATTTACCCAAGATCACAAAATGATTGGAAAGCAATATCTAATCACTGGAATGTTTTGGGCATTAATAGGAGGCTTTTTATCCATATTGTTCCGTCTTCAACTCGGATTTCCCGAAATGGACCTTTCATTCTTGCGGCCTTTATTGGGTGGTTGGATAACTGAATCTGGATCATTAGATCCTACCTTTTATCTTGCGTTGGTTACTATGCACGGTACTATCATGGTATTCTTTGTTTTGACGGCTGGATTGAGTGGTACCTTTTCTAACTATCTGATTCCACTTCAGATCGGCGCTCGTGACATGGCTTCAGGTTTCATGAACATGCTTTCGTACTGGTTCTTTTTTGTTTCAGGTGTGATTATGTTTATATCTCTATTCATCAAGACTGGTCCCGCAGCAGGGGGTTGGGTTGTATATCCTCCACTTTCCGCTTTGGAACAAGCTATTCCAGGTTCAGGTTTAGGTATGACTTTGTGGTTAGTTGCAATGACCTTTTTTATTGCTTCCTCTTTGCTAGGTGGTATAAATTATATTACGACTGTAATTAATTTAAGAACTAAAGGAATGTCTTTCTCAAGACTACCATTGACCATATGGGCATTTTTCCTTACTGCTGTAATAGGTCTTTTATCTTTCCCTGTTCTTTTTGCCGCAGCTCTTCTTTTAGTTTTTGACAGAAGTTTTGGCACATCATTTTATCTTTCTGATATCTACATTGGAGGAGAAGCACTTCCCAATACGGGGGGTAGCCCTGTTCTTTACCAACATTTATTTTGGTTCTTGGGTCACCCAGAGGTTTATATTGTATTGCTTCCTGCATTAGGTATTACATCAGAAGTTATTGCAACAAATTCTAGAAAGCCGATTTTTGGATATAAAGCAATGATTATTTCAATGCTTGGTATTACAATACTTTCCTTTATTGTTTGGGCTCACCACATGTTCGTATCAGGAATGAATCCTTTTCTTGGTTCAATATTTATGTTCCTTACGCTGATTATTGCGGTTCCATCAGCTGTCAAAGTATTTAATTATTTGACTACCCTTTGGAGAGGAAACTTGATTTTCACTCCGGCAATGTTATTCTCAATTGGTCTTGTATCATTCTTTATTTCAGGAGGTCTAACAGGTATTTTCTTAGGAAACTCAGCTATTGATATTCAGCTACACGATACATATTTTGTAGTTGCTCACTTCCATTTAGTTATGGGTTCAGCTTCATTTTTCGGACTAATGGCTGGTGTATACCATTGGTTCCCAAAAATGTTTGGACGCATGATGGATGCTAAATTAGGGTATATTCATTTTTGGTTAACTTTTACGGGAGTTTACTTGGTCTTCTTTCCCATGCATTACATAGGGATTGCAGGTTTTCCAAGAAGATACTACAGTTGGACTAACTTCGAATTTGCGAATATGTATACTGACTTAAATATGTTTGTATCTGTAGCGGCGATTATCACATTTACAGCACAATTCATCTTTATTTTCAATTTCTTCTATAGTATGTACAGAGGGAAAAAAGCAACCTTGAATCCTTGGAGATCAAACACTTTGGAGTGGACGACTCCGCTTTATCCAGGTCATGGTAACTGGCCGGGCGAAATACCTACCGTTTACAGATGGCCATATGATTATTCTAAGCCAGGTGCTGAGGATGATTTTATACCTCAAACAGTTCCTTTATCCGCTACTCCTGAATCTAATCTTCCACATGAGCAAGAGCTAGTTAAACTTGAGTTAGAAATCATGAAGGAAGATGAAGAGGTGTTAATAGCAAATGAGACAAAACATTAGTAAAGCAGTAAGTAGTTTTCGTTCAGTAAGTCGTCTTACGGTTATAGCAGTTTATGTGCTTATATTGGTTGGCGGCATAGTCAGAAGTACAGGTTCTGGAATGGGATGTCCTGACTGGCCAAAATGCTTTGGAAGTATAGTTCCCCCAACAAGTGTTGACCAACTTCCTTCAAATTACCAAGAGATTTATCTTGAAAAAAGGCTTGCCAAAAATGATCGCTTTGTCGCATCCTTGGTAAAGCTCGGTTTTGAAGATACTGCAAAGGAAATTGCAGAAGACAAATCAATTCTTATTGAGGAAGAATTCAATGCTACCAAAACCTGGATTGAATATTTGAATAGGTTATTAGGTGTTATTATTGGATTGCTCATCGTTCTTACCGTATGGAAGTCTATACCATTATGGAATGTTGATCGAATGATTCCAATTCTTTCCATTGCTTCGTTAGTTTTAGTGTTGTTCATTGGTTGGATTGGATCAATAGTAGTATCCACTAATCTTTTGTCCTGGATAATTACAGTACACATGATTTTAGCTTTGGCTCTAGTAGCGATACTGATCATAGCTAATCACCGTTCCTCCTCGTATATAAAAAGTAAAAGTTTGAAAATACATCTCCCATCTAAAGTAGAAAATATTTTAGCTCTAGGTTTATTTTTGGTATTCGTTCAAGTTGTGATGGGTACACAAGTACGCGAGCAAATTGATCTGATTTCAAATAATCTAGGTAATATGTTGCGAGGTGAATGGATCGGGCTTGTTGGGCTCAATTTTCTGGTTCATCGCTCCTTTTCATTATTATTATTAGGGGTGCATGTATTGTATTTCTTTTGGGCTTTCAAGTATACCATCCGCAGGTCACAAATAAATCTTTGGTCTCAAGCATTGATTGGATTAATTCTGATGGAAATAGGCACTGGAATAGGGATGACCTATTTTGGTATTCCTGCTTTCCTTCAGCCGCTCCATCTTATATTTGGTTCGTTAATTATTGGAGTGCAGGTAATATTGATTCTCCAATTGCGTGATCAAAAATATTCTCGATTAAATATAATTGAATCATGAGCACTGTTGAAGTAATTGACGCCACAAATAGTTTCATTATCGTACGATTAAAAGCGTATTCCGAATTATTAAAATCCAGACTATCGGCTTTAGTTACATTTTCGGCCGTTTTTGGTTACATCTTAGGTGATCGTGGTGTTTCATTTAGCTGGCCAGCGTTTATTGGACTAGTTATCGGAGGATTCCTAATTAGTGGTGCTTCAGGGGCAATTAATGAGATTCTTGAAAGGGACTTAGATAAATTAATGAAACGGACTCAAAATCGTCCATTACCTCTAAAAATTATTTCCTTACAGGAAGCTTATTGGTTCACAGGTTTTGCAGCTGTTTCAGGAATTTCGCTTTTATGGATTTTTACTAATCCGCTAACTACGGCTCTTGGCGTATTGAGTATGATTCTTTATGCTTTTGTCTACACTCCATTAAAAAGAGTAGGTCCTATAGCAGTTTTTGTTGGAGCAATTCCAGGCGCAATGCCTCCTTTGCTTGGATGGACTGCAGCTACAGGCGCTGTCAGTCACGAAGCTCTTATAATCTTTGGTATACAGTTTATATGGCAATTTCCCCATTTCTGGGCAATAGCTTGGGTTAGTGATGAGGATTACAAAGCAGCAGGTTTTAAACTTCTCCCTTCTGGGGGGGGTAAAGATCTGAATACAGCTTTTCAGATTATGATTTACACGTTGTTCTTGTTGCCTTTAGGATTATTACCAAGTTATTTTGGATTAACTGGTTTGAATTCTGGAATTGTGGCGACTGTTTGTGGAGTATTATTTCTTGCCCAAACATTTTCATTGATGCGTGATTGCTCAAGAAAGTCAGCTCTTAAAATTATGTTTGGATCATTTTTGTACTTGCCAATAGTGCAAGTTGCTTATTTATTGGATAAACTGCCTTAATTATGGAAAAAGAATTAAAATATGTAGACATGGTTGAGCAGCCAATCTCAATGCATCCAAAAAAGTTTGCATTGTGGTTGTTTATTGTTTCGGTATTAATGGTATTTGCAGGTTGGACGAGTGCTTTTATTGTTCGTCAAGCGGAGGGTAATTGGCTTGATTATGATTTGCCTCAAATATTTTGGGTAACATCGGCGATAGTAATTTTAAGTTCAGTTGCTTTACACTGGGCATATATCTCAGCAAAAAGAGATAACATTGTGCAGTTGAGGTTAGGTATGTCCTTAGCAATGATTTTGGGAGTCTGCTTTTTAGTAGGTCAGTGGTATAGCTGGAAAGCCCTTGTATCGATTGAAATATTTTTCGTGGGTAATCCTGCTGGATCTTTTCTATATGTATTAACAGGAATGCATGCTGTTCATTTAATCAGTGGTTTAATATTCCTGATTATTGTATTAATTTCAACCTTTAGGTACAAGGTTCATTCTAAGTCAATGAGTACATTGGAAATGGCTGCTACTTATTGGCATTTTCTTGGTGCCCTTTGGATATACTTATTTATGTTTTTACTCTTGAATCATTAAATTAAAACTCAGTACAAACTCATATTTTATGTCAGCGCATTCTACAGTTATTGAAGTAGGCTCGAAAAGAGGTACTTGGGGAGGTGGCAACGAGCCTTTTAAGGCAAGTTATGGAAAACTCATGATGTGGTTTTTCCTTCTTTCGGACATTTTTACATTTGCAGCATTCCTCATTGCCTACGTAGCTACCAGGGTTACTTATCCCGCTTATGAGGGTTCACTAGAAGCTTTTTCCGGTTCAAATGAATATTGGCCTGTACCGGAATTGGTGTTTGAAGCATTACCATTCGTTCATGGTATTCATGCGCCTTTGATTTTTGTAGGCATCATGACTTTTATATTGATTGCTAGCTCTGTGACAATGGTTTTGGCTGTGGAGGCAGGTCACAGAAATGATCGAGATGATGTCGTTAAATGGATGTTGTGGACTTTATTCGGTGGTATTACTTTTTTAAGCTGTCAAGCATGGGAGTGGAATCACTTTATTCACGGTACGGAAGGGGGAACAGTTTTGACTTATATAAATGGCTTGAATCGTTTGGTTACAGAAACGGTTTATGGAGCTAATCTTACAGTAAACGAATATGGGCCCGCTTCTTTCGCAAATTTATTTTTCTTTATTACTGGATTCCACGGTGTCCATGTTACAATAGGAATACTTCTATTGTTTATTGTTTTTTATCAAGCCGCTGTAGGGACTTATGACCGTAGAGGTCATTATGAAATGGTCGAAAAAATCGGTTTATATTGGCACTTCGTAGATCTGGTATGGGTGTTTGTATTCACTTTGTTTTATTTAATCTAAAGATTCTTAATAATTTAATTATGCAAATTCAAGAGAATAAATCAACATTGGTGGTTACACCTAAAGACAACGATAAGATTAAAAAAATCTGGAAAACTGCTGCAATACTGTTGGCAATCACTGTCGTAGAATTTATTATGGCTTTCACAATGGATCGTGGACTTTTACTTTATATCCTCTTCATTGTATTGACAGTTTGGAAAGCAAAATATATTATGATGGAATTTATGCACTTGGGTGAAGAGGCTAAACCCCTATTCTATTCGATCATTATACCCCTAATTTTCTTGGTATGGTTAGTCATTGCATTGATGAAAGAAGGTACTGATATATTTCTAGTGCGCTGGTAAAAAAAATAGGGTTGTGTTACGACACTTCAACTTTTTTTGTTTATAGAAATTAATGAAAGGAATTCGAATATTACAAGGGTTTGTGCTAATCTGTATCTTGTTGGTACCGGTATTGATATTTATGTTTTTGAAAAGCTTTGGGAATAACACCTATGACATTCCTATCTTTTTTGAACAGGGAGTAGACAACCCATTCCAGGAATGCCCAGTAGCAGATACCACTCAGCACTATATTCCTGACTTCACTTTTGTCAATCAAAAAAGTGAAGCTGTAGGGAGCAAGGATATGAAAGGTAAAGTTACAGTGGTAGACTTTTTCTTTACTTCTTGTCCATCTATCTGTCCGGTCATGTCTTCGGAATTAGAGCGAGTCAACGATATGTTTCGGGAGGAACCAAGTTTGCAGATCTTATCGATCAGTATAGACCCTACTTATGATACCTCGGAAATTCTTCAAGATTATGCCGATAAGTATAATGCAAGTGCCGGCAAGTGGGATTTTCTAACAGGAGATAAGGACGAAATTTATCAACTAGCTAAATGTGGGTTCATTTTGCCTACACTAGATGGCATGGGAGTTCCGGACGATTTTGCACATAGTGACAAATTTGTTTTAATTGACCAGGAAGGTAGGATTAGAGGTTACTATTCTGGAACAAATCGTGAGGATGTAGACTTATTAATGCTAGAAGCTAAAGTGTTATTATATGGGAACAAGTAAAGTCATGCTTATTCAATCTGAGCAAAAATTAAAAGCGTGGATAATTGCTATTTCAGTCATTATTCCACTGGTTGTCGCAGTTTTAATTTTTATGCCTACAAAATTGGAACTAGGATCTGACTTGGTTTACTTTCTTCCTCATTTGAATGCGATTATTAATACAGCTGCGACTTTTGCTCTGGTGGCTGGCTTAGTATTTATCAAAAATAAGAAAATTGCCTATCACAAAGCTTCCATGACAATTGCCCTTGTGCTTGGAGCAATCTTCCTGATTTTCTATGTAATCTATCATGCAGCGGCGGAGAGTACGACATTCGGAGGAATTGGAATTATCAGGCCTATTTATTTTACAATTTTAATCACCCATATTATATTGGCGGCCGTGGCACTTTTTCCTATTCTTTTTGCTTATTACTATGCACTTACCAATCAACGAGCAAAGCATAGGAAAATAGTTAGATTTGCTTATCCGATTTGGCTTTATGTCACAGTGACAGGAGTGATTGTTTATTTGATGATCTCTCCTTATTACACTCATTAACATATTATATAATTGAGAGATGAAAAGAAAATTGAAGAATTTTGCGAGAGTTGCCTTTCTTTCATTACTTGGACTACTAGTCCACAGCGTTACTTTTGCCCAGTGCGCCATGTGTCGGGCCTCGGTAGAAAATAACGTAAGCAATGGAGATACATCTATCGGTGCGGGTCTAAATAATGGAATTCTCTATCTTTTTTTAATGCCCTATTTGATTGCAGGGACCATAGGTTTCTTCTGGTATCGAGCAGCAAAAAACAAAAAGTCAAAATTATCACTTCGCTAATTTTAAAAGTTCGGAGTTTAATTAGGGACCTTGATTTTTTTATTTTGAAAGGAAATGAGTTATGAAATCCGAAGGCTGGTAATTCTAATCAGCGTGCTTTCTCTTTTTGTTGTTCTTATCCTCAATTTCTTTTTTTTTCAAAAAAGCAACCAAGAGACCTATCTCAAAGATCTTCAGGATAGAATTCAGGCAGTAGATCGGGAGTTTGATGAAGATTTCATTCAGATCCTCGTGGATGTAAGAAACGAGGATACACTGAGTTTTTTTAAAGTAAGCAATCCTTTACATAAGCATCCATTTTTCATTCTAAACCCTTCTGGTGAACTACTTTTTTGGTCAGATTTTTCGCTCTCTTTAGATTTCACGAGTATCGACCTGAAAAGGGACTATCAACTTATTGAAGGAACTTATGGCAGCCTTCTATTAAGAAACCGTACAATCCGAAGGAATAATACCGATTTCCGAATGATTCATGTCATTCGATTGGTCTGGCCAGGAACGATCGAAAATGATTATTTGATCACTGGAGCGAATTTAGAACTCTTTGGTAACAATAGGTTTGAAGTGTTTTCGCCTGAGGAAAATGTTGGTCAATCAGTCATGAATGCTGCTGGCATTAAGCTTTTTGGAATTAATTTCTTAGCTGGCTATGTACCAATAGGAAGAGTTATCAATTCCGCATTACTCATCTTCTTTACCTCGGTTTTCCTGCTGTACTTTATTTTGAGTTCAAATTTCGTGTTGAAGAAGTGGCGAAAGGGTAGACGCTGGCAGGCTATAGGCTATGCGATTAGTACGGTGACGGGCTTTCGGCTCGTCATGTTACTATTAGAGATTCCAGCTGGATTTCTCAATTTGAGCTTATTTGACCCATCGAATTATGCATCTTCTTGGTTCAATCCAAGCTTGGGAGATTTATTGCTTAATACGATCTGTGGTACCTTTGTTTTTGGATTGGTTATTTTTCAGCTGGTTTCTAAACCTATGCTTGAAAAAATCAAGATCTTACAGGAATCCCATGAGATCAAGTTATTCTTTTTGGTTTCTTTCTTGATCAGTTCTTTGTTTCTATACTTCGTATGGTTTCTTCCAAGCGATTTGGTTCAAAATTCGCAGTGGGCCTTAGACATTAATTCGATTGCTGATTTTGATCTATTTAAGGGCCTAAGTTTTATAATCTTATTTCTTTGGGGTGCCAACTATGTACTCTTCTCCCTCTCATTGATCAACCTCCTCCTTGAGCTGAAAGCAAAAAAACACTCTTATTATGTTTTACTTCTGGCTATTGGAATTCCGGTTTTAGGGCTTATTTTTTTCTTTTCAACTTGGGCAGCCGTAGTTTGGTTTATCCACCTCATATTTTTCTTCCTGATTTTAAGGTTCGAATTATTCAAAAATGTTTTCCGGTTGGGACTCGATACTTTTCTGACATTTTTCTTCGCCAGTTTGATCACTGCAATAATTGCGGGAATCAGTACTTTTCAGACAGAAAATTCTCAGCTTATTCAATCAAAAACTCGGTTTGCCACTCAAAATTTGATTGAGAATGATGTTATGACTGAGTTTTTCTTGGGAGAGATATTTAATCGAATCAAAGGAGATCTTTTTATTCAGACTAGAATAGCTGACCCACTTTTCTCAAAGGAACCAATTGAGACTAAGATCAGAAGAATTTATTTAGACAATTATTTCGATCAATTCGAGGTTCAAGTTCGAGTTTTTTCCTCCTCTGAACAGCAAGTACTTGGTCCTGCGGATGGGATTAATCTTCAGCAGTTTCGCTTCGAATATGTGAAAAGTGATTATGCTACTTCTGTTCGTGGCTTATATTTCATTCGAGGTGACGAGCAGAACTCAGGCAATCGATTCGTTTCTTTTATCCCAGTTATTAAAGAAGGGGTACAGCTCGGGACAATCTATCTTGGTTTCAACCAACTTCGAGTACAGCCAAGCAGTGTCTATCCTAAGCTCTTATTGGACAAGCAATACAGCGAAAAGCTAGATCCACTACGGTACGATTATGCGGTCTTCAAAGAAAATAAGCTCATTAGAAGCTCTGGGTCATTCAATTTCCTACAGTTGAACCCTGAATTGCTCGCAGAGCGTTCTGCTTTTTTTACTGCTGGCATCAATCAATACGGATATCATCATTTGGCAATCCAAAATGGTGCGGAAACGATCATAGTTTCCTCATCGACAAAAACGCTTTCCTACTTTTTTGGAAATATTTCGCTCTTCTTTGTTGGATTTGTATTCCTTACTTTCTTTACAATTTCGATAAACGCCCTGTTAAAAGGCTATCACAATTTTGATTTCAACTACAGTACCAAGCTTCAGTTGTATCTCAATTTTGCTTTCTTTTTACCAATCATAATTATTAGTATCATCACTATCGGCCTATTAGCAAATAGTTATCGAGAGGATCTGGATAGACAATATATTCAAAAAGCTTCTTTGATTCGTGGAAATCTGAGCAGCTTCCTCAATAATCAAGAACCAGACAATGTCTCAAACGATCTTCTGACTGAGGAGGTCAGTAGCTTAGCTAATACCACCGCGAGTGATATTCATCTCTACAATTCAGCGGGCAGACTGGAGGCAACTAACCGCCCCAATATTTTTGATAAGAAAATCCTATCTCCTTTGATGAATCCTGCTGCTTTGGCTGAGATCCAAGAGTTAGGTCAAAATCAGTTTTTGGCAAATGAGCGGATTGGAAATCTTAGCTACAAGGCGGTGTATTTAGCAATCCCGTCGGCTGGAAGCAAAGGGAATTTGGCAATTTTGGCAGTTCCTTTTTTCGAGTCTGAGGCGGAGCTAAATTCTGTGATTGTTGATGTTCTGAGTAATATTTTCAATGCATTTGTGATCATTTTCATCCTTTTTCTGATCATATCGTATTTCGTGTCCACGAATCTAACTTTCCCCTTCAAGTTGCTGACGCAAAAGCTGAAAGCCACAAATCTCGAAAGTAATGAACCGATGTATTGGGGTAGCAAAGACGAAATTGGCCTACTGGTCAACGAATACAACAATATGCTCTTCAAGCTCGAGGCGAGTAAAAAAATACTTGCATCCACTGAGAAAGAATCTGCTTGGCGGGAAATGGCAAAACAGGTGGCACATGAGATCAAAAATCCATTGACACCGATGAAGTTGACACTTCAGCATTTACTCAGACTGGAAAATGATGGTCGCTTGGATGATGTGAGCAAACTTAAAAAATCACTTGAAACTTTGATTCATCAGGTAGATGCACTGAGCGGGATTGCTTCTTCGTTTTCAACCTTTGCAAAAATGCCCTTGCCCAAGAATGAGAAGATGAATTTCAAGTCCGTACTTTCCAAAGTGCTCGAGTTATTTAAAAATGATCAGCAAGCAGATTTACTCTTTCAGGATGATTCCTTTTCTGAACTCATCCCGATCATGGGAGATGACAAGCTATTTGGACGGGTCATTTCAAATCTAATCATCAATGGAGTACAAGCCGTCCCAGATGGGCGTCGACCTGAAATCCGTGTTTGGCTCTGGATGACCGATAAAGACGTATTTTTGGAGATTACGGATAATGGTAAGGGGATTTCTCTGGATCTCAAAGACAAAATTTTCATTCCTAATTTCTCTACCAAATCCACTGGCTCTGGACTTGGGCTGGCAATTGCCCGAAGTGGTGTAGAAACGGCAGGCGGGAAAATTTGGTTTGATACGGAAATGGATGTAGGGACGACTTTTTACCTGACCTTTCCATTGATAGGATAAAAGCTGATTTTAGTACCTTGAAATCAAAAGCTGATTTTCATTACCCATGCGCGTTTGGATAATTTTTTGGATTTTAATTTTGGGGTCATCCTCTCTCGTGCTGGCTCAAGAAAAATGTCGGTGGGTTCCGGGAAATTATTTTCAGAATCCAACTGAACTCGACTCGCTCTCTGGTGTTCCGGAAAGTATTTCTGTAAGTGACAAAAAAGGAAATATTTATGCCTTTGATTTTAGCCTCAGTAGCAACCTACTGAAGATTTTGTCCGATGAAGATCAAACTCTGGATTCCCTCAAAGTTTGCTATCGGACTTTTAGTCTGCGCTTTGATACTCCAATTGCGAGAAGGACCTTGCTTGCCGATTATGATTCTACTTCAAAATTTAAAGATACTCAACTATCCGATTTACCTGCATTTGATTTTCGGGAGGAGCTTTTTCCAACGACGGATTTATATAAATCCGGAAGTCTCACACGAGGAATTTCTTTTGGGAATACCCAAAATGTTTTTGTGAATTCTGCCCTGAATCTGCAACTGGAGGGGGCGATCTCGGACAACCTGAATATCCGAGCTAGCATCACGGATCAAAATACCCCCTTTCAGCCTGAAGGAAATACCCAGCAGATTCAGGATTTTGATAATGTCTTAATCGAGCTTTATAATGAGAATTTTTCCCTGGCTGCTGGAGATGTCGTGCTCCAACAGCGAAAATCAGAATTTCTCCGCTACTATAAAAATGTACAGGGTCTGCAATTTACTTCCCACTTTAAATTAAAAGAAAACTGGACTGCTAGCTCACAAGGCTTTGCTTCGATTGCCAAAGGAAAATTTGCTTCCATTCAGCTCGCTATCCTCGAAGGAACTCTCGGTCCATACCGGATTAGCGGTCCAAATAATGAGCGATTTGTTATTATCATGGCGAATTCAGAGCGGGTGTTTTTGGATGGAAAGCAGCTTCAACGTGGATTCAATCAGGATTATGTGATCGATTACAATCAGGCAGAGGTCACATTTACCCCTAAAGTACTGATCACTCAATATTCACGTGTTCGGATAGATTTCGAATTTGCTGAGCGGAATTTTAGCCGATCCATTATTGGAGCCAACCATAGTCAAAGTAATGGTGTAGTCGATGTCTACTTAAATTATTACCAGGAAAAGGATAATCGAAATCGTCCTTTATTTACAGATTTTTCCCAAGAGGAACTCCGACTATTGGCTTCAGTGGGCGATCAAACTGAGTTGGCATTGCTCCCACGAATTGATAGTGTGGCTTTTGATCTGAATCGAATTTTGTATGAGAAAATTGTTGAAGAGAACGGATTTGGTGAGCCGCTTACATTTTATCGATATTCCACGGATCCAGCCTTGGCACATTTCGAATTGTCATTTTCACAAGTAGGGCAGGGGCTAGGCGATTACCAGCGACTGAGTCAGCTTTCCAATGGAACCGTCTTCGAGTATGTACCTCAAGTGAGTGGGCAACGACAGGGAGATTATTCGATTTTGAGCCAACTCCCAGCGCCCGATAGCAAACGAATGACTACGGTAGGCACGCGAATTAAGCTTGGCAACTATGAAAAGGTGTACACCGAAATGGCACTTTCATCAACAGATAAAAATCTCTTTTCCGAACTGGGGGATGATAACAATCAGGGTCTTGGGCTGAAAGTAGGTATGGAATCAGAAGGTCGTGCTTCCAGTATTTTCAAAGGCTATACGATAAAGGGCCAAACGGAATACGAATACAATTCTACCAACTTCAATTTCATCGATCGATTCCGCTATATCGAGTTTGATCGGGATTGGGGATTGACTCAGGAGCAATTGCGAAGCTCGGCAGCAGAGCAGTTTCTACGAGCTGGGATTGGTTTTGATAAGGATAACTTGAATCGATTCAATTACCAGCTTTACCTTAGAAATCGGCAAAATGTGCTACGTGGGACGCAACATTTGGCAAATTGGAACGTCCGACTGGGAGAGAAATTCAGGCTTCGGCAAGAGTTCTTCAGGTTGACTAGCGATCAGGACACCTTGAGTTCGGACTGGACGAGATATTTGGGTAATATAAGTTTTAATTCTAAAATTTTGGTTCCCGGCTACCAATTGTCCCTCGATCAGAATGCTCTTCGTAATACTGAACAGGACTCGGTGATCAGCACGGCCATGAACTTCAAGGAGCACCTGATTTATTTGCGCAGCAATGATTCTCTAAAATATTCTTTCCTTGCAGATGCAGCCTGGAGGGAAGATAAAGCTCCTTTTGCGGGAGGACTTTTAAAAGATACCCGTGCCTTTACTTCCAACTTTACTTTCCGCAGACAGTGGACGCAGCATAGTTTGAGTTCTACTTTCACCTATCGCGAGCTGGAATATTTGCAGCGCAAACTACCCACAGAGCTCACCGTGATGGGGAAGTTGGACTACCAAGGAAGCCTTTGGAAAAATGCCCTTCGGAATGAAATCAGCTATGCCATTGGAAACGGTCGGGAGCTACAGCGGGAGTTTGTCTTTCTCCCGGCACCAAATGGAGACGGGACACATACTTGGCGAGACGATAGTGGAGACGGTGTCCAGCAATTGAATGAGTTTTACCTGGCAATTAATCCTGAGGAAAAGCAATACATCAAAATTTTTGTGCCCACCGATAGCTATGTGCAAGCGTATACCAGTATTCTAAATTACCGGGTTCAGGCAAAATTTCCTGAGGAATGGAAAAAAGAAGTAGGATTAAGAGCATTGCTATACAAGTTCTCGAATACCACCAGTTTGAGTATTGAGAAGAAAGTCACTTCCAATGACTTTGGAGACCGAGTGAATCCTTTTATCGCTGGCATAGATCGGGCGGATATCCTTTCCCTTCGTCAGGTGATTCGAAGTAGTCTTTTCTTTAATCGAGCATCGGCGAAATATGGCTTTGACCTTTCTTTATTCGATTCCCAGTTCAAGCAATTACTCGCAGGGGGATTTGAAGATCTAATTCAAAGGGATTGGCGATGGAATACTCGCTATAATTTCAACTCGCAAACTACGATTCGGATTATAGCGGGCACCGGAGATCGAGTCTCTGCTTCAGATTTTCTTTCTAATCGAAATTACACTATCAATCAGCAGCTGATCGGACCTGAACTTGCCTGGCAACCCACCCCTTATTTTAGAACTACAGCCTCTTACAGCTTTACCGGGAAAAAAAATGTGAGCAATCCTGAATTTGACGAAAAAGCACAATTACATCAGCTCGGACTAGACCTGCGCTTTGCAAAGGCGATTAAGACAACGCTCACCGGTAATTTTAAATTGATTCAGATTGACTACAACGGAATCGCTAATTCTCCAGTTGGCTATGAGATGCTGCAAGCACTGACTCCGGGAACTAATGTCACTTGGACAGTTAATTGGCTTCAGAAAATCGGAGAGGGATTGCAAATGAATCTAGTCTACGAAGGGAGAAACTCCCAAGGACTAGATCGGATCGTCCATGTAGGCCGAATGCAAGTTTCTGCGCTCTTTTGACAAAAAATCGTAACTTTGATTAAGTTAGATAGTTGTCATGCTAATTATTAAAACACGAATGAAATGAGTAAAAGTATCCTCGTTACTGGAGGCACCAAAGGGATAGGTAAAGCGATTATTTTACGCTTTGCAAAGGAGGGCTTCAATATTTTTACCTGTTCTCGAAATCAACAGGAACTCGATGAGTTAAAGAAGGAAATCCAGAAATTGTTTCCTGAGATTAAAGTCTCAGCATTCAAAGCCGACTTGTCCAATCGTGACGAAGTATTGGCTTTCGCAGCTTCTGTGAAGAAAATCGGGTCCCCTGATGTCTTGGTTAATAATACTGGAGTGTTTCTGCCAGGCTCGATTCATGACGAACCTGATGGCAACTTCGAATTGATGATGGAGACCAATCTGTATTCGGCTTATCACTTAACCAGAGCATTTGTGCAGGAAATGATTGAACGGAAATCAGGCTATATTTTTAGCATGGGTTCGATCGCTGGTACTACTGCTTATCCAAATGGTGGAAGTTATGCAGTTTCCAAATGGGCGATGCTAGGTATGACCAAATGTCTGCGGGAGGAACTCAAGCCATATCAAATCAAGGTTACTTCTATTCTTCCTGGAGCTACTTACACAGCGAGTTGGGAAGGATCTGATTTGCCAGTAGAGCGGTTCATAAAAGCTGAAGATGTAGCCGAATGTGTATGGGGAGCATATAGTCTCTCCCCTCAGTCCGTTATTGAAGAAATTACTATTAGACCTCAATTAGGCGATATTTAAGCAGTTATGGAGCCAATCATCAAGAGTTTAGATCAGATTTATTGCGATAGCCTCACCCACTACTCTCGAAGGAAAACTGTACCGGTTCAAATCGGCGATGTCATTATCGGAGGGGATAATCATATTGTGGTGCAGTCCATGACTACAGTGGACACTATGGATACGATTGGTTCGGTAGAGCAAAGCATCCGAATGATCGAGAGTGGCTGTGAGTTGATCCGGATCACGGCACCAAGCATCAAAGAAGCTGAGAATCTCAAAAATATTAAAGATGAGCTTCGCAAAAGAGGATACCAAACACCCCTCGTGGCAGATATTCACTTTACCCCAAATGCTGCTGAGATAGCTGCGCGGATCGTGGAAAAAGTGCGGGTCAATCCGGGAAACTATGCTGATAAGAAAAAATTTGAGCTGATTGAATATACTGATTCGAGCTATCAGGATGAGCTGGATCGAATTCGGGAACGATTCCTTCCTTTGGTAAAAATCTGTAAGGAAAACGGTACCGCAATGCGAATCGGCACCAACCATGGTTCGCTTTCCGATCGGATTATGAGTCGCTATGGTGATACCCCGCTGGGAATGGTAGAATCTGCCTTGGAGTTCTTGCGGATTTGCGAGGATGAAAATTACTACCAAATTGTAATTTCCATGAAGTCCTCTAATACCCAGGTGATGGTGCAGGCTTATCGACTTTTGGCACAAAAGCTCAACGAAGGCGGATTCAAAGCTTATCCACTTCACCTTGGAGTCACTGAGGCAGGAGAAGCCGAAGATGGCCGTATCAAGTCTGCGGTGGGAATTGGGACCCTGTTGGAAGATGGCTTGGGCGATACCGTTCGAGTTTCGCTCACAGAAGATCCGGAATTTGAAGCGCCGGTAGCAAAAGCATTGATTGATCGATACACAAATCGTCAACATCACGATCCAATTCGTCCAATAAGCCATTATCCGATTCATCCTTTTGATCATGCCAAGCGCGTGACTCATGAAATTTATAATTTTGGGGATCATAATGTCCCGAGAGTCATCACTGATATCTCGAGAATTGAATCGATTACACCAAAGGAGATGAAGCAAGTCGGTCATTTCTATCTTCCTGAGTTGGATAAGTGGAAGATGAATGATCAAGGTTGTGACTTTGTGTATTCCGGCAAAAATCCGATTCCTTTTATGCTTCCAAATGGCATGAAAGAGATTCAGGATTTGGAAGTTTGGAAGGTAAGCAGCGATCGTGGGAATAAATTTCCATTATTTAATTTGATCGAATATCAGAATTCTACTGAGTCTCATCCCGAATTGAACTTCTTGGAAATCGACGACACAGAGATTGAATCGGCTATTCCACTGATTCACGATCGAAAGAATACTCTTCTGATTCTCAAAACTTCCAATACGCATTCTATGCCCGCTTTACGCCGTGCAATGGTCAGCTTGATGCATGCAGATTTGCAGATTCCAGTGGTGTTAAAGGTGAGTTACCCAGATCAGACTGCCGATGAGACGATGCTTTATGCTGCCACAGATGTAGGAGGATTATTGATTGATGGCTTGGGCGATGGGATTTTTATTTCCTTGGAAAAAGAGAAGTCTCATACCCGTGAGGAGGTCTTGAGCCAAATCAAATTACATAATGCGACCGGGTTTGGAGTATTGCAAGCGGCCCGAACTCGAATGTCCAAAACAGAATATATTTCCTGTCCATCCTGTGGGCGAACGCTCTTTGACTTGCAGGAAACCACCGCTATGATCCGAAAGCGAACCGATCATCTCAAAGGAGTGAAAATAGGGATCATGGGTTGTATCGTGAATGGTCCAGGTGAAATGGCTGATGCTGATTTTGGCTATGTAGGTTCCGGAAAAGGAAAAATAACCCTCTATAGAGGCAAAGACGTGGTAAAGCGATCTGTTCCCTCCGAGCGAGCAGTAGATGAGCTTATCAAAATCATCAAGACAAGTGGGATGTGGAATGAGCCGGAAGAAATGTAACCTCCGGAAGCTAACCTTTGAGGTTTTTTTAACCTCGAAGGTTTTGATTTTGAAAAAAAGTGAAATCAGAAAGCCAAAAGATAAAGTCAGAAAGCTAAAGTGAGAAAGCTGAAAAATAACATCAAATTCTAGATCACATAAGAAATATGACACTATCTCGCGAAGCTTATCTCCTATCTCACACAGTCTATCTTACGCTTTTAATTAAACCAATACTTTATTGAAGCAGTTAAATAATTAAATATCCAAGCAATGTCAGACAAAAATAAAACAGACGATTTTTTTAAGTTGGGTGAAGTGGGGAATTACTTCCTTAATATCTTCAAAAAATCAGATCCCAATAAAAAGTCAAATGTCAACCTTAGGATGATGCACGGGATCAATAAAATCTCCATCGTTGTTTTCTTACTGGCAGTGATTTTTTGGATAGTGAAGCGATTTATTTGATTTCCTATTTCATATAAAAATAGGCTTTGAGGCTAGTTTCGAACCCAGCTGTTTGACATTAATGTCAACTGACAGTACTTGTGAACTCTGATCAAAAGATTTTTAATTTTGTTTGGCTGTTGAGGATTTGTAATTCTTGACCTCCATCATAGGATTTTCAATCCGAAATAAACACAAATAGTATTTAGGATAGGGGGCGATTGAAGATTATAAATCTTCGGATATACCTTTGAGATTATAAATTTCGAGAGACCATAATCAGCATTTCAGATATTCTACCATGATTATCCGCTACTTTGAAAGTAGGTTGAGTAGATAGGAATATAATTGGTACATACTTGATAATTGAATGTCTCTGTCTTTTGTCCCAATAAGCGAATAAAGTAATGCTATTGGCATCATTGCGGATGCACACACAGTATTACTTTCCTCTAAATATCCTTCGAAAAGGCTCCATCGTTTGTCCCCAAAAACTCTCAGGAAAGGGCTCCTTATCCGGTAGTCCAACAGGTAAATTCGCATCATCAGATGGCCAATAAGCTGTCCTAAAAAGAAAGTCCCATAGACTCAGCGAAATCCCGAAATTAAATCCATGTGGATGCGTCTCCGGCAGATTACGGGCATGATGCCAAAGATGCATCTGTGGACTGTTGAAAATATAGCGAAGCTTTCCAAGTGGGACTTTAATATTGGCATGACCCAGCTGACCCACCACTAAAGTGAAAATATGGACGATAAAGAAGTCTGTAATTCCAAATCCAATCATCGCAAGCGGGATATATTCCAGCGTTCGGTACAGGATATTCTCTACCCAATGATAGCGAAGCAAAGCCGCAAAACCCATCTCCCGAGTGCTATGGTGCACTTTGTGAAACTCCCACATCCAGCCTACGTGGTGATACATCCGGTGAATCGCCCACTGCATAAAATCCCGAATTAAAAATATCAATACCAATTGAATCCAGCCCGGGAGCTGATCTACTTTGATGGCAACAATATTGGTAATGCTGAAAATCCGAATAAAATCATTGAATCCCTCTACCGCTACCGTAGAAAGCGCATTATAAGCAATCAGAGCGAAGAGGAAGTAATTCCAAAAAAGGTAGAAGATATCCAACCAAAAATGGGCTCGGATCAAGGGTTGATCTTTGCGCCAAGGGAAAAAGACTTCCAATAGATAAATCACCAAAGAAGCTCCCAGCAACCAATAAAAGTAATTGTGCCAGCTTGGGTAGACAATTTCTCCGATAAAGTAATTCCAGTAACCGGAATATCCGTCCGAAATTGCTTTAAAGTATTTTTGCACGATGCAAAGGTCCTGTGATAATTTGTGAAATCCAACATCCTTTTTCTTTTATTGTTTTTGTATTCAACCGAGAAATAATTAGTATCATGCTACCGGGATGATAATTAGGCTTTCCATCCTATCAACGAGAGGAAATAATCCCACTACTCTTATTCCCTATTCTTCTATTTATTTATAGTGACTCGATGACCTTAGAATACTACAGAGACTATTGTCTAGCGAAACCTAGTGTGACCGAAGACAGGCCATTTGGTCCCGACACACTATGCTTTCGACTGGGTGGAAAGATTTTTTCGATCTGCTCGATTATTGAATTTCAGTATATTAATCTCAAATCCGACCCAGAGCGAGCGAATTGTATTCAGGTATTACGCCAGGCTATCACATGAATAAAAAGACTTGGAACTCCGTGAGCACGCAAGGAAATGTGCCCGATAAATTGATTTTGGAATTGGCAAATCAATCCTATGATTTAATTTTAGCAAGTCTACCTAAAAAAGTCCAAGCTGGAATTTGCCTATGAGTTATTTCAAGATTCAAGAAGTTTCCAAATCGTATACCGCTCAACCTGCTTTACATCCGATTTCAATTTCGCTGAATCGAGGTGATTTCTTAAGTATAGTTGGAGAAAGTGGTTCAGGCAAAAGCACCTTGCTTCGAATTATGGCTGGCTTGGAAGAGCAGGATTCGGGGAAGGTTTTTCTTGAAGGAATGGAAATCCTCAGTCCCAAACATAAAGTCGTAGCAGGATACCCAGAGATCAAATTGATCTATCAGGACTTTCACTTATTCCCCAATTCTACTGTAGCGGAGAATATAGCTCGTCCATTGCTCCAATTCGATAAAAGCTACGCAAAGCAGCGAGTGGAACTATTGATTCAAATGCTCGGGCTGCAACCGTTCAGAGATCGTTTTCCTAGGGAACTTTCCGGAGGACAAAAGCAAAAAGTAGCTATCGCTAATGGATTGAGCGTAGAACCAGAAGTGCTTTTACTGGATGAGCCGTTTGGCTCACTGGATACGATTCAAAAGCAGCGCCTGATCGTTGATCTAAAAGCTACCCTAGAGGAGATGGGTACCACAGTTGTATTCGTGACACATGACTTGGATGATGCACTACGATTGACTGATAATTTGCTAATCCTCCAAAAGGGGAAGGTAGTCCAAGAGGGAAATTCCAGACATCTCTGTGAGTATCCCAAATCAAAATATATAGCGCAACTTTTCTCTTCGATCAATTCCATTTCTAAGGAAGAAAACACGTTTATTAGACCTTCTGATGTGAAGCTCAGAACAGCCAATGGCTTACTGGCGCACGTGGAGGATTTACGCTTTTTGGTGCACTTCAATTCACTGCAAATCCGAATAAAGGAATCTGGGGAACTCTGGGAAGTCGACGATCCCCAACGAAAATATCAAAAAGGCGATCGGGTTTACTTGACTTGGGATGAAGGGAGAGTGATGACTCTTAAATAAAGTCAGAAGTATAAAGTGAGAAATCTGAAAATGGGCGAAAGTTTTTGGAAGACTTTTTTTACCACAAAGGCCGCGAAGGTTTCGCAAAAGATCACAAAGCACGAGCTTTAGCTTTTCTGTTTTCTGGCAGAATTCCGTGGACTATCCGGTACGCTAGTGGAAATCCAACAGATAATTGAAAGATCAGTGAAGATCTCTGTCTTTATCCGTGAGAATCTGTGGTCGACTTTTTTTACCACAAAGGCCTCGAAGGTTTCGCAAAAGATCACAAAGAACAAGCTTTAGCTTTTCTGTTTTCTGGCAGAATTCCGTGGACTATCCGGTACGCTAGTGGAAATCCAACAGATAATTGAAAGATTCGCACAGATCTGAGCCCTTTTCTGTGAGAATCTGTGGGAAAATTTTTTTTACCGCAAAGGCCGCGAAGGTTTCGCAAAAGGCCACAAAGTACAAGCTTTAGCTTTTCTATTTTTTTTTAATAGAATTCCTTAGACCAGCTGTTATGCTAGTTGAAATTCAACAGACAATTAAAAAGATCTCTGAAGATCTGAGCCCTTTTCTGTAAGAATCTGTGGGAATTTTTTTTTACCGCAAAGGCCGCAAATATTTCTCAAAAGGCCCCACACAGTATCACCATTCAAAGCCTGCCAAAGAAATATCAATCTATTCAGAATCCAACCTCAGAAATCATTCATCTGCTTTATTCGCATCATGTACATGTCCTTGATCCAATTCATCTTTAGTAGCTTTTCGCACTTCCAAAACCAGACCTTCAAAATGAAGATCAAAGCCCACTAAAGGGTGGTTGAAATCCAGTAATAACTCATCTCCCAAATCCTTTATCACCTTCGCCTGCATTGGATAGTCGTTCTCATCCATCAAGGGTAAAAAATTTCCCTCTTCCAACATCTCCTTGGAAAAACCTTGCTCTTGGGAAAACTGACTTTTAGGAAGGGTGATCAATAATTCTTCCTCAGTATTCCCGTAGGCGTCTTCAACTCCGATCACAAAAGAAAATTCTTCTCCTTGCACTTTGGAAGCTAAGAGTTCTTCAAACTTCTCTGGTAAACCACCCTGGCCGAAAATAAAGTAAAAAGGATCTTCTTCATCTCTTACTTCGACGCTGAATGGCACAGATTCAATATCATCTGCATCTTTACTTACTTTTAACTCATAGGTCAAGCCAACAACAGCATTTTCTTCAATTTTCATAATAGATATGGTTTCTGTTTATTAATTTAGTTGTACATCTATTTTTCTGACAGTAAGAGAGAAAAATAATATACGATGATTTGGTAATCCCGATAACGTGGACTGGTTTCAAGGCCAATAGGTGTTCGGTCACCGGTTAAAATAAGTACTCAAAACAAGATTTCTGGCAAAATTGCAAATACTCACAGTATCTATTTCAATATCCAGTATTTTGCTCTGATCTTTATTCGTTCTTTTAGGATGTTCCACTTGGTCCTTGGAGTGGATTGGTAAAGCGGTTTGGTAGCACGGAATACGAAATACTGGTAGTCCTTTTCTTTGAAGAAAATTGAATACGTTTCCATTTTATCCAGATAAAAGCCTGCGCTGGTGAGACTTTTGATGAGATCTCCCGAGTCCAGCGGTTGGTCGATAACCTGAAGTTTTTGAGGTTCATTCTCTATCATCCATTTCAAATAGCGTGGCGCAGGAATATGAATAATCACCACTGATTCTGAATGAGAATGCTTTTGAATATTTTGGAAAAGCCGTGAATGTTGATCCAGTGGTATATGTTCCAATACGTCCGGAAACACGAAGAAGTCAAAGGTCTTATTGGGTTTGTCGAAGTCAGACATATCTGATACTTCAAACTGAAGATTCGACTGATCTTTCCAGATCTCTTTCGCTTTTGAAATACTCTCTGGGGAAATATCTACAGCTAGTACTTCACCTTTTTTTACCTGATAAGCTAGTAAATGGGAAACTGTACCAATTCCACAGCCTACCTCTAATATGGAATGAGTAGGAGCTAATCCTGCTTCCATTACAATATCGAGGATACTCAAATGCCTGGAATTGACGCCTATTTTGGCTTGCTTCTCCGCAAACTGATCATAGAAACTGACTATATTTTCTTTATTGATCTCCATCAGACTTCGATTTAATAGTAAGAAAAATACCTGCAAATAGGCCAGCTATAATTGAGTATTGGAAAATGATCATTGGAATTTTGGTCGCTGTGTAGCTTTTTGGGGCAAATTTGAAAACAACCTTATGTTGTCCCTCAGGAATAGCCATTCCTCTGAGCAAATAATCCACTCGTAGAATTTCAGCTTCCTGACCATCAATCGTAGCTGTCCATCCCACAGGATAATGGATCTCGGAGAATACGCCCAATCCAGCTTTCTGCATCTGGGCAGTATATTTTAATTCATTTGGAAGGTAGGAGTCTAACTTGATTTGACCTTGTCCAGCCGTCAGATTTGGATATTCACTACTATTAACGGTTGCGGAAATTTTGGTATCGATTTCTCCCAATTGCTCCATTTCAGCTTGGTTAGAAACGACCTGCACGAGCTCATTCGGCACCCATGCAGCTCCATTCGATGCCGGATTTTCAAATACTGCATTCGCAGCGCTGCCCGCAATGATGTATTTGGTATTCAACATATTCATCACTTGAATACCTTGAAAATCGAAGTCTCCAGCCTGTGCCTTTTTAACAAACGCATCCAATTCAAAAGTCAGCTGATTATCCAGTAAATCCTGATAGCGTCTCAGTTTGGCTCCATGATAGCCACTTAGACTTTGGAATCGGTAACTGGTTCGGGCTCCTTTGGTCAGCGACTCTGTCAAGCTCAATACTCTGAAATGTGATTGATCTTGAGCTACGACTTCTTCTGCTGGTGTAATGGCGAAAAAGCTCTTGGCCGGATTGGGTTGGAATGATTCGGTATTTAAGTACTGTCGATTAACCATCCAAAGATCCAAGGTAACTAAGGCCAAAAGCCCAAATCCCAAAACCAAATCTGAAACCTTTCCTTTCAAGTAAAGGTAAATCAGCGCAAATGCAGCGATTATAAATGCTAAGCTTTTCCAAGCCGAAGCAGTCAGCATGGATTTTCGATCTTTTTTCATCGCTTCCAAAAGCCATTCAGGAAGACCCTGATCTCCTGCTACATCAAAGCGAAACATGCCAGCCCCAAGAATCAAAAGGATCAAAATACCAGCAGCAATACCTCCCGAAATCAGGAGCGGCTTAAGTTGTTTGTCAGTAGCTGTTCGCTCTAAAGCAATCATTCCCAAAACAGGGATTGCGAAAAGCGTCATTCCCAAAGCCATAGAAACGGCTCGGAATTTATTATATCCGGGTAGAATATCGAAAAGCAAGTAGTTGAACCCACTGAAATTCTTACCCCAAGAAAGCAGAATTGAAAATACAATGATGGTTCCAAAGGTGATCAGACTTTCTTTTGGCGCAGCCCAAATTCCCAAAATAGCCAAGAACACTAAGATCGCTCCGCCGTAGATCGGTCCTCCGGTAAAAGGTTGATCCCCCCAATACGTTGGGGCACCTTGCAAAAATCCATTGATCTGCTGCGCATCGACTCCATTTGCCCGAAGGGCTTGTTCAGATGCGGAGTCTTTACCCAAAGGAGTTTGACTTCCGCCTCCGTAGAAATTAGGGATTAATAGGGTTAAAGTTTCCAGCTTACCATTTGACCAAGCAAAGGCATAATCTTTATCCAGACCTGCTCCGGTACTTTCCAAAGTAGCTTCCCCTCTGGTCGAATAGGGACTGTATTCCAGTGCAGTGGCTAATCGGCCGATATTTCCTCCAACTGCCAATCCTGCTCCCAAAATCAGAAATCCTATGGTTTTGAGAACCGGTACAAAGCCATCTTTTTTCCAGTCAAAAACCACACGGACCAATACATAAATCACCGATATGAGCAAGGTGTAATAAGTGATCTGAAGATGATTAAATTTCAATTGAAGCAATAATCCCAGCCCGAGTAGTGCAGCACCAAGAATACGCTTTCGCTCAAAGGCCAAATGAATACCTGCCAATATCAAAGGAATCAGGCAAACTGCCCAGATCTTGGCATTGTGTCCTGCCTCCAGACTGAGAAGGTTATAGGTATTGAAAGAGAAAGCCACGGCGCCGATTATGGCAAAGACCGGGCGAACCCGAAAAGTCAACAGCAACAAGTACATCGCCAACATTCCTAGAAATAATCCATTGACAGGATGTGGTAAACCCAAGGTAAGTACAGTGATCACTGCATTGGTAATATCTCCTGGAAACTTCATGCTGATGAAATAGGCAGGCATCCCGCCAAACATACTATTGGTCCAAAGTGCCTCTTCTCCAGTGTTTTCCCGGAAATCCATTGCCTCTTTGGCAGAGCCCTCCCACTGGAGAATGTCACCTTGGAAGATCACCTGATCTTGGAAAACTACCGGTGAGAAGTAAAAGGCTACGATCGCATAGAAAATAGCGATGCCCAGTAGGTGAGGGAGGATGTCTTTTTTGAAATCTAGCTTCATGAAAAAAGAAATTCGGGGAGGATTAGAAATGAGATCGCAAATTAGGAATTTATACCCAAACGAAATCGAGCGTGACTAAAAAGTCACACACTGGGATGATCACATTCTGCGAGATTCCATATGGCCTATAAAAAGCAAATTATAAACATATGAAAGAACCAAAAAAGTGTGGAATGGGCTTGGAATAGATGGAATAGGGTTTTCGATATGGAGTGAAAATTAGTACTTTTACCACAAATAGCTGGAAAATCGAATGTTTGATAATTTAAGTTTAAAACTTGATCGTGCCTTTAAAACACTAAAAGGAACGGGTAGAATCACCGAAATAAACGTTGCAAGTACGGTAAAGGAGATCAGAAGAGCTTTGATCGATGCCGACGTTAACTATAAAGTAGCCAAGGAAGTCACTGATACGATCCGTACACAGGCACTGGGTCGAGATGTTTTGATCTCTGTTTCTCCGGGACAATTGCTTACAAAGATTACTCAGGAAGAGCTTACTAAACTCATGGGTGGGTCTAAAGTTGATATTAAACTCAGCGGAGATCCTGCGGTAGTATTAATTGCCGGTTTGCAGGGTTCGGGTAAGACCACCTTCGTCGGGAAACTTGGAAGTCTTCTCAAAAGACAAGGCAAGCAGGTGCTTTTAGTTGCTTGCGATATTTATCGTCCTGCGGCGATTGATCAGTTGAAAGTACTGGGTGAGCAAATCGGAGTGGAGGTATATGCCGAGCCGGAAAATAAAAATGCCTTGCAGATCGCTAATAATGCGATTACCTATGCTAAGAAGACAGGCAAGAAAACAGTAATCATTGATACTGCGGGTCGTTTGGCTGTCGATGATCAGATGATGAAAGAGATTGAAGATCTTAAAAAATTCTTGAATCCATCAGAAACACTTTTTGTAGTGGATTCGATGACTGGTCAAGATGCGGTGAACACTGCAAAGACTTTCGACGAGCGCTTGAATTTTGATGGAGTGGTATTGACTAAGTTAGATGGTGATACGCGAGGTGGAGCAGCAATTTCGATCCGTCATGTCGTGAATAAGCCGATCAAATATATCTCCACCGGAGAGAAAATGGAGAATTTGGATATTTTTTATCCAGATCGAATGGCTCAGCGAATTCTCGGTATGGGTGATGTGATCTCGCTCGTAGAGCTTGCGCAGCAATCCTTTGATGAGGACGAGGCCAAGCGAATCAATTCTAAGATCCGAACCAATAATTTCAATTTTGATGACTTCCTTTCCCAGCTTGAGCAGGTGAAGAAGATGGGAAATATTAAAGACTTGATGAGTATGATCCCAGGAATGGGTAAGGCCATGAAAGGTATGGATATCGATGACGATTCCTTCAAACCTATTGAGGCGATCATCAAAAGCATGACCCCAAAAGAGCGCTCTAATCCTGATGTGATTGATGGTAATAGAAGAAAACGCTTAGCGGCTGGTTCCGGGCGCACGATTGTAGAAGTGAATAATCTGATGAAGCAATTTGGCGATATGCGCAAAATGATGAAGCAGATGAATAAAATGGGCGGAGCCAAAGCAGCAATGGGCAAGATGATACCGGGGCTGGGCAAGCGATAGGGGCGATTTAAGATTTTAGATGTAGGACTTTGAAAGTCAGAAAGCTGAATTCTGAAATCAGAAAGCTAAAATAGAAAATCCACTTGCCTAGTGATAGGTAGGGAAAGCTGAAAATGCTGAATTGTCAATTCATTTGGTTCAAGCCTATTCTACGGTGGATAGACTTGGACCTTTTTTAATTTTAGTGCACAACGATATGTGTATAGAAATTTTTGGCATAAATTTTAATGAGTATTTGTTTTGTTTCACTTCCCGATGTAAAGGGAAGTCCTGAATAGAAGCCGGATCGAATTCCGCCTCCCGAGCTCTCTGGATCAGAGGAGTTTTAAGTCTGTTTCGAAAATGGAGAGGAATTTTAGAAGAAAATCCAGAATGAAATTTGGCTGCGTGGAGGATTACCGATAATCATAGAATTTTGTGATTCCCATTTATGATTATCCGCAATAACACCAGTAAAGGATAAAAGCGATACACAATCCTTGTAATAATACTGACTAATTAGTTTATAGCGATGGGGGGGAAGTAGATGCCAGAGGCGTTAAATACTACTAGAAAAGATGACACGTAAACAGAAATCACGACCCCAGAGCGGGCGAAGATTAGCTTACGCCTAGTCGGGAGTTAAGCACAAGTCGAAAAAAAATCCTGCCAAAATTTAACGTTCCGCTGAATTTCGTTAATTTATATAATGAAAAAACAGAGGATTTATTTTGACACTTCAGTTTTTGGAGGATATTTTGACAAGGAATTTGAGGAATTCACAAAACCACTTTTCGAGAGAATAAATAATGGCCAATTTACTGTGCTATTATCAACAATGTTGGATGAAGAACTGGAATTTGCACCCGAACGAATAAAAAATCTTATATCAAATCTCGATGATGGTTTTACCGAATTTCTATAAGACAAAGATGAAGCAGTTGATTTGGCGACTGAATATATTACTGAAAAAGTTATAGGTGTAACAAGTTATGCTGACTGTCTCCATATAGCACTTGTGACAATATATCAAGCCGATTTACTCGTAAGTTGGAATTTTAAATATGTAGTGAATGTTGATAGAATTCGTGGATACAATTCAATAAACATCAAAAACGGATATAAACTGTTGGATATTCGCTCACCAAGAGAACTAATAAATTATGGAAACTAAAATAAAAAAAGGCTTCGACGCTGTAAAATTTGCAAGAGAGCAAAAGGACAGATTGGATGCAATATTCGCAAAAATGACTAAAGAAGAAATTTTGGAATATTTAAAACAAAAAAGTGCGGAACGAGGTCGGATAAAGCCCAATCCGTAACACGATCCCGCTGGGATCGATGCAATGATTAGACTGGTCCAGTTTTAGTAATATATGTTCCGGCTGGGATCGGAAAAATCAATTGCCTTATCACCAATTAATCAAGTATAGGACGAGGTTGTCTAGAGTGGATTTTTCCCCGGAATACCAAGGGAAAATAGTTTATTTACATCATTTCGGATAATCATATTCACATTTTAGCTTGGGTAAAAAATTACCGAAACCTTCGATTGCTACCTGGTTTTCACTTTTTGTTTTTCCAAATTTTCAACAGTAAGTGTTCTGATTTTTTTAATTCTGAATTATTGCCCTGATTGGATTGAGGGTTTTTTTAGTTAGAAACACTCTTTGCCGCGCCAAAAAGTCCAATATATCCAGCTCGTAGATTTCAGCCATTTTGGCCAAATGGAATATATTTGGAATACTTTTTCCGCTCTCTATATTAGAAAGTGTCTTCTGAGATACTCCCAACAAATGTGATACTTCATACTGGGAAAATCTTTTTGATTCTCTGGCTTTTTTCAAACGAGCTCCTAATTCCATAAAAAACTACTAAGTAAAAATTTACTAAAAATTAGAAATAACTTACTAGGTTAATCCTTAGAGATGCAGGAAGTTAGGCCTTATTAGTTTAAAACAAAATGAATTAAGGAACTTTAGTTTTTTGTCAATGGAAAATAGTCTGATTTGTATGAAGAGATTGTTTGAGCTGATCAAACTGCCCTACACCACGGCTTTTCTTAAAGAAAAATTGCTCACCCATCCTCAGCCTGAGAGCCTCCTATCCATCTCGGATACCTTTGCTGAATACAAAGTGGACAGCCTTGCGCTTCAAATCGGCGAGGACAAACTGGATCAGCTTCCCCTACCCTGTGTTGTTCAACTCAACCAAACCCCTATCCTTATTTCAGTTGGCTGTCAAAGGTATCAGCTGATCGAGTAAAATATCTGGATGATAAGGGGAACCTGATTACACAAGTTAGAAATGAATTTGACAACCTTTATACTGGTATTATCTGATCTATTAAGAATGTTAAGCTCATGCAAGGAAGTAGATTCAAAATAGGGAATTAGCAAATCAGGAATCAATGATCAAAGCCATGAAGGATGTGCAGAAAAGGAGCAAATTACCCTTTCGCCCACGATTTTCATAAATGGCTTTGAGTTGCCCGCCGCTTATGAAGTAGAGGATTTAAAATATGTGCTACAGTAAAAAACAAACGCTGCTCCTTCAGTAACGATATTCAATCGCGACGAATGGGCATATCGCTCGGATGCTCTACAATGACCGGGTGAAAGAGTAAAATTTTTAACAAAATTAAAAATGAAAAAGCTAAGTTTAGAAATGTTTCGCCTTACATCCGCTGATGTATTGGAGCGAAGTGAAATGAAGAAGATGACTGGGGGGTATGGAGGTTCAGGATGTGGATCTGGTGTCAACCAATGTTCTTTTCAATGTCCATGTTCAAGTTCACAAGACTGGTGTAATAATGGATTGTGTGAGGGGAGACCAATAATATACCCATAAAATTTATCCATCCATATAAATTTCAAGAGGTAGTTAAAATAAGTTTTAACTACCTCTACTAAAATTATGAAAAGCTATTTATACTTAGTTGGCTCAATCTTATTGTTTTCTTGCAATAGATCCAGCATAGACCCTCCATTTGAAAGTGTCAAATACACGATAGATACAGTTTTAATAAATTCAAAGAACAAAACAATTGATCTAAGTAATAAAATTTTAATATCCGATTTAGGAATTGGTGCTAGTTCTCTTTTTATATATAATTCATTCGACCATTCTATTGATGAGATAATCCTTGACAGCCTTGTATTGGGAGCAAAAATTCCATTATTAAAGGAGGGTCCTAATGGAACAGGTGATAATGTGTCCAATATAAAGATCTTGAAAGATGGAAGTTGGTTTATTAAATCATCAACTAATTCTGGAATTTTTGATATGTTTGGGAAACTTAAAAAGAAAATCGACTGGGAAAATGCAACTGATTCAATTGGAAAAAAAATCAATATTATTCCAAAAATAGCTGTAATGATTGAAGGCAAGTTATTCGGAATGAGCTACAACCAAGAAAATAAAGAAATTTTTCTTGATGTTTTTGACACATTGGAAAATTCAATTTCAAGATTTAATCTAGATATAAATAACTCATATAGTGGTTATGTACTAGAAATCAATGACAAAAATTCTTATTCTTTTCTAGATCCTATGGTTCAAATTTCTGTTGCAGATAGCATAGTAATTATAAGTCATGAGTATTCCAGCGATTTAATTCTGTACAACACTATTTTAGGAACAATAGAAACAATCGAATATTTTCCTAAGCTAACACCAAATAGAGCGAAGGATGTTTTGGGAATACAGATTAATTCCTCTGAAATGCTAGGTAAAGAGTATCAGAATTTTCTTGAGCAAATTAGATTTTCTTCACCTGTTTGGGATAATCGTAAACAAGTCTTCTATCGTCTATCGGCAATAAGAAGATTCTCTGACATTAAAAAACAAGATGAATTTATCTCCGAAATTTTAATGACTAATGTTTATCTTACAGTTTTTGATTTTCAATTCAATATTATATCTGAAGTAGAAATTGCAGAACTATCATCTGAAACTGGAAAGTATTTTGTAAAAAATGGAAAACTTTGGATTTATCAAAATTTCAATGATGAACTTGGATTTATAGTTATAGATGTATAAGCCATGGAGTGTAGATGATATTATTACCCATACCCTAACGATTTTCATCAATGGCTTTGAGTTGCCCGCCGCTTATGAAGTAGAGGATTTAAAATATGTGCTACAGAAAAAAATAAACACTGCTCCGGCAGTAACGATATTCAATCGCGACGAATGGGCATATCGCTCGGATGCTCTACAATGACCGGGTAAAAGAGTAAAATTTTTAACAAAACTAAAAATGAAAAAACTTAGCTTAGAAATGCTTCGTCTTACATCAGCTGATGTATTGGAGCGCAGTCAAATGAAGAAGATTACTGGGGGGTATGGGGGAGTCTATATCCAATGTGATAACTGGACAAATCATAGACCAATGCCTGCAGCTAATTGTGGTGCAGGAATAATTATGTGCTCTGGGGGATGGGTTTGTACATAATAATTTTATAAAATTGGGGCAGGTTAAACCTAGATTCTACTGCCCTTTTTTTGGAGTAGATTTTAAATTCTAATATAAATTCTAAATTTTATTTATTTTAGTTAAAAGTCACTATATAAATGTATTAATTTGTTTGTATTTTATAAAAAAACTAAATATTATGAATAATATTCGTATAATTAAAATTTTGATAATTATATCTACTTTTGTATTTTTTACCGTTCCTACATTGGTATATTCACAATATAAACTCGAAAAAGTGAGTGAATTTGAAATAAATTCACTCTATCCAGTAGAGATTGTTGATTTTTATCCAAAAGATTTTTTGTATTTAGGTTATATTATTACTTCTGCTGGAAAGAGGATCGTCCTCATAAATTATCAAGGAGATATAATTATTGATAAAATATTGGTAGGCGAAGGGCCTAATAGATCTTCAGCTCCATTTAGTTCCATGTCCTTTTCACCGGAAGGTAATATCTTACTTCAGACTTCCTCTCAGATCTATCGCTTCGATCAAAAACTTAATTTCATAAATAAATTTTCTTATCTATCCAGTACTACTATTCAGATTTATGGAAGAATGGAATTTCTCTCATTTTTTCACTTTAACGAATCTTTATCGAGTTTTTCATTTATTACAAATCCTTCTGATACAAATTCCTTTCGACCTGGAAGTGAAAACAGCATGGATTTGATAGAAATTTACCAAGTAGATAAGAATAAGTTATTTAAAATGGCTGATGTAAAGGATAGAATTATGTATAATAAATTTGAAAAATCCTTATTAGCAGATCTTTATTTTATTACCTATACAATTGATCCAAAGAATAAACAACTCTACTTGACTACAAAAATTGACAGTGAAATAATTGTTTATGATTTGATTCTCCATAAGTTTGAATCAAGAATTAAAATCAAACATGGTGATTTTGAAATGCTCAATAAAAATCTTATTACAAAAAGTGATTTCCCCTCTTATGGAAGGGTCTCCTTAGGCCCTAAGAATCATAAATTATTGTTACTTGATGGAGGAAAAATAGTCCTGGATTATATTCGAGAGATTCCTTACGGGACCTATGAGAAGAAGATCTCCGAGGATCCTACCTACCATCATTTTCAAGACCCGAGTTACCATAGGTTGATACTATTTGATAGCGCTAAGCAGCTAAGTGGGGACATTGCGCTACCTAAAAATGGAAAATTGATGACTTCACTTGCAGGAGACCGGCTTTTGTTTCAGATAATTGACCCCGACGTTGAAGAGGATTTTATCCTTTATAGTATATATAAGGTAGTTGCTACAATCAAATAGCTTGATCCAAAAAGTAAAGTTGAAAGCCTACCTTCCCTCATTACAAACAACCCGACTCCAAAGACTGTGGCCCTACCTGCTTACGGATAATAGCCAAGTATTATGGGAAGCTCATTTCGTCAAAAGAAATTGGCGAGATTTCCGAAACGACTCGCGCCGGGAGTAGCCTGCTCAAGCTCAGCGAGGCGGCGGAGGGCAGAAGAAAACGCTTAGCGGCTGGTTCCAAGCGTACGATTGTAGAAGTGAATAATCTGATGAAGCAATTTGGCGATATGTGCAAAATGATGAAGCAGATGAATAAAATGGGCGGAGCTAAAGTTGCAATGGGCAAGATGATACCGGGGATGGGAAAGAGGTAAGAGATTTAAGATTTTAGATATAAGATGTAAGATTTGAAATCATAAAGCTGAAGTGAGAAGGCTGAAATCAGAAAGCTGAAAAAATCAATTCAAATAAAAAACGGTTCAGATCGAAAGATTTGGACCGTTTTTTATTTAGTGGGGAAAGACTTCTAATTGACCAAACCTTCCAATCTTTTCAGTTCTGAACTAGTTTCCAGATTGGGTTTAGTCGGAAGTTGGGGGGGGGGGTAGTTAGAAACAATCCTTGCTTTGCCAAAAAGTCCAATATATCCAGCTCGTAGATTTCACCCATTTTGGCCAAATGGAATATGTTTGGAATACTTTTTCCGCTTTCAATATTAGAAAGTGTCTTCTGAGAGACTCCCAACAAATGTGATACTTCATACTGGGAAAGTCTTTTTGATTCTCTGGCTTTTTTCAAACGAGCTCCTAGTTCCATAAACAACTACTAAGTAAAAATTTACTAAAAATTAGAAATAACTTACTAGGTTAATCCCTAGAGATGCAGGAAATTAGGCCTTAGTTAGTTTAAAACAAAATGAATTAAGGAATTTTAGTTTGACACATGGAAAATAGTTTGATATGTACAAGGAGATTGTTTGATTTAATCAAATTACCCTATACCACGGCTTTTCTTAGAGAAAAATTGCTCACGCATCCTGAGCCGGAGAGCTTGTTATCCATCTCGGATACCTTGGCCGAATACAAAGTGGACAGCCTTGCGCTTCAAATCGGCGAGGACAAACTGGATCAGCTTCCCCTACCCTGTATTGTTCAACTCAAGGGAGATCGCCATCCCTTTTTCAGTTGCTTGTCTTCGGTAGATAAGGGAGATATTGAATACTTAGATAGTACGGGTAGAACAACCAAAATCTTAAGAAATGAATTTTTGGCCAAATGGACAGGAGTAACGTTACTGGTGGAAAAAGGAGAAAATTCTGCTGAACCCGGATATCAAGATCGGAGAAGAGAAGTTTTATTTTACCGCTCCTTACTTTTTCTCTTAGGTTTGGTTGGCTTAGTTTGGCTTATAGTCAATTTGGTGAACCATGCCGGCATTCTTCCCAGTTCGATAGGGACTTGGTCACTGATGGCCTTAAAAATAGCAGGTTTGGCAATTGCGACTATTTTACTCTGGACAGAGATCGACAAAGATAATTCCGCAATTACCAAATTTTGTACTGGTGGTAAGAGTGTAGACTGCAATTCCGTTTTAGACTCCTTTTCATTTGGAGGGATAATCAGTCTCAGCAATTTGGCTTTCGCATATTTTTTTTCCAGCGTGGGCCTACTTATGATTTCTTCCTTTTCTGGATCATCCTTACAGTTATTGAGTTACCTAAGTTATTCTAGCTTACTAATTGTGCCAATTTCACTGTTCTATCAAGGGGTTAAAATTAAAAAATGGTGTATGCTGTGCCTGTGGATTTCCGGGATTCTACTTTTGGAGTTTGTGGCTAGCCAGTTCCTTTTGGTGGATCTTGTTCCTCCTGGACTAAAGGAGTTGAGCATATTTTCTTTTCTATTTCTGGCAAGTGTACTTGTTTGGCTCACTCTAAAGCCCTATCTGATTGCAAAAGGTGAGTTGCAAGGGGTCAAAAGCAAACTGGCGAAGTTCATGTCAAACAGGGAGGTGTTTGATTATTTCCTGAGTAGTTCTCGAAAGATTATGACGAACCCTGAGGGTTTGGGCATATTCTTAAAAGGCCAATCATCCAAATTCCATGTGCTAAAAGTATGCAATCCATACTGCGGGCCCTGCGCTCGGTCGCATCCCATTTTGGAGCAATTATACAAAGCAGGTAATATCGACTTACAGATTTTATTCCTTACTGGGGGTGACGACCAAACTCAAATACAAACGGTCAGTCATCTGATGGCAATTGCTTCCAATGGGCAAACAGAATATACTCGGCAAGCATTGGATGATTGGTACATACCGGAGAAAAAGGAATACGATGCTTTTGCAGCAAAGTATCCAATGAATGGCGAGCTAACCAAACAAGGACAGCACATTAAAGCCATGCAAGATTGGGCTGAGGAGGAGAAAATAGCACATACCCCAACGATTTTTATCAATGGGTATGAATTGCCCTCCGCCTACTCAGTGGAGGATTTAAAATATATTTTACAATAAATAATAAAGCTGCTAATATAGTAATAAAGATATTCAATCGCGATGAATGGGCACATGCGCTAGGTGCCGTTTTATGTCTAGCGTGCCAAGTAAACTTTAAACAAACAAAAAAATGAAAAAACTAAGTTTAGAAATGCTGCGACTCACTTCGGGAGAAGTATTGCAGCGAAGTGAAATGAAAAAGATTACTGGAGGGTATGGAGGGACTTGTGGGTATAGACACCCAAGTGGCCAAGTGTGGTGTGGAATGTCATCCTTCCAAGCTCAACAAGCATTTGGAAATGGAGGAGGAAACTGGTGTTGCGGTAGCTGTGGTTCTAACGGAGGTAGCGCTAGTTATTGTTGATTAATTAGGGGTTAGATCTCTTCTAACCCCTATTAACCGTAATTTCTTTTGAGTATTCGAACTATAGTTAGATTAACTAATGTTTATTTCAAGAAACCTAATGGTATTAAAAGATTACAACGAATTTTAAATATAACTCTTATAAATATGAAAACCATATGTCTAATATTTTGGCTTTTCTTTCTTCTTTTCTCTTGTAGTCCTAATAGAAGTTCTAAAAAAGATATTGGTGAACTAAAAAAAACTAATGATATAGAACTTAAAAAGTTGGATAGTATTCGGATTAATTATTTAGGAAATCCCACCATTCATGATCTGGATTCAAAATCTGGACTGGTGATTTTTATGGATCATAAGGAGTCTTCTGAGCAAATAATTATAGCGGAATTTGGTGGTAAAATACTGAGTTCCTTTTCCAAATTTGGAGATATTCCTGATGGTTATGGAAGGTTGATGTCGACTTTACGCGTAATAGATGCAAATTCTTTTATTGTGTATGGATACAATGGGTTTATGACTTATAATAAGGAAGGAAAAGCACTTTCTAGGGTTAAATTAATTGATCTCCAAACGCCAAATTATGTGCCTATGTTGATGGGATACGGAATGGAAAAAATAAGAGAAAAGTATTTATATATCAATCAGAGCTCTCCAGTAAATAATGATTATTCAGATATCAATATGTACAAAGACATGTATTTATTGAACTTGTTGAATCATGCGCAAGGGGAGAAAGAGCCCATTATCCAATTTCCGGAAAGCAGCATTTTCCGAAATGGAAAATATTTTTTCAGGAATGCTTGGGATCCTGTATTTCACCTAGCTGATAATAAAATCTATGTAGCTTTTGGTCTTGAGCCAACAATCTATGCTTTTGATGATAGTGCGCCTTATAAATTAGATTTTTCCTTACCCCTTGATTTGCCTGATTACAATTATTTCAAAGGTTCTGATGAATATAGTGACGATTTTTCATTTTTCGGACTAAGGTTTACTTCTGGAATGATCTTAAACGTTAAGAAATTTAATGGCTACTTCTTAGTGGCTTATTTTCTGGGATATGATGATTTAGACACTAAAACAAATTTAGAGAATAAATCATCAGAAGAAGCAACGATGTTTCGAGAAAGAATGAAGGAAAAGTATCCTTCACGTATTGCAATTGTCGACTCCATGGGAATAGTATTGAATGATTTTGTGCCACAGGGACTTGAACCTAGTAGTATGTTGATCCGAAATGGTGAACTCTGGATGCTGGAAAAACCTGATGAGGAAATAGAGCTTGATTTCTTTAGGTTATTCAGGATGGGTCTGAAAATCGAGAATTAAAAATCATTTCTAATCAATGAAAGCACTTATTTGATCAATACTTCCTACTTGAAAACCTCCTTCCCTCACTACAAACAACCCGACTCCAAAGACTGTGGCCCTACCTGCTTACGGATTATTGCGAAGCACTATGGTAAGCTGATTTCTCTGAAGGAAATTCGGGAGATCTCCGAAACGACTCGCGCCGGAAGTAGCCTGCTTAAGCTAAGTGAAGCGGCAGAGGCAATGGGTTTCAGAACTATTGGCGCAAAGCTTAATTTTGATAAGTTAAAAGATGCACCATTACCGCTGATCGTACATTACGATAAAAATCACTTTGTGGTAGTCTATCGGATCAGAAAAGACACAGTATACCTCTCGGACCCCGCTTATGGTCTGATCACATTGTTCAAAAGAGAGTTTATTGCCCGCTGGATTGGCAACAATGCGGATGAGCAGACCAAAGAAGGCATTACGCTCCTACTGGAGGCCACTCCTGACTTTAAAAAGCTGAAATGGGAAGATCAAGAAAAGCGCTCCCTTCGCTTTTTGTTTCGATATTTATTTAACTATAAAAACCTGATCATCCAGCTTTGTATCGGATTGCTGGTGGGCAGTTTGTTGCAACTTATTTTTCCATTCCTGACCCAGAGTATTGTTGATGTTGGAATCCAAAATCAGGATATTGGGTTTATTTACATGGTACTTTTTGCTCAGATCATGCTCTTTTTCGGTCGTACGAGTGTGGAAGTGCTTCGCAGTTGGATATTGCTTCATCTCAGTACCCGGATTAATATCTCCTTGGTCTCCGACTTTTTCATCAAGCTGATGAACTTACCGATCTCCTATTTTGATACCCGCATGACCGGAGATATCATGCAACGGATCAATGACCACCGACGAATAGAAACGCTACTTACCGGCACTACGCTCAGTACGTTATTCTCCTTCTTTAATTTAATTGTTTTCGGTGCTGTGCTTATTTATTATAGCATCACTATTTTTCTGATATTTCTTGGAGGTAGTATATTTTATCTTGTCTGGGTTTTGTTTTTTTTGAAGCGTCGGAAGGAGTTGGATTACAAGCGCTTTGCTCAAATGAGCCAGGAACAGAGCACCGTCATTGAGCTGATCAATGGCATGCAGGAAATCAAAATGCACAATGCAGAAAGGCAGAAAAGGTGGAGTTGGGAATTTATACAAGCTCGGCTGTTTGATGTTTCCCTTCAGTCTTTGTCACTGGAACAGACTCAAGAAGTGGGTTCTTCGGTTATTAATGAACTTAAAAACATTCTAATCACGTTTACTTCCGCTTTGCTGGTGATCGAAGGAAATTTCACTTTGGGAATGATGCTTTCGGTTCAATACATTATTGGACAGTTAAATAGTCCTATTACGCAATTGGTAGGGTTTGTAAGAGCCTATCAAGATGCAAGTATTAGTTTGGAGCGGTTGAATGAAATCCACGATAAGGAGGAAGAAGAGAATGCAGAAAAGCAATATGTAAGAAATCTCAATACCCACGAAGAGCTAGTGGTGAAAAATCTTTCCTATCGTCATATAGGTGCAGATGAAAATGTGTTGGAAGGAATAAGCCTGAGTATCCCTCCAAACAAAGTCACTGCGGTAGTTGGGGCCAGTGGAAGTGGAAAGACTACGCTGATGAAATTGTTATTGAAATTCTACGAGCCATCCAAAGGTGAGATTAGTTATGGTAATCATGATTTGAAAATGATTTCGGCAAAAAGCTGGCGAGACCACTGTGGTGTGGTGATGCAGGAAGGCTATGTATTTAATGACACCATTGCTGCCAATATTGCTGTCGGAAAAGACACTATAGATCAGGACGAGCTGGTAAAGGCTGCTCGCATTGCCAATATTCTCGATTACATCCAGTCTCTACCGCTTGGGTTCAATACAAAAATCGGAAATGAAGGTATAGGAATGAGTACAGGTCAAAAACAGCGATTATTCATTGCTCGTGCGGTATATAAGGATCCCGAAATCCTGTTCTTTGACGAGGCGACTTCGGCTCTCGATGCAAAAAGCGAACGCATCGTCATGGAAAATCTGAATCACTTTTTGAAAGGTAAAACGGTGTTCGTCATAGCACATAGATTAAGTACAGTCATGGGAGCCGACCAAATTGTGGTTACTGACGACGGTAAAATTGTAGAGCAGGGGACGCATGAACAATTGGTTCGTTTGAAAGGGGCGTATTATGACTTGGTTAAAAATCAATTGTAACTCAAAAATCTCAAATCAAACAGACCATGCCCGATCTACAGCCTCAAGCCAACAACTTACACCTTCGGTCCGAAGAAGTTCAGGAGATAATCAGCACCCCACCGGCTTGGCTGATCCGCTGGGGCATCACCCTGATCTTTATTCTTAGATCGTTGGTTATTCTTTTGTCTTTTATGATAAGGTACCCGGATTTCGTCCAAGCAAAAGTATTGGTGACGACAAAGGAACCGACAGAGCGGGTCATCGCGCGCTCGTCCGGACAGATTGAAAAACTTTTTGTGGAAAACGGAGCGGCTGTGGAAGAAGGACAACCACTTGGAGGGATCAGAAGTACTGCGAATCTGGAAGATATTTTGTACCTGAAAGAGACACTGGAAATTAAAATCTTTGGGAGGGAAAACGACTATAAATTTCCTATTGAATCCCTTTCAAAACTAATTCTAGGTGAGATTGAAGTTTCCTATCTGGAATTTGAGCGGAATTTCATGGAATATTGGCTTTTGCAGGAGTTACAGCCTCATATGGGACAATTAGAAAATAGCCAGCGATCCCTGATCGAAATTAATACTAGAATTACAAGTCAAATAGCTCAAAAAGATTTAATGGAACGCAGACTGGCTCTTTTTCAAATAGACTACGATCGTAATAAGAGTCTTCATGAACAAGGGGTAATAGCTGATAGGGATTTTGAATCCAAAGAGATGGAATACCTTCAAATGCAGGAGCAGGTCAACAGCATGATTATTACCATCTCCCAAATGCAGGAAGCGCTCAGTATGGCAAATCAGACTAAACGCATCACGTCTATAGACAAACAAGAAGAAGAAACACGTACCTTAAAAAACATGGTACAGTCCTACTACAGTCTCAAGCGTAACCTTAGAGATTGGGAATACAAATATCTTATGACATCCTCAACAAGCGGTGTGGTCAGCTTTCAAAAAATCTGGGGTGCCAATCAACAGGTCAATTCTGGTGAGCTTGTGTTTACTGTGCTACCTGGAAATAGGTCCGAGCTATTGAGTTCTATGAAAATACCGGCTCAGAATGCAGGTAAAGTTCAGGTTGGTCAAAAAGTCATGATTAAGCTGGACAATTACCCCTTTCAACAATATGGAGCATTGATTGGAGAAATAACTAACATATCGATTTCACCTGATGATGAATTTAATTACTTAGTATATGCCGCCTTACCAATGGGTACGAGTACCTCTTACCACAGGGAAATACCCTTCACTCAGGAATTGTTGGGGAGTGCGGAAATTATTACAGAAGAATTGAGTGTTGCAGAACGTCTTTTTTTTAAGTTCAGGTCATTATTAATCAATTGAAATAAATCAAAACATCAAAAATTGTAGTCCAATCGAAGATCTAAGGTCTCGTCTGCCATTTAATTATTATACACTGAAGGAATGAAAATTGTACAGACTTTTTGGATAGATGAAGGGAAAAATGGGTTGGAAGACTCATTTGGATGGTGCAGTGCAAAGTATCATTTAATGAGCTGGGCTCTAAGTGCTCTTCAATTAAATAAATTTTACTCCAATGTAGAACTGATCACAGATACAAAAGGAAAGGAACTCTTAATAGATCAGCTCAAACTACCTTATCAAAATGTCCGAGTAGAATTGGATGATTTAAATTTTGAATGTAGTCCTCAGTTATGGGTTACCAAAAAAATTTACGCGTACACACTTCACGACGAACCATTTTTAAATGTGGATGGAGATGTTTATATCTTCAATTCCTTTCCGAACGACCTGCTGTCTGGCGATCTTATTGCTCAGAATATAGAGCAGGACTTTGACTATTACAAAGAGCTTGTTGGATTGGTAAATCAGACCTTTGATTATGTTCCTATGCCGCTAAAAATGCAGGTAGAAAAGTCCATACCCATTCAAGCAAGTAATGCAGGTATTTTGGGAGGGAAAGACCACCGATTTTTCAAAGAATATTTCCAAATCGTTCATAATTTTGTTTTGAAAAACAAGGAAAAGATAAATCTACTAACACCCTCTCAACTGGTCAACTTCAATGCCGTGGTAGAGCAATATATTTTTCATTGTTTAAGTAACGATTCGAACGTAGCTGTAAAATATTTATTTGATACAGTATATGATCCTTCTTTTTTTGAAGGGTTTTGTAATTTCCATTATTTGCCAAATAAAACGCCATTTATTCATGCTTTGGGAGACTATAAAAGAAATGGTTGGGTATGCGATCAATTGGCAAATAGACTCCGGATGGATTATCCTGAATATTATTATAATATCATCAATCTCATTGAATCCACTATAAAGCACATTACTGAGTTTGAGGAGTCCTATCCAAGCAGTTCAAGTTTTTCGTTTAACTATTTAGCAAAATCCGAAGAAAAGTTATTTTCCAGAACCAAACAAATCATATATTCAATTTGTGATAGGGAACAAGTATCATTAGATCTCAATAAATATAACATTCATCAACTTAAACAATATTTGAGTGAAGAACTGAATAATTCAAGTTCGTCTGCGCTTCTGAATGATGTGTTTGAGTTTGAAAAAGAGAAATTGAGGTTGGCTCAATCTTTTCCTTCCGATGATTTTGTGTTGAAGAACGAGGCTAAAGCCAATGACAATGCGAACCATGTTTTCAAACGTAATAATTTTCAAGAAAAAATGGAATTGAGATTGTCACCATTCTGTATGATAATAGAGTCAGAATGGGATTGGGCGCTTAATCCTACTTTGTTTACTCGTGTCAAAATAAATAATATCGAAATTAATTTTGATCAGAGACCTCATTATTATCAAACCTTATTGTTGCTTGACCGGCATCATGGCGAAGTAATCGAGTATTTGCTTGGGCCTGTCGAAACCTATTTAATGTCATTACTTTCTAAAGAGACAAATACATCCTATCAGCAATTGGCTGATCAGGTAATCCTATTTTTTCAAAATGTTGAGCCAATTCAAGTCTTGACACTATTGGAAGAGTCCATACGTTTCTTGTCTTATAGTGGGATGATTTTTGTAGAGTTGAATGATTCCTAAAAATCTAGTAAAAACTTACTAAAAGTTAGTAAATAGAGTATTGTTTGTGTTTTGATTACTGCTTAAATTCAAGAAATCAAAACAAGTATTGGACGGTCCAATCCTCAAGTATTGATCAATTTAAAAAACAAACAAATGAAAAAGCTAAGTTTAGAAATGCTGCGACTCACTTCGGGAGAGGTATTGCAGCGAAGTGAAATGAAGAAGATTACTGGAGGGTATGGGGGCTGCACTACATGCTATACTTATGACTCAAACTTGGTGCAAAATGGAACATATACCACCTCTGGTTCTTGTAATGCAGGTTCTACATGCTTTAATGACCCTAATTGTTTTACATGGTCTTGCAGTTGATCTTATAGGTTAAGTATCAGTTCACCTAATGCTCAATTAATATAAATAAATTTGTTAAATAAGTAATGCATTGACTGATGCCGAATTAATCAATTACTGAACTACTTCAAATGAATTTTTATGGAGTAGTTCTAAATTTCTTGTCTTATAAAAACAATTTCATAAGGAGGAATTAATTACAGCTCCCATTTTAGAAACCCTTATAAAGGGAGAGATGCAGAATTAAGTTGAAAATCATTTTGGTAAGCACACTAGTCTTAATCATGAAACATATTATAAGGATGTTGTTTTTCATTTCAATTTTCCAATTTCAAAATTGTGGAGATAAAGATTATCTAGATTCACTAGAATCTACGAAAACAATAGAAATCAAGATGGATTTTTTAAACGGCGATTCACCGGAATTTATCATTGAAATACTAGACACTATAAACCTTGAGGTTCCTGGAAACCCTCCTATTACTTCAGTCCAAGATTTGGCTTTTTCGCAAGACTTCCTTATTCTTTTAGATAGAAAACAGGGTCTATTAAAATTTGACAACAATGGTAGTTTTCTCGGGAAAATCGGGGAGCAGGGAGAGGGGCCAGATGAATATTCTGCGCCCTATGCGATTCATCTGGATGAAAAGGAAAATATGGTCCTTGTGGCAGACTGGATGAAAATGATGGTGTTATCCTATGACCTTGAAGGAAACTTTAACTCCTCAAGCCAAAGAATGATAGGGCACCCGATCTCTTTTTACAAGAATAATGACACCTTATTAATTGTTCAGGAGACAATTAATGGTACAAAAGAGCAACCTCGTCAGGTGTTGATAAGCTCAATTGATCCCAAAACACTTGAAGTTAAAAATTGGGAAAGGCCACTTTACGGCTATCATTCTAATTACACAAATATCCATTCAATCCCCAGGATATTAAGTCGGGTAAATAACGCAATCTTGTTTTATATGCCAATCATTCGGGGAGAGATATCATCGCATACGGACAGGGACACGATTTTTAGAAAACAGGAGGGTAGATTGTCTCCAGAATACCTGCTTCATTTCACTGGATTTGACAACACACTTCAATTGGGAATAAGCCAAGTGGTGATGTCCGATAAATATGCGTTTCTACGTGTCGTATATGACAATCGTTCCTATTTTATGGTAATTGATTTGGAAAACAATCGTCCCCTAATTCATTTAAGGAAATTATTTGATCGGGAGTTGACACCAGAAATGATTCCTAAGCCATTGAATGGGGACATTTTTTATTCCATCCTAAGGGATGAGGAAAATACCGAGGAGAAAAATCCACTGATTGTTTTTTATCGTTTGCCATCGATAAGAAATTGAATAAAAAAATTTAGTTTTGAAAACCTCCTTCCCCCACTATAAACAATCCGACTCCAAAGACTGTGGCCCTACCTGCTTACGGATTATTGCGAAGCACTATGGTAAGCTGATCTCTCTGAAGGAAATCCGTGAGATTTCCGAAACGACCCGTGCCGGAAGTAGCCTGCTCAAGCTAAGTGAAGCGGCGGAGGGCAGAAGAAAACGCTTAGCTGCAGGTTCCGGTAGAACTATCGTGGAGGTAAATAATCTGATGAAGCAATTTGGCGATATGCGCAAGATGATAAAGCAGATGAATAAGATGGGCGGTGCCAAAGCTGCAATGAGTAAGATGATGCCGGGGATGGGGAAGCGATAAACGCACTATGCACTCTTATAATAAAAGGCTGAAATCAGGTGTTATCCAGATTTCAGCCTTTTTTTTCATTCATTCGCTTAACAGCTATCAAATTATCCTTTCTTTACTAGCCATTCTTCAAATACCTTTAAGCTTTCCTGCCTCAACCCATTTTCCATTGGGATTTTTCGATCGGCAGGATTGAGCGCCAGTTCTCTATAGATGTAGCGATTGTCAAAGCCCGCATCCGCACTGTCTTCTCGGGTACAGGCATAAAAGACTTTGCTCACCTTTGCAAAGTAAAAAGCCGAAGCACACATGGGGCAGGGTTCACATGAAGCGTATAGTTCACAACCCTCCAAATCAGTTTTCGATAGCTGGCTGCAGGCATTTCGAATAGCTTCGATTTCGGCGTGTGCCGTAGGGTCATTATTCTTATTTATCTTATTTCCTGATTCACCTACAATCTTTCCGTCCTTCACCACTACAGCCCCATAAGGTCCACCTTCCCCGCTATTCATAGCCATTTGTGCCAAAGCTATCGCTCTGCGCATAAATTGTTTTTCCTGTTCTGTCATGGATTTTAATTAATTGATGTTTAGCTCTTTGAATCAGTCTCAATTATTAAAACCCAGTAAAGATTGAGTTGTTACGAAATCTATTCTCCAATCTCCAATCTCTTTTTCTCAAACCCTCAACTCATTCACCGATAACCTCCAAAAACGGCCCCGTGAAGTTACGATTTACGCTAATGCGGTTTTTGCCAGCTTGAATCAGGTTTGGTTGACAGAGAAACTTTTGTTTTTGATTCAGTCAGGCTTCATAAATGGAATTTCCGCATGCCGGAGTCAATACAGGTAATAATTACCCTTGTGTCACCAACAAGTATAAATTTTGAATGAATTTACCCGCGTATCCTCAAGAAAATAAGCTAGGTCGGTGATCGAAAACATGATCAATTCAACTGACATATACTTTGGTTGAGATCTTCGGTTTTTAATCTCCAGTTTCCTATCTCTTATTCTCCAATCTCTTTTTCTCAAACTCTCAACTCATCCACCTACTCATAAACTCCAAGAAAGGTTCTTTGTAATTATCGCCTACCGCAATGGATTGGTCTCGGATATTAATTACATTCTTGGATACTGATTCAATATGGTTTAGGGCGACGATGAAGGAGCGATGTACTCGCATGAACTGATCGGAGGGAAGGAGTTCCTCCATACTTTTCAAACTAGTCAGCGAAAGAATTGGATTAGGTTTTGAAGTCAAATGAACTTTCACATAATCCTTATAAGCTTCCACATAAGCAATTTCCTTGAGGAGGACTTTGACCAGTTGATACTCTACTTTCAGGAAAATGTAATCTAGGTTGGATTTCTCTGAATCCTTATTTTCAGATTGATCATTTTGATTGAGTTTTTGGAAGTAAACAGAGGCTTTAGACGCGGCGTTTAAGAACTCCTCATAGCTGTAGGGCTTCAGCAAATAGTCCAAGGCATCGACTTTATAACCTTCGATTGCAAACTGATGATAAGCTGTCGCAAAAATGATTCGAGTGTACTCTGATTTTTTCTTTCCATCCAAGACTCTCGCTAGCTCCATGCCAGACAAATCCGGCATTTGGATATCCATAAAGATGAGCTGCACTTCATGTTGATTGATAAAGCTCAGTGCCTCGATGGCATTGGAAAATTTACCTGCCAGCTTCAAAAAAGCCGTTTGTTCTATAAATTTACCCACCAATTCCAAGGCTAGTGGTTCATCATCTATGGCTATACAGTTCAAGGTCATTCGAGATTCAGAGTAAGATTTACCCAATACTCTTGAATGGCTTCTGCAACACCAAATTTCAGCCGATGTTTTTCAGGATAGAGCAGCGCTAGTCTTCGCCTGGTATTTGTCAGACCAATTCCATTTTCCTGAGATTCCGGATTATCCGGAGGAAGTGGGAAAATATGATTTTTGGTTTCAAAGAAGAGTGTTTGGCCCATTACTTCCAGCTTGACCAAGATTTCGCAGTCTTGCTGAGAGCTGATCCCGTGCTTGAAGCAATTTTCCAAAAAGGGAAGTAGCAACATTGGAGCGATGATAAGATCCTCTTTGGGCGTTTCGATCTGAATATTCAAAGTCACATTCGAGGAAAGTCGCATTTTCATCAACTCGATGTAGTCATTGATGAAATTCACTTCTCTGCTAAGTAAAGTCTCCTCTTTTTGATTTTCATATAAGACATAGCGCATCATTCGGGAAAGCTTGAGTAGGGCTTCCTGCGCCTTTTTCACATTTAGATTTGTCAAAGCATAAATATTATTCAGCGTATTGAAGAAGAAGTGAGGATTGATTTGAGCTTTCAGATAGGAGAGCTCTGTATTGATCCGTTGCTGATCGAGTTCTTGGCGGAGGCTTTCATCTTTTTGCCATTTCTGTACGGAGGCCACAGCTGTACTGATTCCAATAGATAATAAATAAAGTGTCAAATGAAAAATATCAGCTGATAACCAACGCTTACCCGGTTGGTAAGCTTTTTCTGGATTAAAAGCTTTGAACATCAACTCTGGTAGATGGACCAAATTTTCAAAGTAAATAATCAATCCCAGGTAGAAGACTCCGGCAATGACGATCAAGAGTAGAAAGATTAATGGCTTTCCTTCAAACAGGATTTTGGGAACAACAAAAGCCATATTTCCATAAAAAAATACCAGTAGTATGCAAACCAAAAAAATCTGACGGTACCAAAATTCTATAGGAATTTCAACACGCCAGGAGAGTGGAGAGAGCAATAGCAATACTGTAATCAAGGCAAACCATCCAAGTACATGTACTAGAATTGAGATGCGTTTGCTTGAGTTGAATGTTAGCATATCAGTATACTTGAATTAACAAACTAATTAAAAGTATCGCATATTTTAAAATCAAATCTACAGATAAGGACTTTACGTCTACAAAACACCATAATCAGGGGATAAAACTTATTCTTAGGTTCCGATTAGATTTGATCTGCTAAAAATCGGTCTTTGTCGATATAATTTGACTCGTCATCTATTATCAAATTTTTACTCAAACAAACTCACTTTTTTTGGGGTATAAGAATTTATAAAATTTGTTTTATCAGTTAAATCTGTCTTCATCAAAATTGCCTTGATGCACTTATAACCAACCCAACATGAAAAAAGCTGTTTGTTTGTATATTTTTAATTTGTTTTTAGGCTTTGGACTCGTTCAGGCACAGCAGGTATCACCATCAGCTAAACAACCTGCGCGTATAATTGGAGTCGCAAAAGATTTGAAAACCGGTAAGGCTGTCTCTTATGCCACAGTTGCGCTATATAAATCAGGAACTGACACCAACATTGTAGGTGCAGTAGCTGATGATGAGGGAAATTTTTTTATTGCGGGTTTTGAATTGGGAAGCTATGATCTGAAGATCACTTTCCTAGGCTTTGAAACCAAAGTGATCGAAGACATTCAAGTAATTTCATCTACGGGAGATATCAACTTAGGAAATATTGAACTGACCGATGAGGGTCTTGCCCTTGAAGAAGTCACGGTCCAAGGGCAGCGAGATCTGATCGAGGAGCGTGTCGATCGTACGATCTACAAGGCAGAAAACGATAAGACTACAGCTGGTGGAGATGCAACAGACGTACTTCGAAGAGTGCCGATGCTTTCGGTAGATTTTGACGGAAATGTATCTATGAGAGGAAGTAGCAATATTCAAGTATTGATTGATAACAGGCCTTCGGCCATCACAGCGAGCAGCATTGCAGATGCGTTGAGACAGATTCCTGCTGACGAAATCAAAGCAGTAGAGGTGATTACTTCTCCTTCAGCAAGATTTGATGCTGAGGGTACTTCTGGGGTGATTAACATTATTACTAAAAAGAATAATTTTCAGGGAATGACGCTGAATGTCAATAGTGGATTTGGTCTAAGAGGATCAAATCTAAGCTTAAATGGCGCTGCACGGAAAGGCAAGTTTGGGTTTTCACTGGGCGGATTTGGTAGAGCTGGCTATAATATCAATGGGCGTTTTGAAAATGAGCAGTTGTTGAACAACCCGGATAATAGCATTTCAAGAATCTTGCAATCTGCAGATACAGAGCGAAGAAACTTATTTGGGAGGTATACTTTCGGAGTGGATTATGATATTGACAAATTCAATTTCTTGACTGGTTCGGTAAACTTTGGAGTTAGAAATTCCAATAGTAATCAAAATGATTTCCTTACTCGAAACTTCTTAAATGATCAGCTTAGCAGAACTGCACTTCGAACAACAGACGTAGTAGATGATTCTAATACGATCGATGTCAGTGTAAACTATACTAAAACCTTTGAGAAAAAGGGCAAAGAGTTTAGCTTTTTGACACTTTATAGTAGAAATAATCGTCAGAATTCATTTGTAAACTCGCTTTATGAAGATGATTTGCAGACAATTGATTCTAGACTTCGAAATTTCAACCCAAGCAGAAATGAGGAATTCACTTTCCAGGTAGACTTTGTCAATCCAATGGGAGATGAAGGAAAAGCTATTCTCGAGTACGGAGCGAAGAATATCTTAAGAAAAGCATATTCAGATTTTGCGTACTTCCAGGCTGACGGTGCTGATGGGGATTACATAGAAGATACCAGGCCAAGCAGAAGCAATGAATTCAGCTATGATCAGAATGTTACCGCAGCTTATACTTCGTACACATTTAATTTGTTGAAAAATTACACACTGAAGACTGGTCTACGATATGAATACACTACGATCAATGCTGACTTCAAGACAGAAACCACAGTAAACATTCCTTCATACGGAACATTGGTACCAAGTATCAATGCCAGCCGTAAAATGAAAAATGGTAACCTGATCAAAGCGTCATACAACAGAAGAATCTCAAGACCATCACTACGATTCTTGAATCCGAATATCGAGGCTTCCAACCCACTTCAGATTTCTCAGGGTAATCCTACATTGGATCCAGAGTTGACAGATAACTACGAGGTAGGTTACAGCACCTTTGTTAAAGGAATGGTGATAAATTTCACCTCTTTCTATAGAAATACCACTGGCTCGATTCAGTCTGTGCGGACTATCCAAGATGATGGAGTAATTTTTACAACGTTTGAGAATATCGGTAGAGAGCAGGCGATCGGCGGAAGCGTATTCTTCAATATCAACGCGAGCAACAAGCTTTCATTCAATGGTGGCTTCGATACCTACTATGCTATTTTGGATAATGGATTATCTGACCCATTGCTTGCTGCGCAAAATGAAGGTTTTGTAATCAGCGGTAGAATGTTTGGTAACTACACACTTCCTAAAAACTGGCAGCTGCAATTGTTCACATATGCCAGAGGTAGAAGAGTTGAATTACAAGGAAGTTCTGGAGGCTTTGCAGCCTATGGTTTGAGTTTAAACAAGCAGTTTGCTGAGAAGCGAGGAAGTGTTGGATTTGGAGTAGAAAACTTCTTGGCAAAAGAATTCATCATCCGTAATAAAATCATCACGCCTACGATTATTCAGAACAGCACCTCTGCGATCCAGAATATGAATTTCAAAGTGAACTTCAGCTATCGAATTGGAAAACTTAGCATGGATCAGGGAAGACCTCGAAAAAGAAAGTCAATTAATAATGATGACTTGAAAGAGGGAGCTCCCGCTGGAGGCGGACAAAACAATTAGGATTAGCCCAAATGCCCAGTTAAGTTCCTCAGCTGTAACTAACGTTTTTAAAGATGATAATTTGATAGATAAGATTTTTCAACAAAAAGCCCGCTCTTTAGATAAAAGCGGGCTTTTTGTTAATAAACCAGTATTTTTGCTTAGTTACTTATAGGTTACTTTCTTGATTGCGTCGATGGTACGTTTCACATTTGGTAGCGTCACATCAATGTAACTTGCTGAATAACTCAACGGAATATCCATAGAGTTAACCCTGATTACAGGGGCATCTAAGTAGTCAAATGCATAGCGCTGGAAATGATACGTAAGTTCTGAGGAGATTCCAGCAATTGGATTGGCTTCCTCCACGATTACTGCACGATTGGTTTTCTTTACAGATTCTAGGCAAGTGGCATAATCAATAGGTCGAACGGTACGAAGATCGATAACCTCGCAGTCAATTCCTTCCTTAGCCATTTCCTCGGCAGCTTCCAGCGCAACTTTCACCATTTTGCCAAATGAAATTACAGTTACATCTTTTCCTTTTCGCTTGATGTCTGCTACACCGATGGGAAGTAGGTATTCGCCTTCAGGAACTTCGCCCTTATCATTATACATGACCTCAGACTCCATAAAGATTACTGGATCCGGATCGCGTATTGCTGCTTTCATCAAACCTTTTGCATCGTAAGGGGTAGAAGGGACTATGACCTTTAGACCGGGTGTATTTGCAAACCAGTTTTCAAAGTTTGAAGAGTGGGTAGCTCCCAATTGACCGGCATTTCCCGTTGGACCTCTGAATACAATTGGCACACTATACGCTCCACCTGACATGGCTAGCATTTTAGCAGATGAATTGATGATCTGATCGATTGCTACTAAGGAGAAGTTGAAAGTCATAAATTCAATGATCGGCTTTAGACCATTCATTGCTGCTCCTACTCCTAACCCCGCAAACCCTAATTCAGAAATCGGGGTATCGTAAATTCGATTTGGACCGAATTCATCCAGCATTCCCTGAGATACTTTATAAGCTCCATTATATTCTGCTACTTCTTCACCCATTAAAAAGACGTTTGGATCACGTCTCATTTCTTCTGACATAGCCTCTCTTAAGGCTTCTCGAAACTGTATTTCTCTCATGAGTTATTGACTAAAATTAAGCCCGTAAAAATAGAAAGGAAAAGACTAAAACCAAAAATAAGCTGGCTTTAATACTGCATTCGACCGGTGTAGTATAGAAAGTAAGAGCCACATTTCACTGACTGAGCAACTGAAAAAACATGTAGAAGTCAAGCACTAAAATAGATTTTTAAATTCTAAGCATTGATTAACAGTTACTTAAATTGCCAGTTGGGGAATAACTCATTTTTTCACCGGCTTACCTTCTTCTACCCATGAGGTGATTCCACCATTGAGCATATAGATGTTTTTAAATCCTGCTGCTTTCATCCTTGCGCTAGCTTTTGCAGTTCGTATTCCTGATTTACAATAAAGCAGGTAGGTTTTATTTTTATTCAAGATCTCAATATTTTGCGCGAAGCATTCATCCAAAAAATCTAGATTCATTGCTTTCTCAATATGACCACCCGCCATTTCTTCTGGAGTTCTTACATCTATCAGAATATTCTTTTTCTTGTTGAGCATCTTTTCAAAAGTGTTGGCAGATACTACCATAGCAGAGTCGACATTTTGAGCAAACAAATAGCTCGTTTGAACTATAAGGAAAATCAAACCAAGGAAAAATATTTTTGAGAATTGCATGGCGAAAATGTTTGAAGTGACCAATTGAGAATCCATATTGGAAATAAAATTTAGCCAATTCATTCCAAATGCCTACAAAAATTGCTCTGATTTCGGACTCCCACAGTTACATTGATCTCATAACCTGTTCTTACCTTGAAGATTGTGATGAGATCTGGCACGCTGGAGATATAGGTTCTATAGCTGTAATGAAGGCGCTGCCTGAAGGCAAAACTATCCGGGCTGTTTTTGGGAATATCGATGATTCAGAGATTCAGCATCATTATCCGGAATGGCAGAATTTTGAACAAGACGGCGTACGAGTTCTGATGACTCATATTGGCGGGAAGCCACCTCGCTACGCAAAAGGAGTGAAGAGTATGATCAAAACACATAAGCCTAAACTTTTTATTTGTGGGCATTCGCATATCTGCAAAGTGGTTTTTGATCCCGAGTCCAATTGTCTTTATATGAATCCGGGGGCAATTGGTCAGCATGGTTTTCACATAATGCGCACTCTTTTACTGTTTGATTTGGATGATGGACAGATTAAAAATCTCCGTGTAGTAGAATTAGGGAAAAGGGGGAAATGAGGTACAGGTCTGAAGACCTGCTTTTATACAGGCTTGGAGTTTTATTATAGTCATTTTACCACAAAGTTCACAAAGGTTTGGCCGAGGAACGCAAAGGATAGGACTAGCAAATCTGTTTAAAATCTTCGGGCCTGCTCATCGGCCTCAGGTAAGATTGAACTTTTAGACTTGTTATTTTACCACAAAGATCACGAAGGTACTCAAGGGGCCGCAAAGGATTAGGGCTATCAACAATCTGTTTAAAATCTTCGGATTGCCTATCGGCAGACTTGAAAAAGATGTTTGCTGAAAAGATATTGAGCTCCAAGTCTGAAGACTTGAACCAGTTGAGTTCATGAAGGTATCTCAAAGGGCCGGGAAGGATAGAACCAGCAAATATCTCCTGACTGCTATCTAAGCCAGGCATTAGCCATTTTATTCCATTTCATTTTCCTTACGTTCCTTCTATGAACTCTGCGGTTGATCCGTGAACGTTGTGGTTAAAAAGCTTTAAATAAAAAAGGCGATCAAACTGATCGCCTTTCGAAATATGATTTGGAAAGATTACTTTCCGAAAGATTTTTTAAGCTCTTCGATGTCCACGTTTTTAATTACGGGCATTGCGCACAATTGCTTGATTTTAATCACACGTGTGGTCTGACTTTGTCTTTTTCTTTTCAATTTTCTCTTTAGCGTAGTAACTGCCATGGTCGTATGTTTTAAATGAATTATTTCGAAATTGATGACAAAAGTAAGTAATCATTTCTTTTCTGCCTAAAATAAATATGGAATAAATTAAAGCCAATTTGAGATTGCAAGAGCGCTTTGCCATTTTTTAGATAAATTTGGAGCATTAACAGCAAAAAATTATCGATGCAAAAGCCAAGTCTTCCTAAAGGAACCCGAGATTTCGGGACAATTCAAATGGCAAGGAGAAACTATATCTTGGATCAAATCAGGTCAACGTTCCAACTTTTCGGGTACAATCAAATAGAAACTCCTGCGATGGAAAATCTCAGTACCCTGACCGGGAAGTACGGAGATGAAGGAGATCAATTACTTTTCAAGATTCTCAACAGTGGAGATTATCTGAAGAATGTATCATCCGAAGATCTGAATAAAGGTGCTTCAGCTACGCTTGCCAAAGTTTCGGAAAAAGGTCTTCGATACGATCTTACTGTTCCTTTTGCAAGATTTGTGGTAATGAATCGAAATGACCTGACCTTTCCTTTCAAGCGATTTCAGATTCAGCCTGTCTGGAGAGCAGATCGGCCGCAGAAAGGGCGCTACCGTGAGTTCTATCAATGTGACGCCGATGTGGTTGGTACGGATAGTTTGGTATGTGAAGCAGAGATTATCTTGATGATCCGAGACGTTTTCGCAAAACTCAAACTGACTGATTACAGCATCAAGCTGAATAATCGAAAAATTTTAACAGGAATATCTGAAGCCATTGGTGCAGCAGGGAAAGAAGGACCGCTGTGTGTGGCAATAGATAAGTTGGATAAGATCGGTTGGGAGAAAGTGCAAGAGGAATTGATCGGCAGAGCGTTTTCTGAGGATTCTTTGGAAAAGCTAGCTCCCTTGATCGATCTTGCTGAAGGATTTGAGGGGAAAATTTCTTTTCTGAAATCCTTTTTAGCAGAAAGTAAAGTCGGACTTCAGGGAGTGGGGGAGTTGGAAGAGCTTGCTGTGATCTTAAAAGGAATGGGTGAGAATTTGGATTTTGTAGATTTTGATGTCATGCTGGCCAGAGGACTATCCTATTATACAGGTGCGATTTTCGAAGTGAAAGTAATCAATGCCTCAATCGGATCGGTTAGCGGTGGAGGTCGATACGATAACCTCACTGGCGTGTTTGGTCTTTCGGGAGTTTCGGGAGTAGGTATTTCCTTCGGTGTAGATCGCCTGTATGATGTATTGGAGGAGCTTGAGTTATTTCCAGAGGGAAGTGTCCAGACTTCAACGATTCTTTTTACTCACTTTGATCAAAAGGGATTTAGCTATGCGCTTTCGCTTTTGCAAAAGTTCAGAAAAGCTGGTATCAAAGCAGAGATTTACCCTGATCTGAGTAAAGTGAAAAAACAACTGGATTTCGCAACTAAGAAGGGGGTGCACTTCGTTGGGATCTGTGGGGACAATGAAATAAAGGATAACTTGATCTCAATCAAGAATCTGGAAACCGGCGATCAGGAAATTTTGACTATTGAAGCTGCTATTTCTAAGTTATCTTAACCCGCACTGTGGATTGAGTTGACTGGGATAACCATTCCTCCTTTCAAGCAGATAAAGTCATTCCCTACCGCCCAAACGGTGGTCTCAATTTGGTAAAGTGAACCATTGGCTGTTTCGAATACAAGTTTAACTTTGGATTGAAGCAAGTTGCCCAGTGTTTGAGCTCTGTAGAGATTTAAGGTTCTTTTGCTTAACTCGTCAGCTGTGAGCAGGACTTCTTTCTTGGAAAATTTAAGCGATGAGATCTGCTCTTTGTTAATGATTTCGATAGTCTTCATACGTTTATTACTTTATTATTGGATACTTATAATCGTTTGAAAATGTTGCAGAAAATAACCTTATGGATTTCATAAAGGATATTTATTAAAATTAAATTTTGTTTTTTTATAATAAACAGTTATAAAATATTAATAATCATTAAAAAATTGAAGATACTATGTTTGATATGATGGGAATGATGGGCAAAGTAAAAGAAGCCCAAGCGAAAATAAAGGAGGCACAATCCAAATTGCATCTGATCACAGCCACCGCAGAATCTGGTGCAGGATTGGTAAAAGTAACCGTAAATGGCGAGCGAAAAGTGCTGACTATTGATATGGATGAGAGTATACTTTCTCCAAAAGATAAAGAAATGCTGAGTGACTTGGTGGTGGCGGCAACAAATATTGCTATGCTAGCAATTGAACAAAAGATCAAAACCGAAATGAAAGCTGCTACCGACGGGATGATACCAAACATACCGGGTATGGATCTGGGCAGCATGTTTGGATGAGTTCGGCTGCGATCGTCATATTGAATTACAATGGGCGAGAGATGTTCGCAACTTTCCTGCCTTCAGTGATAGCAAATAGCCATTTTGATATCTGGGTGATTGATAATAATAGTTCGGATGATTCTATCTCCTTTTTGGAAGAAAGATTTCCACAAATTCATGTTTTAAAATCAAGTCAAAATCTCGGCTATGCCGGCGGCTACAATTGGGGACTGGATCAGCTTAGAGATGATTACGATTTCCACATCTTATTGAATTCTGATATTGAAGTGACCAAGAATTGGGATAGCGAGTTGGTTCAGGCTTTAGAAGTTATGCCGGATTATGCTGCGATTCAACCAAAGATTTTGTCTTGGACATCTAGAAACAAGTTTGACTACGCTGGCGCTGGAGGAGGCTTTGTGGATGCCTATGGTTATCCTTACTGTAGAGGGCGCATTATGGATCAGATCGAACAGGATTATGGGCAGTATGATGATTCTATAGACGTAGACTGGGCGTCAGGTGCTTGTTTCATTGTTAGATCTGAAGTTTTTCATCGATTCGGTGGTTTTGATGCTGGTTTTTTTGCCCACATGGAGGAAATTGACTTATGCTGGCGAATGAGAAAATCAGGTTGGAAAATTGGCTATAAAGGACATATTTCGGTTTACCATCTTGGCGGCGGTACTTTGCAGCGCTCTAGTCCTCATAAGTTGTATTTGAATATTCGGAATAGTCTAAGCATGATCTACAAAAATGAATCAGCCACTAACTTCAAAAAAATTTATTGGGTCAAATATTTGTTTGAGCATCTTGCAATTCTGAGCTACCGGATCAAAGGTCAGAAGGAACTAGCCAAAGCAATTCATAGGGGATACACCGATTTTGAAAGTATTAAGTCCAGCCTTCAAAAATTCCAATTAGCTATAAATAATGGGAAAGAGATAAAAAGTAACAGTCCAGTAACATTTCTGATTTGGCATTGGGCAGTTTTGAGAAAGAAAAAGTTCTCAGCCTTTTAATCAAAAAGAATTGGATTGTTTTTCTTTCTAAAATAGGTTCTGATTTTCATCACCATTGCCATCGATACATATAGAATCACCGGAGAGCCTAGAGTGATAAACGAAGTGTAGATGAAAAATAGTCGTATACTGTCAATCGGGAAGTTTAATTTTTCTCCAATTTTTGAACAAACACCAAAGGCACGTTCTTGAAAAAATAATCTTAGCTTTTCCATAATTTAGGTTGGTTAAATTTTAATATTTTGATAAGATTGAAACAATCTAAAGAATAATCTCCATTCCATTGATTAAGAAACAAATAATAAATCTTTTTTTAGTCGGCCTCCTAACTAGTTGTGGTTCAAGAATAACAGCCAAAAGTAATTTTTTGGCAGATTCTAAAGTCAGTCCTTCGAAGCTTGAGTTTTTCAGAGATTCCATTCAATTTGAGGTTTCAGGGATTATTCCGATCGAATCAGTCATGTCACCGAAAAATCCTCAAGTAAGCCTTCATTTTGTAAGTCGCGAAAATTCGGTGGATTTGGGTAAGTTTTCGTTGATAAAGAATTTTGAGGCTTATCGTTACTCGAAATCTTTCAAGATAGCTTATGAACCTTGGATGGAGTTTGCGATAATGGAGTTGCATTTCAATCAAGGAGGAAATCCATCCATAATTCCTCAGGAAAAAAAACAGTTAGCACGAGGGGTGATCACCACGGCATTACTGGCCAAAGTGGGGCAGGTGTTTGCTGATGAACCTATCCCTGATGTAGGACTTTATATTCCAAGTGGAGTTGCAACAATTGACCAATCTAGACTAGAAACCTTTAATATCTTTTTTCAAACTGGGTCATCGGAGATCAATTTAACTGGATCAAATTACACAACACTAGCGGAGTTAGGTGAATTTATTACGCAAAACCCTTCAATCAAAAGCATCAAAATCACAGGAGTCCAATCTCCGGAAGTAGGTGAGGGAAAAAGTAGTGCTCTGGGAGACAGCCGATCCAAGTCAGTGTACGATTTTTTGCTCAAGTCTGGTTTCATCCTGAAGGATAGTATCACTGAGGTAAAATCAAGGTGGAATGATTGGTTTGATCTAAGACTTCTCTTAAGGGATTATGATAAGATATCCATTCAGCAAAAAGATCAATATTATAAAATATTATTGAACGGCTTAGAATACTCTTACCAGCTAAAACAGTTAAACGGTATCGTGGGGTATGATCAAGTAGCGAATAATTTGTTTCCAAGGCTTCGCACAGCAAAAATTGAAGTTCAAGTCAATCTCCGTGCTGGTTTGAATCAAAAGCAGACTTTGGCACTTAAAAGAGTCTTGGATGGAGGGATTGGAGATGAGAATCTCGGCTTATTCGAATGGTCTCAAGCAGGTGAGTTTGCACCGCGTTTGAAAGATAAAGCTGAAATCTATGCTAAGATGACTGAGCTGTTTCGAAGTGCTCTGCCTTACAATAATTTGGCGGTAGTTCGAATGAAAGAGGCTCAACAAACGCTTGATACTGTTGAAAAGGAAAAACTTTGGGATGAGGCTACTTGGTTTTTAAATCAAGCGGCTAAATTAGAGACAAGCCCATATATTTTACATAATCAAGGCCAGATACTACTATTTCGAGGAGAATACTGGGATGCCTATAAAAAACTTTCACATGCATCCGTACTGACAAAAAATGAGCACTTTTTGAAAATAAATGAAGGTCTAAGAGGAGCCCTTGATATAGTAAGGGGAGATTATAGACTGGCGACTTTACGGTTCGAAAGTTCGTATTCAGATGCGAAGAATTTATTCAATAAAGGATTAGCTTCATTTCTGGCAAAAGATTACGTAAAAGCAAATTTAGCCTTTGAAGAGTCTGTAATAGCCCAACGTGATTACGGTTATGGCTTTTATGGGCTCGCAATGATTGCGATGGAAACTGGTCAAAAAGAAGTGGCGATGATCCAATTACAAAAAGCTATAGCTGTAAGTGAAAATCTATATCAAAAGGCACTGTCAGATCCATTTTTTGATAAAATACGATCTGATCCGGGATATTTCCAGTTATTGAAACGAAAGGAGTAGAAATATGCTTTTTCATTGCCAACATTCACAGGAATACTTTAAACAGTCCGTTAGGTAGCCAAAAGATAATACCTGAGCTGTTCAAAGATTTCGTTGGTCTACATCATTTACCCATGCAGATATCAACTGCTGAAAATAAACGTACTATTTCTTTAATTAAACTTTTTTTGTTGAAAACAGGATTGTGGAGGATTGTATTTTTGTCAATTAATTTTTTTCAGTAGATTAATCCGATAAAATGATCAAAACAATTAGATTTGACTTGCAAGACATGAATTCCTAATTTTTATTTACTGTTTAAAATTTGAAAATCGTTTAAGAATCTTTAACATTGAGACACTGTAGCGTAACGCCACAATAAAAGTAAAATTCATGCCAATGACCTATTAATTATTTCAAGTCGTGCCCGCACAATATTCCAATAGTATCTATGAAATCTATTGGTATTTCGTCAAAGCTGGTTTGTAGAAACCAAGGTATAGTTGCAATAGCGTTCTAAAAATTCAGAAGTTTATCTATTGCATTTGTTTTAATCGAATTCGCAAACGATTGCATTAACAATTAAATGACAAGTTTTTAAATAATTCTTGTTACCCAATCTATCAATTTATATGAAAAAATTTTACAAAATTCTAGGGGTGTTCCTAATGCTCCTGACATTATCCAGTGCTACAGCCTTCGCACAGAAAACTGTCACTGGTACAGTACTCGACGAGTATGATTTAGGACTTCCCGGGGTTTCAATCCTCATAAAAGGAACTACCACAGGTACCGCAACGGATATTGATGGAAAATTTTCCATCAATATCCCTAATGATCAATCAGTTTTAGTATTTTCATTCATTGGCTACACTAGAGTGGAGCAAGTCCTTGGATCTAGAAGTGTGGTTGATATTAAAATGAGTCCTGACGAGCAGACGCTTACTGAATTGGTAGTTACAGGTTACACTATTGACAGTCGAAGAGAGACCACTGGTTCGATCTCTACTGTTAATCCAAAGGATTTGACAATAATACCAACTGGTAATATTGAGCAAACCCTTCAGGGTCGAGTTGCTGGATTGACGGTTATCACCAATGGTCAGCCTGGTACATCTTCTATTGTGCGTGTGCGAGGATTTGGTGCTTTCGGTGGTAATGAGCCTTTGTATGTGGTGGATGGAGTTCCTGTAGACAATACAGACT
>Ga0209491_10000598_pt1 | contig 72401 bp, 74 predicted proteins | sample BON02_FD_187213 | JGI IMG/M metagenome (GOLD analysis project Ga0209491, IMG submission 187213) | Freshwater microbial communities from Lake Bonney liftoff mats and glacier meltwater in Antarctica - BON-02 (SPAdes) (version 2) | ecosystem: Environmental > Aquatic > Freshwater > Ice > Glacier... | reverse complement strand
CGGCGCACATCACATTTGACCTTGATTGCGTTTTAGAAACTGGCGTTTTTCGAATTAGAAGTACCGCGGCTGCAAGGCCGCTCGATGCACCCAGAGCAGCAGCGATAGACCCTGCGGTGACGCCTCAGGTTCCTATGTCTAGTTTTGCAATCGCTGCTAGTCCGTATTTAGTTTCTATTACCGGTGAAGAATTCAAAATCACTAAATCTGTTTCAAATGTTGGCCGTGGCGCAGAAGCTGACATTCAAATTGATGACTCAAGTGTTAGTAGATTGCACTGCGCAATCGTTTTAGGTTCAGATGTAGTTGTTCGAGATTTAGGTTCGACAAATGGCACCTTGGTCGATGGTATTAGTGCCACTGAAACTGTCGTGCGTGATGGATCAATAATTAAAATCGGAAACATAACACTTACTTACAAGAGTCAGTGACAAATTTATGTCAGAACTATTGCTCAGTATTTTACGAATCGGGTTTCTAGTAGCACTGTGGTGGTTTGTCCTAACTGTGGTTTCAGTACTACGCCGAGATCTACAAGCACCTCGTGATGCAAAACCGCTAACTCCTGCGCGTTCAACAAAACAACCAAGTCAACGTCCTACTCTTCGCTCTCGGAAAACATCAACCAAACTAGTAATTGTTGAAGGTGCCTTAACAGGAACTGTGTTGCCACTTGGTACGTCACCGATTTTAATTGGGCGGGCGCCAGATTCCACCGTCGTGTTGGACGACGATTTTGTAAGCACACACCATGCGCAGTTAACTCCAAATGGAAACCATTGGATCGTTGAAGATTTAGGTTCCACAAACGGAACTTGGATTGATCGCACTCGGATTTCAGCGCCAACGGTATTAAGGCCAGGGACGCAACTTCGTATTGGTCGAACCAGTATGGAATTGAGCTCATGAGTGGTTTGAGTCTGCGATTTGCTGCGCGCTCAGAAATTGGCAGAGTGCGTCGCAATAACGAGGATGCAGGTTATGCAGCGACTGATTTATTAGTAGTTGCTGATGGCATGGGTGGCCATGAAGCTGGGGAACTCGCTAGCGCAGCGACGATTGCAGCAATTGTTGCTGCTGCGGCATCATCTACTGGCGCAGACGAAGTACTAACACAACTTGCTGAAGCCGTGATTACCTCTGGCGAATACATTGCTGATGTTGTTGCTGCTAACCGTGATCTTGCTGGAATGGGAACCACTATGACAGTGGTGGCACTTCGAGAAGATCGAATCGCAATGGCGCATGTTGGAGATTCACGTGCATATCTATACCGCGCGAATGAACTACAGCAAATGACCAAAGATCACACATTTGTGCAGACCCTGGTCGATTCTGGCGAAATTACCCCTGCAGAAGCTGCAGTACATCCAAAGCGAAACCTAATGATGCGCGCTATCGATGGTATTCACGCGGTTGAAGTTGATTTATCAGTCCGGGAAACTCGAGAAGGTGATCGATACCTGCTTTGTAGTGATGGATTATGTGGCGTAATAGATTCCGAAACGATTGCAAAATGTCTTTCAGTAACAGATTTGACCAATGCAGTTACGTTGTTAATTGATGCGGCGATGTCCGCAGGAGCACCAGACAACATAACCGTGGTGGTAGCCGACGTTGTAAATGACCGTATCGACGTTGATCCTGTATTAATCGGATCTGCTGCTGATGAAGGTAATCAATCTAGATTGCCAGCAGTAGATTTTCCAGAAGAAGGCGATGCACCAAAATCTTTTTTTCAACCACTTGCTGTTGATAAAAAAGGTAGTTGGCTGGTTCCAGTCTTCACGACCCTTGGCATGATCACAATTTTTATTGCTGGAGCATTGTGGTGGCTTTCCAATCAATGGTTTGTTGGTGTTTATACGCAGAACCAAGTGGTCGCAATCTTTCAGGGAATTCCCGCTGGTGGTATGTATCGACTTGTTGAAGTCTCCACTTTGTCGGTTTCGCAATTGCCAGAATTTGAATTTAGTCAGGTTTATCAAACTTTTGAATCAGCCAATTTTGAGGATGCGCAGGCAGCTGTGACCAGGCTACAAAAAAGTGCTGACTTGTGTGAAATAGTTCCAGGTTCACCTGGGTGCCCAGTGGTGACACCATGAGTACGAACTTGATTCGCTATCGCGTTTCAACTCGTCGCTCGGCAGAACTTGCACTATTAATTGGAGCTTGGCTAATTGGGGTGTTTGCTTGGATTTTGGTGGATGCCTCAACAGATGCTGCGTCTTTAGGTGGGTGGACTTCACTAGTGAGTGCTGGAGTTTTGCTGCTGATAACTCATGGCGTTGTTAGATGGCAAGCACCGTATGCGGATCCACTTTTGTTACCATGCGTTGCAGCGTTGAACATGCTCGGTCTTGCAATGATCCACCGACTTGATGCGGCGGCGGCACAGCGCGCTGCAAGTAACGGAAGTCCACCACCTACGCCAGATGTTTATCTCCAACTAACTTGGATGTTGGTGGGACTAATTGCATTCATAGTTGTGTTGACATTCGTAGGTGATCATAGAAGATTGCAGCGCTTAACTTTTACGGCAGGCTTGGCTGGGATCGTGTTGTTGTTTCTTCCACTCTTGCCAGTTATCGGCAAGGAAGTTAACGGCGCGCAACTGTGGATTAGCATCTTTGGTTTAACTTTTCAGCCTGGTGAATTAGCCAAAGTCGCACTAACTATTTTCTTCGCTGGGTTCCTAGTTGGTCGCCGGCACTCCCTCGCTCTTGTCCATAGAAAGATTTTTGGAATCGGCATTCCTCGTGGTAAAGATGTTGGGCCACTTTTCCTAGTTTGGTTAGTTGCGCTCTTAGTTTTGATATTGGAACGCGATCTTGGCACTTCGCTTTTACTATTTGGACTATTCACAGTGATGCTTTATGTCGCTACTGGCCGCAGATCTTGGGTTGTGCTCGGTTCCTTGCTTTTAGCCGTTGGTGGCGCTTTTGCTTATCGACTGTTTGGCCACGTGCAGATTCGTTTCGATGTCTGGCTAAGGCCATTTGATGACGCCAATGGAAATGGCTATCAAATTGTGCAATCTCTGTATGGCCTTGCTAATGGTGGAATTTTTGGAACAGGTTGGGGTCAGGGATACCCACAACTTGTGCCGTTTGCGAAGACTGACTTTATAACTTCGGCGCTGGGTGAGGAACTTGGGCTGATGGGCCTAATTGCCATCTTGTTACTCTTCGCGATTATTGTTGAGCGCGGCGCCCGCGCTGCAGTTGCTACGCGTGATCCTTTCGGAAATCTATTTGCAATTGGACTTACTACCGTTATTGGACTGCAAACTTTCATCGTGATTGGTGGCGTCACTCGGTTAGTTCCATTGACTGGTTTAACAACTCCATTTTTGTCTTATGGTGGGTCTTCACTTGTAGCAAACTACATAATCATTGGTATCTTGATTCGAATTTCAAATGCTGCTCGCGCACCAGAAATTACTGATGCTGAATTAGTTTTACGACAAAATGTTGATACCAAATGATTAGGCAGATAAATCGAGTAACTGCGGCAATTATATTTTTACTTCTTGCGCTGATTATTAACATTTCTTACATTCAGGTTTTCAGTGCCCCAGATTTGCGCGGGCAGTCCGGAAATCAGCGCGTTATTCTCACTGAGTACTCGCACGAACGTGGTTCAATTTTGCTCGGCTCGCAATCAATTGCAGAATCAACCCCGACACTTAATGCGCTCAAGTACCTACGAACCTATCCAGATGAATCCATCTTTGCGCCAGTCACAGGTTTTTATTCAGTTCTATATGGCGCAACTGGAATTGAGTACGAAGCAAACAATGTTTTAGCTGGAAATGACAGTCGATTCTTTGTTGATCGGCTGCAACAACTTTTCGCCAATCGGGAACCTAAGGGTGGCGCTGTTCGATTAACTATTGATCCAGCTGCCCAAACGGCTGCAATGAAAGCATTGAATGGACGAACTGGCGCAGTAGTAGCAATTGATCCAACTACCGGTGCGATTTTGGCGTTAGCTAGCTCACCTTCGTTTGATCCAAATTTGTTATCAAGTCACGATGCTGCGCAAATCCAAAGTAACTATGAAGAACTTGATGCCGATCCCGAACAACCAATGTTGAATCGTCCTTTAGCTATGACGCTGCCCCCAGGTTCAACATTTAAATTAGTTACTGCTGCGGCTGCCTTGGAATCTGGACTTTACAACGCTACTTCCCAACTTCCCGGTCCTAAAGAAATTAACTTGCCAGGTACAGATGTTCAGCTTGGAAACTGGAATGACAAATCATGTGGCGCTGATGACGTGATCACATTGCAGCAAGCTTTAGAGATTTCCTGCAATACCGCGTTTGCTTGGCTCGGTATGGAAATTGGTGATACCGCAATTGGAGATCAGGCTAAGAAGTTTGGCTTCGAATCACAATTTGAAGTCCCTATGTCGGCAGCAATAAGTCGTTTTCCAGTTGATCCAAATCAACCACAGACTGCCATGAGCGCAATCGGCCAATTTGATGTTCGGGCAAGCGCGCTTCAAATGGCACTAGTTGCAGCCGGCATCGCCAATGACGGTGTCGTAATGAAGCCATATCTAGTTAGCCAATTACTGGGTCCAGATTTAACTGTGCTTCAAAATACAACTCCGGCGCCATTTGGTCGAGCAATGAAATCTGAAAACGCAAAGATTTTGCGAGACATGATGGTGGGCGTGGTTCAAAATGGCACAGCCTCTAAAGCTCGAATCTCTGGAATTGCTGTCGGTGGTAAAACTGGAACTGCCGAAAATGTGCCAGGTGACCCTGCGCATGCTTGGTTTGTTGGCTTCGCACCTGCTGAAGGGACCAAAGTTGCCGTAGCAGTAGTGCTACAAAACGGCGGTGGCGCAGCCGAAGTCAGTGGCAATGCGTTAGCAGCGCCAATTGCTGCTGCCGTGATGCGCGCCGCACTAAAACAATAGGCAAGAATAGAGGCATTATGCGATTTGGACTAAGTACGGGAGACCTTAAGTGAGCACCTTCACTCAACTCGGTGATCGATACACGGTTGGCCAAGTTATCGGCCGTGGCGGAATGGCTGAGGTTTACGAAGGCACAGATCGCCGATTGAATCGCAAAGTTGCCATCAAGGTACTTCGGCCAGACTTAGCTCGAGACCCACTTTTTCAAGAACGCTTTCGACGCGAAGCGCAGTCAGCTGCTGGACTTAACCATCCAAACATTGTTGCAATTTACGACACTGGCGAAGACTTAATTGATGATGGTGCCGCTCAAGTCAGTGTTCCTTACATTGTTATGGAGTTTGTCGACGGCGTAACTTTACGTCAAATGCTCACCAATGGACCTCGAATTTTGCCAGAACGAGCACTTGAAGTTGTTGCTGGCGTACTCGCTGCTTTGGACTACTCGCATCGCCACGGCATAATTCACCGTGATATAAAACCTGCCAACATTATGATCAACGCCTTTGGTGATGCAAAAGTAATGGACTTTGGAATTGCTCGAGCTATGAGCGATGCCGCAACATCAGTAACTGCTACCAGCGCCGTTATGGGAACTGCGCAATATCTATCTCCTGAGCAAGCACGCGGCGAGATTGTGGATGCCAGAAGTGATATCTACTCCACTGGCTGCGTACTTTATGAACTTCTTGTTGGTAAGCCACCATTTAATGGTGACTCGCCTGTTTCGATTGCCTACCAACATGTCAATGAACCAGCGACAGCGCCTTCCTCAATTGATCCTTCCATTCCTTCCACGCTAGATGCGATCTCATTATCTGCATTAGCAAAAGATCCAAATGCTAGATATCAAAGTGCCGCCGACATGCGATCTGATGTAGAGCGAGCGATTGCAGGCATGCCAATAACAGCGCGTGCGCCGATAGCTTTGAATCAGGATCCAGCAGATTATTCAACTGCTGCGCTTCCGATATTTCAATCAGGTGGTGTGCAACTTGCTGCTAATCCGAAAAAGTATTCAAGTGGAATTAAATGGGCTGCTGTTTCAGTTGCCACTATTGTTGCAGCAGCTTCACTATTCTTCATTGGCGGCCAACTATTTCCTTCAGGACCAAGCACTGTAACGGTGCCTAACCTCAAGGCTAAAACAGTTGACGAAGCAAGCGCCGCATTAGTTAGTGTCGGATTGATTCTCGGCGAACAAACACCGCAAGCAGATAACAATGTGCCAAAGGGCGAAATAATTGGTCAAGATCCAGCATCCGGTGAATTACTAGAAGTGGGACAAGCAGTTAATGTGATTGTTTCAGCAGGTAAGGATCAAACTGGAGTTCCAAATCTGGTTGGCCTCATTTCTACCGACGCCGCAAAGTTAGAACTCGAAAAGGCGCAACTTGTTTTGGGTCGAGTAACTCCAGTTGAGAGTGACAAACCTTCTGGCACGGTATTGGAACAAGACATAGCAGCCAATACCTTGGTTGATATTGGAACTCTCGTGAGCATTTCGGTTTCAAACGGTAAAGCACCAGTGCCAAATGTTGTTGGTTTGAGTGAAACAGATGCTCGAAACGCATTGCTGAATGCTGGGTTCTTGGTTCAAACAATTTTGCAGGAAAACGGCGCGGTTGTTGCTGGAACTGTACTTGCCCAAACTCCAGCCGCAAATGAATTAACCCTTGAGGGAACTACCGTAACCCTTACCGTTGCTGTAGCGCAGGCATTAATAATTTGTCCCAACGGAACTACCATTCCGTCAAACCAGACATGTCCTGTTGTTGTCCCAACCCCAACACCAACACCAACCCCAACACCAACTCCAACACCAACACCAACACCAACACCAACACCAGCACCGTAGTGGTTAAAAGATTCATTTAAGGTTGTTGACGTGACACGCATTCTGGTTATTGATAACTACGACAGTTTTGTTTTCAATATCGTTCAGTACTTGGCCCAGCTTGGTGCCAAAGTTGATGTGAAGCGAAATGATGAAGTTAGTGTCGCACAAGCGCGTGGCTACGACGGAGTTTTGCTTTCACCTGGTCCCGGAACCCCAAGTGATGCCGGCATTTGCAATGACATCGTAAGAGAGCTTGGCGGCGAAATTCCAATTTTTGGTGTGTGCTTAGGACATCAAGTAATTGCAGAAGTTTTTGGTGCCACAGTGTCGCAAGCACCGGAATTACTTCACGGAAAAACTTCGCAAGTATTTCATCATAATCAAGGGGTATTGGCAGACCTGCCATCACCTTTTATTGCTACTCGTTATCACTCACTTGCCGTTGAGCGAGAAAGCGTTCCCGAGATTTTGGAAATTACAAGTGAAACAGATTCTGGCGTTGTGATGTCACTACGACATCGTGACTTGGACATCGAAGGCGTGCAATTTCATCCGGAATCAGTATTGACTCAAGGTGGACACAAAATGTTAGCTGAGTGGTTAGTTCGATGTGGCGACTTAAACGCTCGCGAACTTGCACAGGGATTACAGCCAGTAATTCCAAACTAGACATTTTGGTACTTACTACTGTTCGATTGAACCTTTCCAAGCTGGAATCGTGACTTGATTGTTTATCGAAACATCAAAACCTAAGTTAAATCGAATTACATATTCGCGATAAAGCGATACTCCAGGTTCACTATTTAATGCTTCCTGGAGTTCTGAAACATTTCCTACTGCGGTAATTACAAACGGCGGACTATAAACCCGACCCTGCAACGAAAGTGTGTTTCCAACACACCTGATTGCAGAAGTGCTGATGATGCGTTGGTCCATAACTTGGATGGCAGTTGCGCCACCTCGCCACATTGCATTTACTACTGCTTGCACATCTTGTTGGTGAACCACCAAGTCATCAGGAGCAACTCCCGGAGCTAACTCAACGCCAAGTTCTCGAGGCGCGTCATTTAAGGATATCTCTAGCGCCGATCCCGTGACTGGCGTTAGCCCAGTAATTTGCTCTAACGCAATAATCTGTGAACTTAGGGCTGGATCGACATTTACTAAGGACAGATCATTGACTTCGCGGGAAAGGGTATCTACTTCGCCTTGCAGCACGGCGACTTTGTTAGCTCGGTCTAAAACTAAACTGCGAAGGTCTTCCAAGCCACCAGTTCGAATATTTGTGCCATCTGCAGTTATGCCACTGGCAACGAAAAGGAACCCCGCGAGCGCGGCTGAAGTAGTAACAAAAATAGTTTTGGTACGCCGAGATAACCCTCTGGCTTGGTTATCCACAGGATATCCACTGCTGGGGAGAAATTACAACCATGTTATTTACCGCCAGCGAGTGGCAAGGGCAAATCCAACACCTATAAAGCCAAAACCCACAATTATGTTGGTTAGATTGCCCAAATCAGACATTATTGGCACTTGGGTACCAATTAAGTAGAACACCACTATCCACAACAGTCCCAAGATGAACATGGTCACCATGGTTGGAACTAGCCAAACTGGATTCCCGATCTTGAAGGATTCTGGCACTTTAGCTGGTGGCGGCGTGTAATCAGGTTCGTTGGACTTACGCGACTTTGACTTAGGCATAACTAAACCTTACCTGTATTTTTGGGGTACTTGGCGATACCTTAACTGGTGCGCGAACAAAATTGATCTGGCAATTCTTGGCAAAACCCGTCTGAATTCTTTTGATTCGCCAGAATTTCAATTAGCGGATTAACTAGACTTGAGTATCCGCTTACCTGAATTAGTCCCCATTCCAAGGATTTGCTTTGTCTTTGCATGCTCACCCACTTGATCCCTTAAGTGCTATCGAGTTGGAAGACGTAATTGCCGCCGCTAGCGAACAATGGTCTCTTGATCACCGGCATTTATTTGCCTTCATTCAACTTGAAGAACCAACTAAGGAATTTGTGCTGGCCTGGGAACCAGGACAGTCGCTTAACCGCCACGTGCGTTTGACAGTGCTGGATAGATCAACTGCAAGTGTGCATGAAGGTGTCATGGGAGTTGCTGGCACCGCAGTTAGCTGGCAGAAAATTGAAGGCGCAAAGTCGCCGGTACTTAGTGTTGAATCCTTTGCTGCAATGGCTGCGGCGCTAGCTGACTCGCGAGTAATTGCCGCGCTAAAGGCACGCGGGGTTCCTGATCCAGCAACCCAAGTTCACATGGAAACCTGGCCAATTGGAGCGCAAATTCCAAAGTACTTAGATGATGGCCGTCGGTTAGTTTGGACGCCAATGTGGTTTAAGCCAACGCCAACCTCAAATATGTACGCACATCCCATCAATGGTGTTTACGCAATTGTTGATTTGCAAAACAATGAAATAGTCAGTGTTGAAAATAACGATGTCACCGCAATTCCAATGGCGAACGGTGACTATCGCGCATCGCAAACTGGCGCCAACATAGAACTTAAGAGTTTAGAGATTGTCCAAAAAAACGGCGCCTCGTTTGATGTAACTGGTTGGAAGATCGATTGGGAACGTTGGAGTCTGCGTATTGGCTGGGATCAGCGTGAAGGCTTAGTAATTAATGATGTGAGATTTATTGACAATGGCAACGTGCGGCGTATAGCGCATCGGATGTCAATTGCGGAACTTGTTATTCCTTATGGTGATCCAAGTCAGGGTACATATCGTAAAAATGCATTTGACACAGGTGAATATGGTTTAGGTAACTACACCAATTCACTAACTCTTGGCTGTGACTGCTTGGGTGAGATCAAATATTTAGATGTTGCGCTCGCAAGTCCCGAGGGCAGTGTTCGCACCATCAAGAATGCCATCTGCCTGCACGAGGAAGATGTTGGTATTTTGTGGAAACACGTTGACATTGACGGGCATGTTGAAGTCAGGCGCGGTAGACGCTTTGTTGCTTCCTCAATAGTGACCATAAATAACTATGAGTATGGATATTTTTGGTATTTCTACCAAGATGGAACTATTGAATTCGAAGCCAAACTAACTGGAATTTTGCTTACAGTCTCTGATGAACCAGGTGTTGCGCATCCATCAGCCACCCAACTCGAAGAAGGTTTATGGGCGCCTTACCATCAGCACACTTTCTGCGCTCGCCTTGATTTAGATATCGACGGTAGCAATAATTCAGTAATCGAAGTTGATTCAGTGGCAAAGCCAATGGGACCAGAAAACCCACATGGCGGTGCCTATATAACTACCCAATATGTGCTGGCAAACGAGGAATCGGCAAGTAGATTACTTGACCTAGCAAAAGCTAGGTATTGGAAAATCGTAAATCCGAGTAAGAAAAATCATATTGGACAACCTGTTGGCTACAAAATAGTTAGTAATGTGAATTGTCTGCCACTTGCCTCCGAAGATTCCGTGATTGGTAAGCGTGCCGGGTTTATGTACAAGCATCTTTGGGTTACCAAGAACAATCCGGAAGAACGCTACCCAGCTGGTGATTATCCATTCCAGCACGAAGGCGGCGATGGTTTGCCACGCTGGATAAAACAAAATCGATCATTAGAAAATACTGATGTTGTGATGTGGTACGTATTTGGATTAAATCACATTCCGCGGATTGAAGACTGGCCAGTTATGCCTGTGGAGCGCATGGGGTTCCAGCTAAAGCCGATTGGATTCTTCCGTCGCAGCCCTGGCATTGATGTTGCACCAAGTGAAGCTAAGTGCTGCAGTGGTCATGGTGCAACTGGCTGCACGTGCTCACACTAACTAGTTAATTGCTAAATCACTCGCGCCATAGTGGCAAAAACGAGTAAAGCCAGAATCCCGCCGGTTCCAAGAGTGTGGATTCGATCTCGGTTTAAGCGGGTGCCTTTAGTAAATATGTAGGCGACTGCTGCGCCCACTAAGGCTCCTCCAAAGTGAGCACGCCAATCAATGTTCGGTTGAACGAAGCCAATCACCACATTTATGCCAAGCAAAATCATAAGTTGAGATACATCTGAGTTCATCTGACGGCCAATAACAATGGTCGCTGTAATCATTCCAAAAATTGCGCCGCTTGCCCCAACTGAGACTGTGAAAATTGGTGAAAACCAATATGAAGTAACGCTGCCGCCCAAAGCTGCCAGAAAGTACAGCGCACCAAAACGCAAGTAACCTAAAGTTCGCTCTAATTGTGGGCCAAGCCAATAGAGCGCATACATGTTAAATAGCAAGTGCAAAATGCTGCCGTGCAACAAAGTTGAGGTTATCAATCGCCACCATTCACCTTGGGCAATTGCAATTGGAATCATGCCAAAGCTCAGCGCGAATCCAGTTATGCCACCCAGCAAAAGTTCAAGTGCGAAAATGCTGACACAAGTTATCAGAATCCATCGCGTTACTTTTGGCACAGTGTTGAACGAGCCACCATAGCGATTTTTTGGAACCGCTACTCGCCCTGCTGCAACACACTCCGGACATTGGAAACCAACTGGCGCACTGATCATGCAGTCTGGGCAAATTGTTCGATCACACCGACCACATGAAACATAAGCTTCACTGTCGGTATGACGGTAACAAGTATTAGTCACACTTAATCTCTGGAAACTGTGACGCTCTCGATGACAACGTCGCTAACTGGTCGATCCATCTGTCCAGTTGGAACGCCTGCAATTACATCAACGACGTCGCGACTTGCCTGATCTGCTACCTCACCAAAAATTGTGTGTTTGAAATTAAGCCAATCAGTTGCCGCAACAGTGATGAAGAACTGAGATCCGTTTGTGTTAGGTCCTGAATTTGCCATTGCTAATAAGTAAGGACGATTGAAAACTAATTCCGGATGTGGTTCATCTTCAAAACGAAATCCTGGTCCACCAGTTCCCTGACCAAGTGGGTCACCACCTTGAATCATGAATCCAGGAATGATGCGATGAAAAATTGTTCCGTCATAAAGCGGAGTTGTATCGGTCACACCTGTTGCTGGATGTGTCCATTCGTGGGTACCTTCTGCAAGTCCAAGGATTTTGTTTGCAGTTTTAGGTGCATGGTTATCAAAAATATTTATGTTGATATCGCCGTGATTTGTATGGAAAGTCATAGTTGATGTCATGTCCATAATTCTTGCACACGATTACAAATCTTGCTAAACCCACGTGGGTTTAAATGTCGGTACAAAACAAAAGTGCCCACGATTTCTCGTGGGCACTTTTAAATAATCTTTATTACTTTTTGCTGCCTCGAACATCAAGGACAACTGTTGCTAGCACATCTGTGTGTAACCGAACCGATACTTCATGACGCCCAGCAGTTTTAATTGGAGCGGCCAGAATTATCTTTCGCTTATCTACATCAACAACGCGAATTGAAGATGCGATGTCGCCAACTGTAATAGATCCAAATAGTCGACCTTCGCTGCCAGCACGTGCTGAAATCACAATTGGAGCTGCTTCTAGCGCAGCCTTGATTTCTAATGCGTGATCTAGGTCGCGAACTGAGCGCTTATTACGTGCGCGCTTAATTTGGGTGACCTGCTTTTCGCCGCCACGGGTCCACTGTGTTGCCAGACCTTGCGGAACGAGAAAGTTACGACCAAAGCCAGACTTCACGTCAACAACATCTCCAGCTGCGCCAAGTCCAGAGACTTCCTGAGTCAAAATTAGTTTCATAAGTCAGCTCTCCTTATCGCGCTGTTGAGGTGTAAGGAAGCAGTGCAATTTCGCGCGCGTTCTTAACGGCGTTGGCGATATCACGCTGATGCTGGGTGCAGTTACCAGTGATTCGACGAGCCCGAATCTTGCCGCGATCAGAAATGAACTTGCGCAAGGTTGGGATGTCTTTGTAATCGATTGCAGAAGCATCTTTGCGACAAAACGCGCAGACCTTCGGCTTAAATTTCTTAATTGGTGGCTTAGCCATTGTGGTGCTCCTTAGGAAGCCCGGTTCAATCCGGAATGGTAGTTCAACAAATGTTGAGGTGGATGGATGGGTTAATTATTAAAACGGTGGTTCATCACCAGAGGGCGCAGATGCGGCCCATGGATCATCGGTTGGCGCAGCTGATGCGTTGCCGCCGCCACTGTATCCGCTCTCGCCTTTTGCATTGCGATTAACTTTCGCGGTGGCATTTTTTAGAGCTGGACCGACATCATCAACTTCCATTTCAACCACAGTGCGCTTTTCGCCCTCTTTGGTTTCATATGAACGTTGTTTCAGGCGACCAGTAACAAGGACTCGGGTTCCCTTAGTTAGAGACTCCGCAACATTCTCGGCATATTGGCGCCAGACGCTGCAGCGAAGAAACAGCGTGTCGCCGTCTTTCCAGTCATTTGTTGTTTTATCAAGTATTCGAGTTGTTGACGCAACGGTAAACGAAGCAACCGCCAAGCCATTAGGAGTAAAACGTAACTCAGGGTCACTTGTTAGGTTTCCAATCATGGTTACCGTTACATCGCCTTGTGCCATGATTTACCTCTATTTCACATCGAGACGCATGACTTTAGTGCGAAGCACTGATTCATTGAGTCCCAATTGACGATCTAATTCGGCAACTGCTGCAGGTGAGCAATTAACGTCAAGTAGGGCGTAAATACCTTCGCCCTTTTTGTTGATTTCGTATGCCATACGGCGGCGACCCCAGATATCGACTTTGCCAACAGTTCCGCCTTCAGTCTTGATTACGTTTAAAAACGCATCAAGTGATGGTGCAACCGTTCGCTCTTCGAGCTCGGGATCTAGGATTACGACTACTTCGTAGTGACGCATTAGTGATACCCACCTCCTGTGGACTAATCGGCCACGGTCTTTCCGTGGCAGGAGGGATCAAGAACCTTTATTCTATGGTACTTTTCGCAACTTAAATTACCTTGTCCACACCTACGTCGGCTAACCCTAAGGCCGCTAATTTAACTCGCCAAGTACCCTTGATTCATGGGAAATCTAGCAATTGGGGCACATGTTGGCGGCGATGATCCGATAGCTGGAGCTAGCGCTCTTGGACTAGATCTCGTTCAAATCTTTTTAGCAGACCCGCAAGGCTGGAAAGGCTCAGTTTTCCCGCATCCAGATGGTGCCCAGGGACTTAAAGCAAGTGCCGAAAAAGCAAAAATCGACATTTACGTTCACGCTCGCTACATCATCAACGTTGCTACTACTAACAACAAGGTAAGAATTCCCAGCCGAAAACTTCTGCAAACAGACGTCGACGCAGCCGCCGCGGTAGGCGCCAAAGCAGTAATCGTGCATGGCGGGCACGTCACTGAAGGTGACGACCCAGAAGTGGGCGTTGCTAACTGGGTAAAAGCACTCGCGCAACTTGATATGAAAGTGCCCCTTTACATCGAAAATACCGCTGGTGGAAAAAATTCAATGGCTCGAAGACTGGAATCTATAAAGGCGCTTTGGGGCGCAGTTGGCGATACTGGCGTTGGATTTTGTTTGGATACCTGCCACGCGCACGCAGGTGGCATAGATATGGGAAACGTTGCGGAAACGATTCTTGCAATAACTGGACGCATTGACTTAGTGCACTGCAACGATAGCCGCGACACTTTTGATTCTGGCGCTGATCGCCATGCAAATCTTGGTGCAGGTTTGGTTGGCATGGAAAATATATTGCATTGCCTTAAAACTGCTAATGCGCCAATTGTTCTTGAGACTCCATTTGAAGGTGTTGCAGTTGACTTAGCTGCGCTTCGCCAGGCTCTATAAAAAACTAAATCCCCAAAGAACCCCGGAGCATAGGTAGATTTAATACGTGCAGGTTCGCCAAATAACATCCGAACAACATCTTGCATATATTGCGCAGCGCCCTTCAGTGTCATTTCTACAGACTCCTGCTTGGGGTAAAACTAAATCAGGATGGAGCTCACAATCACTGGGTTGGTTTGCGGGCGAGGAGCTTGTTGGCGCTGCATTAATACTGTTGCGCAAAGTTCCAAAAGTTGAAAAATATTTGGCGTATTTGCCAGAAGGACCAGATCTTAATTGGGACAGTGCGAAAGACACTGAGATGGCACTGAGTGCATTAGTAATTTTTGCTAAAGCCCGTGGCGTATTTCAATTAAAAATGGGTCCGCATACTTGGGTACGACGTTGGCACGCGCAAACACTAAAAGATGCAATTGCTTTGGGCACACAAAAAACAATCGGAGAAGTCACACCAGATGAAATTAATTCCACCGGAATTAATTTATTGAAACAACTTCCTGCCCTTGGTTGGCGGCAACGAAAAGCTGAGGCATCAGGATTTGGTGACTTCCAGCCACGTTACGTATTTCAAATCGCACTCGCTGAAAAAACTGGAGAACAAATTTTTGAAGGTTTTAACCAGCAGTGGCGCCGGAATATTCGAAAGGCCGAAAAAGAAGGCGTAACGATAACTCAGGGAACCGTTACTGATCTTGTGACTTTTCACAACTGTTATGTCGAGACTGCTAAGCGTGATCACTTCACGCCAAGATCTCTTACATATTTTCAAACTATGTGGACTGCAATGCGGGCAGAATCAATTGAGCGAATCGCACTATTTTTAGCAAGTCATCCAGATCACACCGGAGCCATTGCAGCGACAACGATGACACGCGTTGGTAATCACGCTTGGTATTCCTATGGCGCATCAACTACTGCAGCCCGCGACTTGCGTCCCAGTAACGCAGTGCAGTGGGAAATGATCAAGGTTGCGATGCATGAGGGCGCAGCTATTTATGACATGCGCGGCATATCGGACACGCTAGATTCAAACAATCACCTATTTGGTTTGATTCAATTCAAGCTTGGAACCGGTGGCTACGCGCAAGAATATGTAGGTGAATGGGATTATGTGCTTTCTCCAGTTTGGGCCAAAGCCTTGGATTTCTACATGTCGAGGCGGAGTTAACTTATGACTTTTTCATTAACCGTAGATGCCCCTAAATTTCGTTCGCATCTCAACGATGTGCTGACGAAATGTAAATCAGTTGATGTCCAACTTGTGCCAGTAATAAAAGGTAATGGTTACGGATTTACTCGCGAAATTTTGGCTAAGGAAGCAACTGGCTTAGGACTAAAACGAATTGCCGTCGGCACGGTGTGGGAATTATCCGAAGCGCTTGCCAAATTTTCTGGCGAGATCGTTGTTCTTGAGCCATTTAATTCTGCTGACTCTTTAGCTGCTGAGCAATGGCGAACGTTACTGAAGAACAATTCTGCTCGCGTAATTCTTACTTTAAGTAATTTGGATTTTGTTGGAGCGCGAGAAGTTGGCGCTTCGCTGATTTATTTGGAAGGTATTACCTCACTCCATCGCTTTGGAATTTCCAAGTCAGAGTTATTCGGTATTGATAAAAGTAACTTAGGCACGTTGTCGGTTCTTGGCATGTCACTACATTTACCAATTGCAGACTCACAAAAAATGACAGGTGCTACGACCGAAGTCTCCAGCGCTGTCGATAATAATAAGTTGTCTGGAAAGTTATCTGAAATTTGGGACTGGATAGGTAAATACCAAGAAGTTGCAGCGAAACAAAGTTTTCCAATGCACTTTAGCTTGTCGCATGTTTCAGTTGCAGAAGTTGAAACTGTAAGAGCAATGTGTGCGGGTTATAACTTTCAAGTTAGTTTTGATTTACGGCTTGGAACTTCATTGTGGCTAGGTACTCCTAGCGCTCTTTCAGTAAGTGGAACCGTTTTGGAAATACATGAACTCGCTAATGTGCCACAAGTTGGTTATCAGCAAGTTGCAACTAGCGGACATAACCGCCTGATTGTTGTAAGTGGTGGAACGTCACACGGCGTTGCACTTGCAGCTCCAACAACAAAAACAAGTTTTCGTAAAAGAGGAATTGCAGTTGCCGAAGGTTTTGCGCAAGCCTTGGGCAAGGTGCGCTCTCCGTTTAGTGTCCGTGGACACAACTTAGTTTTCGCTGAGCCTCCCCACATGCATGTTTGCCTACTGTGGGCCAATGACTCATCGATAAAAGTCGGCGACAAATTAGTTTGTAGTGTGCGAAATACGACTACAGTTTTTGATCAAGTAATTGGTCTTGACTAATTAAATTGCCAGAGTAATTACTGAACCACAATCATTATTGTGGCGCCAGGTGTGACCACAGAATTGAAAACAGGGTTTTGACTCACTACTACTAAAGCTGAGGTATTGGCTGGAAGCGGTGTGCCATTACTCATTACAAAGTTGCCTAATAAATTGGCCCCAGATAACAACGAAAGTGCTTGCGAAATTGATTTGCCCGTTAGATCAGGAACTGCAACGGGTATAACGGCAGGCGCTTCAACACCTGGCGCCGCCGTTGGAACTGCTTCAGTAGTTGGAATGCTTGTTGGGTTTGCGCCGTCTGGGGCACCAGTTGGTAAGGGCGCGAACTTGGTTACTGGTTTATCAGCAAGTGCGCCTTTCATATAAGCAGTAAAAATTCGAGCTGGGTAAGAGCCGCCTGTTACTTTTTGTAAACCGCCAGTTCCAGATAGTGTCACTGGCTGTCCATCTGGCCCATCTTTAACAAACATGACCGCAGTTGCTAATTCTGGGGTGTAACCCGCAAATAGTGCTGATTTATTGTCATTCGTCGTTCCCGTTTTTCCGGCCACCGGTCTACCGAGTGCTTTAGCAGCTCTGCCAGTTCCGGCTGTAACAACTTTTTGTAGTGCGAAGTTGACGGTGTCAGCAATGTCAGTACTAAAGGCCTGCACTGGTTTTGGCGTAAGTTTAAAAATTACTTCGCCACTACTTGCAGTTACCGACTTTATATATGCTGGTGAGACTTGCAACCCTCGGGACGCGAATGTGGCATACGCTGCAGCAATGTCAACTACGTTTGGACTGGTTGTACCAAGAGTGAAAGCCAAATTTGGCTCCATGCCAACTGCGTCTGCCGGAATTCCAGCGCGCTTAGCAGCTTCAAAAACCACTTCCCGTCCAACTAAATTTGCTAGTTCAACGTAAGCGGAATTAACTGAATCTTCAGTGGCACTAAGTAAAGTAATTTGGTCGCCATAGGATCTGTCTCCATAGTTAATTACTTCATAGTTATCGACCATCGTTTTGTTTAAACCACTAAATGTTGTTGCTAACGTGACATTGTTTTCAAGCGCGGCTGCGAGCGTGAATGGCTTAAAGGTAGAACCAGCTTGTCCAATCATTTGCGTGGCGTTATTGAGTTGGTTGACTAAATAATCTGCGCCACCATAAATCGCAACGACTTCCCCAGTCTCCGGTCGAACTGATGCAACACCGATTCGAAGTCCTTCAATATTCTCAGTTGGTCCTTCTTCTAAAACTGCATTGATTAACGCATCTTGGGCAACTTTGTTAAAGGTTGTTATCACCCGCAGCCCTGACAAATTTATTTGATCCTCAGTAACACCTTTTTCAAATAACATTTGGCGAACTTGCTCGATCAAATATCCTTGCGGTCCACCAAAAATATTTACGGCTTGATTTGGGATGATGGCTGGGAATTGCACATTGCTTCTTTCTTCTGCAGTAATCCAGCCTTGAGTTGCCATGCCATCTAAAACATAATTCCACCGATTAGTTAGGCGCTCGAGATTATCTTCCGGTGCTAAACCGTTGGGCGCTTGAATTATGGCTGCGAGCAGAGCAGATTCAGCAAGGTTTAATTCCACAACGTTTTTATCAAAGTATTGATTAGCAGCAGTAGCAATTCCATATGACCCACGACCAAAATAAATAGTGTTCAGATAATCATTTAAAATTTGATCTTTAGCAACTATAGTTTCAAGTTTTATCGAGAGCACAAGTTCTCGATACTTTCTAGCTAACGTTCGCTCTTGAGTTAAGTAGGCATTCTTTGCATATTGCTGCGTGATAGTCGAGCCACCACCAGCGCCAGATGCTCCCGTCAAGTTTGTGTAGATTGCGCGGGAGATTCCACGAATCGAAAAGCCGCCATGGTTATAGAAATCTCGATCTTCTGCAGCCAAGATTGCCTGTTGTGCCAATAATGGAATCTGCGCCATTTCAACCGAAACTCGATTAGCTTCGCCAAGTCGACCCAGTTCAGTAACGCCATCGTCGTAATAAAGAATCGAAGTTTGCGCAACAGATATTTCACTTGGCGCTGGCACAGCTGTTACTCGTACTGAGAATGAAAGTGCCAGAACACCTAATCCGAATGCAACTAAACCAACAAAAAATAATTGACGAATTGATGGCAGGATGCGCCAAAGTTTTCTTTTAGGTTTGCGCTTTTTAGTTGCCACTAACCTATTTCAACACATCCCTAGGCTCACGTGGTGGAGTGCGGGGCGAGCCATCACCTAATACATATGACATGTGCAAATGATTCCAACCACATGAGGTGCAAGCTTCCACTACATAAACTCGAAAATGTCCATACTCATAGGCCATTTGTTTTAGCTCAGTTGAAGATTTAACACGGCCCGATAGATAACCTAGGTCGTCGCCAAATGTGTAATTGACGTGAACTAGTTCGCTCTTGGCGCACATAGGGCAAGTGCGCTCTGTCGTTTCGCCATGATTCTTGGCAGCCCTAATTAAATACGGATCAGCATCGCATACCTGCTCGCGCAATAGCGCGTCGTGCTTTATTTGCTCTAGAACTGCTCGACGAGCCAGAACATAATCCAAAATTTGGCGGGGGCGCACCGGGTCTGCAATATCTTCTGCTGGGTGTGCGATTGGATTTGGCGGTTTGGCACTCGTTGAACTAGCCCGGATTCCCGAAATACTTTGGTGGGATCCTGGCCGGCTCATTTGACCACCTTAATCCCATTTAAAGCCATGCTCTGGCGCTGATTTTGTGACATGTTCCCCCTGGTATCGCCTTCTCCTTTGTGGACTGTATCCTTTAGATGTATCAATTCGATACATCTATTTTTCCTAGTTGTTGGGGTTCTTGCGTTATGGCCAAAAGATCTGCTGCGTTAGAGCTGGCGATCCTAGGGGTTTTGGCAGAAACACCACAACATGGTTATGAACTTCGCAGGCGCCTAATTTCAGTTCTAGGACTTTTTAGCACCATTTCTTATGGCGCGCTTTACCCAACTTTAAAAAATCTTGTTGCCCGCGGCTTGCTAGCTGAACAGGATGAAGTCGGCACCGGTAAATACCCAAAGCGAACCCGAATTACCTACGCGTTAACTCCCGAAGGAGTTGCGTACTTCAACTCACTCGTAGCGGATAGTGGGCCGGGTGCATGGGATGACGACACTTTTGCAATTCGCATGTCGCTATTTGGTCAAACTGAAGTTAACACCCGAATCCATATTTTGCAGGGTCGACGTAGCAGGCTAGAAGATCGCCTCGCTAATTTGCAAGCCAATTTATCCAAGGGACGCGAGCGCTTAGATTCATACACTCTAGAACTTCAACAACATGGTTTAGAAGCACTGGAACGTGAAGTGCGCTGGCTCAATGAACTTATCTCGCGCGAACAATCAGGTCGTACCGCAACAAGTGGTGACTCTGATTCTGCGCAAGGTAACAACAAGTAAGACGTAAGACTGCAAGAAAAATATTCACTGACAACTAGGAGGCATACAGTGAGTGAAGTTAGAGTAGCGATTGTTGGCGTAGGAAACTGCGCATCATCGTTGGTACAAGGCGTTGAGTATTACAAAGACGCTGATCCAAAAGCACAAGTTCCCGGACTTATGCACGTTCAATTCGGGGACTATCACGTCCGCGATGTGAATTTCGTTGCTGCATTTGACGTCGATGCTAAGAAAGTTGGCGAAGATCTCTCTGCTGCAATATTTGCAAGTGAAAACAACACGATTAAATTCTCCGAAGTGCCATTAACTGGCATTACAGTTTTACGTGGTCACACCTATGACGGTCTTGGTAAGTACTACCGTGACATGGTCGTGGAATCTGATGATGCACCAGTTGATGTTGTGCAGGCTCTTAAAGATGCAAAAGTCGATGTGCTTGTTTGTTACTTGCCGGTTGGATCAGAAGAGGCAGCAAAGTTTTATGCCCAGTGTGCAATTGACGCTGGCGCCGGCTTTGTTAATGCACTTCCAGTTTTCATTGCTGGCACTAAGGAATGGGCTGACAAGTTTACTGCTGCTGGTGTTCCAATTGTTGGCGATGACATCAAGAGTCAGGTCGGCGCAACAATTACGCACCGAGTTCTTGCCAAGTTATTTGAAGATCGTGGCGTGACAGTTGATCGCACGTATCAACTAAACGTTGGCGGCAATATGGACTTCATGAATATGTTGGAACGCGATCGTTTGGAGTCAAAGAAAATCTCTAAGACTCAGGCTGTTACTTCCCAGTTGCGCGAAAAGATTGACCCTCGCAATGTGCACATTGGTCCAAGTGACTACGTCGCATGGCTAGATGATCGCAAATGGGCTTTTGTTCGACTTGAAGGTCGCGCGTTTGGTGATGTGCCATTGAGTTTGGAATACAAACTTGAAGTTTGGGACTCACCTAACTCAGCTGGCGTAATCATTGATGCGATTCGTGCTTGCAAGATTGCGCTAGATCGTGGCATTGGTGGACCAATTTTGAGTGCATCGAGTTACTTTATGAAGAGCCCGCCAGTTCAGTATGACGATACTAAGTGCCGTCAAGAAGTAGAAGATTTTATTGCGGGTATCTAGTTCCCGCAGAGTAAATATTGCTGGTAAGTAATAAAAAGAAAAGAAGCCTCCTAACTGAAGGGCCGTCAGTAAATCTGGCGGTCCTTTAGTATTTAAAATTGCTAGAGACCGACATTTCATTGGGTTGGCGGTAGCGTAACTAAAGTGAGATTGCCCGGCCTTCGCGCCGTATCCTTTATCCGCCATAAAAATGCGCGGGAGTTGCTTGGCGTGCGAATCTTTGGCCAAGCTGGAGATGGCTTACTACAAACGGCGCTTGCTACTTTTGTTTTATTCTCGCCACAGCGCGAATCGGATCCCCGCAAGATTGCGTTAGCCTTCGGAATTTTGTTACTTCCATATTCAGTAATTGGCCCATTTGTGGGCGTCCTAATTGACCGTTGGTCTCGCCGCACTATTTTGATTCGAGCAAATTTGGTTCGGGTAATTACCATGCTTGCAATTGCGGTCGTGATCACTGGACATTCACCAAACACATTGCTTGCGATTCTTGTGCTTGTGAGTCTTGGTGTTAATAGATTCGTACAAGCTGCACTCTCTGCCTCACTGCCGCACGTTGTTAAAGGTGAAGACTTAGTACCTGCAAATGCTTTATTTCCAACCCTTGGAACCACAGCTGCAGCGTTCGCAGCTGCCTTTGGAATTGCATCACAAAGTGTGTTTTCAAATTCAGACATTGTGAATGCGACATTGGTTGTGCTTGGGGCATTATGCGCTGGTGTTGCTGCGATGATCGCTATGCGGATTAAGCCAAAACATATTCTTGGACCCGACATTGTTGAATCAGCAATGCGCGATGAGTTTCGAAATGCAGTGGCTGGTCTAGTCGCAGGATTTCAATACATGGCCCGCTCGGGTCGAGTCTTGAGCAGTATGTTTGCAGTCGCATTTCAACGTTGGGCTTTTGGTGCATTAACGGTTCATGTCTTGTTGCTTTCCCGGAACTCTTGGCATGCTAATGCCTCAGTGGATCAGGCAGTACTTGATTTTGGTCTCGTTGCTGGCGCTGCTGCGTTCGGCGCTTTCTCCGCGGCAATCCTGAGTACCTTTCTATTGAGCGACAAGCCTGATGAAACTGTTGCAGGTAATTTACTTAAGCCGCATCGCCAAGTTCATTTAATAGCTGCGATGACGGTTGCTACAGCCGTGAGTGTGATCGTTACTTTTATTGGGTATCAAGTTGGAACTTTGCCCGCTGTCTGCGCAGTTGCAGCAAACTTAGGCTTTGCGGGACAGTTGCTCAAGATAAATGCCGACACCACAATTCAGCGCACTATTGATGACGCACATCGAGGTCGAGTCTTTTCAATTTTCGACATGATGATCAATGTGGCTTTAGTGATCGGCATCACTACATACTCGTTGATAGAAGTCGCTCGTGAGAATGTAAACATTGGTGCTGGCTACTCCATGGTCTTACTGAGTATTAGTACTGGTTTATCGATTTACCTATTTACGAAATATCGTAAACCTGAGGCCTAAGACTATTTTTGAGTTTTCCACCAAATTAATAACTGCTCAACGGCTTGCTCACGACTAACTGGTCCTTGGTCAAGGCGAAGCTCAAGTAAATAGTTATATGCTGCGCCAACAATTGGACCTGCTGGGACCTCCAAAATACCCATGATGTCGTTGCCATCCAAGTCTGGACGAATTGAATTAAGTTCTTCTTGTCCGCTCAGGACTTCGATGCGCTCTTCCAGGTCATCATATGTAGCTGCCAAGATCGCCGCGCGCCTGGCATTTCTGGTGGTGCAATCAGCGCGGGTTAACTTATGCAACCGGACCAGTTGATCTCCAGCGTCTCTGACATATCGCCGAACTGCAGAGTCAGTCCATTGTCCTTGACCGTAACCATGGAACCTCAGATGCAACTCAGTGAGTTGGCAAACTGCATCCACAATCTCGGTTGGATAACGCATTGCGATTAAGCGCTTACGCGCAATTTTCGCGCCGACTACTTCATGGTGGTGAAAACTTACGCCACCACCTGCTTCAAATCTACGAGTTTTTGGTTTACCAATGTCGTGAAGTAATGCGGCAAGACGTAAAACTAAATCAGGTTGCAACTGTGGTTCGTGTAACGACTCGAGCGATATTGCTTGTTGCAAAACAATCAAGCTGTGCTGGTAAACGTCCTTATGTTTATGGTGCTCATCTATTTCCAACTGCAAGGCAGGCAGTTCAGGAATTATGTAATCTGAAAGTTTCGTTCCGTCAAGAATTTCTAGTCCGGTAGTTGGAAACTCGCCCATTAACAATTTGTTGAACTCATCACGGATACGCTCTGCTGAAACTATTTCTATTCGCTGCGCCATGTCAGTGGCGGCAATGAGCAGGTCCACTACCGGCGTGAATCCAAGTTGGCTCGCAAACCTTGCAGCTCGCATCATGCGAAGAGGGTCATCAGAAAATGAAAGTTCTGGTTCCCTTGGTGTGCGAATCAATTTCTTTGAGAGATCTAAAACGCCATCAAACAAATCAACAAATTCAAGTGCTGGCAATCTAACCGCAAGTGCGTTAATTGTGAAGTCGCGTCGAACTAAATCTGCATCAAGAGTTGAGCCAAACGCTACTTCGGGTTTACGACTTTTGTCCCGATAAATCTCTGAACGATAAGTTGTTATCTCAGCCTTAAAATTATTTCTACGAACACCCACTGTGCCAAAGGCAATTCCAACATCCCAAACTGTCTCTGCCCAAGGCTTTACAACTTGCGCAATTTGCTCAGGTGTTGCATTCGTTGTGAAATCTAAATCAGTAACCGGTCTATTAAGAAGTAGGTCTCGAACCGAGCCACCGACTAATGCGAACTCAAATCCGGCCGCTGCAAATGTAGTTGCCAATTCCATGACGTCCGGCATTGCGCGCACAGCCGAGGTAACCACACTTGCTGCAACGCTATGCGGGGACAAAGTATTCATGACTGCACCTAGCCTAGATGTAGTCCTAGATAAGCCGTAAGTTATGGGTATTCTGAAGTGGTGAACCGATTGCAACTTCGACGTCATCGTTTGTTGTCAGCCAGTATCGTCATATTGCTTGGACTATCGACGATCGGGTTCTCTGCCACTTCCGCAAGTGCTGCGCCAAATGATCCAATCGGGTTCTCCAGTTATATCATTTCGCCCATTCAAAACCTGGATCCGCTAGTGCCACCGGATCATTTGGTAACCATGCGAGGCACGTATCGAAACACTTCTGATACCTACATATCCGAGTTGAATTTGGACTTAGCATTTTTTGGTCCAATAACTACGCGTACCCAACTCGGGGAATTACTTAGTGAGCCCTCTCGCTTCAACAATCTGTCAGGTACAACGACGGGGATCTCCGCACGGTTACGAAACTTGGCCCCTGGTGTCACAAAAACTTGGCAAGTTACCTTTCGTGGTGAGCAAGTATTGGGCTCTGCTGCCTCCGGCGTTTTTGCAATTGGGTTAGCACCGCAATCGAGTGACAACGGCCCCAGCGCCGCATTCCCAATTCCGTGGTTTTTCGGTTCTACTATTCAACCGACAAAAGTGGTGTTGGCAGTACCTATAACAACACTTAATAAAACTTTAGCTAACGGGGAATCAACTGATGCAACTTCAGATTTAAATGAAGCAAATAGATTGTCTGCGTTGTTGCGCAGCCAAGGAAACACCACCGTTTCATGGTTAGTAGATTCAGCAATTTCGAATTGGGCAAACAACTTGGTCACCAATACCAATACGGCTGCAGCAAATGAGTTAGTTGCTGCGCTCGCTACGTTGCCGGCAGGTGTCCCAGTTGTTCCTTACGGTCATGCTGATATTTCTGCATTGGTGAGATCGGGTAAGCAGAGCGAATTTAGCGAAATAATTACTCGGACTTCACAGTCAAGTGCTGGTAGTCCAATTTTCTATACCCCTGCAAGCGGGGAGTCAGATCGCGTAACTAGTGCTTTACTCAACCAGCAAAACATTAAATCTATAATTTCTAACGAATCAATCCATGACAATATACGTGAGACTACAACCGCGTCTGTCACATCTTCATCGAATCAAGTTTTAGTCTTTGATGCAGCGGCCTCAAATTGTCTGACAGACATGGAAGGCGACGAGCTTAGTTTCTTCAGGGCAAGTACCTGCATCAAGGCAGAAATCGGAATGATAACTGCTGAGTCTCCCCAAAATGCTCGCTCTATTATTGTGCTCGCACCAGCTAACTGGAAAATTTCTAGTCAAGGGCTCACAGACTTACTGTTGCAGCTGAGTAATCACAATTGGATGCAGCTCGCTCCATTGCAAGAAATTGCTGGGCAAGAAGCCGTGGAAAGTTTCATCGCTTTAAACAAAGGCAGCGCACGTGATTTCAGTCGAACATTAATTCGTCTTTCGAATGAAGTGAAAGTAAAAACCGACAGTGTGTCCGCGCTGTATGACGATCCGGAACTGGCGGCGGCGTTCACAACGGCACGCTTGCTAGGTTATTCCGATCTATGGGAATCAAATGCACAAGCTAGTCGGTATTTTGAACAAAACTCGAAATTGTTAAATGAGTATCTTGACGCTATTCAATTAGAAGCATCTGTGCGGATAACTACACCACAAGAAAATTCACAGATTCCGATCACGATTGTGAATTCTAGTGACCGTGACGTGTCTGTGAGTCTGGAACTAACGAGTGAATCCGCCTCCCGGTTCTCGGCGCAACCTTCTGGTCTGATTCAAGTTGCGCAAGGTCAGCGGGTAACAGTCCCAGTTGAAATATCACTAATTGGTGCGGGCATAGTTACTGTGCAAGCGCAATTAATTGCGCCCAATGGGGAACGATTTGGTTTGGGTAAAGAAATCCAAATATCTTCAGCGGCTTATAGTCAGTTCGCCCGTACTCTGGTGTTAGGTGCTTTTGGTTTGCTACTTGCATTTGCGCTAAGCAGTTTTATTAGGCGGCGCAAGGAAGGCCGCGTTCAATCTAAACAAGTTAGTACTGAGTAGGCGGTAGTTAGGCACGTGTCATCCTTTCTGGGGCAAACTTCTGGCATGGCCGCTGGAACACTTGCCAGTCGCCTAACTGGTGTTCTTCGCGATATCGCCTTAGTGGCTGCCATCGGAACTGGTATTTTTTCTGACACTTACTCAGTAGCCAATAGTATTCCCAACATCATCTACATTTTGATTGCTGGCGGCGCGATCAATTCCGTTTTTATTCCCGCATTGATTCGTCACATGGAAGACGATTTAGATGACGGAAAGCAATTCACGGACCAACTGCTGACATTAGTTGGATTAATACTTATCGTAATTGTGATTCTCACTGTTATTGCGGGTGGCGTAATAGTTCATCTCTACGCAACTAGTCTTTGGACTCCGGAAGAATTCGATCTCGCAACCATGTTTGTACGTTGGTGTTTGCCGCAAATTTTCTTTTATGGTTTATACACTTTAGCTTCACAAATTCTCAATTCCCGAAATTCATTTGCCTTACCTATGTATGCACCGATCGCTAACAACATAATTGTGATCGGGACTGCACTGATTTTTATTTCAGTAATGTCAGCAGTTCCGGATGCTCGAACTATCACTACCTCACAAATAAATTTATTGGGTTTTGGCACCACACTTGGTGTGATGGCTCAAGCTTTAATTTTAATTCCAGCGCTACGTAAAGTTGGATACAGCTATAAACCAAATTTCACTTTTAGAAATGTGGGTAACAGCAAAATTGGAAATCTTGCAAAGTGGACTATTGGCTTTGTATTGGTAAACCAAGTTACTTTTTTGCTAGTTTCAAATTTGACGACGCTAGCTAATGTTCTGGTCTCCAGTGACCCAAACGTAGTTGCGGTTGGTTTTACGTCTTATCAAAAAGCCCAACTCATGATGATGTTGCCGCACTCAATAATCACCGTTTCCGTGATCACTGCTTTACTTCCACGTTTAAGTAAACAGGCTCACGATAAGGACGATGCTGCTTTTGGTAGCGAGCTTTCCGCTTCATTGCGTCTGGTTACCGCGTTAATAATTCCTAGCGCAATTTTTTTATTGGTATGTGGCCCATGGATTGGCGCTTTACTTTATGGATATGGTGCATCCACTTCGGCGCAAGGCGCTGCACTTGGCGCAATCGCTTCTATGTTCGCCTTAGGGTTGCCGGCATTTTCCCTATTTTATGTTTTGTTGCGAAGTTACTACGCCCAAGAAAACACCAAGACGCCGTTCCTAATTAACTTGGGTTTTAATGGGTTGCATATAGCTATTGGATTTACTTTGTTTACTCTGCTGCCACAGCAATATGCAGTCGCTGGTTTGGCACTTGGATACTCAATTTCCTACGTAATAACCTGCGCATTTACCTGGCGTCGTGTTAGTAAGACTGTTCCAGAGTTGCAAAAAAATGGACATTTACGCTTATTAATTCGAGTAACAGTTGCTGGAATACTCGCTGCTACAGTGTCGTACTTATTAGTGCGGTTATCAATTATGAATCAGCCCGGGATTTCAGCGCCGCGCCTTGGGCTTGCAATCGCAAGTTTTGCCACAAGTTTTACTATTTTGTATTTCGCACTTGCAAAACTCTTTCGCATTTCTGAAGTGGGGGCAGTCCTGGCCCTAGTTCGACGCAAGTAGCCAACTACAATTACGACATGAGCAGTGACGGGCAGCGGATCTTCGCTGGTCAATACCAACTCGACGTTCAAATCGCTAGTTCGTTAAGTTCTCCCATGTGGCGCGCTATGGATCTACTGCTTAAGCGTTGGGTGACTTTGGTTTTGCTCCCTACCTCTGACTTGCGAAGCGTGAGGTTATTACAGGAGTGTCAAGCGGCAGCAGCAAATGACCGCCGAGACGTAATTGCTATTTTGGACGTTATTTCCTCTGGCAAGATTTCTGGAGACCAACTTGATGTTTCCCCAGAGTCCTACGTTGGTATTGTCTTTGAATGGCTAGATGGTCAGTCACTTGATGAGTTGCTAACTAAACGCGGCGACGTTATCGATGTCGAAACTGCTTTAAAGCAAGTCGGAATTATTGCTAACACGCTCGCTTACTCACATTCCTTAAACATATTTCATGGCCGACTTCGTCCACATAATTTAATTTTTTCAGAAGGCCAAAATGTTCGCTTGAGCGGTTTTGGTCTAGATAGAGCCTTGATGGGATCTGATTCCACAAATGACGTGCAAGAAGATATCAAAGGCGTTGGGAATTTATTGTTCGTCATGGTCACAGGAATGTGGCCGCTGGTAAGTGTGGATTCGTTACCTGCGGCAAGAAGTACCAATGACTCTGGATTGATTTTGCCAAGCGAAGTTCATGGCGGGATTCCAAGTGGCGTGGATCAGATTTACCGCCGCACCCAAACTGGCGAATTTTTATCGATGCGCCAAGTCATTGATGCCTTGTCTGTTGGCGAGGTAGAAGTCGTTGAAAACTTACAGGCACGAGTTACTCGCTTCACTGCTAACTCAGTTGCGTGGCACCCCGAAGATGGCGGTTCTGCGAGTCGATTCAAGGTCGTTTCAGTCGCGGCTGCTGGAGTAGCAATTTTTGGTTGGATTGGTTGGCAGTTGCTGACAAGTAATTTTCAGACAGCCGATTCAGTTGCCGAAAGTATTACCTCACCCTTACCAAGTATCGAAATTACGACTCCGACTGGAACCGGTGAGGTAGCCAGAATTTTAGGTATTTCCACTTATGACCCATTCGGTGACGACAGTGAAAATGAAGACTTGGTTGCATTGGCTTTTGATGGAGACGCCGAAACTGCATGGACAACTGTGGAATACCGGTTGGCAAGTATGGGTAAATCTGGCGTGGGCTTAATTGTTGACCTTGGTGGGCAAACATTGGTTACCAAAGTTGATATTGAATTTATTTCGGCCAGCCACGTTGCCCAGATTTATGTTGGGGATACGACTACACCCGATTTTGAAACTGCAGCTATGATTGGCCAAACAGATGGCCTCTCAGACGTTGCTTCTGTAGTAGCAAGTGAACCCACGCAGGGTCGCTACGTAATTATTTGGTTAACCCCAGATTTACCAAAAGCGCAATCTGGAAGATTCCAGGGCGGGATTGCTGAAATCACGGTATTTCGCTAAGTTGCCCTACGTCGCAAATAGCCAAAAATTTCCTTAAAATTAAAAGTAGTAAACTTTTTGTTACTACTAATGAGGGAATTTGATGTCACAAGAAGTTAATGACTTAATAATTATTGGCTCTGGCCCAGCTGGTTACACCGCAGCTATTTATGCAGCCCGCGCGCAGTTGAAGCCTGTCGTCTTTGAAGGCGCCGTTACCGCTGGTGGCGCATTAATGAATACCACTGAAGTAGAAAATTTCCCAGGTTTCCAAGATGGCATCATGGGTCCAGCATTAATGGAAAATATGCGTGCGCAGGCAGTTCGCTTTGGCGCAAATTTAATTACCGATGATGTTACCGTTGCCAACTTAACCCAAGACATTAAAACAGTTATCGATGGTGAAGGCAAGGATCACAAGGCTCGTGCCGTTATTCTTGCAACAGGTTCAAGTTACCGTGAGCTCGGTTTGCCAAATGAAAAGCGACTATCTGGTCATGGCGTATCTTGGTGCGCAACTTGCGATGGTTTCTTTTTCCGAGATCAAGACATTGCAGTAGTTGGTGGTGGCGACTCTGCTGTTGAAGAAGCAACTTTTCTCACAAGGTTTGCAAAAAGCGTCACTATGATCCACCGCCGCGATGAACTACGAGCCAGCAAGATCATGGCTGACCGCGCGCACAAAGATCCTAAAATTAAATTTATTTGGAATAGTGAAGTTGCAGATCTGCATGGTGATGCGAAACTCTCTGGGCTAACAATTCGCGATATTAATTCTGGTAAAACAAGCGAGTTAGTGGTTACCGGATTATTTGTGGCCATTGGTCATGATCCACGCTCTGGCTTACTTAAGGGTCAAGTAGATCTAGATTCTGGCGGCTACGTCCTAACTAAATCTGGGACAACAGCAACAAATCTTTCCGGGGTATTTGCCTGCGGCGATTTGGTTGATCACACTTACCGCCAAGCGATAACTGCTGCTGGTACCGGATGTAGCGCAGCCCTTGATGCTGAGCGTTTTCTAGCAAGTCTGCACAGTAAGTAACAACTAACCTAAGGTGTGGATTTCCCACAACTTAGGCTTAAGATAACCGTAAATAGAGGAGTAATCATGGGCGCAACAGCAGCCGTAACAGATGCGTCGTTTTCTGACGATGTGTTAAAAAGTACTAAGCCAGTACTTGTAGATTTTTGGGCCGAATGGTGTGGTCCCTGCAAGATGATCGGGCCAATCCTAGAAGAGATTGCTGCCGCGCACGGTGACAAACTTACAATTTTGAAGCTAAACGTTGACGAGAATCCAGCAACCGCAGCAAACTACGGAGTTTCTTCGATTCCCACCATGAATGTTTATTTAAATGGCGAAGTTGTAAAGCAGATAATTGGCGCAAAGCCAAAGGCTGCTCTGCTATCAGATTTAGCTGAATACATTTAAGTCTCATATGAGCGTTTCGATCCTGCGGATCGGTGATCAAGGACCTGGCGTTATGGAGGTTCGGGATCGGTTAGTTCGCTTGGGGCTTTTAAGTTCTAACGCCGGCGCAGCTGCGGATGTTTTTGATGACATCTTGTTAGCTGCGCTGCGCTATTTCCAACAAAGCCGTGGCTTAACAGTGGATGGTTTAGTTGGACCACAAACTTTTCGCCGGCTTGAAGAAGCTCGATGGGAAGTTGGCGATCGAGTTTTAAGTTTTACTCCAGGCCACCAGATACATGGTGAAGATGTTGCGCAATTACAACAAAGGCTTATTGAACTTGGTTTCGCTCTCGATCGTGTTGACGGAATTTTTAGCAAAGCTACCGATAGTGCGGTGCGCGAGTTCCAGCGAAATGTTGGCCTCGACGTTGACGGAATTTGCGGACCACAATTCTTTCGCTCCTACCATCGGCTAGCCCGAACTATTTCTGGTGGTAGCCAGGAACATTTACGTGAACTTTCTACTGTGGCAAATTTTGGAAGTTCTCGGACCGTGGAAACTTGCTCAATCTTGCTTGATCCAAGTGATTTAGCAACTCCCATTTTCAGTAGTGAACTCTCACACGCGGATATTTGTTGGGACATTGCCTCTCGCCTAGAAGGCCGCTTAGCTGCCATGGGAACATTAGTACTTCTCACGCGACCTAAAAATAAACCTACTGATGGTGAAAGGACCCGCGCAGGCATAGCCAATGAAAGCAATGTGGATTTGATTATTGGTTTGGGTTTAGATCAGCACGTTAATCCAGCAGCTAATGGTGTGGCCACTTATTACTTCGGCCACGAGTATTCCCGTTCGGCAACTGGCAGCCGGCTAGCTGAAATTGTGCAAGAAGAATTAAGTTCCCGAACCCAGTTGGCAGATGCACGCACTCACGCCAAAACTTGGGATCTTTTGCGCTTAACTCGAATGCCGAGCATTCGCGTAGAACTTGGATATGCCACAAGTCCCAAAGATGCTTTAGCTTTAGCTGATCCAACAGTTAGAGATAATCTCGCAGCCGGCTTAAGTTCAGCAATCACTCGGATTCTGGCGCCCCGCATAGGTTAAATCATTAACGTGGCCCACGTCCCATTATTTAACTGTCTCGCCAAACATGCCTCGAGCTTTTGGATCAATTACATCAACGATTCTTTTCAGGTCCTCGAGCGTTGCAAATTCAATAATGACTTTGCCTCGGGCGCGACCAACTTGCACGGTTACTCGAGTATCGAGTTTGTCAGAGAGTCGATCGCCGATCGATTTAAGTCCGGGCGCGCTGATCTTGCCGGTTGGTTTTTTAGCACTCTTAGTTGCTGGTTTATCATCTTGACCCAGCGAAACTATCTCTTCCACAGTTCGTACTGAAAGACCTTCGGCAACTATGCGACTAGCTAATCTTTCAATCGCGCTCTGATCTTTAAGTCCTAACAACGCGCGCGCATGGCCTGCGGAAATTACTCCTGCAGCAACGCGACGCTGCACTGCAATCGGTAAATTTAATAATCGAAGTGTGTTGGAAATTTGCGGACGCGAACGACCAAGACGAGTGGCAAGCTCTTCCTGGGTGCCCCCGAAATCTTCCAAGAGTTGCTTGTATGCGGCAGCTTCTTCCAGCGGAGTTAGCGCAGCTCGGTGCAAGTTCTCAAGTAGCGCATCGCGCAACATTTTGTCATCGGCAGTCTCGCGAATTAATGCCGGGATCGTATTGAAACCAGCCTTCTTCGTGGCGCGTAATCTGCGCTCACCAGCAACTAATTCATAGCCGCCGCCTGGGGCTGGGCGAACCACGATTGGCTGAAGTAAACCAACTTCTTTAATGGAATGCACCAACTCGGCCAGCGCCTCGTCGTCAAATAATTGGCGTGGTTGTTGCGCGTTAGGCACGATGGAACGAACTGGTAGTTCGGCAAAAGTAAGACCCGCGATTGCCTTGGGCTGATCTGCCTTAGCGCTACTAACGCCAGCCTTGCTTGCTGAATTGCTTGATTTTGTTGCCACTGCAGCTTTAGTCGCAGACTTCTTTGGTGGCAAAGCGACTGACTTCTTGCTGGGGTTAGTCGGGGCAACTGAGCCTCGTGGTGCCGGCTTTACTGTGGACTTCTTTGCTGTAGTTTCACGTGAAACATCTGGGACAAGTGCTCCCAAACCGCGTCCTAAACTTTGTCGCTTAGCCATTAGTTATCCTTTCGCTTTACGATCAGTGATTTCGCGAGCTGCTGCTAAATAGGCAACTGCTCCGGTAGAACCTGGGTCATAAGTCATAACGGACTGACCAAATGATGGTGCCTCTGCCACATAAGTAGATCGGGGTATGACTGTGGCCAATACCTTTTTCCCAAAATAACCCCGAACTTCCTCAACCACCGAAGCCGATAAATTCGTTGTTGAGTTGTACATGGTTAATAAAACTGTGCTGACTTCTAACTCAGGATTAAGGCGTTCTTTCACGAATTCGATAGTCCGAAGTAATTGCTGAACACCTTCGAGGGCGTAAAACTCGCATTGAATTGGGATTAAAACTTCTTTCACGGCAGCCAGGGCATTAATAGTGAGCAGACCCAAACTGGGTGGGCAATCAATGAATACGTAATCCATCTCGTGATCTGCCAGAAACTGGGTTAGCGCTGACTTAAGTAAAAATGGGCGTTCGCCTTCGGCAACTGTCGTAATTAGTTCAATGTCTGCGCCCGCGAGGTCAAGGGAGGCTGGTAAAACCCAAAGGGATTCAAAACCTTGGGCTGGACTAATCATTTCGGCAATTGAAGCGCCATCAAGTAATACGTCAAAGGAGCCGCTGGAATCTTCATAATGATCAATTCCAAAAGCGGTACTGGCATTTCCTTGTGGATCCAAGTCAATTACTAGAACATTAAGACCCGCTAAACCCATCGCAGCAGCTAAATTAACTGCAGAGGTGGTCTTACCAACACCACCTTTTTGATTAACAATGGTCATAATTCTGGTTTCTTTAGGCTTAGCAAAAGTGCCTTTTAGGCCGCGGCGCACATAAACTGCCGCAGCCGCTGCGGCTGCAAGTGGGGTGTCTTCTTCTTCGGTTAAAGCCATTTTGCCAACCTCGTTTGGTAACCAGTAAAAAATTGATTCGAGTCCTAAGCGTAGAGCAACTGCCGCACTAGTTGTTAGGTGGTTACCCGAACTACCGTGGTCTGGGGCTCAACTAATCCTTGGCCACACCACACGATTTCTGCTTTACGGCCCTTTAGTATTTGCGCCGCATCCGCTATTTCAGTAGCTGCTGAGCTACCTTTCATGGCTAAAATCTGCCCACCTTTAGTAGTTAGTGGCAGCGCCCAAGTAAGTAGTTTTGCAAGTGGGGCAACCGCTCTGGCTGTTACCACTGGCGCGCTTTGTCCCTTTAATTCCTGCGCCCGTCCCCGCATTACTTTGACTCGATCCGTTATTCCTAAGTCAGTTATAACTTCCTCTAAGAACTGGGAACGTCGCATTAATGGCTCAATTAAACCGATTTGAATGTCTGGTCGCACAATTGCCAGAACTATGCCTGGCAGTCCAGCGCCACTACCAATATCAAAAACCGCTGAATTTTCTGGGATTAATTCTTCAACGACTGCGCAGTTAGCAATGTGTCGATCCCAAATTCGATCAACTTCGCGCGGCCCTAGAAATCCCCGCTCTACACCTGCGCCGGCTAACCAAGCTGCAAACCGAGTCAGGTTCTCAGCCGCCTCCGGATAGGCCTCAACTATTGGTTTCAAAGACTTAATCTCTCGTTAAATGTTTCACGTGAAACATGAAACTAGGCAGGGAGAACCACGATTCGGCGCTTTGGATCCTCGCCCTTGGAGATACTTTTTGCCCCAGCTTCGGCAACTGCGTCGTGTACTACTTTGCGCTCAAAGGCATTCATTGGCTTAAGTTCTACTTCTTCGCCAGATTCCAGCGCTTTGGCTGCAGCAGTTTTAGCAACTTCTACCAGCTTGGTCTTAACATCCGCGCGGTAACCCGAAATGTCAAGCATTAATCGGCAGCGTTCGCCAGTTTCGCGCGTAACTGCTAGTCGAGTTAACTCCTGCAAGGCCTCTAGGACTGCTCCTTTCTCCCCAACTAATTGGTTTAGGTCAGCTCCAACAATGCTTACTGTTGCTCGGTCGTTTTCGACATCCATGTCGATGTCGCCATCGAAGTCAGCAATATCTAAAAGTGCTTCGAGGTAATCTGCGGCGATTTCGCCTTCTTGCTCAAGTAGTGAAAGTTTTTCGGTCATTTTCTGGCCCTTCTTAGTAGGAAGATTTTTTGAGATGTTTCACGTGAAACGCTTAGCGCTTCTTTTTTGGCTTCTTTTTTGGCTGTTGGCGGATGGCTTTAGTCTCGGGTAACGGTTCGATTTCCACTATTGGCTGTGGGTTCTTGCGGGCTTTTTTACTAGCGCGGCGGGCCTCCAGTGCTTCAAAAGCAGGTGTGTCTGGTTGTGGGCTGTTGCGAATTACGTAGAACTGCTGTCCCATAGTCCATACGTTGGTGGTAAACCAGTACAACAAAACACCAATTGGGAAGTTGATGCCGGTAACGGCAAAAATAACCGGGAAAACGTAGAGCAAAATCTTTTGCTGTTTCACCATTGGGTTATCAGGCGCAGTATTTTTTACGATAAGTTGCCGCTGCGTTAAAAAGGTGGTTGTGGTCATTAAGGCGATCAAGATCATTGTTACCCAGAACGTTGAACTTGGCGCTGCGGTTTCACTGCGATTCATAAGTGTGCCGTAAATCGGAGCATTAAGAATCGTGGCATTACGAGCTGATTCCACTAATTGATCAGTTAGTACGCCTTTTGTTTTACTTTGCGCGATACCTTGAAGTACCACAAAAAGCGCATAGAAAATTGGGGCCTGCGCCAAAATCGGCAAACAACTTGAAAGTGGATTTGTACCAGTTTCCTTGTAGAGCTTCATTAACTCTTGGGATTGGCGTTCCCGATCACCTGCGAACTTCTTTTGAATTTCTTTTACTTGAGGCTGAATAATCTGTAAGTTGCGCTGGCTCTTAATTTGTTTAACGAATAGCGGTATCAAAATAATACGAATTAAAATAACGAGCAACACAATGGCAAGTCCCCACGCCCAACCGCTATCTGCATCGAAGAAGGAAGAAGTTAGTGAGTGAAAACTTACTAAAACCCAACTAACTAAAGTTTCCAGCCAAACCAATGGATTTAGGCTCATACGCCTGTAACCTGCCTATCGTTATTAGTTGAATCTTCAATTACTTTACTTGTGGTCCAATGCCCTTTTGCAGGGATAAATTCCACGCCGCCAGCTGCCCATGGGTGGCAACGCAAAATTCGCCAAGCCGCCAGCAAGCTGCCTTTAGTTGCGCCATGAACCTTTACCGCAGCCAAGCCGTAATGGGAGCAACTTGGGTAATACCGGCAGACTGCTCCAATTCGAGGACTTAATGCGATTTGGTAGCTTCGAATTAAGCTGACCAAAATTAAAACTAAAAATCGGCCAAGGGTTTTATCCCATACTTGCTTTCCTAAAAGCACTAACTTATTCATGAATTTGGCACCTTTGTCATGGCAAAGTCAAGATTTTCAGATAGCTGGGTGAATGTGGCCGAAGCTGCTCCCGGCAATGCCCGAACAACAACATGGGAACCACTTGGAAACTTGTTCAGAACTGGGATCACTAAGTGCCGTAACTGCCGAGTTACCCGATGCCTAATAACAGAATTTCCGACATTTTTACCAACAGCAAAAGCAACCTTTGACTGCTCTGAGGTACCTTGTGCCACGTGTAAAACCACCAATTTTGCTGAAAACCTAGTGCCCGACTTCATTACTGTCGAGATTTCCGATGACTTACGCAACCTCGCCGAGGCCGGAAGCATTTACGTTAAACCGATTGCCAGATTAAGCAGATAATTTAGTGCGACCCTTAGCGCGGCGGGAGGCAAGAATGCCACGGCCAGCTCGGGTGCTCATGCGGTTACGAAAACCGTGCTTTTTTGCGCGACGACGCTTATTTGGTTGGTAGGTGCGCTTTGACATGATTGACACTCCAAGAAGTAGGGTTCGGGCGATTAGCCATCGGATATCCACGAGAGCGGACCCTCGTGAACATTCGACAAAATACTTATCGATCTGCGTGCTAAGTACTTAAAGATACGGGCAACTACAGGTATTGGTCAAACTCGGCGCTACTTGGATTTCCTGTGGAAAACAACTTGTCAACGGGTATCCACAGGCAATAGTCTGCTATCTCCGAAGATATCCACAGGGTAAGTATTTAACTTTCTTAGATATCCACAGAAATTCGAAACTTGAAAGTGGGTGTGCCTTGGAAGACATGGATTTAAATGAAATTTGGACGAAGACTTTAGAGTCGTTATCCGCTGGCGCCCTAACTCCACAGCAGCGAGCTTTTGTAACTCTCACCCGGCCACTTGGAATTGTTGGGGATACCGCTCTAGTTGCGGCTCCAAACGAATTCACTAAAGATGTTTTAGAAAGCCGGCTAAGCCCGATCGTTTGCGACGCCCTGTCTGCCACATTGGGACGCGAAATGCGCCTAGCGGTAACCGTGGATGAATCAATCGCGCCTTATCTTGACGACGAAGCAACTGATGATTTAGCAGACTCCACATATGCCGACATTGAAAAAACTGGATTGCAATCTGATCCCAACCCAGCCCTTCCCCCACAAGCTAGTCGTGGCCCAGCGCCAGCGCCTAGAACTTCAGAAGAGGGAAGTCGGCTAAACCCAAAATACACATTTGATACTTTTGTGCCGGGTTCATCTAACCGATTTGCGCACGCTGCCGCTCGAGCTGTAGCCGAACAACCTGCTAAGGCATATAACCCATTATTTATTTATGGTGAATCTGGACTTGGAAAAACTCACTTACTTCATGCCATTGGACATTACACACGGACATTATTTGCTGGGTCAAAAGTTCGGTATGTAAGTAGTGAAGAATTTACTAATGAATTTATTAACTCAATTCGTGACGATAAAGCTAAGGAATTCCAGCGCCGTTACCGGGATATTGACGTTTTGTTAGTTGACGATATCCAATTTCTATCTGGAAAAGTGCAAACCCAAGAAGAGTTTTTTCACACCTTTAACACTTTGCATAATGCTAATAAACAAATAGTTGTTACTTCAGATCTGCCCCCAAAACAACTACAAGGTTTTGAGGATCGCATGAGTTCCAGATTCGAATGGGGTTTGATTACCGACGTTCAACCACCTGACTTAGAAACTCGGATTGCAATTTTAAGAAAGAAGAGTGCGCAAGAAAGATTAAGCGCACCTCCTGAAGTTTTAGAATTTATTGCATCAAAAATGTCTACAAACATTCGTGAGCTTGAAGGCGCCTTAATACGAGTCACTGCTTTTGCCAGCCTTAATCGCACCGTGGTCGATTTAGATTTAGCGGAAGTAGTTTTACGAGATTTAGTTTCAGATATAGCTGGTCCAGAAATTAGCGCGAGTTTGATTATGGCCCAGACTGCGAGTTACTTCGGTGTGACTTTAGATGACTTAACTGGCCCAAGCCGCTCCCGTGTTTTGGTTACCGCCCGACAAATCGCGATGTATCTATGTCGTGAATTAACGGACTTATCTTTGCCAAAAGTGGGCCAGCAGTTTGGTGGCCGTGACCACACCACGGTTATGCATGCTGATCGTAAAGTTCGCCAATTAATAGCTGAGCGTAGAAGTTTGTACAACCAAGTAAGTGATTTGACTGCCCGAATTAAGGCACAAGCTAGAACTTTATAGATTTTGTGATTGTCACACCCGTAACATCGGTAACTCGTATACACAGTGTGGACAAGTCTGGGGATATCTTTAGTTAAAAAACGTGTTTATTTATAAGGATTGTGGATAAAGTCAGGGATAACCTAGTTTTAACTCATATATTGTGTGGATGATTGTGGATAACTTTAAAATTGGTGTGTTTGTTACTATTTGACCTCGTTTTATCCACAGGTTAATTATTAATATTTTGTTATTTTATAAAGTTTAACGGGGTTATCCACAGTATCCACAGTACCTACTACTACTACTAAAGATATATAACCAGGTTTAAGGTTGACCAATGCTGTGGGCAATCTAGTGGGTAACTAATCTAATAACAGAAAGCGCAATAATTTGTTGGCTGAATTAGTCAGCCAGACATGGCACGATAAAGGATCTAGATTCCTAAACACCAGAGGGTGAGTTTTAAGTGAAGTTTCAAGTAGATCGCGACGTAATGGCTGAGGCAGTGGCATGGGCTTCTCGAACTTTGCCAACAAAGTCAACACAACCACTTTTAACAGGTATGCATTTAGTGGCCGATAAATCTGGGCTAGTTCTTTCCGGTAGCGATGCTGATGTCAGCGCGCGCGCTAATTTATCCGCAGAAGTAATAGAAGCTGGCACAGTTTTAATCCCAGGGCGATTACTAGCCGACATCACTCGATCACTACCTTTAGCAATTATTGATTTCGTCCTAGTTGGTAATCGGGCACAAATAACTTGCGGTCGATCCTCGTTCACCATCCCAACAATGCCAGTGGCTGAATACCCACCACTACCTACTATGCCCGCAGTAAGCGGCAATGTTTCAGGGACTGACTTCGCCAGCGCAATATCACAAGTTGCACTCGCTGCTTCACGCGATGAAACTTTGCCAGCTTTCACCGGTGTAAAAATTGATGTTGAGGGAGCGACGATAACTTTGGCAGCAACCGATCGTTACCGGCTTGCTGTCCGGGAATTAAATTGGTCACCAATTTCTACTTCGTTAAGTACCCACGCATTAATCCCAGCAAAATTTTTAGCAGAGTCATCTAAATCTTTAGCATACAGCGAATCAATTTCACTTGCATTTGCAACTGGCAACGAGGGCCTTGTTGGAATTGAAGGTTCCGGCAGGCAAACTACTAGCCGAATGTTAGCTGCAGATTTTCCAAAATATCGCACGTTGCTTCCAACTGAATCAACCACCATCGCGCAACTAAGTACCAGCTCACTTACCGAGTCAGTCAAACGAGTCTCACTTGTTCTTGAGCGTGAAGCGCCAATCCGAATCACTTTCACAAACGGCGAGGCAACAATAACCGGCGGCGGTGGAAGTGGCGAACTAGCTGAAGCAAAAGAGTCAATCGAATGCACACTAACTGGTGAGGAATTAACAATAGCCTTCAACCACCAATTTTTGCTTGATGGGTTAAATGCAATCGACTCTGCGATTTCCGTTATCTCTATGACGACACCTATTAGACCTGCTGTAATTTCAGGTGCAAGTGATTTCGGTGTAGCGCCAGATGACAGCTTTAAATATTTACTGATGCCAATCCGGCAACAGTAAGCGATGCAGGTTTCCAAACTCTTACTTAGTGATTTTCGTAATCATAAAAAACTAGACCTTACTTTTTTACCTGGTGCGACTACGATTATTGGTCCTAATGGCCGCGGTAAAACAAATATCGTTGAAGCGGTTCACTATTTAGCTACTTTAAGTAGCCACAGAGTTTCCCAAGACGGACCTCTTGTTCGAAACGGTTTAACCACAGCAAACATCGCGGCAACTGTAATCAAACACGATCGACAAGCTCAAGTAGATCTAACAATCAATTACCCAGGTGTAAACAAAGTCATATTAAACGGGGCACCACTAACTAAACCAAAAGACTTACTTGGATTAGTTAGTACCGTTATTTTTTCTCCAGAAGACATCGAACTGATTAAGGGAGAACCAACAGCGCGCAGGCGTTTTATCGATGACTTCTCAACACTGCTAGCTCCTAAATTTATTAACACTAGAAGTGAATATGAAAGAACATTAAAGCAACGAAACACATTACTTAAATCACTTGGGCGCCGAACCCCAACTGAGTCAGCCAGAGCAACACTTGATGCTTGGAACGAACAACTTATTACACATGGCAGCGAGTTAATCTCAACAAGATTACAAAACTTAAAAAAACTTAAAGCCCACATTTCAAATTTTGGAAACATAATAAGTGGTAATAGTGAACCTTTGATCGCTAACTACAACTCAACTTGGTTGCCAAGTGAAACTATTTCAATTACTGAAATAGTAAATGAATTTCGATTTCAACTAGAAAAAAGATTTAAAGATGAAGTTGAGCGTGGTGTAACACTTGTTGGTCCACACCGAGACGATCTAGAAATTTTATTAAGTCACATGCCCGCAAAAGGTTACGCCTCACACGGACAATCCTGGTCAATCGCTATTGCGTTACGGCTTTCAACTTTCACTGTGCTTCGTGCTCATGACGATGATCCGATTTTGATCCTTGATGATGTTTTCGCTGAACTAGATGAAAAACGACGCGCCAGATTAATTGAAGCAATTACAGGAGTGGAACAAACTTTAATCACGGCAGCTGTCCTAGAAGATATCCCAAAAGGATTGCTTTCCAACCAACTCTTGTTGGATGATTATTAACATTGTGTTAGAGAAACCTCAGCAAGAATTTTTGCGCTCATTATTGAGTCGCGCAAGAGTGCGTGCTACCTCCAGCCCGATCCGCCGCCGGACGAACTCGCCTATTTACGAAGACCAGCGAAGTGGGTCAGGACCAGATGAGCGCGACCCCGCAATGCTTTCTGGATTAATTGAGAGATTAATTATTAACAAAGGTTGGGACCTACAGGTTGCTACTGGAAAACTGCAAGGACAATGGGGCCTAATTGTTGGTCACGAGGTAGCTAGCCACGTTGGAATTGAGTCGTTTAATTTAGACCCAAGCGGACAGTCGGGTACCTTGATTTTGCGGGCCGATTCCAGCGCCTGGGCCACCCAAATTCGACTACTTTTACCCACTATTTCCCAAAATCTAGGTAACGAGATCGGCCAAGGCCGAATTAGCGAAATTAAGGTTTTTGGCCCAACGGCGCCCTCCTGGAAACATGGCCAAAGAAGTGTTAAAGGGCGAGGCCCAAGAGACACATACGGGTGATACCCCAACTACAAAAAATTCAATAAACGTAATAGAATTAAAGCTAATAGCGTGCCTGAAAAACTCCCAATTAGGGTCTGACTCTCAGGTGCCGAGAATGCTCGATGGAGGGCTCAAAAGTGTCATATGACGCCAGCGCCATCCAGGTCCTTGAGGGCCTGGACGCAGTCCGAAAACGCCCCAGTATGTACATCGGCTCAACCGGTGAGCGTGGTCTTCACCACTTGGTTTACGAAGTCGTAGATAACTCAGTTGATGAAGCCTTAGCGGGCCATTGTTCGCATATTGAAGTAACAATTTTGGCTGACGGCGGCGTTCGCGTTGTCGACAACGGCCGCGGAATCCCAGTTGATATCGTTCCATCTGAAGGAAAACCCGCTGTCGAAGTCGTTTTGACAGTTTTACACGCCGGCGGAAAATTTGGCGGTGGCGGATACGTGGTCTCTGGTGGCCTTCATGGTGTTGGCGTTTCTGTAGTTAACGCTCTTTCTAGAGACGTTGATGTGGCAGTTCGCCGCGAAGGTTTCATTCACACCCAGTCTTATAAATATGGCGTGCCGGTAGCCCCGCTTAAAAAAGGCGGAAAAGTTGCTACGACTGGAACCACCGTTACATTCTGGGCAGATGGCGACATTTTTGAAACCACAGTTTACGATTTTGAAACTTTGTCGCGACGCTTCCAAGAAATGGCATTTCTTAATAGAGGCCTAACACTTAGTTTGACTGACGAGCGCCCAGTTACTGGCGTAATTCTGGACGAAGAAACTGGCGAACCAAAAGAAGCTGGACCACGTCACGTTTCTTACATGTACGAAGGCGGCATTACCGATTTCGTTAAATACCTAAACACTCGCAAAACTCCAATCCACAACGACATTGTGGAATTTTTCTCGGAGGACACTAAGCGCGGCTTAAGTCTTGAAGTTGCCATGCAGTGGAACTCAACTTATTCAGAATCGGTTTACACCTTTGCTAACACAATTAACACGGTTGAAGGTGGTACCCACGAAGAAGGTTTCCGCACTGCGCTTACTTCCTTAGTTAATAAATTTGCGCGGGAATGGAACATCTTAAAAGAAAAAGATACAAATCTTTCTGGCGAAGATGTTCGCGAGGGATTAACAGCAATAGTTTCTATTAAGTTGCATGAACCACAATTTGAAGGACAAACAAAAACAAAACTTGGAAACACAGAAGCAAAAACTTTTGTGCAAAAAGTTGTTAACGAAGAACTAGCTGCCTGGTTTGAAAAGAACCCAGCGCAAGGAAAAGATATTGCGCGCAAATCGTTACAAGCAGCAACCGCTCGATTAGCTGCGAGAAAAGCTCGCGACTTAGCGCGCAACCGAAAAGGCTTACTAGGTAGCAGTAGCTTGCCTGGAAAATTAAAAGATTGCTCAAGCAATCAACCAGAAGAGTGTGAAGTTTATATTGTTGAAGGTGATTCAGCCGGTGGTTCTGCGGGACAAGGTAGAGATCCACGCACCCAAGCAATCTTGCCGATTCGTGGAAAAATTCTTAACGTAGAAAAAACAAGAATTGACCGGGTGTTAGCAAACACCGAAGTACAAGCAATCATTTCGGCGTTTGGCACTGGTATCCAAGATGAATTCGATATCAACAAGCTGCGCTACCACAAATTAATTTTGATGGCCGACGCTGATGTTGATGGACAACACATTCGCACCTTGCTACTAACATTTTTATTCCGCTACATGCGCCCACTTGTCGATGGCGGCTTTGTTTATCTAGCGCAACCTCCGCTGTACAAAGTTAAGTGGTCGCGTGAGCTACCTGGTTATGCCTACTCAGATCGTCAGCGTGATGAGTTGATAGAAGCAGGTTTAAGCGTGGGTAAAAAACTAAAGACAGAAGATGTTCAGCGCTACAAAGGACTAGGCGAAATGAACGCTGATGAACTTTGGGAAACCACAATGAATCCAGCTACTCGAGTATTGCTGCAAGTTTCAGTTGATGATGCAGCTCAAGCTGATCAACTTTTCTCCACATTGATGGGCGAAGATGTCGAGAGTCGACGCAACTTTATTCAACGCAATGCACATGACGTGCGGTTCTTGGACATCTGATGACTGATATAAACGACTCAACTTACGACCAAGTCGAAATAGTCGACCTCAATGTAGAAATGCAACGCTCGTATCTTGACTATGCAATGAGCGTTATCGTTTCGCGCGCACTGCCAGATGTCCGCGATGGTTTAAAGCCAGTACACCGCCGAGTTATTTATGCGATGTACGACGGTGGCTACCGACCAGATCGGGCATTTAATAAAAGCGCTCGCGTTGTTGGCGAAGTCATGGGGCAATATCATCCACATGGTGACAGCGCGATTTACGACACCTTGGTTCGCTTAACGCAATCGTGGTCACTTCGCTACCCGTTAGTTCAAGGTCAAGGAAACTTTGGTTCTCCAGGCAATGACTCGGCAGCCGCCTCTCGTTACACCGAATGTCGCATGGCAGCTCTTGCCATGGAAATGGTGCGCGACATTGATCAAGACACCGTTAACTTTGTGCCAAACTACGACGGAAAAAATTTAGAGCCAACTGTTTTACCGGCTCGTTTCCCTAACCTTCTAGTTAATGGCTCATCCGGCATTGCCGTAGGCATGGCTACCAACATTCCACCGCACAACTTAACGGAAGTTGCAGCTGGTGTGCAGTGGTCACTAGAACATCCAGATGCCACTCGCGAAGAACTTCTCGAAGCTCTAATGGAACGCATCACAGGTCCTGATTTCCCAACAGGAGGTCAAATTGTTGGCCGTCGCGGAATTCAAGATGCATACCGCACAGGTCGCGGTTCAATCACTATGCGAGCTGTCACGGAAATCACTGAAGATAAGCGCGGCCGAACAATCATCACGATTACGCAATTGCCGTACCAAGTTAACCCAGACAATTTATTAGAGCGCATCGCAGAACTTGTTGAGCAAGGAAAAGTCACCGGAATCGCAGACTTAATTGATGAAAGCTCTTCACGAACTGGCATGCGCATTGTTGTAGTGCTAAAGCGCGACGCAGTGCCAAAGGTTGTCCTAAATAATCTATTTAAGTACACGCAACTACAAGATAATTTCGGCGCGAACATGTTGGCACTAGTTGATAGCGTGCCGCGCACGTTGACCCTTGATGCATTCGTGCTCAATTGGATCGCGCATCAAGTTGAAGTAATTCAACGACGCACTTCTTATCGCCTGCGTATTGCCCAAGAGCGAGTTCACATCCTTATTGGATTGTTAAAAGCAATCGACCGCATTGATGAAGTTATTGCTTTAATTCGTGCCTCGGAATCTGCTTCAGTTGCGCAAGCTGGTCTGATCAAACTTTTGGATATAGATGAAATCCAAGCGCAAGCAATTTTAGATATGCAGCTTCGTAAGTTAGCAGCGCTTGAGCGTAATGAATTGCAATCGCAGCACGATAAATTAATGGCGGAAATTGTTGACTACCAAGATATCTTGGCAAATGAAACACGCCAACGCAGCATCGTTAGTGAAGAACTTGCAGAAATTGTAAACAAGTTTGGCGATGAGCGACGTACCACAATCGTGGCGGATGAAAATGATGTAACTCACGAAGATCTCATTGCCGTTGAACCAATCGTGGTCACATTATCTGCAGATGGTTACATCAAGCGAACTAAAGCTGCGCTGTACCGTTCGCAAAAACGTGGTGGCCGTGGCGTAAAGGGTGCCGCGCTTAAGCAAGATGATGTAATAACCAATTTCTTTGTAACGACAACACATCACTGGATTCTGTTCTTCACTGATCGTGGTCGAGTATTCCGCGTTAAGGCATATGAATTAACCGACACTGGCCGAGATGCCAGAGGCCAACATGTTGCAAACTTACTTTCTCTGGCACCCGAAGAACATGTGGTTGAGGTTCTTGACTTACGTGACTATGAGCAAGCAAAGTATTTAATTTTGGCTACGCGCAGCGGTGTTGTTAAGAAGTCTCGGTTAGCAGACTACGACTCTTCGCGAAGCACTGGCTTAGTTGCGATCACACTGCGCGATGAAGATGGCGTGGTATCAGCGCAACTAGTTAATGACGAAGACGATTTATTGCTGGTTTCAAAGATGGGCTATTCCGTTCGTTGCCACGCTGACGATGCAACGCTACGTCCGATGGGCCGCACAGCTGGTGGCGTAATTGGAATTAGATTTAAAACGGATGATGATTACTTGTTAAAGATGGAAGTTGCCACCCCTGACTCATTTGTAGTCACCGTAACTGAGGGTGGTTGGGCTAAACGAACTTCCATTGAAGAATGGAACGCAAAAGGTCGCGGCACGCAGGGAGTACGAGCTATGCGCTTAGTTGAAAAACGTGGTGGATTAGCTGGCGCGTTAATTTGCGCAGCGCAGGATGAAATCTTTGCTATTGCCAGCAATGGTGTTGTGATTCGAACTCGCGTTGATGAGATTCGCGCAGCTGGCCGCGACACCATGGGAGTTTCGTTTATGAAAGTTGGCGACGACGATCAAGTTGTCGCAGTAGCGCGTAGTACGGCTGCAGCTATGGCAGCGCTGGAAAGTGTCGAAATCCCGGCTAACGCCGCAGATCAGGAACAAGGACAAGAAGTAGCCGCCACCGCGGATGCTACGACAGATGGGGAAGAGGCATAAATGTCTGAGGTAGATATTGATTTGAACGACGACCAGCCAACTAAGCGGCATTACTTTGGGAATCCACTCAGAGGTAAAGGTTCACAAGAGCCAACAAAGACCTTCTCTGCCCAAGAGCTACCTATCACCAATGACCCAGGAACTGGTACTCGATCGGTTAGGTTGCACCTAACTCACATTGATCCATGGTCCGCTGCGAAAAGTGCATTCATGCTCGGCGTAACTATCGCTGGAGTTTTACTTGTTGCAGTGATCGTCCTTTGGGGAGTTCTTTCAGCGGCAGGAGTGTTCGAAGCGATCTCTGGACTTTGGAATGACGCAGCTGGCAGTGACAGTGCAAGTGTTAGTTTCTTATCACTGGGTCGATTAATCGGTTTAACTATGGTGATTTCAGCAATTGAAATAACGCTACTAAGTGTGCTCGCTGCGCTGTATGCAGTTCTGTACAACCTAAGTGTTGGTTTCACGGGCGGCCGGGAATGGACGCTTACGGATCGAAGCTAGAAACCGCCATTTTGGGTCAAAGCCAGCTTTGGGGTAACCTCTTAACTTGTGCCGTTAAATCGGTACAAAAGTACGAAACTGCAACAAAATTCGGGCCTATAGCTCAGCTTGGTTAGAGCGCTTCGCTGATAACGAAGAGGTCGGTGGTTCAAGTCCACCTGGGCCCACGTAAGACAAGGCACTAATGGTTGGAAAGGGTAGGTAATGAAGAAATTACTTTCGTTAGCATTGTTGGCAGTAGCTGGTTACGTTATCTACCAACAAAATGAAAGCAGTAAGGCCGAACAAGAATTGTGGACTCAGGCTACTTCAGAGTAGATTTTGGTTTACGGTTTTACACGCACCGGGGAATTAGCTCAATTGGTAGAGCACTGCCTTTGCAAGGCAGGGGTTAGGGGTTCGAGTCCCCTATTCTCCACAAATTAAGTGGAGGAAGATTTTATTACCTCCACTTTTACTTGGTGGGCCCTTCACATTTGAAATTGATCAGCAAGATTCAAGACTGGACGTTTTATAAAATAGTTTGAAATTACTTTCTGCACACAGCCAGGGGACAGCAAAAACCCTGATAAAAGGCAGTATTCTAAGAATATCGAGGACTAACCCCACAAGATATCCCCAGCGAAATACCCATTGTTTCGGCGGTTTTCCCCAAATTGTCCACTTAGTTATCCACAGGGGACATTGATTCTGTCAGTACCAGGTCATACAGTCATAAATAACGCTTAGATCAGTGAAAATACCTCATTTTCGTCCAATCAGGTGAACTTAACAAAATTACTTAAAGCAGCTAGTTAAAGGTGGGCACATGAGCGTCGCGGAATTTCCCCGCAATTACGAAGAAGAAGGCGCACTTACTCCACCGCAAGACATAGTTGCCGAACAATCTGTGCTTGGCGCAATGCTACTTAGCAAAGATGCCATAGCCGACGTAATTGAAACGCTACGCGAAATTGATTTCTACAAGCCAGCACACGCGACAATCTACGGCGCAATCTTAGATACTTATGGTCGCGGCGAACCAGCAGATGCAATCACAGTTGCAAACTATTTAAGCAAGTCTGGTGCACTTGGAAATATTGGTGGCGCTGGTTACTTACACACACTTGTGGCAAGTGTGCCAACTGCCGCAAATGGTTCCTATTACGCGCGCATTGTTACCGAGCGAGCAATCCTGCGTCGCTTAGTTGATGCGGGTACGCGTATCGCACAGATGGGTTATGCCGGAGACGCAGAAGTAGATCAACTCGTAGATCGCGCGCAAGCTGAAGTTTACGACGTAACTGTCCGACGTACCTCGGAAGACTATGCGCCACTTTCAGAAATCATGCCGCACACACTTTCTGAGATTGAAGCAATTGAAGGTCGTGGTGGTCAACTTGTTGGAGTACCAACTGGCTTCCAGCAACTTGATGACATTACTCACGGACTACATGCTGGTCAGTTAGTTATTGTCGCTGCCCGACCTGCAATCGGTAAGTCAACACTTGGATTAGACCTCGCGCGCTCGGCAAGCATCAAACACAATCTAACTTCCGCAATTTTTTCACTTGAAATGACTCGCAACGAAATTGTCATGCGTCTTTTGTCAGCTGAAGCGCAAGTTGGTTTGCACCACATGCGCGCTGGCACACTTAGCGATGCAGACTGGGGCAGACTCGCAAACAAAATGGGCCAAGTAAATGACGCGCCGTTATTTATTGATGATTCGCCAAACATGACGATGATGGAAATTCGCGCAAAAGCTCGTCGACTAAAGCAACGATTTGATTTAAAAATTCTCATCATCGATTACTTACAACTCATGTCCTCTGGTAAAAAAGTTGAAAGTCGCCAAGTGGAGGTTTCTGAATTTTCTCGTTCGCTTAAATTGTTAGCGAAAGAACTTGCTATTCCAGTCATTGCAATCAGCCAGTTAAATCGTGGACCAGAGCAACGTCAAGATAAGCGCCCAATGCTTTCAGACTTGCGCGAATCTGGATCACTTGAACAAGATGCTGACATGGTTATCTTGCTTCATCGTGAAGATGTGTATGAACGTGAGTCACCACGCGCTGGCGAAGCAGATTTTATTTTAGCTAAGCACCGCAACGGCCCAACTGGAACTGTCACTGTGGCATTCCAAGGACACTACAGTCGCTTTGTTGACATGGCGACCTCTTAAACTAGGTTTACTAGTTAACGAAAGTGGGACGTAATGTCTACGAGAACTGCGGTAATTGATCGAGCCCACTTGAATTCGTTGTTGAAGCGTGAGCAGGATGACTACGCTGCCAATAATCCAAATTCATTAGCGCAGTATCAAGATGCTAAAAACTTATTTGGCGGCGTCCCAATGACTTGGATGAATAAATGGTCAGGCGGTTTTCCGCTTTATTTAGATTCAGCGCACGGCAACACCATCACCGACATCGATGGTCACAGCTACATCGACTTCGCGCTCGGTGATACCGGCGCCATGGCTGGACATTCACCGGAACCAAGCGTGAAAGCCATAATTTCTCGAATGCAAGATTTGGGTGGCATCACAACTATGTTGCCCACCCAAGACGCGCAGTGGGTTGGTGCTGAATTAACTAGAAGATTTGGAATGCCACTTTGGTCATTCACTTTGACAGCAACGGATGCGAATCGTTGGGCAATGCGACTTGCACGTCTTGCTACAGGTAGAAGTAAAATTTTGGTTTTTTCCTATTGCTACCACGGCTCAGTAGATGAAACTTTTGCAGTTCCAGATAGCCAAGGAGTTGCAGTGGCTCGGCCTGGTAATGTCGCGCCACCAGTTCCACTTAGCCAGACAACGCGAGTTGTTGAGTTCAATGACTCAGCAGCTCTTGAAGAGGCACTAAAGCATGGTGATGTAGCTGCAATTTTGGCAGAACCAGCAATGACAAACATTGGAATTGTTTTGCCTGTGGCGGGTTACTTGGAAGGAATGCGGAAACTAGCGACCAAATATGGCGCACTGCTCATGATCGATGAGACGCATACTTTTTCAGCTGGATATGGCGGCATGACGATGCGGGACAACTTAGAGCCCGACATATTTATTATTGGAAAATCAATTGGCGCTGGAATACCATCTGGAGCGTATGGCATAACCCAGAAAGTTGCTGATCTAATTAACTCACATAAAGATGCGGACTTAGTTGACGTTGGTGGCGTAGGCGGAACTTTGGCCGGAAACTCGTTGTCAATGGCAGCCATGCGCGCAACGCTAAGCGATGTTTTAACCTATGATGCTTTTGATCGAATGATAAAACTGGCCACGAGTTACACCGAGCAAGTAAATGCAGCCCTTGATGAATTTGGAGTGCCTTGGTCAATTTCTCAACTCAGCGCGCGAGCTGAATACCGTTTCACATTTCCAGCGCCCGAAAATGGCACCCAATCAATGTTGGCTGCCGATGATGAGCTAGATGAATTTATGCACTTGTTTATGTGTAACCGGGGAATTTTAATGACACCGTTTCACAACATGGCGTTGATGTGTCCAACCACCACACAAGAACAAGTGGACTTGCATTACTCATTGTTCAGGAAAGCGTTGATCGAACTTGTCCAAGCCTGATGGCTACCCCATAGACTTTTAGCCATGACGCTGCGCCGAAGATTACAAATTGTTATCTCGATTTTCGGAGTAACACTTGTGGGCGCCACGATTTGGGAACGCCTGATTTATCTGCAAGCTAGATCTGAACTTTCTCTAACCATGGCTGATCAAATGGAAATTGATGAAGTAGCTAATCAACTTTCTGCAGCATTAAGTATTTCGTTGTTGCTAAGTCTTACCTTGTTAGTTTTAAGTTGGATTTTTTTAGAGCGCTGGGTACTTGCTCCGTTAGATGAGATGCGAACTGAGTTGCGTCTAGTGGCAAGTGGCACGATCCATCAAGTTATTGAAGTAGCAAATCCTCCTGAGATCAGAATGGCTGCTGCAGATGCAGAGTCAATGCGAATAAATTTAGTTTCCCAAATCGATTTAGCTCGCGCAGCATGGCAAGGTTTAGAGCAAGATGCACCGCTAGTACTATCGATGCGCAACGCCCTGTCGCCAACACTGCTGGATTCATTAAGTGCTGGATTAGATATTTATGGACAAACTATGCCAGCAACTGGCGCTATTGCAGGTGACTGGTGGGATGTTATTCGTACCCCGAAAGGTTTTGCAGTAGCGATTGTCGATGTGACCGGGCATGGACCAGAAGCTGGCGTTGTGGGATTGCAGATCAAGGCAATCATGACTGCCGCACTTTCAGCAGGTTTCGCGCCCGCGGCAGTGATGCAACGTGTTTCTGCGGGACTCTCTGACGTTGACGCATTGCTTGCGACGGCTGTGATTATAAATATTCCAAACGATATGCATCTGCCAGCTCAGGTGGTTAACGCGGGACATCCAGCAGGGTATTGGATTGATGACCACTCCTTGTTAACGGCGATAAATCCAACGGGGCCAATGCTCGGCGGCTTCGGCGGGAACTGGGCTAGCAAGGAATTTAATTTTGGCGCTGGACACCGCATAGTTCTTGCCTCAGACGGGTTACTAGAAACCCAAGACGATAAAGGCGAAGAGTTTGGCACCCAAGGACTTGTCTCTTCGGTGATTTCAGGAAACCAAAGTCAAAATTCAACAGATTTAACCAACTTAATAGTTTCGGCAGCCCGCCAAGATTCAGTCACCTGGCAGCGCGACGATGTATCAGTTGTGGTGATTACCCGTAGGCTCGGATAATGAGCGATTCACCTAAGCCACACCTGCGCCAAGAAATGTCCGCACTGCCGACATATAAAGCAGGTAAAAAAGTTGCTCCAGTTAATGGACTAACGGCTTACAAACTTTCTAGTAATGAAAACGCACACCCCCCGCTACCAAGTGTTTTGGCAGCGATAACAAACGCTGCGCTAGACATAAATCGCTATCCTGATCCATTTTGCAGTGAGTTAACTAAAGCAATTGCGGATAAATTTAATGTTTCAATTGAAGAAGTTGCAACGGGAACTGGATCTGTTGGAGTTTGTCAACAAATAATTCAAGCCGTAGCTGGCGCCACCGATGAAGTTATGTATGCCTGGCGATCCTTTGAGGCTTACCCAATAATTACCACAATTGCTGGCGCAACAAATGTCGCAGTGCCACTGACTCCAAATGGGGACCACGACCTAGAAGCAATGCTGTCAGCGATAACACCTAAAACTCGAGTTATTTTTGTCTGCACCCCAAACAACCCAACTGGTGGAATCGTTACTCAACAACAGATAACTAGATTTTTAGAGCAAGTGCCAACGGAAATTTTAGTTGTTATTGATGAAGCGTATGTCGAATTTAATTGTGACCCAGATGCTATTGACGGAATAGCAACCATGAAATCACATGCCAATGTTGGCGTGCTTCGAACTTTTTCTAAAGCTTATGGACTAGCCGGCTTACGAGTTGGATATTTCATCGGACCAAAACACATCGCAGAGGCTGTTCGAAAAACCGCGGTCCCATTTGGCGTTTCAAATATTGCGCAAACTGCAGCACTCGTTTCCCTTGAGAATGAAGTGGAACTATTTGAAGTAGTCGCGCAAGTTATTGCTCAACGCACTTGGTTTGAAGCTGAGTTAACGAAACTTGGTTTTAAGTTGCCGGCAAGTCAGGCAAACTTTGTTTGGTTGCCATTGGGGGAGCGCACTTCAGATTTTGTAACAAAGAGCGAAGGAATTGCTGTTGCGATTCGACCTTTTCCTGGTGAAGGGGTGCGCATCAGCATAGGTGAACGCGAAGGCCTAGAGCGAATCATTGAACTTGCAAAGGACTTTGCTTCTTAACGGATTCGATCGCAACAACAAGTGCCACACTGACAAGCACGATGACACCACCGATGATGATGTTCGCGGAAAGTTTCTCACTAAAAATAATTATGCCGAGTGCTACGGCAACTACCGGATTTATGTAGGCATAAGTAGAGACCAAAGTTATGGGAGCATTTTCTAGCAACCAGGTGTAAACCGTGTATCCAACCAGGGATCCAATAACTACTAAGTACACCCAGCCGCCCCACGAACGAGCACTTGCATCAAAGAAATCGCCGACACTTTCTTTGTGAATTAAGCCAGCTATTAGCAAAGCGCAAGCTGCGCCAGCCATTTCGTAAGTACTTAAAACAAGTGGGTTTTCAGGCGTATCCATCCGCGGGGCTAAGAACGAGCCAAGTGACCAACATAAGTTTCCAAACAAAATAATGAACATCCAGACAGTAACGTTTTCACCAGCAGCGCCTGGGCGTGCTTGCGTTTGTCCGGGCAGCATAATAAATGCGATTCCAATTAAGCCACCAATAATTCCAGCAAGCGAAATTAGTTTTGGTCTATCGCGATCCAACGTGCGAAATAGCGCAGTCCAGATTGGCATCGCGGCCACAATCAGCGAGGCTACACCGATTGGAACAACTCTTGTTGCCAATGACATCGTGCCAAGTCCAACACCAAGCATCAGAACACCAAGAAATATCGAGCTGGCTAGTTGACTTCTAGTCAAGTGTAAAGATTGCCAGCCGTTACGCAGACCAAGAAACAAAATCAAAAGTGCGCTTGCTGCAACGAATCGAAACGACATAGATAGCAACGGCGGCATCGTTTCGATGGTGAGCGCAATGCCAATGTATGTTGTACCCCACGCCAGATACATAACACCAAGACCAAGCGCAACTTTGGTTTTTAGCGAGGAATTCACATGCACCAGACTATTCCTCGCGTATGCGACTTAGCGCATTGCAGCGTGACTAGGACAGCGCAGATTTAACAGCAGCAGCTACTTGCGTGCCATCAGCGCGGCCAGCGACCTGCGGCGATACAAGTTTCATAACTGCGCCCATGGCACTTGGACCACTTGTACCATCACCAGCGGCTTGCAGAACTGCAGCAGCAATAATTTCGGCTAATTGTGAATCTGAAAGTGCTGCAGGTAGATAACCCTGAATGATTTTTAATTCAGCCCGTTCTTTGTCGCCCAGTTCCGGACGCTTCGCGTCATCGTAAGCAGTCGCCGCTTCTTTGCGCTTCTTAGCTTCCCGATTTAGAACCGTAATGTAATCCTGCTCAGTAAGCACTCGAGCTTCTTTGCCAGCAACTTCTTCATTAGTAATGGCAGCAAGCACCATTCGAAGAGTGCCAGAAGTCAGTGAATCTTTTGTGCGAATTGAAACCGTTAGATCTAGGTGAAGCTGTTCCTTCAATGTGGTCATGACTACATCTTGTCAGATGTGGTCATTTCCTTAACTAAGGCACAGGCGTGGTACCTGCTGCAGGATCAACTACTGGAATAGCAGGATTAGGAATAACTGCGCCAGTAAGCGGATCAATAATCAAGGTGCCATCAGCGAGACCTTTTTCATTTTGCTTAGCAAGTTTTTCAGTTTCACAATCGAGCAGAGCTTGCTCTTTTAAGCCCCCACACACATCTTTAGAAATCGAAATTTGGTTTCCAAAACCACCGGCATTTAGTCCACCAAGTGTTGTTAAATTCCAAGGTGTTTTTGGCGTGCCTTCTAAGGCTCCAATGAGTGAGTCACGCCAAATCGGACCAGGCATTGTTGAACCGAAAACTTGCGAGTAGTAGCGGCCACCAATGTTGATGTTCTTCATTGGATATTTCTGCCCGCCCCGTGGATCGCCAACCCAAACTGAAGCAGCCATATCTGGGGTGTAACCAACGAACCAGACGGCAGCTGAACCATCGGTAGTTCCGGTTTTGCCTGCAGCAGCACGCCCAATGTCCATAGCGCGACCTGTGCGACCTGGGATTGGTCCATCAATTACGCCTGCCAATACTGCAGTTGTACTGTCAGCGACCTGCATGTCAATGGTTCGTTTGCAATCAGCACTTGGCACAGCGAGTTCAGCCCCATAGCGATCAGTGATTTTTGAAATTGCAATCGACGAACAATGCACACCGTGGGCAGCAAAAGTAGCCATACCTTCAGTCATATCTAATGTTGTTACGTCAAAGCAGCCAAGTGTGAAACATGGAAACTTTTCAAATTCTTGTCCGTTACCTTGCTTAACGCCAGCAGCGGTAGCGATATCAATTGGATCGCAAAGCCCAAGTTTTTCTTCCAGTCCAACGAAATAAGTATTAACGGAAAACGCTGCAGCGCTCAAGATATCAAACGCGCCAGATGCCGTTGAGTTCTGCACTTCATACGGCGCAAATTTGTCACCAGTTTCGCATTCCACAAAATCCTTAAACTCCTTTTCCTCAGGAGCACTTATTACTTCGAATGGATCCCAACCCTGTTTAAATGCAGCAGCGATAGTAAATGCCTTAAATGTCGAGCCAGCCTGGAAACCTACTGTGCCATTTGAGTCAACAGGAGTGTTGTAGTTAACCGTCGTGTAACCAGCACCACTTCGACCCCATTTACGATTTTGCGCCATCGCGGTAATCTCGCCAGTGCCTGGCCGAATCATAGTGATAGCTGCGGCCTTGCCACTTGGATCATCAAATGGAATTTTTTCATCCACGGCAGCCTGTGAAGATTTTTGTGCTTTTGGATCCATTGTGGTCTTAATGGTCAATCCACCAAGATTCAATACAGTTTCGCGAACCTCAGGAGTGTCACCAAAAATTGGATCATTTCGTAAAACTGTTAAAACGTAATCACAAAAAAATGGCGCAGCGGAGGTAGTGCAACCATTGGGAAGTTCCGTTGGATTCAAGTCCAAACTCACGGGAACCGCAATAGCGACCTCGGACTGTTCCTGGGAGATGAAACCAGAATTCACCATGGCACGTAAAACTAAATCACGTCGTGCTTGGGCGCGCTCTGGATATTGCGTTGGATCAAAACGTGATGGGTTTTGCACTAGTCCAGCTAATGTCGCAGCTTGGGTCAACGTTAATTCATTAGCACTTTTTGAGAAATATCTTTGTGATGCGATCTCAACGCCGTACGAGCCAGCGCCAAAGTAAGCAATGTTCAAATAACCAGCAAGAATTTCTTTTTTAGTAAGTTTGTTTTCAAGGCCAATTGCATATCGCGCCTCACGCAATTTGCGATTAATGGAAACCTCAGTTGCAGCTTGCTGCTCTTCTTTAGTTGTTGCGGCGGTTAGCAAAATCTGTTTTACGTATTGCTGCGTGATGGTTGAGCCACCCTGAACTTGACCACCCGAACCAGTTGATATGGAGGCTCTTATAGTTGCGCGAAAATCAACACCAGCATGATTGAAAAACCGCTGATCTTCAATGGCAATAACTGCCTGTTGCATCAATGGAGAAATTTCCTCGAGTGGGACTTCAATTCGATTCTGGGCGTAGAGCACGGCCAGAACGTCACCTTTTGCGTCCAAGATCGTGTTTTGCTGTGGCAATGGCACTTGGGTTAAATCATCGGGCAAACTAGTGAAGGCTTGCGCGCTATTTCTAGAAGCCAGTCCAACTCCGCCAGCAACTGGTAAAACTATGAGCGCAGTGACGACGCCAGCAAGCGCGATAAAAGAAATCATTTTTGTCAATAGACCAAAACGACTAAGTTCGGCGGCTCCGCGATTATTTCCCATAACAACTCAATGTTAACTCGCTCAATTAGTTATCTGTAACACGGATAAAACCGTTTGATAACAGTTAGATATCAGTGCCAAAAAAATTCCTGCCCGGGTATTGACATGAGCGGCGAATACCCCCGATAGTTAACCAATCGGTATTTAATTTATTATTTTACAAAGGTTAATTCGATGGACGTAGATTCAAGTATGTGGGGATTCGAATCGTAAATGTGGAACGCTGAATGGAGCCGCAGCGCGGCTTGTCGAGACACAGATCCAGACTTATTGTTTGCTCAAGGAGCAGCGCAAAATCGTGTGAAGGTCATTTGTGCTGGTTGCTCCGTCAAGACTGAGTGCCTAGCTGATGCCTTAGATAATGGAATCGAATTCGGCGTTTGGGGTGGTATGACTGAGCGGGAACGTCGCGCACTGTTACGCCGTCGCTCAAATGTAAGTTCGTGGCGTGAACTCTTAATGAATGCCCGCCAGGACTATGACCGCCTGGATCCAGTGGCATTTGTTCACGGCGCCTGAATCCAACATTTTTTGTTAGCCAGTAACTGTCGTATGCTCTAAATATGACTAAATGGGAATATTTAACGGCGCCCGTGCTGGTGCACAACACAAAAGCAATTCTTGATAATTTTGGACTTGACGGCTGGGAGCTAGTCGCAATTGTTCCTGGTATGAATACTGAAAATCTTGTGGCTTACTTCAAGCGACCAAAGGATTAAGGAAAATAATGAGTGTTGTTGAGGATCGCTTAAGTGCTCTAGGAATTTCAATTCCAGATGTTGTACCGCCACTAGCTTCATATGTACCTGCAGCCCGCACTGGAAATCTCGTTTTCACCTCGGGTCAACTACCATTTGTTGCTGGTGAACTAATTGCAACAGGTTTGTTAGGTAAAGATGTTGACGAAGAGACTGCAAGTAAATGCGCCGCGCAATGCGCAGTCAATGCAATTGCTGCCGTCAAATCTTTAATCGGCGACTTGGACAAAGTCGTTCGAGTGGTAAAAGTTGTTGGGTTTGTGGCAAGCACTCCAGAATTTACTAAGCAGCCCGTTGTAATAAACGGTGCAAGTGATTTATTTATCCAAGCTTTCGGCGATGCTGGTAAGCATGCACGCTCTGCAGTTGGCGTAGCTTCTTTGCCACTAAATACCCCCGTAGAAGTCGAAGTAATCGTGGAAGTCCGCGACTAATTCGTTTCAAGTGGTGTTAGCACTGCTAGCGAAGTAAGACCTGAACAAACAAGAAGGAGAGCGCCGTGATTGATAAGAATCTGCAAAAAACTCCGCTCTTTTCTGCCCTTGATGAAGAAGATGCACTTGCACTACAAAAATCAATGGTCCCGCAAGTTATAAAGCGGGGAAACACGCTTTTTCAAGAGGGTGACGCAGGTGATCGCCTTTACGTCGTGACTGAAGGCAAAATTAAATTAAGTCATGCCTCAGGTGATGGGCGGGAATCTTTGCTGATGGTGCTTGGGCCAGGAGATATGTTTGGCGAACTTTCCTTGTTTGATCCAGGACCACGAACAGCTACGGCGATTGCAGTAACTGATTCTGGGGTTCTAGGACTTGGAAATACAGACTTAAATCCTTGGCTAGCTGGTCGACCAGAAGTAGCTCAGAAATTGTTACAAGCTTTAGCGCATCGTTTGCGCAGAACAAATGAAGCAATGTCAGATTTAGTTTTTGCTGATGTTCCAGGTCGAGTTGCAAAGGCACTGCTAGATCTTGGTGAAAAATTTGGTGCTAAAACTGAAGCTGGAATTTATGTAAATCACGATCTAACTCAAGAAGAGCTTGCCCAGCTAGTCGGCGCATCAAGAGAAACAGTCAATAAAGCTTTAGCTGACTTTGTAAGTCGCGGTTGGTTGAAATTGGAAACTCGCTCAGTAGAACTCCTTGACCTCGAACGCCTTTCAAAACGCGCTCGATAACGCAGCACTTAGTCTTAAGTAATGGCAACGCGGGAATCCAAGAAAGCACTCAAAGCTCGCGCTCAAGAAATAGATGAAAAATTAATGGACATGTTTCCTGATGCGAAATGCGAATTAGATTATAAAAATCCATTACAACTTTTAGTTGCCACTGTTCTATCAGCGCAATGCACTGACAAGCGCGTAAACATGGTTACTCCAGTTTTGTTCAAAAATTATCCAACAGTCACAGATATCGCAGCAGCGCCGCTTGAGGCAATTGAAGAAATTATTAAATCCACTGGGTTTTATCACAATAAAGCTATATCAATTAAGGGATTAGCAGCAAGAATTATTGAGCACTTTAATGGCGAAGTACCAAACTCACTTGCTGATCTTGTAACTTTGCCAGGTGTTGGACGCAAAACTGCAAACGTAGTTTTAGGAAATGCGTTCAACATCCCAGGTGTGACTGTTGATACGCATGTCGGAAGAACATCGCGTCGACTTGGGTGGACGAAAAACACTGATCCAGTAAAAGTGGAATTCGACATTATGGAAATTTTTCCGCCACAAGATTGGACAATGTTGAATCACCGGTTAATTTTTCTGGGTCGCCGAGTTTGTCATTCCCGAAAACCTGCCTGCGGCGCATGCGAACTTGCAGGCCTGTGCCCATCATTTGGCGAAGGTCCAAAAGATCCAATTGAAGCTGCAAAGCTAGTTAAGTCAGGTGCCTAACATGGCAACTCCAGAATGGCTAAACACGCTTATTGAAAGGGCGCCACACTTAATCCCAAGTGACTTATCCCGACATGAAGTTCCCGATGAAAGTACACGTGAAGCTGCAGTACTTGTGTTGTTTGGCCCGCGTGAGGATTTTGGTGAAGTAGTAATTATCGAACGCGCATCACACTTGAAAGCCCATCCTGGCCAACCTGCTTTTCCAGGTGGTCGCGTAGAAGAAGGCGACTCTTCGCTAGCGCAAACCGCACTTCGCGAAGCACGCGAAGAAATTGGGTTGGACCCAAATAGCGTGGAAGTTTTGGGCGAGCTTCCTCAGCTTTGGATTCCGCCTTCGAATTTCAAAGTCACCCCTGTTTTGGCATGGTGGCACACACCGCATGAACTCACTGACATTGACTCCAACGAAGTTCAAGCAGTCCATCGCATTGCTCTAACTGATCTAATTAATCCAGTAAATCGAATGCGGGTTCGCCACATGAATGGTTCATTTGGACCGGGCTTCACTGTTGAGTCAATGCTCATCTGGGGATTTACTGGGGGGCTAATTTCGCGGCTAATGGATATCGCTGGCTGGGCTACTGCTTGGGATGAATCAAAAATTATGGAGCTTCCGGCGCCTGCGCCTAACACGGAAGTAACAAGTTGAATCCACTTTATTTAGATATTATTTTGCTTGCTCTTGGAATCTTTATTGTAAGTTCGGGTTGGCGACGTGGCTTAATTGTAAGTGCACTTTCTCTTCTTGGATTATTTGCAGGTGCGTGGCTCGGACGATCTCTAATCGAAATTGTTACTGGCGCTTCAACGACTTCATCATTTAGCCGAACGGCGCTAAGTGCGGCTGCACTTTTTCTTGGAATGGGATTCGGTAGTGCGCTAGGTGGCTTTATCGGAAATCGAATTCGAAATATTTTTAGTTGGTCACCAATGCGCCTACTAGACAATGCGACGGGCGCGGCGGTATCGATTTGTGCCTGGTCAATTGTTGCTTGGTTTATGGCCACAACTTTATTAGCGGCACCGATGTCGTCACTTACAAACATGCTCAACGAATCAAAAGTGATCGTTGCACTTGATCAATACATGCCAGTGCAAGTTCGCGACGGTGTTGAATCTGTAAGAATTTACGTTTCTAACTCTGATCTGCCAAGCAGTATTAGCGAAGTACTTTTAGCGCCACCTGTTGAACCGCCCGATGTCACAACAACTGCAGAGCCAGCAATTGCTGCTGCTTTGGACTCTGTAGTAAAAGTTGAGGGAACGTCCATTGAATGCAACACCCGGCTATCTGGGTCAGGTTTTGTTGTGGGACAAGATTTGATAATCACTAATGCGCACGTAATTGCTGGCATCACAAACCCAACAGTCCGCGTTAAAGGTAAAGGTAAAGCATTTGAAGGTTCAGTCATTTACTTTGATCCAGCGAATGACGTTGCACTGATTAGTGTCTCCGATTTTCCAGCAGTGGCTCTGCGTATCAGCGAACCTTTAATTAGAGGAGATGCTGCCGTGGTGGCAGCTTTCCCAGGCGGGGGACCACTTGCATTGATTCCTGCCCGAGTAAGAAGTGTTTCAGAAACTTCCGGTACCGATATCTATGGCAAGAACCCTGTTACGCGGGAAATCTACGCACTATCTGCAGACATAAAACAAGGTGATTCAGGCGCCCCGATGCTTGCATTAGATGGCAGCGTTGCTGGTCTGATTTTCGCTTCTTCCGCGATCGATGATCAAACGGGCTATGCCCTAACGGCTAAGCAGTTCATGGTTGCGGTTGGTGGCTCGAATTCACAAATGCCAGCTGTTAGTACCGGAGAGTGCTCAGGAGTCAGATAGCCAATTTTGGAAAAGGACTTAGGCAATATCACTTGACCTACCTCCAAAGTGGGACAACTATCGTTACTAATAACAAAGTACTCACAAATATCAATGGAAAGCACGGATCCAATGAGCGGTGACGCATTAGAAAATTTGTCGCACGAAGATCGAATCTTTGCGCCTTCAACAGAATTTGCTGCTAACGCAAATGGCAAAGTTGCACTTTACGCTCAAGCTGAAGTTGATCGCGATAAATTTTGGGATGAGCAAGCAAGAAATTTGCACTGGGATAAACCATGGATCCAAGTTTTGGATTGGTCAGCAGCGCCAATTTTTAAATGGTTCGTTGGTGCACGATTAAATGTTTCAGTAAATTGCCTGGATCGTCACGTTGAAGCAGGTAATGGCGAGCGAGTAGCTATTCATTTTGAGGGTGAACGCGGCGATACCCAGACCATCACTTACAAAAATTTATTGGATCGTGTTAGCCAAACAGCGCACGCCCTAACTGAACTTGGAATCAAAACCGGTGATCGAGTCGCCATATATATGCCGATGATTCCTGAGGCTGTTATTTCGATGTTGGCTTGTGCGCGTATTGGCGCACCTCATTCAGTTGTCTTTGGAGGCTTCTCTGCTGAGTCACTGCGCAGTCGAATCGAAGATGCAGCAGCCAGCGTAGTTATCACTGCAGATGGTGGTTTTAGAAAAGGTAGTCCTTTCGGACTAAAGGCCGCCGTTGATGAAGCTGTTGAGTCGATTCCAAGTGTTAAAAAAGTTTTGGTTGTCAAGCGCACCGAACAAGAAGTTAATTGGAATAGTGAGCGCGATGTTTGGTGGGATGACATTGTTGCTAAGCAATCAACTTCACATACGCCGGAATTTTTTGATTCGGAACATCCACTTTTCATCCTTTACACATCGGGCACCACTGGAAAGCCAAAAGGAATTTTGCACACCACTGGTGGCTACTTAACGCAAGTGGCATATACCTATCGAGTAATCTTCGACATCAAGCCAGAATCAGATGTCTATTGGTGTACTGCTGATGTTGGTTGGATCACTGGTCATTCATATGTTGCGTATGGACCGCTGGCAAATGGCGCAACACAAGTAATTTATGAAGGTACGCCAGACACTCCTCACAAAGGACGTTGGTGGGAAATCATTGCTAAGTATGGCGTAACAATTCTTTACACTGCCCCAACTGCAATTCGAACTTTCATGAAGTGGGGTGATGAGTTTCCACAAGCTCATGACTTATCAAGTTTGCGCTTACTAGGTAGTGTCGGTGAACCAATTAATCCAGAAGCGTGGATGTGGTACCGCGAAGTGATTGGTTCAAATAAGTGCCCAATAGTTGATACCTGGTGGCAAACCGAAACGGGCGCAATCATGATCAGTCCATTGCCAGGAGTAACGGCTACTAAACCTGGTTCAGCAATGGGACCAATACCGGGAATAAGTGCGGAAATTCTTGACGATGCAGGGACTGCAGTTGGTCACGGAAGTGGCGGCTACTTAGTTTTAACAAAACCTTGGCCAGCAATGTTGCGCGGCATTTGGGGCGACATGGAACGTTACAAGGAAACTTATTGGTCACGTTTTGAATCCCAATATTTTGCGGGCGATGGTGCCAAGTGGGATGACGATGGCGCAATTTGGTTACTAGGCCGGGTTGACGATGTTATGAACATTTCGGGACATCGCATTTCAACCACAGAAGTCGAATCAGCACTAGTGTCACATCCCACAGTCGCAGAAGCAGCTGTCGTTGGAGCTGCTGATGAAACAACTGGGCAAGGAATCGTGGCATTTGTAATCTTGCGCGCGGGCTCAGTTGATGGTCCAGGTGTGGCTCAAGAACTACGCGCGCATGTGGCAAAAGAGATTGGCGCAATTGCTCGGCCACGGCAAATTTTGATTGTGGCAGAACTCCCAAAAACTCGTTCTGGAAAAATTATGCGGCGTCTGTTGCGCGATGTCGCAGAAAATCGAACCTTAGGTGACGTTACAACGCTTGCTGACCCCACAATCATGAATTTGATCAGTGCGGGCCTAAAAAGCACCGCTTCGGATGATGAGTCTTAGCAACGTAGAATAAAATTGTGGAGAAACACAAAATTACACTTGGTGAATTAGACCAAGAATCCCAAAATTGGCTCAGGCGTGCACTACATAACGAAACTATTAGTGGTGCGTTATTACTTGTTTGCGCCGCGATTGCACTTGGATTAGCAAACTCGCCGTTCGCACAAAGTTACTTCGACCTTTCAAAGACAGTTGTTGGTCCCGAAGCGCTAAATCTTGATCTAACTCTGTCCAAGTGGGCAGCCGATGGCCTACTAGCTATCTTCTTTTTTGTTGCTGGCATGGAACTCAAACATGAATTAGTTTTGGGATCACTGAGTAACCGAGCGAATGCAGCCGTGCCAATCGCTGCCGCACTTGGCGGAATGATTGTCCCAGCCGCGATTTACTATGCCATTAATGCTGGTCTTTCAACCTCAAAAGGTTGGGGCATACCAATGGCTACCGACATTGCTTTCGCACTCGCAGTACTTGCAGTTGCAGGACGAAGGTTGCCAATCGAGTTAAGAGCATTCTTGCTCTCACTTGCTGTCGTCGATGATTTAGGAGCAATTATCGTGATTGCTTTGTTTTACTCATCAGAAATAATTTTCGGCCAATTAGGCCTTGGAATACTTTGCATTATTGCTTTTGCTTTAGCGCAACGTAAAAGAATTAAAACAAGTTTTGTTTATGTCCCACTTGCACTATTAAGTTGGTATTTCATTCATGAGAGTGGAGTGCACGCAACTATCGCTGGTGTCACACTTGGGCTCTTGATGCGAGTGCGAAATGATGACGGTGAATCCATGTCACCAGTTGATCGAATGCTTAAAAAAGTGCATCCGTGGTCAGCCGGATTATGCGTTCCATTATTTGCATTCTTTGCAGCCGGCGTTTCGGTTGTTGGAATTTCAATTATGGATGCGTTTACTGCCGAAGTTTCATTGGGAGTAATTTTAGGTTTAGTTGTTGGCAAGCCACTTGGAATTTTAGGATTCGCCTGGCTGGTGGCTCGACTTACCCGCGCGGAACTTAGTTCCGCACTTTATTGGTGGGACATATTTGCTGTTGGCTTACTTGCCGGAGTTGGTTTCACAGTTTCGCTCTTGGTCACCCAGCTGGCTTTCGAGACTGGCACTCTTGATAATTCGTTGGCTCGACTGGCAGTGCTTATTGCTAGCGTAATTTCTGCCTTATTAGCAGCAGCAGTGCTAATGCGTCGTCGAAAAGTTCATAGCAATAACGCAAACTAGCAAATTGTGGCCTCTTAGTTTTTCGATAGGGTTATAGAACAGGAGGCGATGTGAGCAAAGATCGCGAACCAAGTTTAATTTCCATGGTTACTTCAATTGCTGATGACCTTTCTGCCATAGTGCGCGGACACATTGAATTAGCGCAGGCCGAAGTAAAGGAAGCAATTTCAGGGATGGCAAAATTTTCTGGGCTGATTGTTGCTGCTGTAACTTTCCTAAATCTTGCGGGAATTTTTATATTTATTGCGGTTGCCTACTACTTAAATACTTTGGGATATCAACTTTGGGTTAGCTTTCTTCTAGTGGTTGCAGGGTTAGTGATTTTTGCTTTGATCCTTGGACTGCTTGCGTGGCGACAAATTAGGAAAATTACTCTTGGTAGTCGAACCGCAAAATCATTAGCAGATACGGTCTCGACAATGACCACGCTGCGTCCAGGTTCCAAATAACACCAGTGTCGGAACTTAATCAGATTGATCCATTAAGTAATTTATTGGCAATTGATGGCGTCGCAAAAGAATGTGAAATATCGCTAAAAGCAATCGATGAATTGCTTTGGAATCGCACCGTTCGCCGGCACCAAGCTGCACTCGCTCCTTACACCCGAAGAATTGCTGGGTTTGCAACGGCAGCGTTAGATGGCGCACAGATGCCAAAAGATCCAACTATGGAACCAGAAGTTTCCCCGATGGGATCTCTTTCTGAGCAAGGGCTGTTATTGACTGCGGAAGCAGATTTACAAACATTGGCATTTAAGACTGAACCACTTAAAGTTTTAGCCCGGCTCCACACCTTTGCATCTAGTGCAGAAGATCGCGGACAACCCCGAACAAGTAATGAAATTGATGATCCACTTCGTATCGGTAATGTTCCACCGCACCAAGTGTTGCAAGAAAGACTTGCGCAATTGGTTGATCTGATTATTAATTCAAAAGCGCCAGTAGTTTTAATTGCTGCAATTGCGCATGCCGAGTTGGCAACTCTTAGACCATTCACCCAAGGCTCTTACTTGGTGGCCCGGGCAAGTACGAGGTTGATTTTGGCAGCGCGCGAGGTAGATGTAGATGGACTTGTCATGAGTGAGTACGGCGCGTTCTTATTAGGGCGACCAGCGTATGTAAAGGCCATGACTGCCTACCAATCTGGAACTGCAGAGGGCGTGGCTGCCTGGATTCAATTTCAAGGTGAAGCAATCCGAAAAGGCATCGAAATGGCGCTGCAGTTAGCTGAATTAGCGGATACAAAAAAGTAACTTCTCCACAACCAAATAAATTACACAGGGTTTAACTCAATACGTATTAAGTTGCCGACTCACTTCATCATTTATAAGTCAGATGCAGCAAGCATCTCGACTAGATGGAGATTTTATGCATGCATTACTTGTGACTCGTGACGAACGAGTGATAACAGAATTTCAAAAAATTGCCGCGGTAACCCAAACCCCATTGGTAATTGCGCCCGAACCAAACACTACAGATATTTCAAATGCTTACCGAGTTTTTATTTCACCTGATTGTTCAGACGTTGCCCTAAGTCACCAAGAGATTGTCTTAGTAGTGGTTGGTAGCACGGGACCGGAGACTTGGAGATTTGCCGCAAAGCTCTCGGCCAATCACATAGCGGTCGTTCCAGATTCTAGAGAGTGGCTAGTTGAGCACCTATCTGCTCCAGCTTCCAAGAAAGGCCTGTGTGTTGGAATAATTCCAGGCGCTGGCGGCGCTGGCGCATCGATTCTTTCGTGCGGCCTGGCATTTCATGCGCGGCAATTCTTTAACGATGTTGTGGTGGTTGATCTTGATGATTCCTCAGCCGGATTAGATATTGTTTTTGGAATTGAAACGCAGCCAGGTATGCGCTGGCATGACTTTCGTTCGTTAACTGGTTCCATTAGCGGCAGCGACATATTGCGTGGGCTACCAATTAGAGATGGCGTTGCACTGCTTACTCATCAAGAATCAGAAACCGCACCCGAGAAATCTGTACCAAACATGATTCTCGAACAATTACAGCATGCCTGCGAATTAGTAATAATCGATTTACCAAGATTTACAAATCAATCAGCCATGATTGAAATTTTGCAAAAATGCGACCTAGTCTTGATAGCAACACCATCAACTGTTCGAGGAAGTGCGAGCACAAAAAAAGCAATCTCAAACATTTCCAAACACGTACCACTTGTGGAACTTGTCATTAGAAATATCCCAGGCACAAATCTTGACGCACTTAGGATCGCGCAGTCCTTAAACATTCCATTAGCTGGAGTTATAAATTCCGACCCACGAATAGTTGAACAAATTGAGCAAGGATTTGGCTTGGCGGGAATTCACTTGGGAGGTTTCACTCGAAGCCTGAACGCACTTGCGCAGCGGTTGGTGCAAACCAATGAAATCCAACAAGTCGCATGAATTAGTCGAGCAAGTTCGCATTCACTGCATTGAACAAGGAATTAAACCTGACGTCACTGCTGTGACTCAAATTGTTCGCCAACTATTGCCGGCAAGCACTCACGGTGAACTTGTCGCACACATTGAAGTCGTCATGTCAGAAATTGTCGGACTTGGGCCCTTGGAAAATTTACTTCTACTTCCTAGACTTACAGATATTTTGGTTAATCGTTTTGACAACGTATGGGTTGATCAGGGAGCAGGTTTACAAAGAACAGAAGTAACTTGGACTTCAGAGCAAGTGGCTCGAGATTTTGCCTGTCATCTAGCGGCGCTTGGACATCGGCGCTTGGATGATGCCCATCCTTTTGTGGACCTGCAGCTAGAAAATGGAATTCGATTTCATGCTGCGCTGCCACCGCTTGCAGTTTCCGGAATCGCAATGTCATTTCGAATTCCATCCCGCGAGCACTTCACCCTCAAACAGTTACTTGCGGCAGGAGCTTATTCGGAAGCTATTTACAACAAGATCTCAGAAATTATTTCGGAACGAAAAAGTTTCTTGATAAGTGGTGGCACTGGTAGCGGGAAAACTACTTTGCTAGCAGCGATGCTGTCTCAGGTTGATCAGAGTCATCGGATTGTAGTTATTGAAGACTCAACAGAACTAAATATCGATCATCCACATGTCGTAAAAGTTCAGTCGCGCCTTGCGAACAGTGAGGGATTTGGCCAAGTCACTATGACTGATTTGGTACGACAAACATTACGCATGCGCCCAGATCGCATAGTTGTAGGTGAAGTAAGAGGTAGCGAAATCAGTGACTTATTGTTGGCGCTCAATACTGGTCACAATGGCAGCGCGACAACGATACATTCTGATGATGCGACCAGCGTCCCAACTCGAATTGAGGCACTTGGACTTTTGGCGGGGCTACCTAGGCAGGCAATTCATGCCCAAATGTATTGCGCATTTGACTATGTAATTCAGATGAATGACGCACAGCTTGGACGCCGAGGCGTTTCATGCATTGCAAAATTTGTAAAACTCGATGATGGCACGGTCATCACTGAAGTCGTTCAATCGGATTCAATTCATGATGCCAAGGATTTAGCCCGTAACACTAAACCAAAGATGCAAGTGGTGGCATGAAATTTTTTTGGGTGGCGGTATTGGCTTGGCTTACTTGTTATTTACTGATTGCCCCTCTGCCCAAGGCAATCAAGCTTCCTGATTTCAGTTTGCCAAGCTCAGGGCTTCATAAAAAAAGGAACATAAAATTTAATTTCGAAGATCAACTGCAATTCCTATATTGCATAAAAACCCAGTTGCTAGCGGGCGCAACTCAGATTTCAGCCTTGCAATTTGCGCTAACGCGAATCGATGAATCTTTACTGCCTGAAACCAGACGTAGCATTTCACTCCGATCTGATGTTTATGCAGCTATGAATCATGATGCTATTGAATTCAAATTTAGCGCGCTAGGAAATTACGGCTTACTTATGCAGGCAAGCGCAATTTCAGGGGCGAGTATTTCGCAATCACTTTCAAATTTGGCTTCATCAATGATTCAAAATCGAACCCAGGAGCAGTTACTATCGACAGAATTGGCCAGTACGAAAGCGACCGTGTTGGTACTTGCAGGTTTGCCAATTATTGGATCCGCACTTGCAATGATGCTGGGTTCCCAGTCAATCATTTGGCTAGTTACAACCAACGTTGGTCGAGTTGTTCTGGCATCAGGTCTTTGTCTAGAACTCTTGGGATTGTTCTGGATTAAACACTTGTTAAAAAAAGCGTTATCGGATCCAGCATGATTGCCTTGGCGGCCCTGAGTATTGGCCTAGCAAGTTATTTGATGTTTCCAATGCCTGAATTAGCAACAAGAAACCGGAATCCAAAATTTGTAAAAAGTAAAACCACTAATTCCCTAAATGCAAAAGTGACAAGCGCAGATGTAATGGTAACTCTGCAATTCCTTCGGATGAGTCTTGGAGCGGGAATGACAATTTTTGACGCACTGACTTTCATCTCTCTAAAATTGCCGGTGGCTGCACAAGCCGACATTGAATCAGTGTTAGTTCAATTCAAATTAGGCAAACCATTAACACTCGCCCTTGATTCGTTGTCTTCTGGCAGTCCGCGCTGGCTCCCACTGACCGATTCGTTAATTGCATCGTTAATTACTGGAAGTGCGATCCATGACCAATTGGCTGAACTTGAACAAGCCACCCAAACTTCAATAGACATGGCCAAGTTAAATCGCATCAAGTCAGTAGCGGTTAAAAGCGTTCTTCCACTCGGACTTTGCTTTTTACCCGCATTCATTTTGCTCGCAGTGGTCCCACTAGTGGCTGGGTTGATAACCAATTTTTTCAGCTATCCACAGTGACCAGAATTCAACAGCGCAGCGAAAGCTATTTCGTAACGGTCTTGATCGAATCAGAATTTGATAACGCAGTTGCGTACCTATATAGATGGAGAAATTTATGAAGCAAAAACTACTAAATGCAATCAGGGCTGAGTCTGGAATGACAACAGCTGAATATGCGGTCGGAACTATCGCAGCAGCAGGACTTGGCGGCGTTCTACTTAAGTTGTTAACAAGTCCGGAATTCCAGGCGTTGATCTGGAAAATCATTCAAAGCTCATTTAGCTTTCTTTTCGCAAACTAGCTGTGCCAAGAATGCCAAGCGTTGGATTAGATGTTGGCAAGCATCTAATCCAACGCACGCACGGGTATGCGGTGGCAGAGTTTGCAATCGTCCTGCCCGCAATTTTGTTTATTGTGGCCATCACATTGACGTTAATGGGGATAACAGCAACACAGATTCAGCTAGAAAGCAGCGCAGCAATGGGCGCCCGAATAATTGGGCGCGGTGACCCACTCCCAGATTCGTATCGCAATTCGTTGCCATTAGGAACTCAAATTCTTTCGATACCTAATGGTGAAGTCGTCGAAGTAATACTCACAACCTCCCAAAAGATTGGACTGCCTTATCTTTCTTACTCCCTCACACTGACCGCAAAAGCTAGCGCTCGCCTGGAACCAGTGTTTGAAGAGTTTGGCTAATGCAGAAAACTACGCCACAAAAAGCGAATGACTCTGGGCAAGTTACTATTTTGCTGCTGGTATTGGCATTAGTTCTATTGTCAGCGTTACCAATTGTGGGATCAATTGGTCAGTTGCTAGTAACTCAACAGCGATTAAATGCTGCTGCAGATGCAAGCGCCTTGGCAGGCGCACTTGAATTGGAATTTAACCAACCTCAGGCATGTGATGTGGCGCGAAATTTCCAGGTAAATTTTCCAAGTTCAACGATGAGTTGCGAAGCGTCGAATTCCAGAATTAGATTAGTTCTAACGCTACCAATCACTAATGCCCCAATGAAATATTTGTTTCCTAACCTTGTGGCGACGGCAAGTGCAGGCATTGCTCAACCGGCGCCAGAGCATGGCATAGATTAGTAATACAACCCCAGAAGGAAAATCATGCAGATCGAATTAGTACCAGATGCAGCTCGATACGTTATCTCGGTATCAGGCGAAGTTGATCTTGCCACTTCACCTGAACTAGATGGCGCGATAATTGCTGCGCTCAAGTCGGGGACTTCGGGGCTTGCAATTGACCTTTCTGATGTCACATTTATGGATTCATCTGGCTTGGGTGTAATTGTTCGTGGACTAAAGCGTTGCCGTGAAGCGGACATTGAATTGGATTTGGTGATCACGAATGAACGCGTACTTAAAGTGTTTGGAATTACGGGCCTTGATCAAGTGATTCCAATCCACGACGCACTAGAAGACATTTAAGAATTCCGCTTAATCTGCGATTTTTGGCAGACCTGCGATGTGGGCTAGACTGAGCAAGCGCATTTCGGTGCGCACGCGCTCGTAGCTCAACGGATAGAGCATCTGACTACGGATCAGAAGGTTAGGGGTTCGAATCCCTTCGAGCGCGCAGAGTTTTCCGAGCAAATACAAGGAACATTCCATGGTGCGCCTTGCAGCTAGTAGGCGATCACCGGGGGAAGGATCGATAAATCAGTTAACTAATGGCAAATGGGTAGCCGTACTTGATCTGGGGGTAGCAATAACTGGCAAGCGCATCCGTAGTAAGAAAACCACTACCTCAAGAGTCCTTGCCGCCAAAGCGCTTAGGCAGATGCAATTAAAACATGCACAAAATGATTTAGTTTCAAACCAAAGACTTACTTTCGATCACGTTGCTAGTAAATGGGTAGCTTCTGGGATATCTGAAAAGGTCAGGGCGTCCACAGCCAATGGTTATATCGACATTTACACTCGCTACCTAAAGCCGTTTCTAGGACATCGCCGGATAACTGATGTTGATGTAAATGAAATAGATGCGTGGTTAGCGCATTTGAAACGCATTGGACTTAGCGCTTCGACCAGAAGAAAGGCGCGCCAAACCTGTAACTCCATTTATCGGTATGCCATCAGGAAACGCTTTGCTATTGCTAATCCGGTACCTGAATCGCAAATGCGAAAACGACATCGCCTGGTTTGATAAGCAACATGTTGTCGTAGGACTGGGCGCGACCACGAGCTGTTCTCTGCGGCGACCACATGAAACCGTGAACTTCATATTTATAGGTAGAACCAAGGTTCACCCACCCGTAGGCCATAAATGGAGCTTAGCCAGGTCGTCGAAATTTAGGTTTAGAGTTAATTGAAATATGCGGTCGAGTTCTAATCTGTTTCATGACAAACCATAAAATAATCGAATCCGCTATTTCGCAGCATGCAATTTAGAGTTAACGACCCCATAGCAGCTGATCCAACTCCAGCATTGAGATTTCTAGATTCGTTGCAATCAAATGGCTCACTTCGTAGACGCCTTTGGGAGTAAGCGAATCTACCGGAACGCCGGCTCTACCAAGCGCCTCAATCACGCGAACATCTACTTTTAAAGAATCTCCGCCACTGCGCATTCTTAAGTATTCAAGTAGCGCTGGGCCAATTCCATTTATGTCATAGACCTTGCTTACCCACTCATTCGGCCCACCCTCGTCATAGATCGAAGGCAACCAAGCCCAGTTTTGACAAATTGCATCTTCATCTAGTGATGAATCGATATTTCCAAAGGCCAATAAGATCTTTGCTACTTGGCTCATGCATTTGGCTTCACCAGCACGAAGTGGAAGATATTCTGGCGGGTTATCAGCCAAGAATTTCAACGATCCATCCGAATTTTCATCAAATAGATTAACAATTTTAGGAATTACATAAAGGTCATAACGACGTTGACGCGACGCAACTACATCTACGACCATGCTCCCTCGTCGACCTTTGTATCGATCAACATACGATTTAGCGCTGTCTGAATACGTTGGAACCTGAACCTTGCGCTCGTTAAGTAACTTGCAGATTTCGTCTAGGTTGCTCAACTGCAACACAATTAAGACTCCTTATAACTTAGATTTGGGACTGTCGAAGATAACTTCCAGATTCTCTTCAATTAATTTCTGTAGCTCCCGTTCAGCTACAAATTCAGTCAGAGGAACGATCGCAAGACTTCCACTATCATTTGTGTAAACAGGCATTAGCGGACTCTCTGTAAGGCTTTCAACTACATTCAATCTACAGATTAGCTCCTAGCCATGACATCTTTTAGCAACGCATT
>Ga0209491_10000597_pt1 | contig 72449 bp, 61 predicted proteins | sample BON02_FD_187213 | JGI IMG/M metagenome (GOLD analysis project Ga0209491, IMG submission 187213) | Freshwater microbial communities from Lake Bonney liftoff mats and glacier meltwater in Antarctica - BON-02 (SPAdes) (version 2) | ecosystem: Environmental > Aquatic > Freshwater > Ice > Glacier... | reverse complement strand
TCGCTTCTCAAACTGAGTGGCCAACTTTCTGGTGACTGGCTTGGACTGTCCAAACAGCATTACCCCCGACGCAGGGCGATCCAAACGATGGGGCATTCCGACATAAACATTACTGGCGTCCGACGTCGTGTTACGAAAAATTTGGCGTACCAGTGCCTCGATACTTACGATCCCTGCTGGCGCTTGAGTCAAGATTCCACCTGGCTTGTTAATCACCAGGCAATCCTGTTCGAAAAACAGCACATCTAAGCCAGAATCCGAGGCTTCATCCGCATCGTTGCGTTCCATAACAAACTCTACTAGCACTTTCCTGGCTTTGAAATCAAAAGTTTCATACTTTTTCTAGAAACTGGCCTTGACGGCCCTTGTCAAAATCTAGTAATCACATCCGTCGATTCCAATGCGCGGTCAACGTGTGTCTACACTTCGTGGAAGTTGTAAGCAAAGCTGACCTTGGACTGGAGGACGTTTCGGCTCTTGGGTGGAACTTAGGTCGTAACGGACATTACGAAATTATTTGGGTTTCGTGCATCTCAGAAAAGGAGAGACACGTTGAGAGCCTCGGCTAAACAATGGACTGTTGTTATCACATTAAGCTTTATGCTTGGTGGGGTTTGGACAACAACCGGTCAGTTTGCAACCGGTCAAACTTTGCAAACAAATGAAGAATCCACCCAGGCAGTATCTTCTGATCCTGCAGCTCCCGGCAAACTACCGGTTGCTCGCTTGATGATGGGTAATGAATCTTCATCGCAAACCACAGCTGCACAGCAGGTAATGCTTGCGGCTCGTCGTGCTTTGGCAGCGGGTGATATTCCTGCCGTCAAAACGCAGCTTACTAAACTTGAATCGATGCGGGTAGAACCCGGCAGTCGAGATTCCTCGGAATCTATCAAGTCAATGGTGGGTCGCCACGAACAATTAATGACACTTGCCCAACAGGGTGACGCCACCGACTACAACAGTCAAGCCGCGTCGTTCCTTCTGGAACAGGCCGATAGCCTCTTGGGTTACGGCGATTGGAAAACGGCTGAAAATTTGGCTCAAATGGCAGATGCCTTTGGTTCAGACTTTCAAGGCAAGCCACTTAGCCCGCAAGCCATTTTGGCCAAAATTGCGGCTGCAAAAACAGCGACTCCCGAAATGATGTCGCAGCAACGTGATGAAGCGGTGCGACTGATGAGCCAGCTGAAGCTATCAATGGACCAAGGTCGCTTGACTGAAGCCCAACAAATCATGGCACAGTTGAAAACATTGAACGTTACCGATTCCATGCTTGCGACTCAAGACAGTCGTCCATGGCAATTGGAGCTGCAACTGCAATCGATGGTTCAAAACCAGCAAGCCACCACGTTGGCTCAAGCTGACGAATCGTCCAGCATGGTGCGTACTGCTGAATTCCAACCTGGGAATGACCAAAGCAAAGTAGTTCAAGCATCTGTCGATACGATTCCTTCGTTGCAATACGACGAATCCAAAGATGGTATTGAACTTTATCTACGTGGCGTTCAAGCATTGAATTCTGGCAACCGTGAGGTGGCCCAGGAGATGTTTAGCAAAGCTTGGGAACAACGCGACAAACTGGACGGCGCGGTTCGCACTGCGTTGGAACAAAAGATTACCTTCTTGAGAAATTCAATTCCAGCGACTCCAGCCAGCGCTCGAACGATCATTGCTCAAGATGAAGTTGCTTCCGCTCCTGATTTGGACACTCAAAGCCAAGTCATGTTGCAGAAAATGCAACAGCACGTGATTCGTCAACGTGCTGCCGCTGACAAGTTGATGGAACAGCAGAAGCCACGTAATGCAGTCAATGTGTTGCAAACCCTTCGTGCTGAAATCGAACAAAGTGACGTCGATTCGGCTCCAAAGACTCAGTTGTTGGCAATGGTTGATCGAGAAGTCGATCGCTTGAACCAGTACATTCAGCAGCATAGCGTTGAAATCGCAACCGCAGAAGCCAATAGTGCTCGTATGCAAGACGTTATGCAAGATCGCGAAACTCGCTACGCCACCGAAGGCAAAATTCAAATGTTAGTCGAGCAATACAACCAACTTCAAGCAGAACAACGTTTTGCTGAAGCCAACATTATTGCTCGTCAAGCGGCTGAATTGGATCCAACCAATGTTGCGGTTGTTTCGATGGTCGAGAAGTCGAAGTTCGCAGAACGCGTCTACGAACAAGACCTGATTGCTGCGGCGAAGGAAGAAAGTTTCTACGCTGGCATGACCGCCGTAGACAGTGCAGCGATCATCAATAACGAATCTACACCAATGGAATTCGGCCCTTCGCGAGATTGGCAGTCAATTTCGGCAACTCGACGCGATTGGTTGGCCGAACAGAACATTGGCGATCCAGGTGAATTCCGAATTCGACAGATCTTACGCAACCACAAGGTTCAACTGAACTTCCAAGGAACACCGTTCTCACAAGCGATGGACCTATTGGGACAAGAAGCTGGCGTTAACATTGCCTACGATGCCCAAGGCATGCAGTCAGAAAATGTTGATACCGCAACACCAGTCAGCTTGACTTTGCACACTCCAATTTCGTTGCAAAGTGCACTTCAGCTGATTCTGTCGAACTTCAACCTGACCTATGTTATTGAAGACGAAGTGATCAAAATCACTAGCCGTTCTAACGCAACACCGAAATTGGTTCGCCGAACCGAATACGTTGGCGACTTGGTCCATCCCATTCCAAACTTCCAAGGCATTAACCCAGTGACGATCATGTCGGCTGGCGGAATTGTCACCTCGGGCGGTATGGGCGGACAAATCGGTAACAATGGCCAGATGATTGGTGCTTTGGGTGCTAGTAGTGGTCCTGATCAAACAATGATCAATCCGACTGTGATGGCCCAACAACTTGACCCAACCATTGGGGGAAATTACAGTCGATCTGGAATGCAGACTCCAACGGTTGATCCAATGACCGGTGCTGGTGGTGGTGTTCAGGCTGACTTCCAATCGCTAATTCAGTTGATCCAAAGCACTGTTGAGCCCCTAAGCTGGGAAGACAACGGCGGACCCACCGGAGCAACGATTACCGAGTTCCGTAATACCAACAGTTTGGTCATTCGTAACACTCAAGAGGTCCACGACCAAATTCAGAATCTTCTGAAAAGATTGCGTGAACTTCAAGACGTGCAAATCGTAATTGAAACACGATTTATCAGTCTTTCGGATTCGTTCTTTGAACGAATTGGTGTCGACTTTGATTTCCAGATCAATGATTACAGCGGTTTGGACATTACCAACTTTGGTGACGAACGAAGCCAGTCCGCTTTGGTAGGTCGCTTGGGAACTCCTGACCTGACCTTGCCAGCTGACTTGGACATTCCATTCACACAAGATTCGTTTAGTGAATCGGTTCCACAGTTTGGTGGTTTCGGTGGTGGTGCAACCGCCGCTAACTTTGGCTTTGCGATCTTGAGCGACATCGAGGTGTTCTTCCTGATCCAAGCAGCCAAGGGTGACCAGCGATCAAACGTTATGACTGCCCCGAAGATCACTTTGTTCAACGGCCAGTTTGGTTCGGTCAGCGATGTGACCACTCGTAACTTTGTCACCAGTGTTACCCCAGTTGTTGGTTCGTTCGCAGCGGCTCACGCCCCTGTCATTTCGACATTGGCCGAAGGTACTATGATGAGTGTTCAAGCGGTGGTCTCTCATGACCGTCGATTCGTTCGCTTGACCTTGGTTCCAACCTTTACCAAGTTGAAAGGTGTCGATGAATTTACTTTCTCGGGTAGTTCGTCAACCAACACCGGATCGAACATTTTTGATCCAACCGATGGTAGCGTTCTGACCAACAACACCGAAGTAACCAACACCGGTGTTACTGTTCAGCAACCTATTTTCTCGATTACTCAGGTCAGTGCAACGGTTGCGGTGCCCGACGGCGGTACGGTTCTCTTGGGCGGTGTCAAACGCCTAAGTGAAGCCCGTGTCGAACGCGGTGTTCCTTTCCTTAGCAACTTGCCTTACATCAATCGTCTGTTCAAGAACGTTGGAATTGGACGAGACACCTCTAGCCTGATGTTGATGGTCACACCTCGTGTCATCATCAAGGAAGAGGAAGAAGCTCGCCAAGTGGGAATCACTCCTTAGGCTTCCCATTGATAACGGCGTCCGTAACGATCGAAAGCACCTCGAAATTTGGGTTCGAGGTGCTTTTTTCTTTTCTTGTGGATGACGCCAGGAAAAAGCACTCTTCCGCCCAATCCGGACCGCTACCGTGGCTAACATTTGTAAGCCAATCGACTACAATTAAAAACTTCAACTGGAAGCTTACCGATTGAATCTGATTGAGTCTGTTTCCAATGTCTAACTTAAAAAAACAGGAGTCGAAAATCGTGAAACCGTGGCAAGTAGGTGTGTTCACCAGCATTGACGCTGGTCTGGGAGTCAAACTGGATGTTGCTAAAGAATTGGGTGTTGATACCATCCAAATCCACGCACCCAAATCAGAAAGCAGAAGCCCGGCACATGCTTCAGCATTCCTGGAGAGCATTTCCCAAATGGGAATCACCTTAACGGCGGTATTCGGCGGATTTGAAGGCGAAAGCTATGCAGACATTCCAACCACTGCGGCGACGGTCGGCTTGGTTCCACAGGGACCGCGAACTCAGCGCCTGGCCGAAATGAAAGAGATTTCTGATTATGCCAAGTTGGTCCAGTGCGATGTCGTTGCGTTGCATTTGGGCTACGTTCCCCACGACACTTCGACTCAGGAATATAAAGACGTTGTTGGTGTTACCCAAGACCTGTGCCAACATATCAAGGCCAACGGACAGAACTTACACTTAGAAACGGGTCAAGAATCGGCAGACGATTTAGTTCAATTCATCGCTGATGTTGGCACCGATAATTTGTTCGTAAATTTTGACCCCGCAAACATGATTCTTTATGGGCAAGGCGATCCGATACAAGCATTGCAGAAGTTAGGTTCTTTGGTTCGCAGTGTGCACTGCAAGGACGCCAAATGGTCAGACCAGCCTGGCGAAACCTGGGGCGCCGAAATGCCGCTGGGGCAGGGTGATGTCGGAATGGAAAACTACCTACGCACACTTAAAGACATTGGCTACACTGGTTCGTTGACGATTGAACGTGAAATCCCTCAAGAACCCGAACGTCAGAAAGCGGAAATCAAACACGCAGTCGATTTGCTGAAGGAATTGTCGGCGAAAGTTCTTTAGAAAAATGTATTTCAGCTGACGGGCCCAGGTTACAAGCCCCGTTTGACTAAACCAATGTTTAAGCCCTTGCAATCAGCCGAACGTTAGCGTCGCATGGAAAAGAGAACCCGATTAGCCTGGGCCAGTATCGTTTGCTTCATTGCACTGGTATTGACCGTGATCTCAACGGGCTTTGAGAACATTGCTGGAAATCCCGCTTTAGGCTTCATTTTCAAATTGACGGTAGCCGTTTCCGTGCTTTGGCTGGCTTGGCCAGATCTTGTTAAGCTTAATAAGCGATTGCCGCCGCGTTTCATCATTGCGGCGTCAATCGCTCTTATCTTTCTGATCGTGCAACCCAGAATCGGTGCACTCTTGTTTGCCGGATTAATTACCTATTGGGGACTCTGGTGGGGATATCAACAACTATTCACCGCCCCCTCCAATGGAAAAACTTCCACACACCGCCCCAAAAGCAACAAGCCCAACCATTCGTAAATTGCCCATATTTCATGAAGCTCAACAACAGGGGCCACGCCCAACGAATCAACTTAGTTTTCCGCCTTTAAACAGTACACCTTTGAATCGGTGCGAAACAGAATTAGCCCCTTGCCGATTGCTGGTGTTGCCCGAGTCGTCTCTTGAAGGTCAATCGCTCCCAGTTCTTCCAGTTCCTGATCTGTGGAGTAGACCTTGACTATTCCTTCGTCACTGACAGCAAACATTCTGTCTGTAGTTGCCACCAAAGAACTAGAAATATTGAACCGTCCACCGATACGTTTCTGATTTAGCACTTCTCCACTGGCCAAATCCAAGCATGACAAGATACCCTTGTCGCCTGGCACAAACAACAATTTGCCGATCACCAACGGACTGGGAACGTAGTTTGCATTTCGAGTCATTCGGTAAACTTCCTGTTGATCCGATAACCGCATTGCGACCAATTGATTTCCACCACCGCCTGAACCACTACTGGCCAAAACCAAATCACCCACAATCACGGGTGAGGCAACCGAACGCTGCGCAATCACTGGCTTTTCCCAAATAAGACTTCCGGTCTCCCAATCTAAACAAAAAATACCGTTACCCGTATTCGCAGCCACAATCGCTTTTCTGCCGCCGTCCAATGTCACTCCAACTGGAACACCGTAACAGACCCGGGTCGTCTTCAGGGGCGTTTCCCAAATCGTTTCGCCGCTGGACACATCCAGCGACAACATCCTGCTTTGGCCTGCAACTTGCCCCGACTGTAGCTGTTCGGCCTGCTGTGATTGAAAGAATATTAACCTGCCAAATGCCAGAGTTGGTGAAATTCCAAATCCATGCGCAAAAACATTCTTGCCAAATTCGCGAATCCATAAACGTTTCCCTGTATGATCCAACGCGCAGACAACCGTTTGATCGGGGCTGCCGAAACAGATGTAAATTCGATCTTTATCTACAACCGGTGTTGCTGATGCCAAAGATCCCCAAGCATGAGTACGATGCGGTTGGCCACCGAATTCGGCTTTCCACCGTACGGATCCCGACCCCGCCTCAAGACATTCAACGAATTGTTGGCCAGTGGAAACATCGGCACTTTGCACAAAAACTTGTTCACCCCAAATGGCCGCCGAACCGTTACCCGTCCCCGACAACTTTGCTTGCCACGCAAAATCAGACAGCTTCCAACGGGCTGGAAATCCCGTTTGTGGACTGTAGCCGGTACCCGTATCGCCGCGAAATCGACTCCACACCGATTCCGGTTCCCCTGTCGACTCATTCGATTGATCACTCGCTTTCGCCATGGCGTCTAACTCGTTTAACTTAAGTCGCACCGAAACAATGTAAGGCGACTGCCCTTGTTCCCAATGTCCATAAGTCGTGGTCACAATGGTATCGTCTGGCAGAATTTCAACGCCTGGATAGGCACAATCAAATCGATCTTGATTGTCCATAAGTCGGACCCGATACTGCCCGTCTTTCCCATTGATCAAATCATCATAAGTCCCCACCCATGCAACCCAATCACCCTTGGTCGCAGTTTCCCGAGTCGTGTCCCGAAAGCTGATAAACAACCTACCGTCTTCCGCGTACACAGCGGTGTGTCGATCCCCGGTTAACGAAGCGGGTACTTGCTGCGGCGTCGACCATGTCAGGCCTTCGTCTTCACTGGTGATCAGAAACGAATTGAACTTACGGCTATTCTCACGCAATAATACCGCAAGCTGTTTTCCATCCGGCGAACGAATAATGCCCGGCTCACACAAGTGAGCCTGACTGTGAGTTGCAATGACTTCGGGAGCACTCCACGTCATCCCACCATCCTGGGATACCGTTTTATAAACGTGAAAACGGAATCCGTCTGCTTCTTTCCGACTCCCGTTCGCGATGAATCGACCATCATCATGAAACAACGCCATATAGCGTCCAGGCCCCACCTCTTGCACGCAGCCCATGGCAACGATTCCACCAAAATCACCTATTGGCTTCAGGGCAGACCAAGTCTGGCCGTCATCTTCGGAATAGGCCATTCGAATAGGATACAATCCCGAAAAAAGTACCAGGCGTTTTTTACCGGCCGCATCGACCACCCGATGAATGGTCGGTGTTTCCTTGGAGGTCGACCAATTTTCAGGGACATCCAGTCGCGGCGACCAAGTCTTACCTCCGTCCTGACTTCTTTTCATCATGATCGGTCCTTTGCCATGCCCTTTGGGGTAAACGCAGATCATCGTTTTCCCGTCCTCCAACAGCACAGTGGTTGGGTGGCCCAAATACTGCCCGTCTTCGCGATCAACAATCACTTGGCGCTGGGTTTCACCAGCCAAATCCAATAGCGGAATTGAGTAGCCGGCGGGTAGCGAACGAACGTCTTCCTTCGGGTCCTGTACATCAATCGCAACATTGGATTCCCCGTCGCCGCCTGGATTTCCAGACAATTGGAACGCTAGACAAAGTGGACTTGCCATAAACAAGGTAGCCCATGTCACCAAACCGCCCAAACCATATTTCGATATTCGCATCCAGCTAAACTCCCAAGGCAACGAACCAGAACACAACCCGTCTACGTAATACGCACGCAGGAAAAAAAGCTAACTTGTCTTCAATAAATCATGGATCACTTTTGCCGGCTCGACCCCCGTCAATCTCTGATCCAACCCCTGATACTTGACCGTAAAACGCTGATGCTCAAACCCCAACTGATGCAACACGGTCGCGTGAAAGTCATGAACCGAAAGCGGATCTTTCACTATGTTGTAAGAAAAATCATCGGTCTCCCCATAGATTTTGCCACCTTGCGATCCGCCACCTGCCATCCACATTGTATAACATCGCGGATGGTGGTCTCGTCCGTAATTGGTCTTAGAAAGCCCCCCCTGAGAATAAATGGTTCTTCCAAATTCGCCACCCCAAATGACAAGCGTGTCATCAAACATCCCGCGGGCTTTTAGATCCTGAATCAACCCCCAACAGGCTTGGTCGATATCCAGACACTGGGATGGCAGACGACCCGCGACATTGGCGTGAGTGTCCCAATTGTTGTGATAGATTTGCACAAAACGTACGCCACGCTCCACCAATCTTCTGGCCAGCAACGAAGTATTGGCAAACGTCCCAGGCTTCTTGGCAGAATCGCCATACAATTCAAACGTCGATTCTGGTTCACTACTCAAGTCCGTCAATTCTGGAACGCTGGCCTGCATCCGAAACGCTAATTCGTACTGTTGGATGCGGGTTTGTGTTTGAGGATCCGCAAATTTTTGATAGTTTATTTGATTCAACGCATTGATTCCGTCCAAAGTGGCTCTACGAATTTCTCGCGACACCCCCGGCGGGTTGTTGATGTACAAAATAGGGTCTCCAGCGGTCCGAAAACTAACACCCGCATGCTCACCCGAAAGGTAGCCACTGGACCAAAGCCGCCCCGAAATTGCCTGCATCTGTTCCTGATTCGTTGGGCGGGCAACCATCACAACAAACGTGGGTAAATTTTCATTCATGGATCCCAAGCCATAACTGGCCCATGCACCTAAACAGGGTCGCCCCGTCAATTGATTGCCCGTCTGCATAAAAGTAATGGCTGGTTCATGATTAATCGCTTCAGTATTCATGCTCCGCATAAAGCAGATATCGTCAACCATTTTTGACATGTGTGGCAGCAGTTCACTGACCCACATCCCACACTCGCCATACTGTTGAAACTTGTACTTCGACGGTGCAATGGGAAATCGAGTCTGTCCACTTGTCATCGTCGTCAGACGTTGCCCATTCCTGATCGATTCCGGCAGATCTTTATCGTACCAATCGTTCATTTGTGGCTTATGATCGAATAGATCCATCTGCGGCGGTCCCCCCACCATATGCAAATAGATCACTCGCTTTGCCTTCGGAGCGAAATGAGGCCCCATCGCCAATGCATCTTGGGCACTCGCAACGACTTCGCCACCCAACGTTGCGGTACCCATTAACGAACTTAGTGCAGCCCAACCCAAAACGTTGCCACCCCGGCGAAAGAAATGCCTTCGCGTTTCGTCCTGCCCGTGCTGGATTGCCAAACGATCAAGTTCAACTTGGTAGTCACTCATTTTTGCTCTCATTTAACTACGTGATAATGCCCGCCAACCGACCCCAACAAAGCGAAATACAGGCTATTTACTTAAGGCTTCGTCCAGGTTTAATAATTGATTCACCAGCATCGTCCAAGCCGCCACTTCAGAAACATCCAATGCTTCAGGCATCTTCGTCTCGCCCACTGCCACCAACTCGGCTGCCTGTTCAGGTGCTTTGGAATAGTACTGGCGCATTTTTTCCAACACCGAATTGGCAACCTGTTTCTCTTGAACGCTAAACGTTCGAGCCAGAATGCGAAGCGTCAACCAGTCAATTTTCTCATCAACCGTCATCTCTGCCGCCCCCGTTCGCCCCAACACTTGACTAGCCAACACGCGTCCAGCTTCAATAAATTGCGGGTCGTTCAATGTCACCAACGCCTGCAACGGAGTATTGGTTCGCTCTCGCTTTACCGTGCAGACCTCGCGACTTGGTGCGTTAAAGATATCCATTGACGCAGGCGGAGCCGAGCGTTTCCAAAAGGTATAGAGACTGCGACGATATAAGGCCTCGCCCGAATCTTGGCGATAATCGTGAGTATTAGATTCTCGCATCGCAACCGCCTCCCAAACCCCTGGCGGTTGGTAAGGCTTGACACTGGGCCCACCCAAACTTTCAACCAACACCTCGGTTGCCGCAAGCGCGCTATCGCGCACCATTTCAGCATCCATTCGAAATCTAGGACCACGCGACAGCAGAAGGTTCGCTTGATCCAACGCCAACTTCCGCTCGGTTGCCATTGCACTTTGGCGATACGTCCGACTCATCAACATCTTCTTGAACAATCGCTTGACGTCCCATCCGTTCTGACGAAAATCGACAGACAACCAGTCCAACAATTCCGGATGCGTGGGCGAAGATCCCGTGAGTCCAAAATCGCCACTGGACGCCACCAGACCTTCCCCAAAAACACTTTGCCAAAAACGATTCACCGATACTCGCGTGGTCAGCGGATGCTGATCGGACACCAACCAACGAGCCAATCCCAAACGATTCCTGGGTAAGTCATCCGCCATCACGGGAAGCATTGCTGGCGTCGCGGCAGACACTTGATCACGTCGCTGATCGTATTCACCTCGGTTCAAAATAAAGGCAATCGGCGATTCCGACCGTTCGTTCATCACGTGAGCCAAGGTGCCACGACCACGAATCGCTTCTCGCTCGCCCTCCAATTCTCGAACCTTCGACTGCCATTGCTGAAACGAAGAATCTAACCGCTGCAAATACCAATCCAATACGAACTGACGATCGGCAGCCTCAAGTTTGGCGTTTGTGCTGAGGTCCAGCTGCTTTGCCTTGGCAACCACACTTTCTAGACGCTGCCGTCCCACCAAGTAAAGCAAATCCGATTCAGGCAGTTGACTGCCGTAAATAAGCACGTCTTTCAACCGCACACCGGGAACCAGACTTCCACCATTTCGCTGAAACAATGTCAGGGGAAAATCTTGCTCAATGGACTGCGTCAAAGAATCATTGGCAATACTGGTCGGCACCGATTTCCCATTGACGTAAACCCTGACTCCACCCGCTTTGGATGACCCGTCATAAGTAACGAAGACATGCGTCCATTTATCTGAAGCAATCGGATCCCGGGTGACTACTTTCAATGCGTTTGAAGGCCAATCATGGATAAGATGAGTGCCGACGCGTCCATCTTCACTCCACAAATCCCACCCACGGTACGAGCCGCCGTCTTGCATACTTGCAAACAACGCTCCACTATTATTATTGCCCTGAAACTTAACCCAGGTCCCAAAAGAAAACGCCTGCCCTCGATCTAGTTTCAGTTCATCACTCAGAGAAAACTGAACCCCTGGCATCGAAGCCAGCGAATTCGAAAAATCGCCAAACTCAGTATCGTCTTGCGTGGCATCCGGTTGGTCACCCCATTCAAGTTCAACATCGGCACCACCAACCCGGGCAGTTGCCACCTTTTTCAGCGGACCTGCTGGAAATTGAAACCTCAAGTCCTTCAACAACTGCTCTTCGAAGGAGTCATTCAGACTGGCAAGATGCTTGGGATCTTTTAACCAATCCTCAAACGTACTTGAAACTTCAACGCTTCTGGCATGCATTTCCCCTTGGGCATTGGCAAGCGATTCCTGAACCTGACCCCAACGCAAATCATCAACTCTGCTTGGAACAAATACCGTTGGTGGTGTTTCCTTAATGTTGCCATCGCGAACCGCCTGAGTTGTATTGTTGAAAAACGCAGACAACTCATAAAATTCTTTCTGGCTAAACGGATCAAATTTATGATCATGACAAACAGCACAGCCCACGGTTAATCCCATCCAAGTTTGAGCCGTCGTTTCGGTACGATCACGAGCGTATAAAACTTCATACTCTTGGTCGATGATGCCGCCTTCATTGGTCGTGATGTTGCAGCGATTAAATCCCGTTGCCACTTGCTGCTGTACAGTCCTGGCAGGCAACATATCGCCTGCCAACTGGTCGATCGTAAATTGATCAAATGGCTGATTGGCGTTGAACGCTTGGATGACCCAATCGCGATAGGCCCAAACTTCCCGAAAATTGTCGAAATGAATTCCGTGAGTATCCGCATACCTGGCAACGTCTAGCCAGTAACGAGCACGATGTTCACCCCAGGCTGGGCTTTCCATCAACTGATCAATCAACTTTTCGTACGCATCAGGCGAATCATTGTTTACAAATTGTTGCACCACTTCAACGCTTGGCGGCAACCCCGTGACATCCAGGGCGACGCGGCGTACCAAGGCGTAACGTTCGGCCTCGTTGGCGGGCGACAATCCAACTTCTTCCAATTTCGCCAAGACAAAATAATCAATTTCGTTCAATGGCCATTTCGTATCTTTGACTACTGGCAAGGCAGATTTTTCAGGCACAATAAATGCCCAATGCGGTTGGTACTGGGCTCCAGCAGCAACCCATCGCTTTAACAATTCTTTCTGATCGTCCGTCAATTTTTTGTGCGAATCCAATGGCGGCATCAGTTCATCATCCGCTGGACCCTTCAAGATTCGGTCAATCAATGGGCTGCCGGCCGTATCCCCCGGAACGATCACCCCAAAATCCACGGCCGCTTCACGTTGATCCAGACGCAGGTCTGCCTGGCGGGCTGCACTATCTGGCCCGTGACAAGAGAAGCAATTTTCCGCCAAAATCGGACGTATGTCCCGATTGTATTCCAGCTTGCCTTCGTGATCCTCGGCAAAAACCGAACTGACTAAAATAAGCTTGGCAGTCAAGAAACATAACAATGCACAGAAATTTAACTTGCTTAGTAAGCTAGGCATCGAAACCAAAGACCTCAATTACGGAGGGGCGGGAAGCAACAGTAAGTCAACAAATTCAGAAACTAAAAATGCGAAACTAAATCATGCCAAACGAAACAAGGAGGGGGAATCACAGGTGAACCAACAGGCCTTTGGCTGGATATCCTAAGCCCACCGAAGCGGTAGCCCAAGCCAATCGCTGACGCAATCGCCACAAGCCGATTAGAACCATCGCATCAAGAGCCAAAGTCGCCACGACACCCAGCGAATGCCATCAAGCGAATGCCATCAAGCTAATGCCATCAAGCTAATGCCATCAAGGTTGTCCGTTTTCGGCGCGAAGCATTGCCACGGTTCTCGCCCAAGTCACACGCGTGTTTTCCAAGGCTGACTTAACGACCAACGCAACCTCAGCTTGCTTGAACATCCGCCTGTACCATCCTAAAATCTTCGAATCGCTAGAATTTGGTGGCAATGATGATCTGGCCGCAACAAAATTGCAGCAGATCATTTGGCCAAGGTGGGAATTCAGCGTTAACCGTAATTGTACCATGCCATCGTTTGCACCACAAAGTTCCTAGCCAATAAAATCTAACATCGACACTGGTTTGCCTTCCCTAATCTTAGGGTCAACAGTCGTTGCAAATTCAAATTGATCGGCAAATTGCTATCTGCCCTCAATTCCGCTGGCATTTGCCAACCGCCTGAAGTCTAATCGTCTACCGGGTCAGGAGAGATCGTTCTAGCTTTTACCGCTTGCCAACCGGTGCAACTTCGAAAGAGACGAGCCATCGGATGGAATTGGACGACGAACTTTGCCTCTGTTTTCACGTGACCAAACGCAAAGTCATCAACTTTTTGAAACTCGAGAAACCACAACGCCCAAGCCAACTTAGCGAGTGCTTTGGTGCAGGAACTGGCTGTGGTTGGTGCTGCCCATTTCTTCGGCGACTTTGGGAACAAGCGAATTCGAATGGTGATTCACCAGACCCACATCTCGACGCAACAGCCGACACGAAGAACCAAAACTTACCCGACAGCCAGGCTTACCAACAGCAACGGGCCGGCTACCTAAAGCTACGTAAGGATGATAAATCTAGCGATTGATTGTGTGGTCAAAATTCCTTACCAACTCCCCAAAGCGACTCGCGATCCTCTGCCGTTATAAATACCGAAGAGAGAACGCTTTGGGCTAAGCCCTCGTAACCCGTTGCAAAAAAATGTACTTGGCAAAACTACTTTGGCATTCACGTTATGAAATGGTCCATGATAAGGGGATCGTAGAAGCTTTTGCAGCTGTCCCACTTATCCTTTCTTGACGGAGGTGTTGTTCCCGATGAATCTAAAAAAGATCTTGATTGGGCTTGGTTTACTACTCTTGCTGATCTTTGGCCTGAGTCTATTTTCGATTTACCGAGGGTTTGGCAAAGGGAAACGTATCGAGGTCGCGAAACTGGACCGTGCCGATCATGCACTGTTCCAAGGTCCCAAGAACGAAGATGGATCCGTCGACTACATGAAGGCGATTAATCGCATCTACGGCGAAGAAGTTGCCGATGAAGACAATTTCGCTGTTGTGATCTTTGAAGTCGCCGCAGATAGCAGTCAACTGAATCCGACCACCAGAGCGAAGTACAGAAGCAGATTAAAGTTCAATGAAAATTCAGAGTATCGCTTGCGAATGCTGACAGATTTCCCTGAACTGGAGAAATTCAAGGGCGAAGAAAATCTTGATCGCCAGTCAGCATTCAGTTTTGATTCTGGAGAAAACGGAAGCACACAAGAGCAACAAGAGCAACAAGAGCAACAAGAGCAACAAGAGCAACAAGAGCAACAAGAGGCCTTAGTAAAATACGTAGCTCAACAAAGCAAATGCCTTGACTACCTTGTTCAACAATTAGACTTAAGAAAGAAATATTTTGTTCCAGTGGTCCCCGACATTTTGGAACCCGAATCGTTGATCGCTGTCAAATTGCCTCACGCAGATTACTCTCGGGATCTGGCGAGGCAATTAATTGCTAGGTCGAGCCAAGGCGTTGCCGATGCTAACATGCTGGCTGCATGGCGAGATGTACGGGCGACTTTTCAACTGGCAGAACGTTGCTCGCAAGGCTCTACTTCGGTTGAATATTTCGAAAGCATTATCATCAGACAATTTGCTGTCGAACAAACCGTTCAAATCCTAAACTCATCGGACTTAAACCAAGAACAAGCGAAATTGATCGCCCAACAACTGCCAGAGCTATTAGGCGTAGTGGACTGGACCAAATCGCTGGACAATGGCGAGCGGGCATTGATGCTTAATACCATCGACCAAGTAGTTAGTCAAAAAATGAAGGCGATCGAAGATTTAGTGGGCGGCAACTCCGACTTAAGAATGCCGGCAGGGTGGATCGATAGCGTTGCTTTGGCAGACGAAGCCAATGCCCTGATCGACGAAATTATCGCAGCCGCCCAAGAAAAGAACCTTGACTCAAGCGAAGCGGCGTTCGCTCAAGCGGAAAACCGTTTGTTGCAAGACAGCTTCGATGGCAGGCAATTGGCTACAGGTATGGCCAAAATCCTGGGAGGCATGGCCCCCAAAGCCGAAATTACCGAGGCGACGTCGAAAATCTTGTTCGGACTATTTGTTCCGGGGTTTCGACAGGCAGAACATTTAAATAGACAGACGCAAGCGCTAGAAAATCTATTACAACTGGGTGTCGCGGTGCGGCGTTTTCAAATTGCAAACAATCGCATGCCTACCGACCTTCAAGAGATCCAAGACTTGGCACCCGCCGAAGTATTCATCGATCCATTCACCAAAGGCCAGTTGAAGTTAGTGGTTCAAGCTGACCGAACCGTTCGAATCTACTCGGTGGGCGAAAATAAAAGGAACGATTCAGGGGTCCAGAACAGTGAAGGACGAAACTGCGATGATTGGCGCATCAACATCTTGCCATTACAGGCCGAAACCCAGAAAGAAGTAGCAGCCGAAGCGAATTAGATTCCCAGCGCTGTTATTCGCCCCAACGATTGATCAGACCGTTGTCGATTTGCAACTGATCTAAGATCCGCCCAACGACAAAGTCGAATAAATCATCGAACGTTTGGACGCCATGGTACCACCCGGGACTGGCTGGAAGGATCGTCGCGCCTGCATCATGAGCTTCCAACATATTTTTCAATGCCACGCGGCTTAACGGAGTTTCGCGAGGCACCAACACAAGCTTCCGCCTCTCCTTCAAGTGAACCTCGGCTGCTCGCTGAATCAAATTGGCACTGTTCCCATGGGCCACCGCCGAAAGCGTGCTTCCCGAACAAGGGCAAATCACCATTCCAGCCGTCCGAAAACTTCCGCTGGCGATTGGACAGAAGTAATTGTCCGAAGCGTGGTAATGAATCCGGGAAAGCTGGTCAGCGGACAACTCTAAGAAGGTCGCCAAGTCAGGTTTCTTCAGATCCAAAGCGATGCCAAATTCCTGAGCCACAACCTGGGCGCCGGCTGAACTGATTACCAGATGCACGTCGCGTTTGGAACGCCCAAGTACTTGCAACAATCGTTTAGCATACGCGGCACCGCTACCGCCGCTAATTGCAACTACAACCGGCAAATTTCCTAGATCAACAGACGCATTCGGACTGGCCGATTCAAACCCTGTCAAATCTTTTGGAGATCGGCCACTTGGATCTAAGTTATCAGCGGGTTTCATACTTTGGTCCCAACATATAAAGTAGCCAGGCCAACGGTCATGGGATAAAACTGGATGTCCTTCATCCCAGAAATTCGCATCATTTCTGCCAACACTTCATACTGCGGAAACTCGCCCACGCTTTCCGGCAAATAAGAATACGCGTCGCTACGATTCTTGGCGAACCATTGCCCCACTTTAGGTAGAACCTTGAGAAAGTAGAAACGATACAGCGAGCTTAGTGGCCAGATCCTAGGCATCGTGAACTCCAGAATCCCAATGCGTCCGCCCGACGAGCAAACCCGCACCATTTCGCTTAATCCGACTTCCGTTTTTGACACGTTTCTCAAGCCGAACGCGACCGTTACTAAATCGAATTGGTTGTCACCAAAGGGCAACTGCATTGAATCCGCTTCCACGAATTGCAAACGGTCACATTTTAACTTTTCAGCTTTCTTGACACCGATCTCTAGCATTGGCCTGCAAAAATCGGACGCAATCACTTCAAACCCAGGGTTTTGCTCAGACTCCACACCATTGCCTTGACTTTTCAGCATCCGCTGCCACATGGCAATTGCTAAGTCTCCCGTCCCGGTGCACACATCCAAAACGCGATGATTGCTGGTTGGTGCAAGACGATTCACCGTGCGACTACGCCACCACTTGTCGACATTTAGCGAGAGAAGGTGATTCATCAAATCGTACTTAGGCGCGATCTCAGCAAACATCTGCTGGACTCGGTTACCCGATTTATCAACGGTCACAAAATCACCTTCAACAAAGAGGATTCCAATGAATCAACGGCCCACCGACCGCAAGTTGGTCACATGATTGATCGCCAGGTTAACAACCGCCCGACGGATGAGAAATAGTTTAGCAAACCGATCAGCTTTAGGACCCGTAATTGGCCACTAACGGCAACATTGTTTCATACTTTCGCGTGCCAGAAAATCGAACCCAGGTTAGGTCTCTTGTCGGATCAACGATTTTGGGCGAAAGTACCAGTTGGAACGGACCAGCGACATCCGTGGCCAATCAACATTAGACTGCTTGAAACGAAAGACAGCGACGCAACATGCCTGCGGTTAAAACACAATTGCTTAACGTTTTTTTCCTACCCGACCTGGTTTCCGATGGGGCCTTATTGGGCGGTCACGCGGTAGTGATTGATATCTTAAGAGCGACAACCACGATCACAACCGCACTGGCCAACGGTGCCCAACGGATCGTGCCATGTGTCGACATCGACCAAGCCCACCTGACAAAGGCTAGACTGTTAGGGCAGATTACCGGGAAACAGCGAATCCTTCTAGGTGGCGAAAGACAAGGGAAACCGCTTCCCGGCTTCGATCTTGGAAACTCACCGCCAACTTATTCTCCAGAAGTAGTTGCCGGCAACACGATTGTAATGACCACAACCAATGGCACCCGAGCCATGGATATGTGCCGAGATGCAGAGCAAATCATAATCGGCAGCTTCGCAAACTTTAGCGCGGTGGCAAAGTACTTGGCCAACTGTGAAAAGGTCTCGCTGGTTTGCTCGGGCACAAATCGACATGTAACTTGCGAAGACGTTTTATTCGCCGGAGCCCTTGGCAATTACCTAGCCCCGGATGACCTGGTCAACAACCAAGCCTTCGCCGCCAACGACCAAGCAAGATTAGCCATTTCCTACTGGCGACAACTTCACTGCAAAGAAAATCAGACATGCCCAACCACAAAGCAAATCCATCAGGTGTTTGAACAATCCTTGGGCGGCAGCAACTTGATCGCCCAAGATCGCAGCAGCGACTTGGAATTCGCCGCCCTGATCGATCGATTTGACAACCTACCAATACTGAACAAAGAGACCTGGGAAATCACAAATCAATAGCCCGCTTGAAACCTCTCCCGACTTCGCTCGACCTCTAAAGACCGCAAATCCGGCTGGCAGGCCAGCTTGGGGAAATAGGCAATCAACGAAAATAGCCGAGATTGAAGCAACCGCGGCTATCAGTGATTTTGGTTCAAGCCGTTTTGACTCAAACCCTGAAGCGGCAATAAACTCGCGAGCGGCCCCAACATGCCTGCGACCCTGACATGCCTGCGACCCTGACATGCCTGCGAACCCAACATGCCTGCGAACCCAACATGCCTGCGAACCTGACATGCCTGCGAACCCAACATGCCTGCGAACCCAACATGCCTGCTGTCGGGCCGGACTGGGAAGTGTTTCACCAATCACGGGCGAAGGCTATCAAATCCGCTGGAGCAAGGATTTTAAGGGGTCTCTTCGACAGCCTCTTTGATCTTGGCCACAAAGTGAGGCGATTTGCTGTCACTTAGATCTTTCGCCTTCTTGGCGGCTAATTTCTTCTCATGGTAGTGAAAAACAGCAACACGTTTCATGGTGGGCGAGAATACACCCCAGAACAGTTTCACTCTGGCATCCGCTTCCGCGGCTTTCTTGGTCTTGCGCTTGGTAGCTTTCTTCTTTTTCTTTGGTGCTTCAGTTCCTTCTGCAGTAACTTCAGCCTTCACGGCCGCCTTCTTCTTCGCCATTTCAACACCAACCTTCTGGGGGGCTACACATTATGCCGCAAATTGGTCAGCCTACGACTTTTGACCATTGCCAACCGTCTATTCTAATATTTTTCCAACGGATACGCCACCATTGGTCGCTTAACAAAATGCTTGAAGTTTTAAGAACCGGGGGATCTAGCCTCTTGGCAACTTCCTTCTTGATTTTCAACGTAGTGTAATTACGTGTAAGCGACGCCTTGGCATTCCAAATAAAACATCTGTAAGAATGAACCTTACCTGGCGACGAATCTAAGCTTCGTTTGTCCAGAATCCTGAACATGCTTGAATCCCTCAGCAAATAGACGAAACAACATTCCCCATGACTTGGTCAATTGCCCCCAACCGAACCAGAATTATGCCATTCTCTAAAGTCCTAAATGTGATTCTGGTTGCCATTGGCTTAGCCCTGATTGTGCCCACTCGGGTCGCCGGGCAAACGGTGGTCCTTGGAAAATCAATTGCGGCAGAGCAGCAAGTTTCGATGGAATCCATTGATCACTCTGCTTGGAACCACTTGCTCAAGAAGTATGTCGACCAAGAGGGGCAGGTCAATTACAAAACGTGGAAGGCGTCCAAAACCGATGTCGCATCGTTGGATAGCTACTTGGCGACACTTTCGAAGGCAAGTCGCACCAAAGGCAGTTCCAAGCAAAGCAAACTGGCGTTTTGGATCAACGCGTACAATGCGGTGACCATAAAGGGCATCCTTCGCGAATACCCCACCACCAGCATCCGCAACCATACTGCTAAATTCTTCGGCTACAACATTTGGAAGAATTTATTGTTGCCTGTTGGAGCCGCGCCGGTCTCACTCGACGACATCGAACACCAAATCCTGCGAAAGATGGGCGAGCCAAGAATTCACTTCGCAATCGTGTGCGCCTCCAAAGGTTGCCCCAGCCTGTTAAACCAAGCGTACACCAAAGAAAAAGTGGACCAACAACTCGATGAAAACGCTAAAAACTTTTTTGCCAACACCAACAATTTTCGTTACGACGTCTCAAGCCAGCGATTCTACCTGTCTTCAATTTTAAGCTGGTTTGCAGAAGACTTCGGAAAAGATCAGGCCTCGCAACTAAAAACGATCGCTAAATTCCTGCCGACACCCGAGGCCACCAAAGCTGCAACTAATAATGCGGTCAGCCTTTCATTCCTAGATTACGATTGGAATCTCAACCAACAGTAAATCGCAGGCATTGCCCGAATGGCAATCAAAGCGCAGTGGGAAGAAACCAAAGCGGCGTTACAGCCCCGCCGCAGCGGTGAAAAAAGTCGCTGTCCGCAGGCACTACCGTCTGGCAAACGCCTGGAACTCAGATAATGCTCGGGACACCGTGACAAACTTGCGGGTCGTGAAGCAAAATCCTCTAGAACGGATAAACCAAGCCGGCAGCCCCAATTTCACTGTGGGTCAATTTCACTGTGGGTCAATTTCACTGTGGGTCAATTTCACTGTGGGTCAATTTCACTGTTGGTCAATTTCACTCTTTATCAACGGTGTCTTTGGTTTCATCGCCGTCTAGCTTCCGATTGCGACTTCCTGACCGACCGACCATTTCGAGAAATCGTTGGAATCGCGAATCACTTCTCGATAGATAGTGTCCCGCTCAACTGGCTCACGGCCCGCTTCGCGAATCAATTCTTGGATCCGTTCAACACTCAGTAGTTCCGGGGTCGTTGCGCCCGCGTCATGGTAAATCAATTCGTGACGCACCGTGCCATCCAAATCATCCGCGCCATAGGCAAGGGCTGTTTGAGCGGTTTCGATGCCCAACATGATCCAATAGGCTTTGATATGCGGCACATTGTCAAGCATTAAGCGACTGATCGCCATCGTTCGCAAATCCATCATTACCGACGGCTTCTTGATATGATCAAGCCCCGTATTATCAGGGTGAAACGCCAAAGGAATAAACGTTTGGAAGCCGCCCGTTTCGTCTTGCAAATCACGCAGGCGAATTAAGTGGTCGATCCGATGAAATGGTTTCTCAACATGCCCGTAAAGCATCGTACAGTTGCTCTTGATTCCTAGTTGATGAGCCGTACGATGGATATCGATCCAATTTCGCGAATCTGCTTTGTGCTCGCAAATTTTGTCCCGAACTTCTGGGTGAAAAATCTCGGCGCCGCCGCCAGGAATACTCCCTAAACCCGCTTCGACCAACTCCTTGAGGATACTTTCAGTGCTTCTCTTGGTCAGAAATTCAAACCAATTAATCTCAACCGCGGTCCAAGCCTTCAAATGCAACTGCGGATACACCCCATGCAGCGTTTCCAGAATTCCCTTGTACCAACCAAAGTCACGTTTGTGGTGCAGGCCTCCCACAATGTGCATTTCTGTGCAGCCGTTCTCAACAGCCTCACGGCCGCGTCCCAAAACGGCGTCCTCGTCCATGACGTAACTTTTCGAACTACGTAAGTCTGACCGAAATGCACAAAAAACGCACCGATAAACGCAAACGTTCGTCGCATTCAAGTGGGTATTGATGTTGTAATATGCTCGGTTTCCATTAATGCGTTCTCGAACCAAATTGGCCAATTGCCCCAATTCGTTCACATCAATGTCATCTTGATACATGAAGATCCCATCGTCCAACGACAACCGTTCCCCGGCTTCCACTTTGTCCCGAATCGGCTTTAATTTTGGATTTACAGTGTACAACATCTCTTTTGACTCTTTGAAACTAAAATATTGAAAGCTGAAATGAACAACCATTGACCCGTTCTAGGCAACTGCCCGAGGCCACAAACTTCTACCCTCTGCACCGCCAAATGTTGCGGCCAAGCGGTGCAAGTAACCGGCCCAACAACGGATCGCTCCGCAAGCTGGCAACGATATTCGCCATCAGCAGCAGATCGCAAGCTCAGTCGGAGTTTAAGTCAATTGAGAAGGACTGTCCACGGCTTGAGTTGGTATCGAGGGCAACCGCATGAGCTGGCTTGCTGATAACCCATTGTCGGACCAGCGGGGCAGGTTGGTCAACATTTGACCTGCCGCCTTTCGACCGCAGCCCAAAACCGTCAAAATAGGGTCAAAATCGGACCCTCACCACTGAATATGACGGCATAACCATGGAACACCTACCAATCGGGCTGGCAAAACTGGACGGCGGCAAGCTGCTTCAAATTGATTGGAGCGATGGTCTGACGCAGAAGATCAAGGCAAAATCGCTGCGGGCTGCCTGCCCATGCGCTACTTGCCGCGAAAAGCATGGGCCTCGGTCGATGACTCAAGGATCGAACGAAAAATCGGCCGCCGCCCAAACAGGCGGCCCCAAGCCGTTACGGTCGCTGACGATCCTTAGTGAAGCCGACCTGGTACCGCTTGCCGTTGACAAGATGGCCCCCGCAGGAAGCTATGCCTACAACATCGGCTTTAGCGACGGCCACAAATCGGGCCTTTTTACCTTTGAATTGCTGCGCAATTTTCCTGCGGAATAATCCACGAACAACTTGGTTGAACTTCTCACAAATCCGACGCCACCCTGCGTTTTGGTTTCCAAGTGAACAACACTGCATTCCTCAACCCGCGAAGTGAAATCATGAACCTTTGGACGTTGATTCGAAAAAGCTTATTTCACTATTGGCAAATCCACTTGGCCATGGCATTGGCGGTGGCTGTCACCACGGCGGTGTTGACTGGCGCGTTGACGGTGGGCGACAGCATGCGAGGTTCCTTGCGTGACTTGACGTTCAATCGCCTGGGCCCGATCGATCACGTGATCTTATCTCGGACATTTTTTGATGACGTGGCGGTGAATCAATGGACGAAGAGCACACCGTTCCAGAACGCTTTTTCGTCGGCCGTTTCAACAATCCACTTCCCCTCGGCAACCCTTGAAAAGTCCAACAAGGAAGCGATTGCTGAAGCTCCAGGCAAGTCTTCGGCAAGTCGGGCCATTGTGCAGGATTGGGCGTCAGTGGCGTTGTGGGGAATGACGCCGGAATTGGCAAATAAAAATTGGTCGGACGAAAAGATCATCGCTCCGGATTCAAACGAAATCATTGTCAATCAAACAGCGGCTGGTCAACTTGGTTTGACCAACGCGGACATCGGACAATTATTTTCGCTGAGATTAGGAAAGCCATCAGACGTTCCAACTGAAAGTTTCATCGCCAGCAAGGACGACACGGTGGCATCGATTCTTCGCCTTAAGCTGGTCAAAATCATTCCAGACACCGGACTTGGAAGAATTTCGTTGATCCCAAGCACGGAAGTTCCAGCAGTTGCTTACTTGGAATTGGATACTCTTCGGAAGGCGATTCCCGATGCCAGCCAAGACGCCAGGAAAGAGGCTAAACTACTGAATACGATTCTCGTGTTTGGCGAATCGATAAAAACCCCGGTCAGTATTAAACTATCCCAAGAAGCCATCGCCGCGTTTGCTCCAAGTATTGCCGATGTGGGCTTGAAAATCACTCATGTTCAACAAACATATCCCAGCCTGGATGATTCTAAAAGCACGGACTCACAGACTGATGCAGGGAAAAAATCAACAACAGACAATGAATTGAAGGTTGCGACCATCTTCGATTATTACAGCATCAGCTCCAATCGTTTGCTCATTGATTCTGGGCAACAATCCGCCGTTGAGCGAGCCCTTGAGGGTCTACCCCAGCAAACGGTCCTAACTTATCTGGCCAATCATATCTCGTTGACGGACAACTCGGTCGCACCGAACGAAACCGAAGATTCAGGAATCCCCTTTTCGATGCTAACCGCGTTTGATTTGAACGCGGATTTTCCCCTGGAAAATCTGCAAGGCCAGACCATCGCGGCGCTCAAAGATAATGAAATTGTGTTAGGACAGTGGGCTGCTGAAGATCTTGGGGCAAAAATTGGCCAAACGATCCAGGTAAAATTCTACGAACCTGAAACCATTGACGGGCAAGAGATCGAACGGACGGTCGACCTAAATTTGGTCGACATTGCCAAAGCGACCGTACCGTCGGAACCTTATCAAAGCCGCGGGCGACGAGTCACTCCGGCCCAATTCAAAACAGCGCCAACCACGGCCAACGATCCATGGCTGACGCCTGAAGTCCCAGGAATCACCGACGCGGCATCGATTGATGCCTGGGACTTGCCTTTCGACACATCCAGTTCCTTGCGATCAAAAGACGATCAATATTGGGAGTACTACCGGACCACGCCCAAGGCATTCATCGCCAGTTCTACTGGACTAAAACTTTGGAAAAATCGGTTTGGAAGCTACACCAGCTTTCGAGTGCCAGGCGATGCAACCAGTGAAGATCAGCTTCGGCAGAAACTAGCAGCAGCAATCCCAGGCAACCTGGACGAACTTGGATTTCAAGTAATTCCAGCAAAACTGCAGGGACTGGCAGGTTCGCAAGGCTCGACACCTTTTGACGTACTCTTTTTGATGTTCAGCATGTTTGTGATCGCCGCCTCTTTGATGCTACTGGCCTTGTTCTTTCGTTTGGGAATGCAACAGCGTTCCAAGGAATTGGGATTGTGGTTAGCGATTGGCTTTGACGAATTCACCGCTCGCAGCATCTGGATCAAAGAATCGATCGCGTCGACAATCATTGGAATGATCGTCGGTACGATCTTGGGCATAGCGTATGCCAGCGTGATCACTCTCTTGATGCGAACGGCTTGGGTCGGCGCGGTCGCTTCACCATTTCTGCAATTACATTGGTCTTGGCTTAGTATCGGGATGGGTGGGATTGGAAGCCTAGCAGTCTGCCTGGGTGTGGTCTGGCTTTCGGTGAAACAAGCCACTAAAACCTCCACCCGTTCGCTGCTTAGCGGTGGTTGGAATGACAACCAATCCGCGGCACAGAAACCAAAATGGTGGCACGCAACTTACACAAGAATTTCAATGATTGGCTTTGCGACCGTTGCTTCGCTGGCGGGCTTTTTTGCGGCCGGCGATGCGCAAGCGGTCGCGTTCCTAGCTGGCGGATTTTTTGCATTAATGGCCGCGTTGACGACGATATACGATCGCTTGGTCCAACAACAAGCTCACGATAATTTTTCGTGGTCAGTAGTCGATCAACTGAACCTTGCCAGACAGCCGCTTCGTTCACTAATCATTATTGGCCTGGTAGGGCTGGCAACTTTCCTGATCATGGCGGTGTCCGCGTTTCGATTATCACCGTCGATCCGAGGAACGGCGGGCTTTGACCTGGTGGTCACCACTGATCTTGGGATCCTTAAAGATCTAGGCCAATCGACAACTCGTAATGAACTGATTTCTGCCGGAGAAGTCGAAGCGACTTCGCCTCAAGAATCGACCCAATCGGAATTGAAGCTATTTGGATTTCGGTTCCATGACGGGGAACATGCCAGTTGTAATAATCCATTTCAAGCAAGACAACCGCAGGTCCTAGGCGCCAGTCAAGCGTTCATTGATCGGTTTAACAGTCAGGAGGTTCCCAGTTTCGCCTGGGCAGGTACAACCGCAATGACTCAACAGGCCGCGATCAACCCTTGGCGTTTACTGGACGATTCGGCCGCTCAGAACTTCAGCAATACCGAAGATGCGAAGCAACCCATTTCTGTGATCATCGATAAGAATACCGCTTGGTACGCGCTGAAGGTCTATTTGCCAGGCACCAAGTTCACGATCGACTTTCCAGACGCGGGCCCGGTTGAATTCCGACTGGTAGGGCTGCTGGATAATTCCCTCTTGCAAGGCGCCTTAATTGTTGGCCCCAACGACTTCTTGAAAGTCTTTCCTGACCAGGTTGGCAATCGCTACTTCCTTGCGACCGCCCAAAGTGATGCCGCACAGACGGAATTCCGAAAATTGGGAGCGTCCTTGAAATCCTATGGCTGGCAGGCAAAGTCTGCGGACAACGAATTGGCCAATTACATGGCGGTTCAAAATACGTATTTAAGCGCTTTTCAAAGTCTGGGGTCGTTGGGATTACTTTTGGGGACCATCGGCCTGGTAGTCGCTCAATTTCGCTCGATGCTTGAACGGAAACGTGAATTTGCCTTATTGCAAGCGATCGGCTTTGACCGCAGGCGGATTCAAGGGCTTATTTCTCGCGAGACCGTAAGACTAATAATTTTAGGCTTCTTAAGCGGGATCGCTGGCGCAACTGTCTGCGTGTTGCCGCACTGGCTAACCGGATCAGCCAGCGTGCCTATATTGGGTCTTTCGATTGCCTTGATCTCGATTCTGGGCGTCGGCGTGCTGGCGTCTTTGATGATCGGTAAAGTGGTACTACGCGGTCAATTAATCACTTTACTGCGTAACGATTAGTCGACTTGATAACCCAAATGAAAATCCAAATGGACCAGCACCATCGGATTACCCACCCCGGTTTGGAAATTTGGGGGCTTGAAAGGACTGACCGCTCTGGCATATAATTAAGTAATTGGGTGAATTAGGAGCCTCGTTCTGCGATCGTAGAACTGGTTCCTGATCAAGTTATGATTAGTTAGCAATTTAGGCTAAGCTAATCGGTTACTGATTTCCGAAATAAAAACAGACTCGTTAAGCCTGCCAGCTTAACGTTTGCCAGCATGCGGCGATTAGACTTGTCTAAGAGCCGAGATCTATCCCGTAGAATTCTTTGGGAATCGATCACGATTTCATCCAGTCAGCTAGGGTGCAGGTAATTCAACTGTTGGCAATTCAACTGTTGGCAATTCAACTGTTGGCAATTCAACTGTTGGCAATTCAACTGTTGGCAATCCAAGAATTTGGCGGTGTGGCGGAATGGCAGACGCGCTTGACTCAAAATCAAGTTCCCTATGGGAGTGGAGGTTCGACCCCTCTCGCCGCTATCGAAAGCGTTTTGAAACTTTTCAACAAGAGTTTCAAAACGCTTTTTTCGTGCCTTGTAGTGCTGTTTCCAGTCTGTTTAGTGCGTTTTTTGTGCGGTTTTGGTTTCGGCCAGTTTCGCTTCGATTTCGCCTGGTTTTGAAATTTGTGCAGCACTTATGCAGCGTGCTGTGAAGGCGGGTTCAGCGGCGGCGGCGGCAATATCGGCGTCCGACACCATCGCGTAATGACGTAAGGCGACCGCTGTGCTGTTGCCGATCCACTTGGTGACCTGGTGGATTGGCAACCGACTAAGCAGATCCGTCTCGCAACTGGCCCGAAGGTTCTGGAAGGGCTTGGTCCAGGTCGCGTTCCCTGAACGAATGATGTAGGCGTTCAGCTTCTTGCGTAGATTCGCTTCGGGCGATCGTTGTTCTGCATCCTGAATCACGAACTTTGATTTAGACCCGTACTTCTCGAAGTGGCATTCTAGGACGGTGCGTCAATGCCATGTGCGTCAATGCCATGTGCGTCAATGCCAAAGGCAAGTCGGTGTAGGTGGTGGAAGCCGAGCCGTTGGGTCGGGCGGTTGGGTCGGGCAGAATGCCGCAGAGATGGTCCGCGATTATGAGGCCAAGCAGATACTTCAAACGGTACAGACAACACGCAATTTGCGAGTGTAAAGTTAGCACTGGCTCTGGTTCCTGGTTATAACGCGGGGTTCTTCTAGCGGGTTGGTTGTTTTCGCCATTCTGGGCGAATCTTTGAATTTAGGTTCAAACTTGGACTTTGACAAATGTCGACATTTGTAACGGGCCTCAAGATTCTGTGGACGATATCAACAATTGATGATTGGAATGGACTATCATTGAAATAGAGTCTTAGATGCGTTTGATGAAGGTTAAGAGGCGGGATGTCTGATCCATACTGTTTGGCAATGGTGATTTGCGATCACATTCACGCAGATCCGGCGACTGGGAAGTTCACACTACTTGGAACCTTCAGTTCGTTGGTAGCGGAAAAGTATCCTGCTAGGCTGGATGCGAGCATTTATATTTCGTTGACCGATGTCGATGGACCTAGAAAGCAAGTTCTTCGGCTGGTTCATAGCGATCACTTGGTTGATCAAGCAATTGAACCGGTTTTCGAACTCGAAGTTGATTTTCCATCGTGTGATAATCCGGTGGCGGTGCTTGAAAGTGTGATCCAAATTAATGTTGATTTGCCAAAACCTGGACTTTACCATTTCGAGCTTTTTATTGGCGACGACTTAGTGATGTCACGTCGACTACTGGCAGTGACCATGGAACAAATGGAAGAAGGGCGGAAAGATGCCTAGCATAATTGAACAATCAGGTAAGATCGAAGGACCCGCGAAAAATCAAACCCAGAAAACGCAACCGATGACGGCGGTTGCTGCAAGTAAGTCTGTGACATGCAGTATTTCTTTCGAGGTGATCCAATCGCTGGGCTTTCTGACAAACGCCAATAAGCCACGCCGGCCCAAACGCAATCAATACCGGATCAGCGATCACAACCTTCGTAAGTTGGCGGAGAAGCACGTTCCACCACAATCGTGGTATGAAGAAGACTTCGATCCATTCAATTAACTGGATGCTGTTTTGGGCTTACGCAGGGGATCTGTTGTCATCAACATAGTTCAAATGCATGATCCTAACGGGGTGAACCCCAAAGCCAATCGGCCTTTGGTGGTTGTTTCTTCCAATGAAGATATTGGGTGTAACCCTGACACTGTTGTTTGCATTGCGATTTCAAAATCAGGTTCATCTAATTACTCGATAACTTTACCCTGGAATTCAACGGGCAATGTTTCAACTGGCTTACGTTCGCCATCGTTTGCGGTATGTGATTGGCAAGTCAAAGTGCCGATCGGTAACCTAGTCGAAAAGGGCAGGCTGAAAGTGGCGACTCTCTACGCTGTCATGCAAAAAATTCACGAACTTGAAAAGTCTGATGGCTGAGTCACACAACGGTTAACCTACGTTGCTTATGGGATTCGAGGAGAATTGAAGATCAGCAACAAATTGAACACTATGTTATTCCAAGGCACCCCCATCAGGATTATTTGAATCCTGTGACCGCCCATAAATCTTGCCGAAGTAGTGCAAGGGATGGGAACGTCCCGCCAGGGTATTGCTATACTGGACCACTCTTACGCAATTGATTTAGGCCCTCTTCATTAAACGGAAGTTCTGACCTGGCACATGATCACGGGTAAAATTTAAAGCAAAATCGACAAGATCTGGGACTCGTTCTGGACCGGTGGAATCTCCAATCCGCTGGAAGTGATGGAACAGATCACCTACCTACTTTTCATCAAAAGCTTAGACGACCTGCAAACGCTGGCAGAAAACAAAGCCAACCGCACCAACAAACCGATGGAGCGCCGGACGTTCCCGGAAGGCAAGGACGATAGGAAGCGTCCGTACGAAGACCTTCGTTGGTCGCGGTTCAAGCACTTCGAGCCTAAGGAAATGTTCGAAGTCCTGGCCGAGCACGTCTTTCCGTTTCTGCGAACGCTGGGCGGTGATGGTTCGACCTATGCCCACCACATGAAAGACGCCCGGTTCACCATCCCGACGCCGGCGCTGTTGGCCAAAGTCGTTGACTTGATCGACGCGGTGCCGATGGAGGATCGCGATACCAAAGGCGACTTGTACGAGTACATGCTGGGCAAGATCGCCACAGCGGGCCAGAACGGCCAGTTTCGTACGCCTCGGCATATCATCCAGTTGATGGTCGAAATGACGTCCCCGATCCCAAGCGACGTGATCTGCGATCCGGCTTGTGGCACCGCTGGCTTTCTGGTGGCGGCGGGCGAATACATGCGTGAAAAACATCCCGAAGTGCTGCGTGCTGCGAAATTGAAAAAGCACTTTCATGGCGACATGTTCCACGGCTTTGACTTCGACAGCACCATGCTGCGGATCGGCAGCATGAACATGCTGCTGCACGGCGTAGAGAATCCCAGCATCGTCTACCGTGATTCGTTGGCCCAGGAACACGGAGGCGAGGAAGAACGGTACTCGCTGGTGCTGGCTAATCCGCCGTTCGCTGGCTCGCTGGATTACGAAAGCTGTGCCAAGGACTTGTTGCAGATCGTTAAGACGAAGAAGACCGAGTTGCTGTTTCTGGCCTTAATCATTCGCCTGCTGAAGCCGGGCGGACGAGCAGCCGTGATTGTTCCGGATGGTGTGCTGTTTGGTTCGTCGACGGCGCACAAGACGCTGCGGAAGATGATCGTCGAGGATCAGAAGCTGGACGACAAGCGAACGGAGTTGTTACCGCCCCAGAAGCAAGGCCCCGCGCCGACGGTGAAGCTGACCAAGGACGAACACGCCAAGAACAACTTGCAGGACATCGTCGCGAAGTGGCGAGAGTTTCATCAGCCGATGGGCGTTAGCCCCGGTTCCCGCACGCTGAAAACCGGGGCTAACGCCCATCGGAAACCGGGTTTCAGCGATCGGACGGCGGAGAGTTTTTGCGTGCCGAAGTCGGACATCGTCGAGCAAGGTTACGACCTGTCGATCAATCGTTACAAGGAAGTCGACCACCGCGCCCCGTTTGAAATATTCGATCAGTTGCAGAGCATTGAGAAGAAGATTAATGCTGGCATGAAGCAATTGCGAGGGATGCTGAAGTGAATAATCAGCCGCACGGCATTAGCCGCGGTTCCCAGGCATTGAAAACCGGGGCTAACGCCCATCGGCTAATGGGGGTAACTTTACTAGACTATTTTTGTCAGAAAAACAGGTGTCTTTTTCTGACGAGATGAAAGGTAGAAAATGGATGAAAACATAGGAAAACGCCTATTGAAACGCATTGGTGGCGGCGGTCGTGGTTCTGTCTTCATGCCGAACCACTTTTCTGACATTGCCCCCCGGACGGCGATCAACAAGGCATTGTCCCGATTGGCGGCATCTGGCAGCATTCGGCGACTGGCGCGAGGCGTCTACGACTACCCGATCGTGGATCCACTGTTAGGTGAACTGTCGCCGACGATCGAAGCGATTACCAAGGCGTTGGCTCAACGCGACCGCATTCGGCTGCAACCCTCTGGGGCGTACGCGCTCAACTTACTTGGCCTGTCCGAGCAGGTTCCTGCCAAGATCGTGTTCCTGACCGAGGGCGAATCTCGCACGATGAAGATCGGGCCGATGACGATCCAGCTTCGCCGCACGACGCCTCGCAACATGGCGACGGCGGGGTGATTGAGCGGTTTGATCATTCAGGCCTTTCGCTCGCTAGGCAAAGACCATGTGACACAGGCGCATCGACAAACTGAAGGCCAAGATTCCGTTAAAGCAGCGACAGCAACTGCTCAAAGACCTTGCCCTGGCGCCCGCGTGGATGCATCCGATCTTTCACGAATTGGCGGAGCCGCAACCACAAAAAGGCGACTAATTCATTCAAGGCGTTTTTGCCGGATTCGTCGCCGGTGAATTTGGTGACGGAAAAGGAAACCGAAGGTCGCGTTTATTTGTCGACTTACCCGACGATCATGGGCATGATCAACGAAACCAAAGAAGGGCAGAAGCGGTTTAGTGTGGGGCACTTTGATTTGATCGTGATCGACGAAGCTCACCGGAGCGTGTTTCAAAAGTATCGAGCGATCTTTGATTATTTCGATTCGTTGCTGGTCGGACTGACGGCAACGCCCAAGGATGAGGTTGACCGTAACACTTACGGGTTGTTTGATCTGGAAGATGGTGTGCCGACCGACGCTTACGATTTGGATTTGGCGGTTTCGGATGGTTTTCTGGTTCCACCCAGGGCGGTTTTGGTGTTTTTGTTCGGTCGTTGGTGGGGCTGGATCGAAGTGTTGCCAAGACGCTGTTCGGAGAATTCTTGGCGGGGTCGGATTACAATTCGAATCAGATCGAGTTTATCAATTTGATCATCAATCAATTGGTCGAACACGGGATCGTGGATGTGTCATTGCTGTACGAATCGCCATTCACGGACGTCGCCCCACAAGGGCCTGACGCAATCTTCACGGCAAGCCAAATCGACCGCATCCAAAGGCTGCTAGAAGACATCCGAGCCACAGCAATCGCGGCGTAGTCGTTCGGGCAATATGCCGCTATCGAAAGCGTTTTGAAACTTTTCAATAAGAGTTTCAAAACGCTTTTTTCGTGCCTTTTAGTGCTGTTTCCAGGCTGTTTAGTGCGGTTTTTGTGCGGTTTTGGTTTCGGCCAGTTTCGCTTCGATTTCGCCTGGTTTTGAAATTTGTGCAGCACTTATGCAGCGTGCTGTGAAAGCGGGTTCAGCTGCGGCGGCGGCAATATCGGCGTCCGACACCATCGCGTAATGACGTAAGGCGACCGCTGTGCTGTTGTTCAAGACGTTTGTTCGAGAAGAATGGATGTGGCGCACTGGACGAGTGTCCCTCTGATGTTCTGGTTTCTAACCGCGTGTTTCAGTTGCAGGTTCAATCTGGGCCGCTTAGTGCTGTGGTGTTTGGCAATATTCGATCAGTTGCGGAATCGCTCGCCGGCAACCGTCAACGGTTTTGTAAGCCTTACCGTTCAAGTGTAATTCTTCAGTCATCCGCTGCTACAACGCACCATGGAAATAGGAAGCCGGTTTCATTGGGAACCCCTTGGTTTGAGAAGGAAACGTCACGCAAAATAAAAAGTTAACTCCAAATCATTGAACGAAAATCTATCAATCATGCGCGGCACTCGCCACATCCCATTTGGTAACCTTCACCTGGACATGCCTTCCAATTGTTAGCTGGAGAAACGGCGATTCGCAACATTGTTGATATCTTAGTTTTGTCATGAATCAACACCGCATTCGACGCGTTAAGTCTTCAGCATTACGACTGGCCACGTCTTTCCATCGCCTGGTGCCTCGAAGGCGTTTTTCACATTGATCTTCCCAAATTCCACAACACACTCATCGACTGGATTCTCTTCGAAAAGTGGTTTGGTTTGGTGTCCCTATAGCAAGAAAAGCAAGGATTTTTATTCCATGTTAAAATCCTGGCGTAGGGCAATCACACATTTTTTGGGAATCAGTTAACGATGAAAAATGATAACGTTAGCGAACGTGTCAAGAACGCAGTCGAAGTCGTATATGACTGTACAGTCCTATCCAAAGGACTGTTCAATGCGATCGATTTGAACTTATTGCAACTTAGAAGGGATGACTTCCTCCCTTCGATTGAGTCGCGAAATCTGTTTGACGAAATAATGAATAGGCGGGAAAAGCTCATTGGCAGCAAGCCGTCAGAATCTGCATCAAGAGGATGTCGGGACTGGAATGAGCACTGGAACGGATTAGACACTGATGTTCAATTTTGGTTCAAGAAGAAGATTTGGGAGCTTTTTGACTCGGTGAGTGAATAACGAACTGATGCGTCCCCAAAATTCTTAAAATTTGAAAATGGGTTTCCCACTGAGCAAACTTGCTCAGTCGGAAAGTCTCAAGTTTTAGACAACGCTTAGTAGCCGTTGAGGAGACCACCATGAATGAGTTTAGTTTGTTTGGTGAGCTGGAGCAAGTTTCAGATAGCGAAGCTGGTAAGGTATTTCGGGTCTTTATTCGCGGCCATGTTCGCGACTTGATTTGCCGCGTGATGGCCCAAGAGGTTAGCCTGCTTTGCGGCCCGAAACATCTGCCTACCGGCGGTGACAAATTCCGCTCGGGTAGCAGCACCGGGCGGATTCAGATGGACGGCAAACGTGAAGAAATTATTCGCCCTCGCGTCAGGCAGCGAACATCAGGCAGCGAACATCGGATGGTGGCAGCGAAGAAGTGATCCTGCGGAGTTACGAATCGGCCAGTGATCCCAGCGAACTTCATGCTTCGATTCCCGCCGCACTCAAGGCTGGCGTCAGCACTCGCCAAGCCGCAAATGTCGTTGGTGAAACTGACGGGACCTGTCGCTCGAATGTGTCGCGATTGCGGCAGGGAGTGGGGCGTCAGCTTATTGAGTACCAACGCGGTCGTGAATTCGTTTCGCAACACGCGTCGCAAACTGGGGCATGTGACGCGTTTTCGGACCGAGACGGAGCAAGCGTCACGTTGGCTATCGTTCTCGCTATTAGAAGTGGAGAAAGGGTTCCGTCGTATATCCGGCCACCGCGATCTAGGCGCGTTGGTCAAAGCCCTCCAGCGGAAACCTGAACCTGAACCTGAACCTGAACCTGAACCTGAACCTGAACCTGAAGCTGAACCTGAAGCTGAACCTAAGGCCTTGGCTTTGGAGTCGAAGACGGGATAGCCCATCCATCGCGGGCGAAGAATCTTGTAAGTCAATCCAAGAATCATTAACCTACACAATATTCAGAAAACACCAACCTTTTCAACAATTATTCGGACATCCCCTCGTGTTTTCACGAGTCTCTTATCGTTTCTTGCCGGGAGAATAGCGTTTCTCTTCTGAAATAGCTCCCGTGATATCGGTCGCCGGCCAAATCTAGCGAAGCGGTCGTCCTTAGCCACTGTGCCCTGTCACTCTAGTCAGGCTAATTTGTCACTCTAGTCAGGCTAATTCTTCAAGAACCTGCGAAGCCTGGTAAACCTATGCCGATTAAGTGGACTGGTCCTGAAATCCGCAGTAGTTCGGCAAGTGCAATTTCCTGTGTTGTAATACCGGTAACAACCGAAGTAACAAAGGAATGGGCAGCCGAATTAAGCTATTTGGGAGTGACCACACGATGAAAATCCGATTTCAACTTCACTTGCTGAACCTACTTCTTGCGGCAGCCACGTTTTCGCTGGCGATGACCACACCTGGGCAAGCTTACGCAATTCAAGATCGGGGCTCGTTTGGAAACGGAACGATACTCAAGCGTCTTTTTGGCAACGATCGTTCCGATGCCGAGAAAAAGGACAAGAAAAAGGACAATGGTGCGGAAACTCTGGCAAAAGATCTGGCTGAAAAAGAAAAGAAGCTGGCCCAACGAAGCCGAGAAATTTTCGAAGCCACACGGGAGCAAATGCAGCGCGATGCCGAACGAGTCCAGCAAAAGTTGAAGCAATCGTTTGGGGGATCCATCGGCGACAATCCGAACACCGACCCGAGTGGTAGTGCCGCGAAAACGAATCCAACATTAGTCAATGCGTCCAACAGAAACAATGTACCGATTGGTCAAACGGGACCAGGCATATCAAGCGTGCTTGAATCCACTAGACAACGCAATCGACTTGGCAATCCAGACGCCGTTGATGTCCCTCAAAATCCGCTGAGCATCGGACCGAAAAATCAGCCTCGCATCCGCCCTGAAACGACACCAGCAGACGGTTTTAGTCAAACCGACCCTACTTCGCAAACGTTTGGAATTCTTGCCGATCCGAATTACAAGGGCAAAGGAATTCGCGTTCAAAAAGTCACCAAAAATTCGCTTGCTCAGTCAATCGGTATCCAGCCAGGCGATGTGCTTCAAAGCATTGCTGGCTTGGACTTGAATGAGGTAGCGGATATCGACGGCATCTCGCGAGTGCTGCAAGCGGACGATCAATTCGAAATCTACTTCACCCGAAATGGAAGTTCGGCTTCCAAAATGATGACATTCAACGGCCCTGTGGCGTCAACCTCAGCATCAACCGCTAAAGATGATGCTGCGATCGTCGACTTCCCGACTACACCGGAAATTCAACGTTCCTGGGCAGGCACGTCGAACAACGCTCAAACCATTGGAGATAACAAAAGTCGCGTGACCGTCAGTAATGTCTCGACTGCCAATGCCGCACCAGCGGAACAAAGAGTTCAACAGCTAGAACAATCGCTACGCGCACAGCAGGAAATCATTCGGCGACTGGAGCGGGAAATCGATCAGCTTAAATCGAAGGCAGACAACCGCCAGGAAATGACCCCACCCAATCCGAACCTTCAGGCACCGCTGCCTGAATTGGAATTAGATCTAACACCACCGAAATAAGGTCGACCGGAACAAGCTCAGCCCAACTTCGAGATTGGCGTAAAGCGACGGCTGTTCCGCTCACCCGCCCAGCGTTACACGCAAACATTCGCCGGCAACCTTCCCAAAAGACCGTTGCAGGTACGCAATCAAGAGTGGCATCTCCTGGGTTGGCCAACCTTGGCCTATTCGGGAACGATACCCCGCTTGACCAGCAACGCTTTGATTTTTCCAACCGTGGTCGCCAAATCAGTCTTCGCCGTGTCGATCACTAGGTCAGCATTGGTTGGCACTTCATAAGCCAATTCCGGACGCTCGTGATCGTAATTGCCTTCTTGATCACGCGTGCGACAAGTTTCGTCGTCGGCTGACAAATGCACCACCAAGAATCGTTCGGTTCCTATCAACTGGGCTGCCTTCTGACGAATCGCCTCACTAGGGGCAACCATCGCGGCGATACAAACCAAACCAGCTTCATTGAACAGCTTCGCCACTTCCGAAACCCGTCGAAGATTCTCGGATCGATCTTCGACACTAAACCCTAGATCTCGGCTAATGCCAGCTCGCATTTGCTGACCGTCTAAGAATGAAACGGCGCGCCCTGATTCGAACAGCATTTTCTCCAAAGCGAAGCCCGTCGAAGTCTTTCCTGCCCCTGGCCGACCGGTAATCAAAACGGTTACCGCCTTCTGACCAAAACGAGCCTCCCGTTGATCGGAAGTCAATTCACCCACCTCGACTTGAAGTGTCTCGGTCGCCGCATCATCCCAATGGTCGCGACGATCCTCTCCGGTTTTGCGCGGGTGAATCATGCCTGCGGCAACCGTCGTGTTGGAAATGCGATCCACCACAATGAACGAACCGGTCCCACGATTTCTTCGATAATCATCAAAGGCGATCGCTTCGGTTAATTGAAGCGTGCAACGGCCAATCTCGTTCAACTGCAGGGTCGGAGCATCCTGACGTTGCATACTATTGACATCCACCCGATACTTCAAAGTCTGAATCTGCCCCGTCGTCGTCTTGGTCGAATGCTTGATCAAATAATTCTTACCCGGAACCATTGCTTGTTCGGACATCCAGACAATCATGGCATCAAATCGTTGCTCTAAATTGGGTGAATTCCCTGGTCGAATAATCATGTCACCGCGGCTAACATCCACTTCGTCTGTCAAGGTCAACGTGACTGACAACGGAGTGCTGGCTTCTTCCAACGGGCCATCAAACGTAACGATTTCTTTCACATGACTTGTCTTGCGACTAGGCAAAACCATAATTTCATCGCCCTTGCGAATGACACCCGAAGCGACGGTTCCACAGAAGCCTCGGAAGTCCAAGTTCGGACGATTGACCAACTGGACCGGAAAGCGAAAATCTTCGTAATTTCGATCCGAACCAATGTAAACGTTCTCCAAAAATTCCATCAGAGTGGGCCCGGTGTACCAATCTGTTGATTTACTTCGATCTACCAAATTGTCGCCCTTGAGTGCAGAAATCGGTATAAAATGCACATCGGGAATATCCAACCGCGTGGCAAATTCGCGATACTGTTCTCGAATATCGTCAAACACGGTCTCGCTAAATCCCATCAAGTCCATCTTATTGATGGCGACCAAAACATGCTTGATACCCAAGAGCGAAACGATAAAACTGTGCCGGCGAGTCTGTTCCATGACTCCATGCCGCGAGTCAATCAAGATGATCGCCAAATCGGCTGTCGAGGCGCCTGTGGCCATATTCCTGGTGTATTGAACGTGTCCAGGGGTGTCTGCAATGATGAACTTACGCTTGGCCGTCGAGAAATAGCGATAGGCAACATCGATCGTGATACCTTGTTCGCGTTCGGCCTTTAATCCATCGGTCAACAAGGCAGGATCGAATGCGCCACCAGTTGTGCCGTGGGTTATCGAATCCTTCTGAATTTTTGCCAACTGATCTTCATAAATCATCTTCGAATCATAAAGCAAACGCCCAATCAGCGTACTCTTGCCGTCATCGACACTTCCACAGGTGATAAACCGTAACAATTCCTTCTGCTCGTGCTGATCCAAGTAGGCTTCGATGTCGGATGCGATCAAGTCGGAATGATGAGACATGGGGCAGTTCTTTATGCTTCAGGCAATTGAATAAGAAATCGTAAAACCATGAACGACTAACAAGCTAGGCGATAAATTTAGAAGTAACCTTCCTTCTTCTTATCTTCCATGCCGCCTTCGTCATCGTTATCAATCACGCGACCTTGCCGTTCGGAAGTCTTCGTCAAAAGCATCTCTTGAATGATTTCCGGTAACGTTGTAGCCATTGATTCAACAGCTCCGGTCAACGGGTAGCAGCCCAAAGTTCGGAAACGAACCATTTTCTCTTGCGGAACCTCACCAGGCAACAACTTCATTCGCTCGTCTTCGACTTTGATCAACACCCCATCCCGTTCAACAACAGGACGTTTCGCCGCGAAATAGAGGGAAACGATTGGAATGCTCTCCAAGTGAATGTACTGCCAAACATCCAATTCTGTCCAATTGGACATCGGGAAAACTCGGATGCTTTCACCTTTGTTGACTCGAGCGTTGTAGAGATTCCACAATTCGGGACGCTGATTCTTGGGATCCCAACGATGGAATTCATCTCGAAAGGAGAAGACTCGCTCTTTGGCCCGTGATTTCTCTTCGTCTCGTCGGGCGCCACCAAAAGCAGCATCAAATTGATGCTTGTCCAATGCTTGTTTCAAGCCCTCCGTTTTCATCAGGTTAGTGTGCTTACCACTGTACTTAAACGGGTCGATCTTCTCCTTCAAACCCTCTTCGTTGATGTGAACAATCAAGTCCAAACCCAGTTCTTTTTGGACATAATTGTGACGAAATTCATACATTTCCTTGAATTTCCAGGTGGTGTCCACGTGCAACAAAGGGAACGGAAGTTTGGCAGGATAAAATGCCTTCATCGCCAGATGCAACATTACCGCCGAATCTTTGCCAATGGAGTAAAGCATGACCGGATTCTTGAATTCAGCCGCAACCTCGCGAATGATGTGAATGCTTTCGGCTTCCAGCTGCTTTAGGTGGGTCAAGCGAAGTGACATATCGTTCTCAAACATCCATTAGAGATTGAACAAGAGCATACAGAACAAGGGCACACAATACGCCAAAATCAGGCGAATAACCGTCACGGCGGTCGGAAAACTACCCTGTGAAGACAGAACTAGTATAACCAGGGCACGAACGCCTTCTAGCCCTGACTTGTTAGCAATTCAGTCCGTAAAGCATCAATTCGACGGCAAAATCATAATATTCATGTCCAGGTTACTTGAGACCTACCACGCATTTTCACCTATTGATCGCGATCGACCGCTGATCTTCCAGGGCTAACGGTCAAGCAATTCAAACGCCTGCAAGACTTTCTCTTGATGCTGGCTTCCGAACACTAAAACCATCAATCGCGACACGATCTCTCGTTCATCCCGAGTCAAAAAGGCTTCACCGCCGCCAAACTGCGCAATTAGCTGAAAGGATTCCAAGCATTTCGAACTTCGACAAGTCACCGTCGAAACGACTCCGCCTTGCGACTTGCGAAATTCAGCGGCCAAACTTAGACATTCTTGTAGTTTGGCTGCATGAGGCGGCGCATCGCCAAAAACTAAGATTACTTTGCGTGCCGTTGGGTTGAAATAATTCTCGTGAATTGCCCATTGCAGACCGCGTTCCACCGCTTCTGGGTCATCTTCGCCACCTCCGGCGGAAATGTCGTTCAAGAAGAGTTGAATTTGGTCTAAATTTCGTGTTAGTGGTAGGCCTTTGACCACGTACAAATCTGTTTGGTCGCGATAGGTACAAATGCTAATTCGGGTCTGAGGAATCATCTCCATCAGCGTTCTTCCGATGCGACGAATCCGGTTCTTAACTTGTTCGATTTCACCGGCCATACTTCCGGTGCTGTCAAATGTAATGACAACATCTAAACCGTCACGTTTCAAGCGGCTTAGCAACGCTCCGAAATCTTCGCTAAGATCAGCCTCCAATGACTCGGCGCCGGAGATCAACGCCGACAAATCACTATTATCAAACGATTGAAGGTTCGTTTCCGATGCCGCCTGGGTGCGACTTAAGGCCGCCAAATCAACCTGATTCAAAGCGTTCTGAAGCTGCTGCATAGGAATTTCAGCCATCGATGCGGCTGGGCTAGGATCCCACTGCTTCTTTTCGTTGACCTGAGTAGCCCTGGGAGTTGGCCTGCCTATTTTCACTCGGACGCTGCTGCTTGTGAACCTATCGCCTTGACTGCCCCAAGAGGTGATTGCAAGCACAATAAATAAGACCATATGCAATAAGATTGCCATGCCGATCGCAAACAAGTAATGCCAAGACGATGACGCGTGTAGCGATTGAGTATCAACCGCAGCGACGGGCGTTTCTGCTTTGGGAAGATAAATAATTTCCTGGCAATGCGGACAACGACCTTGTCCACCCAATTGCTCGGCGGAAATAGAAAACAGCTTGCCACAGTAAACACAGTTTAACTTCATCTGCCGCTCGATGAATAAAAATAGGGCAGGGCGTCGCGACGAAATTCGCACCCAAAACGGAAGACAAGACCAAGCAGCCAGCACCGAAGGTGAACAGTCCCAAAGGTGAACAGTCCCAAAGGTGTCCCGGCAGTGCATTCTAACACAAGCCAACAAACTTGGTCAGCAAGGCGAGACCAAAAGTCGACCAGACAAACTGGCTGTCACGCACTTCGCATGAGATTGCAATCATCGTCCAAATTAAATTCTGGTCAGCCTTAGAATCATAAGCTAACGCAATGGGGTAGCATCGGTCACAGACGCAACCACGCCGCTACTGCGTCCTTCTTCATTGGAAAATTCCGCCCAAACAGGCATGTGATCCGAAACTTCCAAGGCCTGAGCAAGTCCCAAGTTGTAGTGCCGCATGAAATCGAACGTACCGCTGCGTCCAGTAAATTCGATTGTCGCCGTCGGATTGATCATCAGGTTGTCATACTGTTCGCTGGAACGAGTATTCGTGGTGGTGGAACGGACCAACCAAGTCAACCCGGTACCCACCAGTGCGGGTGTGAAATCATTGTCCGATGCGTTGAAGTCGCCCAGCAGAATGACATCGTCTTCGTAGCGTCCATCATTCTTCACGGCTCGAACAATATCGGCCAAATACCGTAACTCCTCTTGAACTAGATCAGGGTCAATATGCAAGTCAACCAATGCAAAGGTAAAGCCTCGTTTGGCATCCACACCGTTGGCTCGGAACCAACCAACGAAGGGTTCGCGGTGCAGCAAATCATCCGGGTCCGCAACCACGTACGGCGCACCTAGCGGTTGAACCCGTCGGGTATCGTAGATATAGGCGTATTGTTCTTTGATGTGCGTCCGCCCAATCCTGGGGCTGGTCATGATCGCATAGTGGCCATCCCCCTGATTGACGGTATCAATCAACGAGGCAATCGCATTGGTGTCTTGAGTACGAATCTCTTGTAAAGCCACTAGATCAAACTGCTGAATAATCTGAGCATACAACTTCAACACATGAGGGCGTTTGGCTTTGGCTGGACCAAAATTGTGCAGGTTGAACGATGCAATTCGGATCGTGCCATCTGGACGCGCACTTGGCACTGTGGTCCACCCCACAGGATCAACCTTCTGCCACTGATCAAGCTGTTTCTTTGCCAATGCGACCACGTCCGCAACATTCTTAATTTCTTTACGGTGCAGCAGCAACCACGAACCCAAAAGGATTACCGATAACAAAGCAGCGAATTTTAGAAAACGATTCACGATGTCCGACCCAATTTCGAAGAGAGTAATACCTCATCGATTTAGATCGGGTTCACTTCAGCTTGAACTTGCACCGGAGTCCGGTCATAACGCTGGTGTGGCCTTGTCCCCAGCCACACAATGATCGAAACACCACTGGTGCCGATTACGAAAACTTTGCGGGCATCGCAGGCCAGCCTATTTCCGAACAACCAACCGGTACTTGGAGCCCAGCAGCAGGGCGGTTACGACTTCCGAGTCGTTTCTAATTGCACCAAAGATTCAGGCGTTTGAGACGGGGCAGTTCCCGTTTGATTGCCCGTAGGATCTTGCCAAGATTCGGGCTTAAAGTGCTTGCCATAGACACCGTAATCATGGAATGCGAAACGTTTCGCCCAACGATACGCCCAGCTTTTCTCGGCAATGGGTTCCACCTCAGGAGCATATTGGGATCGCCTAGGTGTTGAGCGTTGCACTTCATCCAAAGCGGTTTTGCGTGCGGTCCCATCCTCTGCACCATGCCGAGCCACCAGGGCCTCGATCAAGTCCGGACGCTCCAATGCAATGCAGCCTCGAGTGCTGCCTGCGGCGGTTTCGCGAAAATCTCGCAGGAAGGCACTCTCGTTAAACTTATCTTTCAACGGACGATCATCATGGATCGTCTCCTTCTGAAATTGAATAATCGGGCAAGGTTCGATGCCGCCCCAAGGATTGATGTGGTGAGTGAATCCGGTGGCCGCAGGGCACAACGCTTTCCCGTCGGCATCATAATAAGCGTCAATAATAATGATGGGCTTCTTGCACCGCATGTCCACGACAAATTGTCTAGCCTGACGCTGCTGATCCGCAGTCAGGCACAGTTCTTCGGTCGCATCAGGACCAACGGGTCGGTAGATATGAAACCAAGTGTACAAGACACCCATCTTGATCAAATTGTCGATCCAAGACTCTTGCAACAATTCCTCGTAGTTGGATTGGCACAGACTGGTGCAAACCCCAGTCATAACTTTATTGTTCAAACAATTTTTGATTCCCGCCATTGTCTTAGAATAAACACCCGTCTTGCCTCGTCGCTGATCGCTGACAACTTCCGTTCCTTCAACGCTGATCAACACGGTCACGTTCCCACACTTACGAAGACGTTTTGCTACTTCGTCAGTGATAAAGTGACCATTGGAAAACACTTGGAAATAAGCATCAGGGTGGGCTTCTAGGACATCGAACAACCCCTTGTGCATGAACGGTTCGCCACCCAACAATCCAAAGAAAGCATTACCCATGTCTTTGGCTTCGGTGATCATCTTGTTCAAGGCCGGGACGTCAATCGTTTGTTGCTTTGCGGCGACGTCTACCCAGCATCCTTGGCAACGAAGATTGCAACTGTTGATAATCGAAATGTAGAGATAAGGTGGGAAAAATTCACCGCGTTTCAGGCGACGGCGATGCGCCATAATACTTCGCATCCCTTTGAAGCCCATGTTCCAAGACAACTTCCAAAGAAGTCGCTTGTCGGTCTCCATTAGCATACGTTTGACAAGTCCCAGATGCATCGCTCTCACCGCCTAATTCTTAGTTCATTCCAATCGATCGCCTTGCGGCCTCGACTGCTTATTCTAACCGTAACTCAAGTCTACATCATGTCCATTGGATCAATATCTGTGATCCATTGAATTTCGTCCGGGAAATCCACATCCTTAGTCGCACTGCCGATAATCGCACCTAAATCAGAGTCGCGACTGGCGGCTACCAGCATGTGGAAGCGATAAAATCCCCGCAACCGCGTCACAGGTGCCGGCGCCGGACCAATCAGCAGCAAGTGGTTGCCAGCGTCCAAGTTTTCTGTTTCCGAAAATGCCTGGATCATCTTGGCCAGTGTTTCAATGGCGTTTTCAGCCAACTCTTCCCGTTCGCTTCTGACCACAATTCTGGCCATTTTGCGAAAAGGGGGGTAACCCAACGACCGCCGGACAACCAATTCATCTGCCGCAAATTGCAAGTAATCGTGGTGCGACGCTGCGACAATCGCAGGATCTTCTGGATTGTACGTCTGCACAATCACTCGGCCCCCTTTGGGCCCCCGTCCCGTACGACCGGCCACCTGGGTTACCAAGCCAAAAACACGTTCGCGAGCACGAAAATCAGGCATGTGCAGCCCAGTATCCGCGTTAATCACGCCCACCAGGGTGACATTAGGAAAGTCCAATCCCTTGGCAATCATCTGCGTTCCCAGCAAAATCTTAACACTTCCCTGCCGAAATTCATTCAATGCCTGCTCGTGCGAACCAGGCTTTCGCATCGTGTCAGTGTCCATTCGTAACAACGGAGCATCTGGAAATCGACGACGAACTTCGGCTTCTAGCTTCTGGGTTCCCAAACCGGACAACTTGATGCCAACAAAGTGGCAATTGGGGCAAACGTTGGGAACCGGAATTTCGAAATCGCAAAAATGACAAATTGCGATCTCCGAATCTCGATGGTGCGTTAGCGCTAAATCGCAATCTTTACATTGAACCACGTCGCCGCAACTGGGACACTGAATGCAGGTCGAAAACCCGCGACGATTGAGTAGCAGAATCACCTGCCCATCATCTTTCAATGTCACATCAATCGCGTTGTGCAACGGACGACTGATCGAACTGTGTCCAGTACCAGGCGATGTAGCAGTCCTCATGTCGACCACTGAAACGGTCGGCAAGGGACGATCTTCAACTCGATCAGGCATCGACAACAGATCGAAACGCCCCTCTTTGGCAGTCTGCCAAACTTCGATCGATGGCGTCGCCGAGCCCAAAATGAGCGGTACGCTTGCCATCTTGGCTCGAAACACTGCGACTTCTCGCGCATGATAACGTGGAGCCTTATCTTGTTTGAACGATCCATCATGCTCTTCGTCAATGATGACCAACCCTAATTGTTGAACGGGTGCAAAAATTGCACTTCTCGTTCCAATGACAACATCCACCTTACCAGCCGCGATTTGCTGCCAATACCAGTGGCGCTGCGGGCCAGTTAGTTGACTATGCAACAGCGCCACTCGATCAAATCGACGTCGAAAACGCTGACGAGTCTGCGGAGTTAAACTAATTTCCGGCACCAGCACAATCGCTTGGCGACCACTGGCGATGACCTTTTCAATCGCTTGCAAATAGACTTCCGTTTTACCGCTGCCGGTAACACCATGCAACAAGAATGTCCGATGCTCTTTCCGCTCCATCAAATCGACAACCGAATCCAAACAACGCGATTGTCTGGCATTCAAAACTAACGGTTTCTCGCGATCTTCATGAGCAACCGCAAACTCTTGAGCATGCGCACGATGAACTTCCCAGTGCAGTAAGCCACGTTTCTTCAGTGAATTGATCGGGCTTAGTGTACAGCCTAATTCCTTTGTAATTTGTTGTGAGGTCAAAGGCACTGAAAATCGATTCAAGTATTCCATCACTGCTTGCTGTTGATTCGTCAGTTTTTGTTCGCTCCAAGAGCCTCGAAAATCAGGATTAATGTTGAAATAAGTAAATTCACGAGTCCCCGAACCACTACGCACCCCCGACGGAACAATGGTATCGATAACTTGTCCTAACGGAGTCACATAGTAATCACTGATCCATTTCGCCAATTTCAAGAGAGATGGCGATACCAACGCCTGCGAATCCAGCACCGTTTCAATGGCCTTCAAGCGTTCGCGAGTGGTTTCTAATCGGCCCGAGCGACCACTAATTAGGTCGATGCACCATGCAATCATCTTACGACCGCCTCGGCCTAACGGCACCGTCACCCGAGCACCAACTTGGATGGCCGACCGCATCGATTCTGGAACCAAATAGTCATAAGGCCCGAAGGGTGGGTCGGCAAACACAACCCTGGCTGCCAAGAAGTCATCCATCGAATCCAGCACCCAAGGATCCGGTTCGGTGGAGAAAAGCGACTGTTGGCGAGGATCGTTCATAAAATCCGAAATGCGTTTTTCAAGTCGCTAGGCGAGAAGGAGAGCCCCTCGTGTTCAGGGCCGGAAATCAACAAAATTCACTCTACATTATGCGTAAAACCAATCAATCGGTGTTAGGCACCCTGTGTTCGAGCACCGCGTGTGAGGGCGTGTTAGGCACCAAACCCCAGGTGCATTTCCTTCCCGGCAAGTTCACCTTCGCACGATGCCTGCGTCCTAAACCGATCATCCACCAAAGGATCAATCCCAGCCCAACATCCCAGCCCAACATCCCAGCCCAACATCCCAGCCCAACATCCCAGCCCTAGATCGCGAAAAACACAGGCCAACCGTGGCAGAGCCTGCTGGCACTTGGCCGGTCCCATTGGACAGTGCCGGCAGCATGTTACCATAGACTTCTGGTCAGGCGAAGTAAAAGCCGATAGACGCTGCCGCAAAGACCCGCTGCCCATAATTAGCCGCTACCCCAATGAGTGCGTTGGCTACTTGTGAGCGTGCGCGACCATTGACCTGGTCAGGCGAGCACCACCGGCTGAACTAAGTTGCACTGCTTACTTAAGCACTGCTTACTTAAGCACTGTTTCACTGTTTCACTGTTTCACTGTTTCACTGTTTCACTGTTTCACTGTTTCACTGTTTCACTGTTTCAACGGCGTCTTGCTAAGCCCATTCACTTGGGGCCAAATTGGCCGTCACTTCCCACATTTCGTCAAGCAGATCATTCTTTAGATTCCGCACTTACATAATGCGGTTGGGACCCTACAGGTTATGAATATTGGTGTTTTCGGCGGTTCATTCGATCCCATTCATTATGGTCATCTGCTACTGGCTCAACAGTGCTTGGACCTAGCCAAATTAGATAAAATCTTGTTCGTGCCAGCGGCCAAATCGCCGCTGAAGGCGACTTCACCCATCGCTGATAACAAGGCACGCTTGGAAATGCTGCAACTAGCAATTGCGGATCACCCCAACTTTGAAATTTCCAATCTCGAAATGGAACGTGGCGGCACTAGCTACACCGTTGATACGCTTCGTCAACTAAAAGAACTTCGCCCTGCAGATTCACTTTACCTTTTGATTGGGCTGGATTCCCTGGCTGACCTGGGTAAATGGCGCGAGCCTGAAGAAATCGTAAAATTAGCGGAACTGATGATTGTCGACCGAAATACTTCTTCAGAATTTCGCGATCGATCCTTCGATTGGAAAATCCTAGCACCGTTGGTTGAGCAGCAGCGAATCGATTCCTGGCAAGAGTCCTTGCTGGCAACCCAACGATTCGATTTCAGCAGCACCGACCTTCGCAACAGAATCGCCGAAGGGAAGAACATTCGCTACCGAACCTCGCGGGCAGTTGAAAAATATATTGAAACACAAAACCTGTACAAAAAGGTCACCGCCTAATCTTTCACCCACAACCGAAGCTGGAAATTATTCCTGTAAAGTCGCCGGTAAAAGCATCGTCTGAACCTCGTAAGTCTAAGGGCCACCCAATGAAGTACATTGATTTCGTTCCCAAACAACTCAAGGCACCAGGCCTGGTTAGCCAAGGTGTGTACGAATCTTTTGATGAAGCGGTGGCCGCTGCCAATGCCTGGCTTAACGCCAATCCGGTACAGCTGATTAATTTCGAAACCGTTGTATTGCCAAACATCTGGAATCGTTGGGAAGAAGGTTCGATTGACGCCAGTATTTCTACCAGCGGAGATTCACCCAGCCGATGGCATCAATTTCTAAGATGCTGGTACCAAGATCTGCCATCTGCTTAGATGCAATCGATAAGGCGACGATTACTCTGCGATCCAGTCGCCCAAAGTTTACTCATTTCAGAGCGCTGCCCGCGGACCAATATCGACAACACTAGGCGCGATTCAACCACTGGTTGATCCCAGCGGAATCTAGACCCTTCCAATCTTCACTGACCAGCAGGCCTAAAGCCTGCTCTAGATTTTCTAATTGATCATTGATGTCCAGCGCCAGATCCACAAAAAGATGCGGCTGCTGCTTCAGCTGACATAGCCCTCCGCCAGAACCATGCAAGTACTCGAAGCGGACAAAAACCCCTACACTCTCCACTAATTCAATTCCCTGGGCAAACCGGTCAACCGTCGCTTGACTCATCCTTGAGTGTCCTTTGATAAATTCACAGAAAAAACTACAAATTCGAATCACGTTCCGCAGTCGTTGAAACTTCGACAGCATAGTTTCAGGCTGGCATCGCTTTGACCACTCGACCTAAACTGCCAGCATACGATTTTCGGCGAATTCTTCACCGTCAACACGCCATAGTTACCCCGTACAACCCACCTTAACTTCGTGCCAGCGAAGTGCGATTATAAGACTTTGCGTTGGAGAATCCCAGGCGGATTCGACGATATCCCAAGTAGAAACTTCGCCTTCGAAACTAACCGACCTGTAAGTCGTAGAATGTTGACGCGCGATTTTAACGGCAAACTGATTCCGCTTCCTCCCCCTCCAACTCGCGAAAAAAAATGCCGCACCCCGACGAATTGCAACAAGAGATCGTTCGCCTGCAAAACCAAGTTGCTCAGCTTCGAAACAAAGCTGCCCTAGGCGAATTGTTGGGGACGACTACGCATGAATTTAACAATATTCTGATGACCGTCATCAACTATGCGAAAATGGGGATCCGGCACAAAGATGAACCCACTCGCGACAAGGCGCTGGAAAAGATTTTGGCTGCTGGCGAACGAGCCGCCACTATCACGCGGAACGTTTTAGGCATGGCGAAGAATCGCAGCGTGGATTTCGGGGCCACTGATTTGGCGCAGTTGATCGAGCAAACAATGCTGCTGCTGCAAAGGGAAATGCAACAGTATCGGATCACCGTGGAAGTTGATCCGGGGCAAGACATCCCCAATGTTCGTGCGATTGGCAATCAAATTCAACAGGTATTGATGAACTTCTTGATCAACGCCCGCCAAGCAATGAAGAGCGGCGGTAGAATCTTGATTCGCCTGCAACACGATCAGGAAAAGCAGGCAGTGGCGCTTTCGGTTCGTGACTTCGGTGAAGGAATTCCAGAGGCAACCTTGCCGAAGATTTTCGACTCTTACTTTACGACGAAATCTGGCCCTGATGAATCGGGGAAAGGCGGCACCGGTCTGGGCTTGGCTGCCTGCAAAGAAGTTATCGAACAGCATGGTGGGCGCATTCGAGTGGACAGCACCGTGGGCAAAGGGACGATGTTTACGATCATGCTACCGGTTTTCACCGATGCCAACAGCCATCAACCATCAGCGGATGGTTCAAACCAAACCACTCCTCAATCGATCGCGGGCTAGTATCGCGAAATTCTATCTCTCCGCAGATAGGTCCTGATTAGGTTAGACGGCGAACGAATTTACATCCAACCAACCATCGACCATCATCGAACTGTCGAGTGTTACAGACTTTAGCCACCAAAAACTTAAAGGGGGCTTGCCCCATAGCCAAAGTGATAAAGTTGTAATTTGGGTTTGAATTGCTGAAGTAGGAAACTCCACTAACGCTCAAGTCGTAGCATTCGCATCTCTGAAATTTCTCGACGTCCACATCCCCAAGTTGGTCATCGCACGGGGCAAGCAACTGGGTTTTGGGGAACGGCTGCCGCCCGTTATTACGGCGTTCCAACTTCTGCTCGCGCCCCTCTTCGGCCAAGAGTGAATGCATCAGATCGAAGATTGCTGCGTCGTTCCCTTGCAATGGCATTGAAATCACCTTGGTCCCAATAAATCTCAAATTGAAGGCCGCTCAAATGAACCCTTACCCTTGGCTTGAACGGCAATTCCGCATCTGACTACTTCTGCGGGCTGAACAAAAACCTTCTTGAAGGTAGGTCACCACCAAAAAAAACGCAGCCGCAACCACGAAGTTCAGTTGTTTGCAACGATGGCATGCTCAACTTTTACAGTTGTTCTGATTATTCTGCTGCCAAGCAAAGACTCATGAACCGTAGACTGGCCCAAAACATCGGCAATTGGACCTTCTGATGGCGATACTCGCACTTACCGGGGCCCCCCAAGCAGGCGACACCTAAGGCTAACTCCACACAAGCTAAAATGGCCTAAGCTAACATGGCCTAAGCTAACATGGCCTAAGCTAACATGCCGCAAACCAGAGGAATGCCCGGGGAATCGACCGCAACCTCCAAGGGATTGGGTCTTCAAATCACTGCGAAACAAAAATACGTGAAAAGAAGTTCACTTAAAGAAACCAGGTGGCACAACAATAAGAAACCAGGTGGCACAACAATAAGAAACCAGGTGGCACAACAATAAGAAACCAGGTGGCACAACAATCGCCTGTAAGAAGCGACGCCGACGGGATTCGAACCCGCAACCTCTGGATCGACAGTCCAGTGCTCTAACCAATTGAGCTACGGCGCCATGATTTCTTCATCTGAATCGCAGTGGCCAAGTCATGCCCTGCGACGCTACCAAATCTAATCGTTCAATTCCTGAAGTGAAATCCTTCGTACCACCAAGCGATCTTTTCAAGATTGAGTTCCAGATTATAAGCAAGACTGCACAAGTGGCAAGGGTGCTGATTTGCATTTTCTTCTTTCGGACGAAATCACCCCGAAAGTTTAAGGGCTTTCCCTTTTTTTCGGCCAACGAAATCCAAAAGCAGAAGCTTCCCACCCGTCAGAATGCTGCCTTGGCCCTATCCATTGTCAAAAATCCACCTTTCCCATTCTTCCGATCGTGCTCGCTACAACTTCCTTTACCTCTAAGAGCCTGAAGCGAACATGCGTTTCAAGCTGTTGACTTATAGCGTTCCCACTTTCGACTCCCGGTTCCTCGCGGTATTGCCCCAATCTCGTTGCTCCCAATATTGCTGCTCAAGGCCCGCAGGCGTTTTCAGTTAAGTTGACAACCCAATCAATAAAGTTGTTCACTGGGTTCAAAACCCATTTCCCGGACGATCGACAGATCCAATTCTGCCTCCACGCTCATACGCTTGACTTGGTAAAGTAGGGATCTGTGGTAAAAATACATCGCTTTACTACGGGCGATACTCTGCTGGCGAAGGTTGATCTCACGCGTGTCCACCAATTGAGGAACGTTGGACAGCTGCACGACGCTTGAAAGCGCATCCACCAGTCGAGAAACCTGCACCATTGCATTCAGATCCTCCTCTGCCTGACGCCATCTGCGTAACTTTGTCGCTAATACACCTCGAGTATCAATGACGCCGCCATAATTCAGCAGATACCCGCAAACGGTTTGCGGCGACAAATCTTCAGTCCTTCTGGCGAACATAACACCGGTGGCCTTGGCCATGGATTGGTACTTAGTTCGCCCCGGTTCATCATCCAAATCGCGACAAATTTCATATGCCTGCTCGCACAACAAGGCCAGCATATAACGCTTCTGCCCCAACAACTTTCGTTCTTCTCTCAACCACAACGGTTCATCTTCTGGCCAATCCCGACTTGACATCCATCGAGTAATTTTCACTTTCAACTCTTGTTCCCGCTGTTCCAATGCATTCGCCGAACGACTACGACTGCGTTCCACAATCGCGAGTGCTTCTGCAGGACGCCCGACCAGCCTCAGTGCCTCGGAACGATAAACAACGAATTCGTCTTCAATGTCATGGTTGACTAACACGTCGTTGATCTGACGATAACGCACCTCCATATCCGCATTAGCTAGGTATGAGAAATAGGCCAAATTATTAATCCGCATGATCTGGCGTTCACGCAGTTGATTTGAAGGCTGGTCGGCATCCGCTGGCTGATCGTTGCGTTGCTTGACATTCAACTCCAACTCTTCCACCAAGCTCTGGTAAGCTTCCTTGTGCATTCCCAGTTCATGAAAAACACTCGCCTTGGTTGCCAGCCAAGCGACCGTCAGCGGCGCTTCGTTTTGGTAGTCTTCCAATTTCTGCAAACACGCTTCACGCAGCCCTTGCTTAGCCAATACTTCCAATAATTCCGCTTTTGCTGTGAAATCTTCGGGTTGCTGTTGAATGATGGATTCAAGTATCGATTTGGCTTGGTCAAGATTTTCACCCAAGACCGCCTCTTGAGCCGCAGCCAAACGCCATCGATACCATTCGCCCTGGTATCCAAAGTAAACCGTCGGAACCGTTAGCAAACCAACGATCAGAACGATTGGAATCACTCGAGTCCACAAAATATTCACAATGCGATTCCCCTGAGGTCATTTAAACTATTAATCATTGAACTACAGAAATGACGTTAACTCGATTCTAGATTCTTTAATGCGTCTAACAACGTCGTTCGGATGAATTCCAACTTTACCGAGTCAAAAATTTTCATTCCTTCGCTATCGGCAATATAAAAAACATCCACGACCTGATCCATGTGAGATGCGATCTTGGCAAAACGAATATCTAATTCCAACTGATACAACTTCTTGGCCAATGTGTACAGCAAGCCAGGCTTATCGTAGGCAAAAACATCGATCACTGTAGCGTGGTCCGCCGTTTCGTTGTCGATAATGACTCGGGTTTGTTCACTGTAGAATTCGTCAGCCTTCTTTTGTGCATCCCAAGTGCGGCGAGGTTGCGTTAGGTCATCGGTCGGTTGGCTTAGCACTTCCCGAACAGTCGAATCGATCTCAATGCAACGACCCTCCAAAGCCAACCCGCTAAAATCCCGATCGTGAAGCAAAAACGAGTACCAAACACGATCGTTGGGCAATAATTCGATTCGTCCAGACAAAACCTCTAGACCGTTGCGAATGAAGGCACCCACCAAGCGATAAAACACACCCGAAACACGTTGCTGCAACTTGCCAATGGTCACCTCCAACGCCTTGGGGTTTTTGACCGGCCGAACATGTACGAAAACTTCACCGGGACTTAATTCTGCAACCTGTAATAAATGATCCACCATTGTCGCCGAATCCAATTCCCGAAAGTTTCCAGCGGCAATTTTCATCACACTCGCTGCCATCCATTTTTTCCATTTTTCGGGTGTTCGCTGAACGAGACTCAGCCTCGCCTGACTTAATCGTTCAACGAACTCATTTCCCTGCGCTCCGTCACCTAAGAAAGCATCGGTACGGAGGTACAATTCCGTCACTAAACTACGACGCCATTCATTAAAACTGCCGGGCGAAACCGCCGCCATATCCGCACAGGTCAGCGTAAAAAGCATACGCAACATTTCGATCGACCCAACCTCGATCGCAAATTTCTCAATCACTTGTGGATCGGTGATATCACGCCGAAAGGCTAATGTCGACATCAGTAAATGATGCCGAACCAAAAAACAGATCGTCTCTGATTCAGCATCACTAAGTCCCAAACGATCAGCCGTTTGTTCGGCTAATTCCGCGCCAACCTCGCTGTGATCGCCCGTATAACCCTTGCCCAAATCGTGCAAGATCGCGGCCAGGTGCAACAGATCTTTCCGCTCCACTTGGCGATAGGCTTTGCCCACAAGTGAAGGATCTTCCTGAAAATCTGCCAACATTTCCACGGCGATCAAAGTGTGTTCGTCGACCGTATATTTGTGATACTGATTAAACTGCAGCAACCATCTTGCATGACGAAACGCTGGTATGATTTTTTCCAACACGTTCATCTCGTGCAGACGTCGCAATAGGTTGGCCAATCGACTTGGGTTAACCAACATCTTCATAAAATACGTCTTAGCCGCAGCATTCAACTTCAACTGAGTCTGCTTCAACATGGCATTGCGAATACTTCGCCAGGTTGACTGCTCGATCCACTTCTTGGAACGATTAGAAATTTCCATCAACCGCAGAACTTGCTCCAGATCATTCTTCACAAAATCCTTGGATTCAGGCACCACGGCAACATATCGAGTTGTCACAACAAAATGTTCGTCCTGACGACGCCCTACCAATGTATCCAAGATCGTGCGCCGGTCGAATTTCCCTCGGACATCGTTCACAAACTGAAAACTGCTATAGCGAGCTTCGGTTGAATGCCGAAAATAATCACGCATCAACTCTTGAACCGGCAGCAGTTCCAGTCCCGAAGGATACTTCCACTGCTCGGCAATTCTCAGTTGCTCGGTCCGATCCAAAGTATCAACCGCTCGTCCGGCATGAAAATGAAGTTCGTTCCGCAATCGCAACAAAAATTCACGGGCCTGAAACAACTGTCGAAAATCAACTTTGGACAAAGCTTTAATATCGCGGAGTCGTTGCAAACTGGTTTCGCCATAGCGCATAAAACCAAGCCATCGCACAAGATGAATCTCCCGCAGACCACCACGAGAACTCTTGATGTTCGGACTTAATAGGTAAACACTCTCGCCGAAATGATCCTGCTCTTTCTTCCGCGATTTTTCAACAATGTCCATCGACCAATGAGTCTTACGCCTTACCAATCGTAAGAATCTTTCGTGAAACTTTTCCACCAATGACGAACTGCCCAGCAACAAACGGGTCTCGGTAAACGACGTCAAGATCGTCGGGTCAGCAAACGCCTGAGTACATGCCTCACGCAGTGTCCGAGTCGCTAGTGACAACTTTAACCCGACATCAAATCCGTCTTGAACGAGACGACCGGCGACTTTCTCAATCTTCGGAACCACGCCCGGAATGTAGAGCAACATCAGATCAACGTCAGAAAACGGAGCAACGTCTTGCCGGCCAAAACCACCCAAGGCAACCAAAGCACTACCGCCATAGAAGGCGTCACGAGACTTTTCGTCGGGAAAGATCTCCTCGACCGCCAAACGATAATTCGCGCAAATCGTCTCATCCCACAAGCGAGTCATCGATCGACAAATTTCCAACCCACCTGCGCCAGCTTGATGCTGCTGGTGCAATAGTTCATACCCGACATTCAGGCGCTGTTTGGCCTCGATAATGTGCGGTCGGATGCTAGAAGAAAACATGATTGCCGCTTCACTATCTATGCCCGCTAAGTTATGCCAGTTTAGGTGTGCCCGCTTCACTATCTATGCCAGTTGCTTCACTATCTATGCCAGTTGCTTCACTATCTATGCCAGTTTAGGTGTGCCAGTTTAGGTGTGCCCGTTTAGATGTGCCCGTTTAGATGTGCCTGCGGGTTTGCCAAACAAACTACAAGCCTTCGCTTGATCGCCAGCAGAAAGCAGTGTCAAACACCGTCCAGAAAACACCGCCGACGAATCTGCAGTCCCCAACCAATTTTCAGCCTCACGCACAGGCCAACGCTGTGGTTCCCATGATGTTCCGGCAGGCACTTGCCAGAGCCAACAAAAAAACCGGTGAGAATCAGATTGTCTTCACCGGTTTTTTAAATAACCGCAATTGGCCAGGTTTAACAAGTCAAATCAAATCAAATGGCTTCACTGCCAACTTCGCCAGTCCGTATCCGAATGACTTCCGCCAATTCAGAAACAAAGATTTTTCCGTCGCCAATTTGCCCGGTCTGAGCGGTCTGAATGATCAAGTCAATGACTTGCTTCAGATCCTCGTCCTTACAAACGACTTCTACCTTAACTTTGGGAACAAAATCAACTGCATATTCCGTCCCCCGGTACATCTCGGTATGCCCCTTTTGACGTCCGTAACCACGGACGTCAGTAATGGTCATCCCGTTAACTCCCTTCTCTGAAAGGGCGTTCTTCAAGTTTTCCAACTTAAAGTGTCGAATAATCGCTTCAATTTTTTTCATGCACGCTACTCCACGAACCAAGCCAATCGTTGTTGAACTTATTTAGTGCGCGGCACACTATTAAATAATTTCTAATTACGAGCCGGGAAAACCCTTGTCGACTGGACTGCCGCCAACGGTTAAACCAACCTCCGCCATCACAAACCTAGTTGACGCTCGACAAGGAAAATAGATGCCTACCTTTACGGAATCGCTTACGGCCACTCAGCCCGTAATTCTCCGCACCCATTTTCGTAATGCCGCCTGACCAATCTCCAGCTTGCGAACGTGTTAAGGTTACCTTTATTTGTTGATAAAGTAAACTAGATTCCTTCGCTGCCTGTTTTTGTCGATTTCAATGCTGATTCACCCAAACTGATCACGCCAAATAACCGTTGACGTCCCTGATCAGCCCGGAATTGGCAGTCGTTTTAGCAGAGGACGCGACGTAAGTCCGGACCCCTCCCAATCAACGCTCTCCTGGCCACGGTTCGTCGCGAACGCCAAAACAATGATTCAAATACCGAGCCAGCATGAATAGCCAATCGCTTAAACGATTCAGATAGATCTGGGATGATGCCAAATTTTGAAAGCCCAAATCAACGTTAGTAACCGTTTGCAGGCGACTTTCAGCCTCGATCAGTTCCACCACCCGCCGCTCCGCCCGCCGGCAGACACAACGACACAAATGCGAATAAGATGCCCCAAAAGTCCCCGCAGGCAAAATAAAACTGGTAAGTGGAGGCAATAGGTTTGCCCAATCATCCATTTTTTTCTCCAAGACTTCAATTCGACCCGCAAGTTCCAACTTTGTGGGCACCGCGCGAACGTCCGCCACCGCCGCTCCAATCTCAAACAATGCCTTTTGCACCAATAATAATTGCGAATCGACCTCTCCACTATCAAATCGCGATTCAGGATCCAATGGGGCAGAGCTGTCTGCCGGCGGCGTTTCACCCATCTCGCCACCGTCACTACCTGCGACGGACAGTTGGGCTCGCAAGACACCGATCGCCGCATTGAATTCGTCAATTGTACCAAGGGCCTCGATCCGCAAATTGGATTTGGAAACTCGTGCTGCACCAAGCAACCCCGTTTCCCCTTGATCGCCAGTCTTTGTATAAATTTTCATACCAGTTCCCTCTGAACCTACTTCCCGATCACTAAGCATATTTCCTGTCGTATTCGAACAATCACTGCTGCCAGTGACAAGCCCTCGGTTGTTTTTAGGACCTTTCGCCAATGAGTCAAGACTCGAACCAAAACCTGGAACCAGGCCAAGCCGAACTCTTTGCCTTGGAAGCAGACGTGCATTCGTGCGGCTTTATCATCTTCCGTAAACCAGAACAACAATACCAATTCTTGCTGATGCTACATGCCGATCGCTGGGACCTGCCCAAGGGACATGTCGACCCCGGCGAAACCAAGATGCAATGCGCCCTACGCGAATTGCATGAAGAAACCGGAATCCAACAAGAACACATTATCGTTGACGACCACTTCGAGTACCGACATCGCTACTATGTGGTCGGAAGGTCCGGAAAACAGAAGCTCAAGGAATTGACGATCTACTTGGCTTATTTGCAGCAAGAGATCGAAATCCTGATCACCGAACACATCGGCAGCCGTTGGTTTGATTGGCAACCCCCGCACAAAATTGAAGCACGAAGCATCGACGGATTGCTGGTCCGAGTCCAAAACCACGGTCTACGCTAGCCACACGGGCAGCTCACCCGTCGAAAAACTCTAGCGATTAACGCTGACCCATTGGGTTTCACAATTTTCATTGCTGAGAAGAAAACAACGTGGTACCGTCGCCAACGCCGAAAAGGGCGAGAGCACCGCAAGTCACAAAAACCTTGGCTTTACCATTGACCGTGGTTATTGGGGCTACCGCGTAACTGACAGTCCCAAAGCAATAAACGGCCCCTACAGAACTTCTCAGCGTGTCGCTTGTCGACGCAGCCTAGTCAGCATTTTTGCCTCCGCAAGCAAACACCCCGCAGATTTTGCCATTGTATTCCCAACACTCGCGGCAGTGAGGTGTGTGGCAGCGTCCACATCGAACAGCATTGATCACGGGTGAACTGCAGATCGGACAACTTTTTTCCGAGTCAGCGGTTTCTATTGTCTCCGCCAAAGAGATCGCCCCTTCTTCAAAGGCCGCGATTTGCTGAGTCAATTGACTCCCAAACGATAATAATTTGGAAAGCTCAGAAACAGTGTTCATGTACCCCGCGACCATCACAATCAATATTTGATTGTCGATCGCAATGCGACAACGGTTCTCCCGCTTCATTCGTCGCAATTGTTCAAATACGCCACCAATCCCTAACCCAAATATCGGGGCTGCCGATTCAGGAGTGGCGGTTGCCGAAACCACCCCCATCACTCCATCCACTTTACTATCCTGCAAACGTTGCCAACCTTCGGGCAACGACCGAGTATGAGGACATTCGCAACAGATAAACAACTGCGCCGAAGTCACCGGCAGCGGAAAATGCAGTTCCAAGACCTCACGTCCGAACCAATGATCGCCACCGGGGAAAAAAGCCCCTGAAACCACTCGTGGCCCAACCGGCAATTGCACAACAATCGATTCGCGGTTCCTGGAAACAACCGTCCCATTGAGGGCACGTACAATCCCAAGAAAATTCCGTCGATATTGGCTCCGACTCAGCCAAACCGACAACAGCACAGGCAGGCCGATAATTAAAACCCAACCCAAGATGCAAGCAATGATTAAAATGGGAGATCTCATCGAACGTTCTTACCGCCCATCTTCAACACGAACGACATCGTCTGAGTCAAACATTTCCCGATCCCCGCGGACATAAAGTGTCACCACCGCCCCCGCAATCGCAGCACCAATCACGATCGCAGCAGCGATGGCAATGTTTGTCCAAGATTCCCACCATTGCAGTAAACCTTCACTCTGGGCTTTCGCCACAATGGCGGCGTTGGCGGCGTTATCGTTCCGCAACAACTCCAACTCAGTCAGCATCTTTGTGTTCTGTGTTTTCAATTCATTATTGGCAGTAGTTTTCTTGTTCAACGACTCGGCAAGTACTTGCGATCGTTTCTCAAACGCCTTGGCTCCCAACACTAAAGACGAAACCTCCGTTTTTAATTGCTCCACTTGTGCTTGCCGGTCAACCAGCTGCTGAACACGGCTTTGAACCTTCGCTTCATCGACACCGCCTTCTTGATTGACAATCATCGCAGCGATCACATTTTTATACGCATCTTGATCGGGACTGCCAGGCGATTCACCATTCACAACGTAGAGAATCAACGCGGCGACCAATAGTGTTTGCATGCCAAGCATCGCCAGCATCACAATCGATTGCCCTTTATTGTCTGGCTGAGTGATATTAATTATCGGTGTCGCAGCTGACGCTTGCGAAATTTGTTGCCGTGTTACCAACGGTGAACCCTCCTGATAGATCAACGCCTCAGCAGTCTGCTGCAATTGATCGCCACGAAATCGAGATGCAAATAAGAAGTAACCATGATTGCGTTCCTTGACCGCATTTCCCTCAACGGTTGCCCAATGAAACCAACCTCGGTCTTGCCGCACCGGATCCACAACCAACGCCACATCCAGCGGACGATTGAAGAAACCGTTGCAAATAAACATGTCCATGCCAGATAAAAACACTCCCCAATCAGGATGAGTATGGTACCAACCAACTATTTCGGTACCCTCGGGAAACTTCTCCTTTTGACGACCAATCGCTTCCCAAGTTTCATGAGTAAACTTGAAACTCCCTTTGGTCGCCTCATAATGTTCGGCTCGAAGACTGTCCCGAACCACGACGAATGGCTGCCCTTGATCATCTACGTATTGGCCCCCAAGTAGTATGCCGCCAAGTTCGATCGAAGTATCCTCAAGAGCATGTTCTTCAATATCTAAGGTGGTGTCCAAATCGATGTAAACAGGTAATTGTTCCGCTGCAGGCGCGCCGACATTAGCCACCGCAAAATGCGAATTTTGATCGGGTCGGATCGCCTCTTCTGGCTGCGAACTTTCAATTTCACCGAAGCTAATGCCGTCGTCCATGATTTCCTTAAAGTGATGAAGTATCGATAAACACCCAATACTACTTCTTCAAACACGGTTCCAACCCAACCGCGAACTCGCGACCATCAACGCCTAACAGTTTCACTAAATCCCAATCAGGAATCCCCACGTCTTTAAGCGACCTATCCGTCAATTGCGATCCTGGAACAATTTCAGATATCATCTCAGGACGCATCGTATCGCCGCAAACACAAGCTGATTCTTTCTGCCGTACTTGCATCGCAGGTCGTCCAACGTCGACACCGTTTCCGCAAGCATTGCAATCAAATCGCATCACAAAGTCTCGATCCAAAGCAAGCGTTGCGATAGCACCCGCTCGATTTTCTGCAAAAGAGAACAATTCACCCACGGTCGCATCATGATTCAAAGATGATTGAAATATTTCGGTGTACGTTTCGTGGCTTAAGCAGTCTTCACGCCTGGGAAGCTGACTCTTATAAAATTGATTCGCTAGACCATTGAACACCAACGCCGTTCCCATATCAGTGGGGATTTGATGTAACAACTTTAGCATCTCTTGAACTTGCAGCCCTCCAATCATCGACGCAATTGTCGGTGCGGTTGGCACACGTCCAGCCTGGATATCCTCTTGCTTCAACAAAGGACAACTGTATCGCAAACTAATCAATCGATAATCATTTTTGGTCATTGTGCATTCATAGCAGGAACCTTCAGGCGGCCCGTAGACTTTTACAACGCCATTAATCTCTTGGATGCCGCCGTCGATCCACGGCACACAGGCCTTCCAGCACATTCGATTGACCCACAGCCTAGCTTCACGATTATCAAGGCAGCCAATCACCACATCGATTGATTTCAGGAACCCCAACCCAATCGAAGTCATCACGTCATCTTCGATTGGCGTGATTGTCACGTCGGGATTCAACTCAGCCGCTCGCTCGGCCGCAACAAACGACTTGCTTTGCCCGCGATCGGAATCGCGAAAGAAAACACTACGACTTAGATTGGATGATTCAATCCTATCAAAATCAATAAGGAAGATATTCCCAATACCCAGCAAGGTCAGATTCTTAAGAACTTCGTTACCCAGTGCGCCAGCGCCGACCACCAAAATACGAGCGGAACCCAGCTTGTCCTGGTCCCACCAACTGATCAAACGAAGACGATCATATCGATCGTTATCACCGATGAACATTGTTTCTCGACTCACGGCGACACCTTCCAAAAAGCCCAAATCATTCCTTTAGCCTCGACCAAATCGTGGAGCACGATTCCCAGACGCTCATGCCTCTGGCAATCTCTGTTGATCGCCATTCAATCCCAAGCACCGCCAAACAGAAAAGGACAATTTGCTTTACAGGAACACAATTTCGGGCGGATCCTGATCATTGTTTTTCACATCCACAACATCGGAATTCATTGCATAAGTTTGCTCAATAGCGACGGTCGCTTCAGGAACCAATTCAACCCCGGACGCACCGTAGGTACTTGGCGTTGCTTGGAAGTGAATCGCTGGATCAGCTGCTGGTGGGCGATCATCACCGCCGCCTTGTGCAACCACTTGGTCACGCAAGGGCCGACTATCCAGCGGCAGGATAAATTGCCGCTGCCCCCGCGCCCACTCCGCAGCCAAACGGTTGTATGGACTGGTCGTGTCAAAGTTATTGTAGCGAATCATATCCCAAAGCATGATGCACAAATCATCTAGCTTTAAACTTGGTACCCAATTGGTACTGTAGCCACCCAAGCAGACTAAACCATTGGCGGAAATATTAGGATGAAAGATCGGGGTCAGCCAATGTAATTCTGGAATCAAGCGAGGATAATTGCTGCCCAAGCGAACCCGCACTTCATGTTCATAATGTTCGTAGGGGCCCTTGTTTGGATCCATCGCCAAACCATGTCCGCGAAATTTAAGCAGATAAGTCGACGGCGGATCCCCCGAACAACTTAAGTCCAAAATCGAACTTTCGCGACACAGTGATTTGACCGATTGGTAGTCAGCGGCCAACCTTCGGATTCGCGGCGAACTCATTTTTTTTTTACTGCTCTCTTTATCTCGCAATATTGGCAATGCCTCTGCTGCAACTTCCCCCAGTACGCAATCTCTGCACGCAAGGCCGTTTGCTTAAAGTCAAATCCAAGTCAATGAACTTTAGCACTGGTCGAGAATTAGCCCGCTACAATTTCGGGGTAAACAATCAGGTGATCTCCATCCCGGACCCCTGATGCGACCAAGGTTTCACCTTCTCGCAGGCGTTTGCCACCTTCTTTGTGATCCAGGCTGTAAGACATTGGCTGCCCATCCGGGCCTAAGATCGGAAGACTAAGCTTCGTAATAATATTGGGCAATATTTTATCCACAGTCACCGTAACAGCGATGACAGCTTCTACACTCTTTGAACCGGTCTGATCCAAAATGATCACCCGAGTCCCCTTGGCTTGACTACCCTGACTCATTGTGTTCTCCCAAAACGCGGATTCATCTATTTTTGGACACCAGCCACCCAAAAATGTTTTCACAAGCCTGGCGACCTTAGATATCTCTCGCGTTTATGCAAATTCGATCCCAAGAATTGATGATTTAGTATTAGGTCGTAAGTTTGAACCTAGGTCTACCCATGGCCACTGCAACGTCCACGGCCCTAACCAGGCACGCTATCGCCAGCAAGCACCAGACGATGCCCAAAAGCAGGGCCATCATCCCAAATTAGCATCATATCCCGAGCAGCCTACGGAGGCCGGTCGATGCGTTTTAGAGCGTTCGCCAATCTATATTCTTTATTGGCAACAAATTAGCCGGTTTTCTGAAGACCAGGCGCCGCTGCAGTCGGAATAGTTTCGCCAACCCACGCTTCTGTCGACCGGCACTCAGTTTTGACTCAATGAAACCAAGGAACTTTGGCCTTAGCAGAGCAGGGTGGTAGAGTTGACGGTGCTTAGCAGGGATTTCGAGTTCGCTCCTAACGAATTTGCCGATTGTGCCACGACTAGGCCTCACCAGAGCAATGGATTTTTCACAACCTGTTAAAGATCCATGGAAATAAACCATCAACCCAAAAGCGTAGCCTAGATTTCTGAGTAAGCATGTTCACTCTCCGACCCGAGTGGTGAACTGCAGAAAATCAATACTCGCCGCAAGAAATCAGGGAAATCGCCATGGGCTTCATGGAACGTTTCTTCTCAAATCCGTTACCACCCGGATCAGAATTTACAAACTCGATGAACAGTTTCGCAACTCTCTCGAAAAACGAATTGGAAGCACACTTGGATGTGAAGGCCTACGGTGATTTCGACTTGACCGAAGCCGTTCGCCCCGCTTTCGATCTGAAGATCGCTCCGACTCAAGGTTATCGTCATGATGTCTACATCGACGACGAAAATGAAAGTCGAGTGCCTGTGATTATGGCCGCGGCATCGCGACGCCAAGTCTTCTCGACTTTCATCCAGCTGATCGAAAAACTGGGGCCCGTTGTCGATGTTGTCTTGGAAACCAGCCACGACAGCGAAAGTGGCGAACATAAAGACCTCTATCGCGAACACATCGACACGCCTGTCTTGACCAGTCTACTCTGGGACTACGAAGACATGCTGTTGAATGATGGTTGCACCGGTATCGCGGTACTAAATTCAAGCCGACCGCAAGAGGTTCAATTTGACGAACACAAGCTACTGATCATGTACGGCAGTCCGCTTGAACAATTTGAATTCGTGCTGGAAAAGAATGGCATCAGTTGCCAAGAAGATATTCGTTTCATTTCCGAAGCCGAACACATCCATTCGTCGTCCGAAGACTATCGCCAATTGTTCGAAGAATTTCGCATGCGATTGGGAATGGACGAAGCACCTTAACGGCAAATACAAAGACAATTAGCAGAGGTCCTCCAGAAAAGAAAACGAACGCATCGTTTCTCCTCAAAGGCTCGCTTGGTTTTCAAATCAAGCGAGCCTTTTTATCTGTCCCTTCTGCAAATCCGCGAACATAGAAAACCATCGCATTCCCCATGCCGATCGTTTCCCGCCCCGAAGCCGCTGCCTGGTGCCAACAACGTAAGCCGTTGCGACTAAACTTCCTTGAACTCCAATTCGTAAACATCCAACACGCCGAACTTATGGTCGGCATCTTCCGATTGATTGATCGCGCCAGCCAGGTACAAAGTGTTGCCGTCAGCAGAAAACACCGCTTTTGTGACTCGCGAACCAGACTTAATCGAATGCAATAGGTTGCCCGATTCCAAGTCAAATATCCCAGTACTCCACGCGCCGCCACGCAGTCGGCCAGCCATTACAAAGTATTGCCCGGACGGATGAAGGCACAAAGTCTCCATCAAGCCTTCACCCACCTGCTCATCTTTCGAGGCAGATATTCGTGGGGGCGATTCTCTTTGCCAATCAAAAAGTTGCCAACGTTGTTTGCCATTTCCAGCCATGGGATCAGCCATCGGTCCCATCCCGGCCACCAAAATGCGGCTACCGTCTTTGGTGAACGCGATCGCATAAACCCCACCAATTTGGCAGTGACTCTTAATCGTGCCAAAGGCCGTGAAATCCGGAGTATTCCAAGACGCGACTTTTTCACCCGCAACTTCCCAGACAGCAACATCACCCATCAAGTTCCCCGCAGAAACGTACTTTCCATCGTGACTAAGTGCCACCGCCTGAACCGGAGGTCCGTGCTGAAATTCCGCAACTAATTCTCCCGTACTCGCCTGGAAAACCTTTACTGACCCACCATCCATCGGTTTCGGGTTGTATTGATAATTGCCCGCCAAATACTGCCCAGTCGAGGTTGCCACTAACGTTTTCTCCAAACCAGGCTCCGTCGTCCTGGCAAGGTCCCAGGACCAAAACTTATGAGCTTGGACACTTCGAACAACTTGTTTGGCTTGCAAATCAAACCACTGCAAGGTCCCGTCGTAACCGCCCGAAACCAGTAATCCAGGATCAGAAAAATAAACGACACCCGAGGCATAACTGGTGTGACTGTACAGCAAATCGAATTCACCGTTACCCAAATCTAATTGGTAAACGCCGTCGATACACGCCAAGAAGATCCGCTTTTGATCCTCGGGTACATCACACCCTAATACCGCCGTTGGTAGATGATGGCGTTTGAGAAGTTTACTTTCTAATTCCATTACTGCCGCCATGATAAGATTCCCGACTTCATGAGTTAAAAAAGTGATAACGCGTCCAAATCTAACCAGCAAAAAAGCGGACCGCAACGCACTGCCCGAATTCCGCCGGGCGATCGCCTTGTGCAACTACAACAGAATTTCATGGATCGGTTCGGCTTGCTCTTCAACTCGATGAAAGGTCGGCAAACCCGGCAAGTCATACTCCACATTCGGGTCGATTCCCAAAGCTGCGAAAATAGTTGCAAACAATCGGGCTTGATCGATCGGATTGTCCTTAACCTTAATCCCTTCATCATCGGTTGCGCCATAAACAACCCCCTTCTTGATCCCACAACCGGCCAATGCCATCGACCAAGCGGTGGGGTAGTGATCGCGACCACGCGCATCATTCAACCAAGGCGTCCTACCAAATTCGCCCATCATCACGACCAAGGTACTGTCCAAAAGCCCACTTTCCTCAAGATCATTGATCAAGTGGAAAATCACTTGATCTAATTCAGGAACCAACATCTGGTGAATTTCGTGGTTAAAGACGTGACAGTCCCAAGGCATTCCGTTGGCAACCATCACACTTGGGCAACCGTTTTCGATCAAGTGTCGCGCCTGCAGAACGTGCATCCCAAAGGCGCCTGGACCATAACGCTCTTTATCCTTCTTGGGCAGTTTCTCCATATCGAACAGCGGCGCACAACTCATCAACCCTTTCACTCTGGCAAACGCGGCATTATACGAGGCCGCCGCTTCGCTCTTGCGATCGTTCTCGAATTTCTTGCTCAAGAACTGACGCAATGATTCTCGATCACTATGATCAACACCGGAAATCCCCTCAGGCATCTGAATGTTTGGAATTCCGTAATCACCGCCCGCACGGACCGGACCGTATTGGGCACCTAACCAGCCAGCCCAGTTGCCCGCTTTAAACGATTTAAATTCATTACCCTCTGGGCAAGGATCCAACAGCACAAACTGAGGCACGGGCGAATCCAACTGCCCTAACTGCTGAGCCAAGACCGATCCCAGCACCGGTCGCTCGAATGGAGGCCGCGGCTTGTGCCCCCGAGTCAACATGTCGATCGCTTGAAAATGCTCGGATGGTTCAGTACTCATCGATCGAATAATCGACATTTTGTCCAAGATGGTTGCGCATTTGGGCATCAATTCACTGACATGAACGCCGGGCAAGCAAGTGGATATGCTTCCAAAAGGACCACTGGTGCGTTTGCCAGGCTTGGGATCCCAAGTTTCAAACTGACTGGGTGCGCCGCACAACCAAAGCACAATACATCGCTTCTGCTGCTGGTTGACTTGCTGGGCAAATGCTGGAATCGAAAACAGACCACTGAAACTCATCGCTGACGCAGCGGCGCCTGCCATCGTGCCTTCCAAGAACAGACGACGGTGCAACCGGTGGTCCGGACTGCCGCAATTTTTTTTCGATCCGCCCGCGGTCTCGCTATTCATTTTCAATGCCATTCAAGCAAAACGTTTAGTGGTTAAAACGAAATTCAGCCGAGGTGACCATCGCCCATAACACCTGAGCCATGGCTTCCTGAGGCCTGTCCGAACGCTGCTGCAGGTACGCTAGAACCTGATCTCTTTCCACATCATCCGGGCTTCGACTATAGATCCGTTGGTACAGCAGGTTGACTTGCGTCCACAAATCTCCCTCAACCGGCAGCGCCTTTGCCGCTTCCTGAATCAATTGATTCACGGCCGGATAGTTGGACAACGAAAGCGTCTGCTTTAAAGTGGTAAGATTATTCTCGGACACAATGTCGGGGAACAAACGACGAAGTTCACCCGCGACCGGCCGCAATTTCTCTGAATCTAACCCCAACGCAACACCGAACGAAGCCAAAGTCGCCTCGGCTGATACCGGCTTGACCAATCCGTATCCAAAATTCGCAGGATCGACAAGCGCGTCCCCTCGTTTGGAATCTAATTGATACGTCTGCGATCTCACAATGCTACGCACCAAACGTTGAACGTCATAGTCATTCTTACGAAAATCAACCGCCAACCATTCCAATAATTCAGGGTGACTAGGCAGATAGGTCGAATCCATTTTCTCGATTGGGTGGACCAGACCACGGCCCAGCAACATCCCCCAAACTCGATTCACCATCGCTCGAGCCAACATCGGGTGACCTGCCAAAATCTCATTGACAAACTTTTCACGTCTTGAAAATTTTGGAATCTTATAGTCACCTTCAATCACTGCATAAAGTTCGTTCTTATCTTCAACCTTCGCTGGGTCTTCCGGTCGAGTCTCGGCCACAACTTCCCGCTGCAAGAAGGTCAAGATCGATGCATCCGTCGTGCCCGTCAAAGCGTTTGCATAATCGTCGAAACCGCCAATCGCCGACTCCGCAATCGCCATTTTGTCACCATTTTTGGCATTTTTGCTCCGTTTGAAAAAGGACACCAAGCCCCAGTAGTGAGCCTGCTTAATTTCATCGGCCAAAGGATGATCGTGACATTGAGCACATGCGATATCGACGCCAAAAAAGCCCTTCGAAATCGATTCAGCGATCGCTTGATGATTGTCGTTTCGCTGGTACAAAAACCACAAGTGTCCGCCGTTTTCAGCACCTTCGCGGGCAAGTAACACTTCGGCTGCAAATTGATCCCAGGGCCGATTCTCTTTGAACGTTTTCCGCAAATACTCCATCCACGCTTGCCGCCCCTCTTCATTTCCGCCAACACGACCAATCAACATCACATCAAACGAGTCAGCCATCCTTGCTGCAAATTCTGATGATGCGATTAACTGATCCATCAATTGCAATCGTTTTTGTGAACGATGATCGTTCGTGAATTCTTCAGTTTCCTGAACCGTAGGAATACGTCCTGTCAAATCTAAATAGATACGCCGAACAAATGTTGCGTCATCACAAACCTCCGTCGCTTGGACCTCGGCATTGGCATACCCATGCTGGACCAACAAATCAATCACCAACGTCGGATCAATGCCTGCGGGCGGCATCCATCTTCCTGAAGCATTGCCTGAAGCATTGCCTGAAGCATTGCCTGAAGCATTGCCTGACAGCGAACTTATATCAGAATCACTTTGCCCGCTGGCGATGTCGCTATCTGCCAACCCTGCGACCGCCTGTCCAGCATTCGTCTGAGTCTCAGGTGCTGTCGGAAAAGAAGCAATCCATTGAGAAAGCGTCGAAATCTGTGGCTCGGTCAATTGGGTTTTTCCAGGCGGCATATGGGGAACACCACCCACTTTGACTAATTCGATCAGGCGACTACGCTCGGCATTCCCCAATTCAACCACGGGCCCCTTACGACCTCCTTTAAGGATTGACTGAGTTGTTCTTAAATCTAATTTCCCATTTTGTTTCTTCTCACCGTGACATTCCAAGCAGTGCTCACCCAAAATGGTCATCGCTTGCTCTGACAACGAATCCGGCGACACTACACCACCTTCGTGCGCAGCGTCCGCAGGTTCAGCCTGAACCCCCAAACTATCCGAAGCAGTGAACAACACAAACCCAAACAGCAGGCAGGTCCAAATCTCAATTCTGTGTCGCATAACGTTTAATTTCCAAGGCCCCCTCAATACGGCAGAGAATCGCCGTGGGGCAGGATTTTGGGGCAGGATTTTGGGGCAGGTGGGTGGGCATAACCGCAATGGCACACAGCAAGAATTTCACCCGTGTGAGCCGCAGGCCGTTTGAAATACAATTGCAAGTCAACCAATGATTCGACTAAACAGCCAGGTGACCGGACGCCCTACGATTTCAATTCACCGATCGCGGTGACCGAACAATCCCTCGAACGTCTGGGACAACCCAATATCGAATCCGAACTAAGGCGAGTTCATTATGACCAGACTGCACTGGCAAAGCAACGCGGAACATGCGTTAACCCTCCGGGAATTTCGCTCTATTACGCACTCAATATCGCATTTCCTCGGCTTAACCAACCTACTGAGGACCTAAAAATTCAGTGACGCTGTTGACTTGGGACAACAACGATTGGTACCACTGGGTAACCAACTGAGTGTAATTGGGGAATTTCACTGACCCCCACACGATCGACAATGTACGTACAGTTGATGCACTGGTCTTGGTTCGATGTGAATCTTTGACGGCGTTTGCGCACGGTCCCGCCAGGTCGAACAGGCACAATAAGCCTCCGATGTCGATCGTTTGCCCCGACTGATTAAAAACGTAACTTTCACCGCTCTTGGCAATTTCCACTCGAGCCAACTCAACCCCATCGGCCGCCTCCAATTCCATAAGGTCCAAGTCCACTACGCTAATCGGCAGACCGCTGTGCAACGACACAATATTGCAGGCGTCCACCGCCACATTGATCAACCCTAAATGATTGTCATTGGCGGCTTTAATCAGATATTCAGACGCTGGCTTGCTACGCCCCGTCGGCTTGAAGCCACCGAAACGCAATAGATCTCGCACTTCCTTTCGATGCAAATCCGTCGCCTGCATTTTCTCGCCTAGGTAATTCAGGGACAGCATTGATGCCCACGCCTGGGGGACAACGACCTGGCCAAGTCCCGCTTCGAACGTGGTTACAAAAGCCGACAAATCTAATAGCGGATGAGTCATCACTTGCAAACGCATGGCACTTTACCAATCTTTCTGACCGAATCGCAACGCAAAAAAAAGCCACCAAGAGCCCACGAAATAATCCGTAACTCTTGGCGGCTTCAAATGAACGACCACACCGAAATTTGGAACCCCACACTTAATACCCGATTCTGCTGCAAGCACCAAGTTGAAGTCGCGAATCCTCTAACGGTCAAACTTATCCCAGACGATAATTTCCCCGCCTGCCGGAGTCAACAATGCCCGAAATTCGTCAGGTGTAAATTTCCCAGCGCCGATCCACTGGACGCTGCCGTCATAAAACACAGCACCGACCGGTTGTTCGGGCTTCAATGCCAGATAGACTTTAACCGCTTCTTCCAAACTTAAATCCTTAGGCTCGGTCCAAGTCACCTTGCTTGGTGAAACCAACAGGGCAATGGTGTTGAACATACCGTCGGTGATATCGCCAAAACTGTTCACTTCCGACTTGACCCATTGGATACCTGTCTTCGCGTCTTCGCCAAATAACGGCACAACGATTTCTGACAACGGCTTATTCTGCTGACTGTTCCAAGCTTCTTCCAAATTAAACTGTTCAGCCAGGCTTTCTTGATCAAGGAACGGAAGCACTCGAACGCGCCAGCTTAGATCCGCACTCTGGTTGTTCGCCGCATTGAAAGGAAGTTTTTTGTTCGTGTCGTGATAATTGTGCATCGATAGCCCAACTCGCTTCAAGTCATTCGTCGCCTTGGACATTTGCACCGCCGCCGCTCGCGTGGCAGCAATCACTTTATCCAAACCTTCGGGTTTCACTACAAACATTGATACCGTTTTGCCTTCAACCTTGGGCTTCATTGAATTCAAAATTTTTCCCACCAGAGCAACGCTTGGGTCATCTTGTGGTGCACTCATCAAGCCCATTTTGCCCATGCCAATCAGCCCCTGCAGCGTCTCCTGCAACATCTCAGCCTCTTCCGAAGATGGGCTTTCAATCGTTAGCGACATGATTTGATCGGCGTCCAAGTCGGCCGACATTTGCATCAAACTGATTTGGGAAGGAATCGCAAAGAAAGGCAATACCATCGGCGGAGCCCCCTGCTTGGCCATTTCAATCCCTTCGTCAATCAGCCCGCGGGCCGAATCGAAATCCATCGCAACCATCGCGGACCCAGAAGTCCATTTACCAATCGTGGTCTGCAGTTTCGCAGTGACGTTCTTAAAATTCTTTTCGTCGAATTGATACGCAGTCGTTCCCAACGTAAACGTATTCGTTCCTGAAAATGCCACGTACAGATTCGTTTCACCAACGCTGGGCGAATAATAGGTAACACCGCCTTCCTCACGGATTTCAGAATTACGCGTCAACTCGTCTTTCATCTCCGCCAAGTCATAATCTGCTGGAAAACTAGCTTGGATGAAAAAATCTGCGGGTGACCAAAGCGATTGCCTGGCTTCCAGGAAAGACGCTAAGCCCTCCGGCAGACTCACCACACCCTTGACCGATTCGGCATCAAAAAACACTCGAACCATCGAAGGAAACTCGCCCTTCAGGCCATCAGCAAGATTTAATGCTTGCGCTAATTCCGACTCTAGCAACTGCTGGGGCTTGAACTCAAACGCGATGGCCGCCTTCTTGGGCATCTCCTGAATAGCAAAGCTAAGTCCAGCATTCACTACAAACAAAAAAATAAACGCAGCCATTGCGACCGCACGAGATAGTTGACGCATCGAAATTCCCGTTTCCAAAAGAGCGTTCTTGCCGGGTTGTGAATAAAGAACTCACACCGTTTGCCGGCAAGACTATGTTCCATTCCGCTGTCGATTAATGCCAGCCAGACGGAAGTGCATGGGAATCGAACCCACCGACCGTGCGTTGTCACACCGCCCTACGATTTTGAAGACCGCGGGCCTCACCAGAGAACCTTGCACTTCCAGGTCACTTGTCAAAAAATCATTCTAGCAAATCCACGAGACGAAAACCTAGCCAACCACCAATTATTAATCGCACCCAGCAATGGGCGACGCGATTCGGTACGAATCGTAAAAAATGGACTCGTCATCGCTGAACCATTCGGCCAACTCGACTCAGTTTCCCCCACCTAAACCCAAACGACTCAAACACATGGCGATTTACACATATGCGATACGCTCTAAAACGGAAACCAGCGAGCGTATACAAATGTCCACATAAATACGCACAGGTCATCCGATCCTACGTCGTCGGCTAGGTTGCCTAACTCAATCATGCGGGGCGATCAAACCCTTACCCACTCATGGAAAACCCAGTTTCCCAACCGGCCGTTGAACCTACGCCGCCCACCGGCGACACCCATTGAACGCACTTCAGTTAGTGAACGCAAATCCACCCTCGGAATCCCGGTGACCTCTCTGGCTTGGAAGCAAACGCATTGGCAGTGAATTTTCTCGATCCCGCCAGATCGCCCAAACAACTAGATCTGCGATCGGATCTGAATCGGGCGGCTGCCGTCTTCAAGTTTTACATGCCCTATGATGAAACCGATCACATACTCAACATCGCGTTGAATTTGATGACCGGTGGAACTTGTCTGGAACACTTGGAAAATCGTCGAACCGACGAAGCTTATCTCAATACTTTGGGCGTGCGAAGAATTCCCGACCCCACCACTGCCGGTGACTTCTGTCGCCGCTTCGATCAGTCGAAGATTCTCAACGTCATGCAGGCGATCAACAAGGTTCGCCAACGAGTCTGGAAGCAACAACCAAAGTCGTTTTTCAACCAAGCCACGATTGAAGCCGACGGTAGTTTTGCTGAAACCTCCGGTGAAAAGAAACAAGGTATCGGTCTCAACTACAAAGGTCAGTGGGGCTATCATCCTTTGGTCGTTTCCTTGGCTGAAACCCAAGAGGTCTTGTATCTGGCCAACCGTTCGGGCAATCGTCCCAGTCACGAGCATGCCTCGTATTATTTGGACCAAGCGATCGCTCAGTGTCGCCAAGCGGGCTTCTGGGAAGCGGCCTGCCGCCTGAGTCGGTCAAGCCAGTGTTGAATTCGCTCGGTCTTAGACATTGGTAACATAAGATCTCCTGGGAACCAAAAGGACATCCACCAACCTAAACCCCCCGTCAACGATGGTACTCAGAAACGCGCCCGGCCACTCATGCGCAAATTCCCCCGCAAAAATGGTAGAATCACAAATAAACCCTCGCTTGATTAAGGACTAGTGTGGGTGCAGCATCGCCACCGAAGCTGAGGTAGGTCCGTCAATCTGTTTAAGTGAAAACGAAGTCAAGCATTGGGCGGTTTACCGGCACCGAAACGGACATCGCTAAAATTGCCAAAACGTATCACGCTTGGCGAAGCGAAGCCGTCCCTGCCGTAGCTGAACTCGCCAGAGTTCAGGAGAAACGGATGAGAAAGAGAAAGCCCGAAGTCTGGCGACTCCGGCTACTGGACGCAAACGCAGTGGACGCGATTGATATCTTCGAGGATGACTACCTAGCGAAGATCGAAAAGATCAAACTGCC